>Ga0209313_1000107_pt1 | contig 99023 bp, 89 predicted proteins | sample BioC13SIPDNA_3_FD_185748 | JGI IMG/M metagenome (GOLD analysis project Ga0209313, IMG submission 185748) | Anaerobic biogas reactor microbial communites from Washington, USA - Biogas_R2_B C13 SIP DNA (SPAdes) (version 2) | ecosystem: Engineered > Bioreactor > Anaerobic > Unclassified | place... | reverse complement strand
TGTTTGTTTGGTCACTTATTAATTCGACAAAATGGGGGGTGAAGTCCTTTTTCTGTACTACTAAATCCCCATTATTTTCGGTCTTAGAGAATATGCAAAAGTCTCATTTATTAACTGGTTTCACAGTCTGTAAAAACAATTAACTCCCTGACAGCCCTATGCCTAAAATTCCTCCCAATCCACCTGCTGCCAAAGCGATGAGCAAGGTATAAATAACATTGGAAAAGCTGAGCAGGGCAGGTACAAAAATAAAGGTAGCTGCCAGGATAAGGATAAAATAAGTGGTGCCCATGGTCAGACCTCTGAACAGGCCTTTATTTCCATATGACTGACTGACCATACAACCGCCGGTAAAAATTGTAAGAATCAAAATGACTTTTCCCAAAGTGGATAATAAGGATTCTGACAGTGATGTATAATATACGATGCTTCCGGTGATCATAGCCAGAATGATTGAAAACACCAGGGTTTTTATTAAGACTTTTATTTCAATGGACATGCTTTTTGGCATCATAATAACACCTCCTAATTGGAAAATATGATGGCAGGGTTCATTTTATGTTACATTCCTGACAGAATATTTTTGGCAGCCACCGGTGAAGTACTTGTCTATGCCGAAAGGTATTTGCCTGCCTGAGCAGAAGAAGATCACCCGGAGACTACTTTTTGTACCAGCAGGTTCTGTTTTTTCCACCATATGCTATAATTTATAAAGCTGATGATTGAAAGGGGTATGGATTTGACAACTTTTGAAGCATTACTGATCGGCGCTGTTCAGGGGCTGACGGAATTCCTGCCAGTGAGCAGTTCCGGTCATTTAGTAATATTGCAGAATCTGTTGGGAGTCAAGGAACAACCCTTGACCTTTGCTGTTTTGGTGCATATGGGTACGCTGATTTCAGTATGTGTCGCCTTTCGTTCTGATATTGCAGCCATCTTACGGAAACCTTTTACCAAACTGACTTATCTGATCGTTGTGGGCTGTATTCCTGCAGGTTTAGCCGGATATTTCCTGGCCCCCTACTTTGAAAAAGCCTTTGAATCATTGGTGGTGGTAGGATTTGGTTTGATTTTTACCGGAATCATTCTGCAGATTTCAGAGAGACTATCGGCCAGGGTTATATTTGGCAAGGAAGTAAAAGAGACTACCTATAAAGATGTGCTGCTGATCGGTCTCATGCAGGCCATCGCTATTATTCCCGGTATTTCACGTTCCGGTTCCACCATTGCTGCGGGACTGATGACCGGATTGGACCGGGAATTTGCCGCCCGCTATTCTTTTTTGCTTTCCATTCCTGTTATATTAGGAGCAGGATTGCTGGAACTACAGGACTTGTTTACCGTTGGTATGGATTTTAGTGATGGCATACCGTATTTGGCCGGTGTGATCTCGGCGATCGCTTTCGGCCTGCTGGCCATCAAAGTAGTGATGAACCTGGTCAGAAACGGACGGCTGGCGTATTTCTCCTATTATGTTTGGTTATTGGGCGTTTTGGTTTTAGGATATGCTTTTTTCTTTTAGGAGATAAAAGAAGGAATTTAATGGCAGATATAGAAAGTGGAAGCAATACGTATTGAGGTGTCATTTAAATGGCCAAAAAACCAGAACCGAAAGTGAAAAAATTAAAACCGAAACCAACGAATCAAGAGGCAGAGAAGACTTTCCGGGTAAAGTACGAGATCATTTCGCTGGTATTACTTATGCTGGCGGTATTTATTTATTTATGTGTGAAAAAGTTTTATGGTCTCCCTGAAGACACCTTGTTCATTGGAATATTGGGAACCTATTTTTCCCGGGGGCTGAATTGGCTTTTGGGAGATGGGGCGATCATAAGTTCATTTTTCCTGCTTTTGTGGTCCATCCATATCGGGATAAATAAAAAAATATGGTCAGGGCAAATGTGGGGTTTGGTGGTTCTTGCTCTGGCGATTCTTATTTATCTCAGCATCTACTCCATTCCCAAAGGCCTCACAGAACTGGAAGCCGGACTTAAAGGTATGGGGGGCGGGGCTTTAGGCGGTATGCTGGCATATGTGTTTATGCAGCTGCTGGGAAAAGTAGGCTTACTGATCGTACTGATCGTATGTGCGATCATTGCCATCCTGATGATCATCAATCAGCCTTTGGACAAGATTACCTCAGCAATTTCTCTATCTGCCAAAAAGGCCGGACAGTTTTTGGCAGGGATCTTGTTTTATGAGGAAGAAGACCAGGCAGGTCCGGTCGATAAGAACGCACCGCTGATCATTGATCATAAAGAAAAAGCCCCGGCCAATGTGATACAGATGCCGGAAGCGGAGGTCGAAGCATATCAGCCGATCCTGCCGGCAGAAGCGGAAGAAAAAATCAGCCGCAAGAAAAATGAAACCAGGATCGTATTACCGGTAACCAAGACAGCTTCCTACCAGAAACCTCCTTTGGAATTGCTGAGCGAAGCCAGTGAAGAAAGAAGTATTGATAAAAAGAATATTAAAAATAGTATCAGTGTTTTAGAGGATACGTTTTCCAGCTTCGGCATTAGTGTCAAAGTAAAGCAGGTCAGCTGCGGCCCGGCGGTTACCCGTTATGAACTTTCTCCGGCTCCCGGGGTCAAGATCAGCAAGATCATAAGCCTTACCGATGATTTGCAATTGAATCTGGCTGCTCCGGGAATCAGGATCGAAGCACCTATACCGGGAAAATCAGCCATTGGCATCGAAGTGCCCAATAGCAAGATTTTAAGTGTGGGTCTGCGGAACCTTTTATCTTCTGCGACCTTTAAGAAAATAGCCAGTCCCCTGGCTTTTGCCTTAGGGGAAGATATTTCCGGCAACCCGGTAGTGGGTAGATTAAATGATATGCCTCACCTGCTGATTGCAGGATCGACGGGTTCCGGAAAGAGTGTATGCTTGAATAGTATTATTATAAGTATTTTATACAACACGACCCCGGATGAATTAAAACTGGTCTTTATTGATCCTAAAATGGTGGAACTAACCGTTTATAACGGGATACCTCATCTGCTCACGCCAGTGGTGACCGATCCTAAAAAAGCATCCATTATCCTGAAATGGATGGTTAATGAAATGGAAAAGCGCTATAAATTATTTGCCGAGCAGGGAGTCAGAGACATAAACCGCTATAACCAGATCGCGGCAGAGAAAATGCCCTATATCGTTATTATTATTGATGAACTGGCAGATTTGATGATGGTATCCCCGGTGGAAGTGGAAGATTCCATTTGCAGACTGGCCCAAATGTCACGGGCGGCAGGAATGCATTTGATTGTGGCTACCCAGCGTCCTTCGGTGGATGTGGTGACGGGTATCATTAAAGCCAATATACCTTCAAGGATCGCCTTTGCGGTTTCTTCCCAGGCAGATTCCCGGACCATTTTGGATAGCGGCGGAGCAGAAAAACTGCTGGGTAAAGGGGACATGCTCTTTTTCCCGGTTGGGGCGGTCAAACCTTCCCGGGTGCAGGGAGCCTATGTTTCCGACCATGATATTGAAATGACGGTGGAATATATCAGGAGTCAGGTAGATCAGGAAGAAGCCTCACAACAAAAAGAAGAACTTGATATGTTGTTTGAACAGGCAGAGTTCGATTATGATGACAACCTTTTCTGGGAAGCGGTGAGTGTCTTTGTTGACACCCAAAAGGCGTCCGTATCACTGTTGCAGAGGAAATTGCGGATAGGTTATGCCAGAGCTGCCCGCCTGGTTGATATGATGGAAGAACGGGGAATCGTATCAGAACTGGACGGTAATAAAAGGGAAGTATTGATCGATCATAATCAGTTAAGCAAATTGACGGCCAATATCGAGCAATTTTAAATTCATTTCTAGGAGAGCGTAATATGGGATTAACCGTGCGGGAAACAGAAATTTTGGAACTGCTTAAAAAAGAACCCCTGATATCTCAGGTGGAATTAGCGGACCGGCTTGGTATTACCAGATCATCGGTTGCAGTACATATATCGAACCTGATGAAAAAAGGGGTAATACTTGGAAAAGGGTATGTTTTTAACCAGGAAGCTTCCATCGTTATTTTTGGAGAAAGCTGTATGCGCATAGAAATAACTGAGAAGCCGGAAAGCAGGATAGACATGCATCTGGGCGGCTTTGCCGTAGAAGCTGCAAAAGCATTCGCTGAACTTAGCGTCCAGAGTAAAGTGGTAACTGTAGTAGGCAAGGATCAACTGGGAGAATATATCATCGATAAGATGCAGGAAAAAAAGATAGATATATCAAATATTTCACGCGATCAAGGCTTGAGAAGCAGCCGGGTCGTGTATATCGACGGTGTTATATCATATCAGGAAGGTGTTAAACCTGCCGACTACGATAAGGCTGCAGATACATGGGAGTGGGTATTGATAAACTCTGATTGGTTACTTATTGATCCAGGTATTCAGGGGGATGTTTTCGAGAAACTGGTGTCCCGTAATGATGAAAAAATGCCTCTGACCGGAACCTGTTTATATTTGGACACAACCGCAGAAATTCCACAGTTTTATACCCAAACCTCCCTTTTGGTGATCGGACTGAAGAATTCAGAAAATATTGATTATTTTAGCCGAAAAATGTTAGACTTGGTTAAGACTAACAATACACGCTGTATTATTACTGATGGTCATACCGGACTTATTTATATGGATCCTGAAACTGCCATTGAATTTCCTTTAATGCCCAATCAAAGTTTTTCTGTAAGTAACCGTTTGCCATTTTTACTGGCCGGGATGATTTATGGGCTGGCCCGTCAATACCCTGCCAGACAAGCGGTCCGAATCGCGGTTGGCACAGCTTCCTCCAATGTAGGAAGTTAAAATTCAAACGGTTTGCATATCAAAGGAGTGAATCGGTAGATGTTATGGGGTGAAAAATTAAGAAAACGACGGGAAGAGTTGGGCTACACTCTTCAGATGGCGGAAGAACAGACCAAGATACGCAAATTATATCTGCAGGCTTTGGAGAATGAAGATTTTGCTGTTTTGCCCCCGAGAATTTATGCCACTGGATTTGTAAAAAACTATGCTCGTTTTTTAGGGTTGGACGAAAAACAGCTTACCCAGGAATTCAAGGAACTGGCATATGCTAATCAGGAAGTACACGATGAAGAAATCGTGACTTATACTCCGGAAAAAAGCGCAGTACCTGATTGGCTGAATGCTAAAAATATTGCAGCTGCGGTGGTATTTTTGCTGATTGCAATATGGGCGGGCAACTATTTGGTTAGTTATTTCTCCGGTCAGAATATTGTTGAACAGCCAATTGTTAAACCTCCCATTGTGGAGCCACAGGAACCGGCTGGCGGGGAGGAACCCCAGCAGCCAGACAATATTCCTGCGGTTCCTGACAAGGTTGATGTTTTAGTATCAGCCAGTCAGGAATGCTGGCTGGAGGTAAGTATCGATGGAACAAATAATTTTACCGGTTTCATCAAAGCGGGAGAAGAAAAAAGTTTTACCGGAGAGGAATCTGTCTATCTCAAAGCCGGAAATGCCGGGGGAATTGAAATCATACTGAATGGTGAAAACTTAGGCGTATTTGGCGATGTCGGCCAGGTCAAACGCCAGACATTTACCCTTTAACATGCCAGACAGGAGTAAAAGGATCAAGTGAATATTGGTTTTATCAGTCTCGGTTGTGCGAAAAACCGGGTGGATACAGAAATAATGATGGCTCTGGTGCAAAAAAGCCAACATAAATTGGTCAACGATCTTGAAAAAGCTGAGTTGGTCATTATCAATACATGTGGATTTATAAATGACGCCAAAGAAGAAGCCATCGATCATATAATCAGCACCGGGCATTTGAAAGAGCAGGGAAAATTACGTTATATAATCGCCGCCGGATGCCTGGCTCAGCGATATGGCCGGGAATTAATGGATGAAATGCCGGAATTGGACGGAGTAATAGGAATATCAGCTTATCACGGAATTGTTGATGTGATCGACCAGATCGCAGAGGGAAAAACACCTGCCTTGATCGAGCCTGCGCCTGCCGAATTTATTGAAAAAGGAGAAAGAGTGCTTTCCACACCCCCTGGATATGCTTATCTGAAAATCACTGAGGGCTGCAATAATCGCTGTTCTTATTGTGCCATTCCTATAATCCGCGGACAACTCCGTTCCAACCCGGAACCGGAGATCCTGAAAGAAGTTGAAAGTTTAGCGAAAAAAGGCATCAAGGAATTGGTGATTCTGGGGCAGGATACCGCTGTATACGGACAGGATCTGGGAGTAAGCAATGGCTTGCCCTCGCTTTTAAAGCAAATAAGCCGGATAGACGGAATTGAATGGATCCGCTTAATGTATCTGCACCCTGCCCATATAAATCAAGAGATCATTGAAACCATTGCTGCAGACAACAAGATTCTTCCTTATATGGACATTCCCGTTCAGCATGCTTCCACTTCGGTTTTAAAAAGGATGAACCGCGGCCACGATTTTGATTCTTTGTATTCTTTGCTAAATAAGCTGAAAACGGAAATCAAGGATCTGGTATTAAGAACCACTGTAATGACAGGGTTTCCCGGGGAAACGGAGCGGGATTTTACCGAGCTCACTGATTTTGTGACCAGTATTCGATTTGACTGGCTGGGGTGTTTGGCTTACAGTGCTGAAGATGATACTGCCGCTGCTCTCATGCCTGAGCAAATTCCTGATGAGGTCAAACAAGCCAGAATGGAGCAGATATTAAAAATACAGAAAAAAATCACCCGGGGAAAAAATATCCGCCGACTGGAGCGTACCTTGCCTATATTGATCACCGGGCAGAAAAGCAAAAATTTATATACCGGCCGGGGTTATTTTCAAGCCCCGGAAGTGGATGGAATCACCATTGTTAAAACACCGCAAAAGCTTGTTAAAGGTGAATTCGCCATGGTCACGCTCAAAGGGATAAGGCTTTATGATATGATCGGTGAACTGGCAAAGGAAGAATCATGATCCACTGGGTGAACCGCAGATCTGACGAAATATGATTGAAAAAATGAAAAGAGTACACATTGTAACAATGATATTCACTTTTATTTGACGGTATAAGAGGGCTTAAAGCCCTCTATTTTTTTAGGATCATATAATTGGTCATTATTGGTCATTGCAGAAGCGATTAATTTGCCCTCTTTGCTGAAAGCTTCACCAGCCAGACTTATGGTGGTTTTCCCTTTGGACTGGACCCGGGCGAAAACTCTCAGGGTATCATCTTTAAAAATAGGCCGGTGGAACGTGGTACTGATATCGATGGTGGCAATAGGGACTTTTTCTGTAACCAAATAGCATAACTGGCCAAAGGTATTGTCAAAGGCAGCTACAATAAATCCGCCCTGCATGGACCCGGCCAGATTGAGGAATTTATCTGCCACAGGGTAATCAACGGTTAGACTTTGGCCCGGCAGATATTCCAGGGTTTTTTGATCGAGCAGTATGGAACATTGCGGACGATAATCCACTTTATCAAAGATGAGCTTCAACAGTTCTGTGCGGTCAGTGATCGGTTCATTCAATTGTGACCCTCCCCCCTTCTTTCTCCTAACAGTTTATTATGATTTCGTAATTTTGGCAAAAGAAACAAAGATGTTCTTACAGCTGCAGGCAAACAATGCCGGTATTACCATATTTAAAGTACAGAGCTGAACCGTTCTCTGTGATATAATGGCGGAGACAGGGGGTGTTGAAGAAGATGAAGCAACCGGATAAAAGAATTATAACAGCAGCCATATCATTACTTGTAACTTTCAGCCTTTTGCTAGGCGGCTATAGTTTTTATAACAATTATATTGTCAAGAAGCCTTTGCTGAAGGCGTTAAAAGATGTTGACGGGGTCCAGGATGTGAAAGTGTCCAAAGAGGAAGGCCAATACCGGATCACGGTGGTTCTGGATGAAGTAGAAAACCTGCAAAGTTCATATGTGAAACTGGATGAAACTTCAACTGCGTATTTAGCCAGAAAAGGATATGAACTGCAGATCGCCGACCATCGCAGCCAGCAGCTGACCGATCTTTATGACCAAATGCAGCCTTATATCTATGAAGCCCTGGCAAAGAATAATTATATATGGCTGCAGGAAGAAATAAGCAGACAATTACTACACAATAGTCCGGATACCGAATATAGGTTTTCTATTGATGGTGACAGGATATACCTGCAGCTTACACAGGAACAGAAGAGTCTTTATGCCGTTATTCCCCGGCAGATAACCGAGGGAACCGTATCAATATGAGAGGAGGGACCATGATGATAGAAATAGCAGTCGGCGCAGGGATCGGAGTGCTGATATTTCTGGCCGTGGTTGGGGTCAATATTACCCCCCTCCTGTTTATTGCCCTGGTGGGAGGTGCTTTTTATTATTTCACCAAAACCCAGAGCAAAGTGAATTTTCAGGAAATCAGCAGCCAGGGAAAATATAACAACCCGCTCAGTTTTGATAATATCGGCGGTCAGGATACGGCGATAAAAGAATTACAGGAAGCCCTTGATTTTATGATCCATGCTGACGAGATCAGCCGTATGGGGATCAGACCATTAAAAGGGGTTCTGCTGGTAGGTCCGCCGGGAACCGGAAAAACCCTTCTGGCCAGAGCCGCTGCCAGCTATACCAGATCAGCTTTTATCGCTGCCTCCGGCAGTGAATTTATTGAAATGTATGCGGGTGTCGGGGCGAAAAGAGTGCGCAAATTATTTGCGGAAGCGCGTAAAAAAGCGATCAGGGAAAAGAAATCCAGTGCCATTATTTTTATTGATGAGCTGGAAGTTCTGGGCGGGAAAAGAGGCAGTCACAGCAGTCACCTGGAATATGATCAGACCTTAAATCAATTATTGGTGGAAATGGATGGCATTACTCAGGATGAAACCCGTATTTTAGTGATCGGCGCCACCAACCGGGCTGATTTACTGGACCAGGCTCTGATCAGACCTGGAAGGTTCGATCGTCAGGTGCAGGTAGGTTTGCCGGATAAAAAAGGACGAGCCCGAATCCTGGAAATACATTTAAAGAATAAGAAGGTCCGGGATGAAGCTTTAATTGATGAAATAGCCCGGGCGACTTTTGGCTTTTCCGGCGCCCACATCGAAAGTCTGGCCAATGAAGCAGCTATACTGGCTATGCGGGAAAATGCGGCGGAGATAGAAATGCATCATTTTAATGAAGCCATTGATAAAGTGATTATGGGGGAGAAATTGGATCGCCAAATATCACCGCAGGAAATGGAACGGGTCAGTATACATGAAAGCGGTCATGCAGTGATCAGTGAACTGACTGAGCCCGGATCAGTATCCTCTTTGACCATCGTGCCGCGAGGCAAAGCGCTGGGCTTTTTACGCAAGTCCCCTCAGGATGATCAGCATCTGTATACTTGTGAGCAGCTGGAGAAACAGATCATGGTAACGGTAGCAGGTGCAGTGGCGGAAGAAATCAAATACGGAAGCAAAAGCACCGGGGCCAGAAATGATTTTGAACAAGCCTGGACCCTGGCCAGGGAAATTGTGGATTGCGGACTTTCTTCATTAGGTATTATAAATTCACAGGATACGCCGCAGCAGGTGGTTTACGAACAATGCAAAGAGATCATTCACCAGTTGGAGGATCAAACCCGGAAGCTCCTGAGTGCTGAAGAAGACCTGCTTTTTAAACTGTCGGCTTTTTTATTGACAGAAGAATCCATCGACCGGGAAACTTTTTTACAATTGAAAGCCAGCTAAACGATATTGAACCGGGTTTGATATATGATATGGTTTTCGTATATCAATAACAGCAGGCCGAATCCAAAAATGAAGATCGAGGCACATACAAGCCCCGCGAGTGAAGCGTACTTAGGTACGTTGACCGAGCGGGGTTTGTAATGTAACAATGGGATTCGCTTTTTTTTACGGTCTGGAACCGGGTTGATACCCGGTTTTTTTTGTGCGCTTCTTTACCGATATTACCGGCGAAAATGTATATAATGTATATAATAAAAGACAGATAGTATTGAGGAGATGATGACTGGTTTGAAAAAGGCATTTATTATTGCCACCGGAACGGAACTGCTGCTGGGCAGCACCATCGATACCAACTCAGACTTTATTGCCCGGAGATTAATGGAAGCAGGCGTAAAAGTGATCGGCCGGATCATTGTGGGGGATCAGAAGGAAGAAATATTTGCAGCTTTTGCCCTGGGAGCGCAGCTGGCAGATATAATCATCTCCAGCGGCGGGCTGGGACCAACTAAAGATGATTTGACCAAGGAAACCGCCTGTGAATTTATGCAGGTTAAGCCGGAAGTGGTAGAAGAAGAAGTGACCAGAATCCGGGATTTTTTTGCCCGGCGCCATAAACCGATGCCGGAAAACAATATCAAGCAGGCAATGTTTCCGCGTGAAGCCATTATTCTGGCCAATAACTCCGGCACAGCTCCGGGGATGTACTTATATAAAGATCAAAAAACCATCATTGTACTTCCCGGTCCTCCCCGTGAGATGAAGAAAATGTTTTTGGAAGAAGCTGAACCTTTGCTCAAGGAAAAACTAAATCTGACCGGAAAGAAAGCAGTCAGTCGGGTCATAAAAGTTTTCGGCCCAGGGGAATCGCAAGTAGAAGAAATGATAAAAGATGTTATGGATGATCCGCAGGGATGTTCTTTCACACTGCTGGCATCAGATGGTGAAATACATGTAAGGATAACAGCAGAAGGGGAAGATCAGCAAGCCAGCCAAAGATTACTTGACGGACTGACGGAAAAAATTAAGGCTGATATGGGAGCTTATATTTATGGTTATGATGAGGATGCTTTGGTATCAGTGGTGGCAGGATTATTGAGGGATAAGGGTCTTACCCTGGCAGTTGCAGAATCATGCACCGGCGGATATCTGAGCAAAACCATTACAGATTTACCAGGTAGTTCTGCATACTTTTGGGGCGGGGCCATAACTTACAGCAATGAAGCCAAGAATAAGCTGATCGGTGTGAATGACCAAACGATCAGAGATTTTGGTGCAGTAAGTGAAGAAACCGCCCGGGAGATGGCAGCGGGAATCAAAAAAACCGCTGGCAGCGATATCGCCATTGCCATAACAGGTATAGCCGGCCCCGAAGGCGGAACTGATACCAAGCCTGTTGGACTGGTCTATATTGCGCTGTTCAGTGATGAAAAGCAAAAGGTATACAAGCTGCATTTTAACAGTCATCGGGAAGGAAACAGGATTTTGGCCGTAAAATCAGCTCTGGATATAGTTCGCCGTTATTTGTGTGAGAAATAAAAAGATGGGAGAATGAAAAACCAATTTATTAATTTACAAAATTAAGCAGAAATAGATTTGACATTCCTGATATTACTCATTATAATTTTAAAAAGCGAACATATGTTTGAGGAGGATTTTGAAAATGGAAAATATCATTGAACAGGGTAAAATTGATGCCTTAAACAATACGATACGAAACATAGAAAAACAATTTGGCAAAGGTTCTATCATGAAGCTTGGGGAAGCAGTGGTCATGAATGTGGAAGTAATATCCAGCGGGTGTATTTCCCTGGACCTGGCGATGGGCGTAGGAGGATTTCCCCGGGGGCGTGTGATCGAAATATTCGGACCGGAGTCTTCGGGTAAAACCACCGTGGCTTTGCATGCTATCGCCCAGGCCCAAAAAGATGGAGGCATGGCTGCCTTTATCGATGCGGAACATGCACTTGATCCGCTTTATGCAAAGCATCTGGGGGTGGATATAAACAACCTGTTGGTATCCCAACCCGACAGCGGTGAACAAGCCCTGGAAATTGCGGAGGCTCTGGTACGCAGCGGTGCCATCGATGTGATCGTCATTGATTCTGTGGCAGCATTGGTTCCCAAAGCAGAACTGGACGGGGAAATGGGAGATGTTCACGTTGGCTTGCAGGCCCGGCTCATGTCACAGGCTTTGCGCAAATTGACCGCACATATCGGCAAATCAAAAGCCTGTTGTATTTTTATCAACCAGATTCGTGAAAAAGTGGGGATCATTTATGGCAACAATGAAACCACCACCGGAGGAAGAGCCTTGAAATTTTACTCTTCGGTTCGCCTGGAGGTAAGAAAAGGGGAAGCCATCAAACAAGGGACGGAAGTGATCGGGAGCCGTGCCAAAATCAAAGTAGTGAAGAATAAAGTGGCGCCGCCTTTTAAAACCACCGAAGTTGACATTATGTATGGTACGGGTATATCCAGGGAAGGTGATCTGCTCGACATTGCTGCTGCCATGGAGATTGTCTCCAAAAGCGGATCGTGGTATTCCTATGAAGGGGAGCGCATAGGACAGGGACGTGAAAATTCCAAGGAATATATCAAAAACAATCCTGAGTTTTACGATTTGCTGGAAAAGAAAGTAAAAGAAGCCATTCGCGGAGACAAATCAGCCGACCGTATCAAGCCGTCATCAGGCAGTGAGGACGCAGAGTAAACAAATCACGGCATGGCTTGACACTAGGTGGCAAACTAAACTAAAATCTAAGGTAAGGCTACATTATAGAAGCCTTACCTTACTACTTTGACCAATTAGACTACGCTAATTAATATATATTTTCCATTTAACTGGAGTTTGGATACATGAAGTATAGACATATAGATCCTAAAATATAGATTTATTAATGGTTGTCTGTATAAGGTTAAGGGGAGTTATTTAAACTTCACTTGTGTTAAGAATATGATTACATTGTGAAGTTGAAAATAATCATTCAACAAGGTAAGTGTTTCTTAAGAGCCGGGTGTTTACTCGGTTTTTTTATGGACTAAATTAAAAATGATACGAAATACATCAAGGGAGGTGGAATTATCAATTTACTGGAGAGTTTTATTATTATTAGTATTGCTCTGGCGGTTGGGCTTATAGCAGGATATTTTGGACGGCGATTTGTGGCCGAAAGCAAATTCGGTTCGGCAGAAGAAGAAATCGCCAAAATGCTTGATGAAGCCAGCAAAGAAGCGGAAGCACTAAAAAAAGAAATGTTATTGGAAGGAAAAGAAGAGATCCATCGAAACCGCCAGGAAGCTGATAAAGATATTCGTGATCGTCGCCGGGAACTGGACCGGATAGAAAGAAGGATCATTCAAAAAGAAGAGAGCCTGGACAAAAAAGCTGAAAACATGGAGAAAAAGGAACAACTCCTGCACGAAAAAGAAAAAGAAGCTGATAAAACCAATAATGATTTGAAACTGATCCTGACCCAGCAGTTAAAGGAACTGGAAAGGTTATCAGGCTTGACCTCTGAGGAGGCCAAGGAATTGTTGTTATCCAATATAAGTCAGCAAATCAGACAGGAAACTGCGTTAATGATCAAAACCATTGAAAGCGAAGCCAAAGAGGAGGCCGATAAAAAAGCGAAGAACATTATCAGTCTTGCGATTCAGAAATGTGCGGCTGATGTAGTTTCTGAAACCACTGTTTCTGTTGTGCCATTGCCCAATGATGAAATGAAGGGAAGAATAATCGGCCGCGAAGGAAGGAATATAAGGACTTTTGAAACCTTAACCGGTGTCGATTTGATCATTGATGATACACCTGAAGCGGTCATCCTGTCATCTTTTGATCCTATAAGACGGGAAGTTGCACGCATTGCGCTGGGAAACCTGGTGAATGACGGCAGGATTCATCCGGCCAGGATCGAAGAGATGGTGGATAAAGCCCAGAAAGAAATTGACCAGGAGATCCGGGAATTAGGAGAACAGGCCGCCTTTGAAGTTGGGGTTCACGGCATTCACCAGGAATTGATCAGACTTTTGGGACGCTTGAAATACCGTACCAGCTATGGACAGAATGTGCTGAAGCATTCTATTGAAGTAGCACATCTGGCAGGTGTCATGGCGGCGGAACTGGATGTGGATGTTATGATGGCGAAACGGGCCGGATTACTGCATGATATTGGCAAGTCAGTTGACCATGAAGTTTCCGGACCTCATGTTGAAATCGGCGTAGACCTGGCCAAAAAATACCGGGAAAACAAGGATGTGATCCATGCCATTGCAGCCCATCATGGTGATGTTGCCTATGAGACCATAGAGGCAGTTCTGGTACAGGCCGCGGATGCTATATCTGCATCACGCCCGGGAGCTCGCCGGGAAACCCTGGAAACATATATAAAACGTCTGGAAAAACTGGAGGCGGTAGCTGAGTCTTTTTCCGGCGTCGAAAGAACTTTTGCGATTCAGGCCGGGCGGGAAATACGCATAATCGTTAAAGCTGATGAGGTCGATGACCTGCATGCCATCAACTTATCCCGGGATATTGCCAAAAAGGTAGAAGCTGATTTGGAATACCCGGGGCAGATCAAAGTTGTTGTGATCAGAGAGACGCGGGCAGTGGAATACGCAAAATAGTATCGCTTTAATCAGCAGAGCAGCTTTAAAACCAGGGCTGCTCTGTTTTCTTATGGTGTTGTTATATATTACCTTCAGCAAAAGAGCAGGACTTTCTTTTTGCTTTGAAGAAAATGTTTGTATTATATTTTTTTAGGAGAAGATGTAGATGAATAGTACCTGTATAGATATGCTGATCAATGTTTCTGTAAATTATCCCGAACTAAATGGGATCAAATATCAGACCGATGAGGAAACAATTGCGCTGAAATTTGCTCTTAAGGGAATGAAGACCGGAGATCATTTGATGGGATTGCAGATGAAATTACGTAAATGTTATCACCTTTATCATACGCTTTACCACACGCAGCCAGAGATGTTCAATATAAGTGTTAATGAGTTGGAAGGGATTGTTTTTTTTACTTTGTATCGGGACCAAGCCACATTAACGGAAGAAGAAATCGACTTGTACATAAATATCCTGAAAGAAGATTATGATCATTATCTTGTCAAAGATAACATTAATATTAAAACCATTGATACCTATAAGCAGAGCTTGAAGAAAAATTTACTGCACAGAATCTGTAAGTCCCGGAACTGTAATAGCTTTTGGGCTTTTCGCCAGGGTGGAAAGGTTTTTGTGTTAAATAAATGATGGAGGCACGCAGGTGAATATTTTAGTCATCGGTGATATTGTGGGAAAGCCGGGCCGCCGGGCTCTAAAAAGTTTGTTGCCGGGTCTGCAGAAAAAACATGATATCCATTTTACCATAGCCAATGCGGAAAACGCTGCCGGGGGCAGGGGGCTTAACCGGGAAGTTTTTAACGAAATTATCGGTGCCGGGGTCGATGTCTGTACAATGGGCAACCATGTGTGGGACAATCGTGAAATCTATACTTTTATCGATGACGAGCCCAGGATCGTGCGGCCGGCAAACTACCCCGGCAATTGTCCTGGACAGGGATTTCACATCTACACTGCCGGATTCAGTAAAAAAGTAGCGGTGATGAATGTTTCCGGCCGGGTTTTTCTTGATGCGCTGGATTGTCCCTTTCAAATCGCGGAAACCATTCTATCCCGCCTGCAGGATAAAGCTGATCTTATCATCATTGATTTTCACGGAGAAGCTACGTCGGAAAAGCTGGCTTTTGCTTATTATTTTGCCGGCCGGGCTGATGCTGTGCTGGGGACTCACACCCATATCATGACGGCTGACGAAAGAATACTGCCGGGTGATACGGCTTATATTACTGATTTGGGTATGACCGGTCCGGTGGATTCAATATTGGGAATGGAGAAAGAACAGGTGATTCAGAGATTTTTACGGCAGAGACCGGCAAGGTTTGAAGTAGCCAAAGGTGCAGCGCAATTGCAGGGAGTGGTCTTAAACTTTAATGATGACACCAATAAGGTGATCAATATTGAAAGAATATGTCAGGTCATCGATTAATATGAAAATATTGGCAGAGTGTTGTAAACAAAAAGAAGGAATTACCAAATCAATTTAGAATATAATCATAAAGGAGAGCAAGCCAGCTATATATATTACTATTGAGGGGGGTTATTGTTCATTATGGAAGTGTTAAAGGTTTCAGCAAAATCAAGTCCAAATTCTGTGGCCGGAGCGCTTGCTGGTGTATTAAGGGAACGGGGGGCAGCCGAAATACAAGCGATTGGAGCAGGCGCTATCAATCAGGCAATAAAAGCCATCGCGATTGCAAGAGGATTTGTAGCTCCAAGCGGGATGGATCTGATTTGCATACCTGCATTTACGGACATCATGATTGAAGGTGAAGAGAGAACCGCTATCAAACTCATCATTGAGCCAAGGTAACCATGATGATTCTAATAGGAAAAAAACATTTTTCGAAATATAAAACCTGCTCGAAGGCAGGTTTTTATATTTCGATACAAGGAGATATGAATGGGAAAAATTGTTGATCTGCATTGCGATACGATTTCGCTTCTGGCTAAAACCAAGGAGTCATTGAAAAATAACGGCGGTCACTTTGACCTTTTGAGAGCAAAACGAGCCGGCATCGGCGTGCAATTTTTTGCCTTGTTTTGTCTGCCCCGTGATAATGAAGATACATTAAGGGAGATTCTGAAACAGAGCGAAAAATATTATTGTGAGCTCAGCCTGAATCAGGAAGAAGTGTATCCGTTGATGCAATATGAAGATATCCTGCTTCCGGTCAATCAAGATAAAATTGCCTGTTTACTGCATCTGGAGGGGGCTGAGGCATTGGGGAGCGATGTCGAGCTGATCCATGTATTATACCGCCTGGGCTTAAGAAGTATAGGATTGACCTGGAACTATCGCAATTTGATGGCAGACGGTGTCCTGGCAGGCGATCAGGACAGCGGAATAAGCAAAAAAGGCAGACAACTATTGGAAGAAATAAGTGAACTGGGAATGATTTTGGATTTAGCGCATTTAGGTGAAAAAGGTTTTTTTGAAGCGGTGGAATACTATGACAAACCGTTGATCGTCAGCCATGCCAATGCCAGGCATTTGTGCCCCCATCGCCGTAATCTGAGCAATGAGCAATTAAAAGCACTGCAAATGAATGGAGGGGTGGTGGGGGTCACGGCAGTGAAGGACTTCGTTGGCAGTCATGAAAATGCGTATGATCTAATAGACCATATTGTTTACATTTCAGAACTGATCGGCAGTGACCACGTTGCCCTGGGATCTGATTTTGACGGAGCTGACCATATGGTCTTAAGCGGAGTGGAGGAGTACCAAAACCTGGGCGGTCTGCTCGAGAGACGGGGATTTACCCCGGGCGAAACGGAAAACATTTTAAGCGGTAACGCATTAAGGGTCATGAAAGCAATACTATAAAAGGAGTCTCCCATGTTATTCGATTTACACACCCATACCAGCGCTTCCGATGGCATTCTGTCACCGGAGGAACTCGTCGACAGAGCTTTTCAGCTGGGCTTGGCAGGCATTGCAGTTACGGACCATGATACCGTGTCTGGCCTTGCACAGGCAATGGACAGACAGCAAAAGTATAAAGGAAGTCTTGAAGTAATACCGGGAATTGAAATGAATGCTGAGAAAGAAGATTGCGAAGTGCATATCCTGGGGTACTTTATTGACTACCTGGACTCCAGGCTTCATGCCCGGTTGGAGGAACTGAAAACATCCAGATTGAATCGGGCTCACGAAATGGTAAGAAAACTGAAAAGCATGGGATACAATATCACTTTTGAACAGATCAGCCAGATCGCACAGAATGATTTGATCGCCAGGCCGCATATTGCTCAGGCATTGGTCCAAAATAACAATGTTTTTTCCATCAGGGAAGCGTTTGATAAATTAATTGGCCGCGGCCGGCCGGCCTATGTGCCCCGCTATAAGTTCCTTCCGCAAGAGGCACTGAACCTGATCAAAGCTGCCGGAGGCATTGCGGTCATTGCGCATCCGGGATTAATAAAAAACCAGTCATTGATACAGGAGGTGATTGCAGCCGGGATCCAGGGGATCGAAGTGTATTATCCTGACCATACGCCTGAACAAATTGAAAAATATGAAAAAATAGCAGAAAAGCATGGTCTGCTTGTGACCGGCGGCTCAGATTATCATGGCTTGAACAGGGAAATGAATGATCCACGGCTTGGAAGCTGTGGAATTTCGACCGAACAAATGGAAAAAATTAAAAAATATTACGGGAACATGAGGAAAAAGTAGCATATTTATATAATATAAGGCAGGAATCCTGCATTTAAGTGTAGAAGTTACAAAAAAACTTCTACAGAAAGGCAGGTATTGTATGCTTAAAAGGATCGCTCTCATCATCGCAATTTGTTTATGCCAGCTCGTTTTCTCAGGTTCAGTATCTGCAGCTGAAACGTATCATACCGTGAAATCAGGAGACAGCCTTTGGGATATTGCAATTCAGTATGGCACTTCGGTTGAAAAAATTAAGCAGCTTAATCAGTTAAGTTCAGATAATCTGCAAATTGGTGAGCGGTTGTGTGTGAAAGTGACCTCGGATCAAAAACCGGCCGCCACTCCCATCATTGAAGCGGGAGCTACTTATTATGTCGTGCAGTCGGGTGATAGTTTGTGGAAGATTGCCCAGCAGTTCGGCACCAGTGTAGAAAAAATAAAAGAGCTTAACCAATTAAGTTCGGATAACCTTCAAATTGGTTTAAAGTTATGCGTAGCCAATGCTTCCGTACAGGCAGCTCCGGCGCCTGCAACCCAGCCCGCAGCGGCCCCGATTGAAAATACTGCCCCGCCAGTTCCGACAGATAATTATTATATCATCCAGCCTGGAGACAGCTTGAACAGTATTGCGGCAGCTTTTAATACCAGTGTGGTAATGTTAAAACGGATCAATAATCTTACCACTGATGTGATCAACCCGGGATGCGTTTTAAAACTTTCTCTGGAAGACAGTGAAGTTTCCAGGGGAGGGTCCGCAGTAAATAATAGTATCACTGCCAGCATTCTAAATACTGCCATGCAGCACCTGGGAACGCCTTATCGCTATGGCGGTTCCGCCCCGGGCGGCTTTGATTGTTCCGGTTTCGTAAAGTATGTATATTCTCAAAATGGATACAATTTAAACAGAACGGCGGCATCACAATATAGTCAGGGTACCCCGGTCAGTAAAGCTGAATTGCAGCTGGGTGATCTGGTATTTTTCTGCTGTGGCAGTTCTTCTATTGATCATGTAGGGATTTATATCGGTAATAACGAATTTATCCATTCCTCTTCTCCTCGCAGCGGAGGAGTGATCATCACCAACCTTGGTGAAAGTTACTATTTAAACAGTTATGCTGGTGCAGCAAGGATCGTTCAATAATACATAATCAAATTCAATCATGCTGGAGGGGTACATGGAAGAAAATATTTTTGTTATGCCCGGCAGTATAATGGACAGCAAAGAGTGGAAAGAGCTGGAAACAAGGGAAAACGAACTGGGCAGTGAGAAGATTTTAGAGGAAATCATTGATAAACGCATCTGGAGCAATGCCGAAATAATATGGATCCTGAGAAAAATGGTGTATTTTTACGGCAAAAAGGATGATCTTTTAAAAATTGCACCACCGGAACGTTTGCTTACCAATATGACAGATTTGCTGCGGGTGTTGTTTATACTATATGATACTTTAGCTCCTGAATTGGATGACAATTTAAGAAGTTACGTTTGTTCCAAACTTACAGATGCTACTTGGGGAATCAGTAGTCGTACCAGAGTATATTTAGAAAAATTAGCAGAAAATTTGGATTAACAGATAAAAAGCTTACAGAGCGGGACGTTAAACGTTCCGCTTTTTTCTGTTTTCTCACGTTTGAACAGGAGGTTATTCATTTATTAAATGTTTACTGCGGGGGAGTAATTATGAAGAAAACCACTCATGAGCTGCTTGTAAAACGGATCATACAAATGGAAGCGAGGATCAATGCTTGTAAGCGCTGTTCGTCGGCACATCATTGTTTCAACACCCCTTCAATGGGGAAAGGAGACCTGACACCGGAAATCCTTCTGGTTTTCCAGTCTCAGGGCAACCGGCGTCCGGAAATGAACAATTATATTGAAATCAGACAGATGCTGAAAAAAGAGTTTGACCAGGAAAGAATTTACCATACTTTTTTGGTCAGATGCCAGCCGCAGGCATGTTTTCATATAGACGATACGGAGGATATGCTGGTCAGGCATAAAGCGTTTTATAAAAAAGAATGCCAGTTCAATGAACCTGATTGTCCGGGAATTCCAATTCTGCCCACAAGCAAAGAGGTGGTTTCCTGCCTGCCCTATTTGATAGAAGAAATTGATATCTTAGCACCCAATACGGTTATTCTGTTTGGCAAAAGAACCGCTGAATTCGTATTGAAAGCCAAAGGTGTTCTTGAGGAACCTATGATCCCGGGATTTTATAAGTATAACAACCGCTGTATTTTTACAACAGTGGAAGAGAATCTTTTTACCAGAGAAGATGCTAAAAAATTGACCGGTTTTATTGCAGCCCGGCAAGAATACCTGGCATAAAATACTTAGAGCGTCTTGCAGCCAACCCCTGACGGTATTCAGAAATTACTGAGGATAAGCACTGGCCTGTCCTCAGTAATTTTATTTTTTGCTTCGGAATAGTATTTTCAAAAAGGTCTCGGAGGAAGCCTGAATGAAGTACAACGTCTGGAGTCAGATGACAGTTGATGCAGCAATCAAGAAACAAAATTCCAGTAGCGAAACGGGCCTTAATGACCAACAGGTCAAAACAAGACAGGCAAAGAACAGAAATATACTGGAAGAAGGGCCGGCTTTTAGCCCACTAAAGCTTTTCCTGCATCAATTTACCGATACCATGGTTCTGGTTTTATTAGGGGCAACAGTTTTGTCAGGTCTGATAGGAGCCATGGAAGATGCGATCACCATCATGGCTATTGTAACCATTAATGCCTTGCTGGGTTTTATCCAGGAATTCAGGGCTGAGAAGTCACTGGAAGAAATAAAAAAATTATCTGCCCCTTATACATCGGTATTAAGAGAGGGTAAAAAGCGCAAACTGCTTACGGCGGAACTGGTCCCGGGGGACATCGTATTTCTTGAGACCGGAGATAAAATACCGGCTGATCTTCGCTTGACCGCAACTCACAGCATGGAAATCGATGAATCGATTTTGACCGGTGAATCCGCCCCCGCCGCAAAAAAAGCAGATATTATACTGGGACCAAGGACCCCATTGGCGGAAATTGCCAATATGGCATTTATGGGGACTGCTGTTACCAAAGGACGCGGTATGGGACTGGTTGTAGCTACCGGAATGGAAACAGTGATGGGGGAAATCGCTCATATTATTAAAAACTCCGGCAGTGCTATGACACCGCTGCAAATCAGACTCGATCAGTTGGGGAAAATTCTAATCGTTATCTGTATCGCAGTTTGCATGGTGGTGGTTTTATTAGGCATATACCGGGGCGAAGCAATTATGACCATGTTGCTGGCAGGAATAAGTCTGGCTGTAGCAGCCATTCCTGAAGGGCTGCCGGCCATCGTGACAGTGGTATTGGCCCTGGGTATTCAGCGCATGGCCAAACGCAATGCCATCATAAGAAAATTACCGGCGGTGGAGACGTTAGGCTGCACTACCGTTATTTGCTCAGACAAAACCGGGACGCTTACGCAAAATAAAATGACGGTAAAAAAACTGGCAACCCTTGAAGGGGTCACAACTGTCAGCGGGGACGGTTATGATATCAAAGGTGATTTTTATGCCGGGCAGCAATCCGTAAAACCTTTGCGTAACAAGGCAATCAGTATGATCATCAAGGCAGCCTGGCATTGCAACAACTCCAGCTTTATTATGACAGGGAAAAAAGCAGAGACATTTGGCGATCCAACTGAAATTGCCCTGCTGGTCCTGGCGCGGAAAGCCGGACTCAGCGAACCTGCGGAGCGCATCAGGGAAATCCCCTTTGATTCAGAGCGAAAAAAGATGACGGTAGTGATAGAAGAAAACGGCCAGGCATTGGTTTTGATGAAAGGTGCCCTGGAAGAGGTGATGAAAAATTGCCGGCAGGTGATGAAAGGGGAACAGAGCATTCAACTTGATCCGGCAGCACGGGAAAAGATCACCGGACTGCAAGACCAATGGGCCGGGCAGGCCTTACGGGTACTGGGTTTTGCGTATAAAACCATTCCCGGGCGGGATATTGAAGGCATGTCTGACCTGGAAATGGAGAGTCATATGATATTGGCCGGCATAGCCGGAATGATCGATCCGCCGCGGCCGGGGGTTGAAAAAGCGGTTCGCGAATGCCTGGGAGCAGGCATTATTCCCATCATGATCACCGGAGACCATCCGGTCACCGCCGTTGCCATCGCCCGGGAAATAGGATTGTCAGAAAGTGAGCAGGTGGTCACCGGTACGCAGATAGACCGGCTCAGCGACAAGGAGTTATATGAGCAAGGGATGGCCAGCCGTGTATTTGCCCGGGTATCTCCGCAGCATAAAAACCGTATTGTAAAAATATTTCAGCAGCAAAACCATGTAGTGGCCATGACAGGTGACGGCGTAAATGATGCTCCAGCGGTCAAGGCGGCTGATATAGGGATCGCTATGGGAATAAGCGGAACGGAAGTGACCAAGGAAGCATCCGCCATGGTATTGGCCGATGACGATTTTTCCACCATCATCAAAGCAGTGCATGAAGGCCGGGCCATCTACGATAATATCCGTAAATTCCTGCGTTACCTGCTGGGGTGTAATATTGGCGAAATACTGGTCATGCTCCTGGCTTCTTTGATGGGTATGCCCCTGCCGCTTTTACCGATCCAGATATTATGGGTCAATCTGATCACAGATGGCTTGCCGGCCATAGCGCTGGGATTGGAACCGGCAGAACCTTTTATTATGCAAAGAAAGCCCCGGGGGAAAAACGAAGGCATATTTGCCGGCGGACTGGGAGGAATTGTTTTTAAACGGGGCATTTTCATCGGCGCCATCACCTTATTGGCTTTTAGTCTGGGTATATTATTTTGCCGGTATTCAGGCAGCTACGATTTAAGCATCCCCCGGACCATGGCTTTGAGCACGCTGGTTTTTGCGCAGCTTTTTTATGTTTTTGAATGCCGGTCCGAAAAATATTCTCCCTTCGAACTTGGATTCTTTGCCAATCAGTACCTGATCATAGCGGTGCTTATTTCAAGTTTTATGCAAGTTATGGCAATTTATTGGCCTCCTCTGCAAAACATTTTCAAAACAGCTCCCCTTCAGGGATGGCAGTGGCTGATCATTATTTCCTTCGCCGGCAGCCGGTTGATTGGAAAATATATTTTATATCTGATCCAAAATTTCCGGCACCTGACCCTTCAGTATCACACGGAAAACAAGGTATAAAGAAATCCATACGAAGTCAGTTATTGGCCGCTGCAGAATTCTTCCCGGCGGTTAACATTGCTAGCCAAAGTATTTTCAGCTATAATTCCAATAAATAACCAGACAAAAAGCGATAAGAAAGGTAGAAGAATCATGATAAAAAGCATGACAGGCTTTGGCAAGAGTCAGGTCGAACAGGATGGCTATTCAGCAACCTGTGAAGTTCGGGGTGTGAATCATCGTTATTTGGATCCGCATATTCGCTTATCCCGCCGTTACATGTTTTTGGAAGACCGCATTAAGGAAGAAATAAAGCATTATGTTACCCGGGGCAGAATTGAAATGACGCTTAATATTGAGAAAACGGGAGAATCAGTGAGAAATATTAAGGTTGACAATGATTTGGCGATGACTTATTATAAATATTTGAAGGAATTAGCAGAAAAGCTAAATATTTCGCCGGAATTAAGAATAATCGATCTTTTCCGCCTGCCGGAAGTATTCAATGTAAGCGATGATGAAGAAGATTTGGAATTGGTTTGGTCAGTGCTGGGAGAAGCAGTGAGACAAGCCATGACCAGCATGGCTGAAATGCGCAGCAAGGAAGGACGCAATTTAGCCCAGGATATTCTGGAACGGAATAACTATATATTGACCATGGTAGGTGAACTGGAAGAATTCGCCCCCCAGGTGGCCAGTGACTATAAAGATAAATTGCGTAAAAGAATCGCTGAATTGGTGGGGCAGGACCTGGTAGACGAGCAGCGTATCCTGCAGGAAGCGGCAATATTTGCTGACAAGGCCAGTATCACAGAGGAAATCGTAAGGCTAAAAAGCCATATCAAACATTTTGCTGAATTGATAGATGAAGGCGAAGCCATTGGCCGCAAATGTGATTTTCTTATCCAGGAAATGTTCCGGGAGATCAATACCGTAGCGTCAAAGAGCAACCACCTGGAAATGAGCCGCATCGTAGTTGAAGTCAAAGCAGAACTTGAAAAAATAAGAGAACAGATCCAGAACATAGAATAAAACAGGAGGTGATCCGGTTAAGTCCGGGATTTTATGGACATTAAGCTGGTTAACATTGGCTTTGGCAACATTGTTGCCGCGAATCGGATAATTGCTATTGTCAGCCCTGAATCAGCACCTATCAAGCGAATTATTCAGGAAGCACGGGAAAAAGGCATGCTCATTGATGCTACTTACGGCAGAAGGACCCGGGCAGTTATTATTGTTGACAGTACCCATGTAGTGCTGTCCGCAGTACAGCCGGAAACAGTTGCAAACCGTTTGGGCGCGAAGGATGATGAAGCTTAATAGCAGGTAATTTATATGTACATGACCAGAAAGGGCATTTTATTTATTATTTCCGGTCCATCGGGAGTTGGCAAAGGCACCATCAAAAAAGCAGTATTGCCGAGGGTCGGTGATTTGCTGGAATCTATTTCTGCCACCACCCGTAAACCCCGGATAAATGAAGAACATGGCCGGGAGTATTTTTTCCTTACCGAAGAGGAATTTAAAACCTGGATCCAGCAGGACAAATTTATCGAATGGGCCAATGTCTACTCCAATATGTATGGAACTCCCCGGGAATTTGTCATAAAGAAACTGGAACAGGGCAAGGATGTTTTGCTGGAGATCGACATCCAGGGCGCTTTGCAGGTAAAAGCAACCATGCCGGAGGGGGTCTTTATTTTTATCGCCCCGCCTGCTATTGAAGATCTGGTCGACCGGCTTTGTAACCGGGACCAGGATTCTCCGGAAAGTATAGCTGCCCGTTTAGCCGCCAGCGAAAAAGAGATGTCTTATATGCCGTTGTATGATTATGTGGTGGTCAACGATGACCTTGAAGATGCAGTCACCAAGACTGAAGCGATCATCATAGCGGAAAGATGTAAAATAAGTAATCTGAATATGGGGTGATAATATGATTCCACCGTCAACCAAAGACATAATCAATATTGGCAACAGCAAGTATGCTGTGGTCATAGCCGTCGCCAAAAGAGCGCGGGAGTTATCCGAAGATAAAAAGAATGATGAAAACTATCGCCTTTCAACCATGGTGACTGAAGCATTGGATGATGTTTTACAGGGAAAGATCAAAATAAGCTGAGCTTTTTTAACGGGAGGTTTCTATTTTGCCTGATACAATTGGTATAGGTATTACCGGCGGAATTGCTGCCTACAAAATTACTGACCTGGTCAGCAGATTAAAAAAAGCCGGTTATGATGTAATTGTGATGATGACCGAGGGAGCGACCAGGTTTATTACTCCATTAACTCTGAAAACCATATCCGGCCGCGAAGTATTGACCGATCTATGGCAGGAAAGCCGGGAATGGAAGGTCCAGCACATCGGAGTAGCGGAACAAATCGATTTACTGGTTATCGCTCCGGCTACAGCCAATATAATAGGGAAAATGGCCCACGGTATCGCGGATGACTTATTGAGTACCGTATATCTGGCCAATACCGCACCGGTTATCGTTGTTCCGGCCATGAATACAAATATGTATCAAAACCCCGTGGTACAAGACAATCTTAACAAGCTGGCTGATTACGGGTGCATCATACTGGAACCTGAAAGCGGAGAACTGGCTTGCGGGGTTGTCGGACCGGGCAGGCTTCCTGAAATCGATGTTATATATCAGGCCATCATGGAAGAACTGCATCCCAAACAGGATCTGCAGGGGAAAAAGTTGATGGTGAATGCAGGGACCACCTGTGAAGATATCGATCCGGTAAGATTTATAGCCAACCGGGGCACTGGCAAAATGGGCTATGCAATTGCAGAAGCAGCGCAAAAAAGAGGAGCCGAAGTAATTCTGGTTTCCGGCAAGTCAAATCTTAAAGTTCCGGCCGGAGTAGAATTCCATTCCGTTTGGGGCGCCGAGGAAATGTGTGCGGTTATGCTTGAATTACAGCCGGATTGCGACATTATAGTGGGTGCAGCAGCGGTTGGTGATTTTAAAATAGCCAAAACAGCAGAACAAAAATTAAAGAAAAAAGAGGGACAGACCACCCAGTTGGTACTGGAATTGGTTGGAACGCCGGATATTTTAAAAGAATTAGGCAAGAAGAAAAGCAAAGGCCAGATCATGGTGGGCTTTGCCGCTGAAACAGAGAATGTTCTGGGAAACGCCCGCAAAAAATTGAAAAGCAAAAACCTGGATTTTATTGTAGCGAATGATGTAACAATGGAAGGAGCAGGTTTTGCTGCAGACACCAATATTGTTACTATCATTGATAAAAAAGGCGATACGGCAGCACTGCCCCAGATGAGCAAGCACCATGTTGCGGAGGCTATTCTGGATAAAGTAGTCAGTTTGATGCAAAAATAAAATGGTGAGGGGATGAAGGAATTGTCAAAAACTCTTTTTACTTCAGAAGCTGTAACTGAGGGCCATCCTGATAAAATTGCCGACCAGATATCGGATGCTATTTTGGATGCGATCATAGGACAGGACCCAAATGCAAGAGTAGCAGCGGAAACATTGGTCACCACCGGACTGGTTTTTGTATCCGGGGAAGTCACCACAGATTGTTATATCGACATTCCTAAGCTGGTAAGAAATACAGTGCAGGAAATTGGCTACACCAGAGCAAAATACGGGTTTGACAGTGAAACCTGTGCAGTGATCACTTCTATTGATGAACAATCCGGAGATATTGCCATGGGAGTCGATCAGGCGCTGGAGGCTAAAAAAGGGGAAATGTCTGAGCAGGAGCTGGCCGGGATCGGGGCTGGAGACCAGGGTATGATGTTTGGATACGCCAGCAATGAAACCGAAGAATTAATGCCAATGCCTATCCTGCTGGCAAATAAAATGGCCAAAAGGCTGACAGAAGTACGTAAAGATTGTATTTTGGATTATCTTCGTCCCGACGGAAAAACCCAGGTGACTGTTGAATATGAAGATAACAAACCAATAAGGATCGATACCATCGTGGTTTCCACCCAGCATCATCCTGATATACCGCAGGAAACCATTGAAAAGGATATCATAGAACATGTAGTCAAAGCAGTTATCCCGGCTGACATGCTGGATGAGAATACCCGCTATTTTATCAATCCTACCGGCAGGTTTGTCATCGGCGGGCCCCAAGGAGACTGCGGATTGACCGGAAGAAAAATTATTGTTGATACATATGGCGGTATGGCCAGACATGGCGGCGGAGCTTTCTCCGGCAAAGATCCCACCAAAGTCGATCGTTCAGCAGCCTACGCAGCTCGTTATGTAGCCAAAAACCTGGTAAAGGCAGGGGTTGCCGACCGGCTGGAAATTCAGCTGGCCTATGCCATCGGTGTGGCCAACCCTGTTTCCATTCGGGTAGATACTTTTGGTACCAACAAGATCCCAGAGGATAAGATTATTGATTTAGTCAAAAAGAATTTCGATTTAAGACCGGCAGCAATCATCAAAAATCTGGATCTGCGTCGGCCTATCTTTAAGAAGACCGCGGCTTACGGGCATTTCGGGCGCAATGACGAAGATTTTACCTGGGAAAAGACAGATAAAGCTGCAGCCATAAAAGAACAGGCAGGACTGTAAGAATATATTTGAAGGTCACATGTAAATATCTTGCGTTAAGCCAGACCCATATAAGCTAAAAGGAGCCCGTGATTGAAGTGCGCCGATGGTGCGCTGACAAAGCGGGCTTTTAAAATAGCAGCATTCCCAAAATAGTTTTGACAGTAAGTGGGGATCAAACAAGGAGGCCAGTATGCTTACAGCAGAGGTTCATATCAATCTGCCCGCCGCAAAATTCAATCAGGCTTTTCTGTATGCAGTACCGGAACATTTTGCAGAGCAGATCGAATTTGGCCAGCGGGTTCTGGTCGAATTCAACCACCGGATCCTGGAAGCATATGTGACAGGCGTAAAAGAGCAGGAAGTCGCCGATAAGATAAAACCAGTGATCGAAATACTGGACGCAGAGCCGGTCTTTGACCAAAAATTATATGAATTTGCCAGGTGGCTGGCAGATTACTATTTATGTTCCGTACCTCTGGCGCTGAAAACAATTATTCCCGCCAGCATGGATAAAAAAGGACCCGTTACCATCACCGCCCGATTCGAAAGGGAAGATTTATCTGCGATTTGTCATGATCCACTGCAGGAAACATTTTTGCGTGAACTGGCTGCGGTCAGAAATATGCCGATCAAAACTGCACTTAAGTTTGTCTCTCATGAAGAATTGATCACTTTAGCTGAACAGGGCATCATCAGTATGGTGCAAAAATATACCCCTTACCGGTCAGGCAAGGCCGATCATGTTTATCAGTTGGGGCAACTGGAAAATGATATCTGGGAGCAGATACAAAAACGTTCCCCCCGCCAGGCACAAGCCATCAGGTATCTGATGGAAAACGAAAGCGCAGAAAAGAAGACACTGGAGAGTATCATACCTGCTGCCAGTCTCAAAGTGCTGCTTAAGAAAGGTTATATAAAACTGGAGAAGAAAAGACCGGCAAGCGCCGAAGCAATAAAAAACCTGACTCCGGAACAAAGGGAGGCCCTGAAGACAATAGCAGCTGCCAGCCAGAAAGGTATTTTCCAGGAAATCTTATTATATGGTGTCACCGGCAGCGGCAAAACGGAAATCTATCTGCAAGCTGCCGAAGAAATCATAAAAAAAGGCGGCAAAGTAATGGTTTTGGTGCCGGAAATTGCTTTGACCAGCCATTTGGTCGATACATTCGCGGCGCGGATCGAAAAATTGGCTGTTATCCACAGTGCAGTATTGCCTTCGGAACGCTATCAGCAGTTTAAGCAGATCAAAAATGGTGAAATTGATCTGGTATTAGGGACCCGCTCCGCCATTTTTGCACCTTTGCCGGAAATCGGACTCATCATTATCGATGAGGAACAGGAGAGCAGCTATAAAAACGAAGAAACACCAAAATATCATGCCCGGGAAGCCGCCCGTAAGCGGGCTGAAATGGAAAGTGCGTTACTGGTCCTGGGAACGGCGACTCCGGCTATTGAAACTTTTTATAAAGCGGTGAGCGGCAAGACGGGTCTTCTCTTACTGGAAAGCCGTCCCGGACAGGCGGAACTGCCAAGGATCCTGATCGATGACCGCCGTGGAGAGTCGAGGAAAACCAGCCGATCAAGCATATCCCAGCTGCTGCAGGAAAAACTGGCGGAGAAAATTAAAAGCGGCCAGCAGAGCATATTACTGATCAACCGCCGCGGCTATTCGCCTGTGACAATTTGCCGGCAGTGTGGTATCATTTTTTCGTGTCCATCCTGTTCGGTGGCGATGAATTATCATCAGGATCTTAATAAAGAGATCTGCCATTATTGCGGGTATGAAAAAGAGATCAGCAGCCGCTGCCCGGAATGCGGCAGTAAATATGTTCAGCAAATTGGTTATGGTACCCAAAAAGTTGAGGAGGAGATCAAAACTCTTTTCCCCGGGGCCAAAACAGCCCGTCTGGATCTGGATGTCAGCCAGAAAAAGGGGCAGAGGCAGGATATTCTGGATAAAATGAAAAACAAAGCCATCGACATTTTGATCGGTACACAGATGGTGGCCAAAGGATTCGATTTTCCGGATGTCTCTTTAGTGGGTATAATAGATATTGATAATATGCTTAGTATTCCTGATTACCGGGCGGCAGAAAGGTGTTTCCAGCTTATTGTCCAGGCAGCAGGGCGTGCCGGCCGGGCAAACCTTCCGGGGGAAGTTGTGATCCAGACTTACAATAGCGAACATGAAGTGATCGGATATGCTGCCCGGCAGGATTATTTCAATTTTTATAAGTATGAAATAAGTAACAGAAAAATTTTGCAGTACCCTCCATTCAAAGAAATCTTGCGCATTGTAGTGAGCTCCAGTCTGGAAGCCCAGGCAGGAAACGAAACAGAGCAGCTTAAATGGCTGATCGAAGAGATGGTTGATGCCACCGAAGCGGAAGTTGATATACTGGGGCCGGCACCTGCGCCCCATTATAAAATCAAAGACCGTTATCGTTATCAATTATTGATCAAAGCCGATGATTTTTGGCTTTTAAATAGTATTGGCAAACAAGTCCTGGCCAATCGAAATGAATTTCATGCGAAACTGGAGTTGGATATTAACCCGGTAAGCATAATATGAGGTGATTAAATGGCGGTATATCAAATTTTGACGGAACCGGATCAAGCTTTACGCACGCAATCAAAACCGGTAAAAAACATCAATGACGGGGTACGGCGTGTCTTGGATAATATGCGGGAAACAATGTATGCCTTTGACGGAGTGGGCCTGGCAGCGATCCAGATAGGGGTTCCCAAGCGTATGATCGTGGTTGATCCGGGAGATAATTTTGTAGAATTGATCAACCCGGTCATAATCAGTAAAGATGGAGAAAAAAAAGCCAGTGAAGGATGTTTGAGTGTACCCGGCAAAGTGGGGCTGGTCAATCGGGCGCTGAAAATTACCGTTAAAGCCTTAAACCGAGAAGGAGAGGAATTTACACTGGAAGCGGAAGATTTGTTTGCCAGGGTCCTGCAGCATGAGATCGATCACCTGGATGGGATTCTTTTTGTTGATCTGGCGACTCATATACGGGAAGAAGAGTAAGCTTAAGGAGAAAAATAGTGAGAATTGTTTTTATGGGCACCTCTGCGTTTGCGGTACCGATCCTGGAGAAATTGCTCGATACCTCATATGAAATAGCCGGGGTCGTAACCCAACCGGACCGGCCAAAAGGGCGCGGCAACAAATTGGCGGCTTCTGCAATCAAGGAAAAAGCCGTAAGCTGCGGCCTGCCCATCTTTCAGCCAGTAAAAATAAAAACACCGGAAGCCATCGAATATATAGGTAAGTGGCGGCCGGATCTGATTGTTGTTGTGTCGTACGGGCAGATCATCCCGGCAGCCATTTTACAAATGCCTGCTTTTGGCTGCATCAATGTACATGCGTCCCTCCTGCCTAAATACCGGGGGGCAGCTCCGATACAAAGATGTCTGATGAACGGGGAGAAGAAATCCGGTGTGACCACCATGTTTATGGATGAAGGGCTGGATACCGGAGACATTCTGCTGCAGCAGGAAGTGGAAATAGGAAATGAGACCACCTTCGGACAGCTCCACGATCAGTTAGCCGCTGTTGGTGCTGAGCTGCTGATCACCACCATCGAAAAGCTTAAAACCGGAACTCTGGTGCGCAGAAAACAAGATGAGGCTGCGTCTACTTATGCAGCAATGATCAAAAAAGAAGATGAGCTGATCAACTGGCAGGATAAAGCTAAAAAAATATTTGATCAGATCAGAGCACTCAATCCGCAGCCGGGAGCCTCCACCATGCTTTCCGGTGAAACCCTGAAAATTTTTAAAAGCAGGATCATAAAGGAGCCTGGTGATGGCGTTCCCGGTGAAATAACCGCAGTATTGCCATCGGGCTTTATTGTTAAAACCGGAGATGGAGCACTGGAAATTCTGGAAGTGCAAAAAGCCGGGAAAAAAAGAATCGATGCCGGGGAGTTTTTAAGAGGCAGCAGTCTGAAGGCTGGCATTGTGCTGGGTAAGCAAGGATAGGATCATGGAAACCAAAAAACGAATTTACGTGGGATTACTTGGAGCCAGTTTGTTGTTTATCATTATCATCATAGCATTGCTGTGGTATTTGGTTGATAATAAACAACTCCTGTTCAACCAGGTTTTACTTACATTTATCATTGCATTGGCAGTAATGATACTCGCCCTGCTGGGAATAGGGATCACCTCTATTGTAATTATGATCATCCGGGGCAAACCATCACCATTTATGGAAACCTTGAGCCGGTTCTCCAATGATGTGTTATTCCCGCTGACGGTTTTGACAGGTAAAATATTTGGTCTCGACCGGGAAAAAATTCTGGCTTCTTTCATCGCGGTAAATAATTTCTTGGTCAGCAGCAAAAATATTTTTATCCGGCCGGAGAAAGTTTTAATATTATTGCCCCATTGCATTCAGAATTCCGATTGTTCGCATAAAATAACCGACAATATCAATAACTGCAAAAACTGCGGAAAATGCAAAATTGGTGAATTAAGGGAACTGGCCGCCAAATATGGTGCCAGTATCAGAGTTGCCACCGGAGGAACCCTGGCCCGTAAGCTGACCAAAGAGATCCGCCCCCAGGCGATCGTGGCAGTGGCATGTGAACGGGATCTTTCATCCGGAATCCAGGACAGCGGAACTTTACCTGTGATTGGGGTATTAAACTGCAGGCCCAATGGCCCCTGTGTAAATACAGACGTAAGCCTGCCGGAAGTGGAAAAGGCCATCAAAACCATTTGTCATGGATAAGATGAGTTTAGGTTCAACAGGAGGGAAATAGTTGACGCATCGTCCCACCAGTGAAACAATTGAAGCCAGAGAGGTTGCCGCCGAATTATTATATCGTATTGTGGAAAAAGGGGCTTTCGCCAATCTAAGCCTGGAAAAAGAACTGGCAGGCAAGCAGCTTTCAAGTGCCGATAAAAACCTGGTGACTGAAATTGTAAATGGTACAGTCCGTATGTTAAAGCACCTTGATTGGGTGCTTGATTTGTTTTTGACCAGCGAAATAAAAGCAATGAATCCCTGGCTGCGAACCATTCTTAGAATGGCTGCCTATCAGATCATGTTTATGGATAAAATTCCTGTCTATGCCGCCATCGATGAAGCGGTAAACCTCACCAAACAAAAAACCAATAAAAATCTCAGCCGGGTAACCAATGGTGTATTAAGAAACCTGGTGCGTAATGTTAAGGAAATCAGATACCCGGAAGATGAAACACAGTATCTGGCAGTTTATTTTTCCCATCCGGAATGGATCGTGACCTTGCTGCTGAGTAGATTCGGCCGCCGGCAGGCGGAAGAGATCTTAAAACATAATAATTCAGCGCCCCGGCTGGTATTAAGAAATAATCAATTACGCGGGACCCGGCTGGAGTTGATTGAAATTTTGCAGCAGCAAAACATCGATTGCGAATTAAACGACAGAACCCCCTGGGCAGTTACGGTAAAAAAAATGAATATGGCCCTGGAGAACACAGATGCATATATAAAAGGGCGGTTTTATGTACAGAATGAAGCATCCATGCTGGCAGCTGCTATTTTGCAGGTAATGCCGGGACATTTTGTTTATGATCTATGCAGCGGGGTGGGGGGAAAGACAACCCATCTGGCAGAGAACATGCAAAATAAAGGAATGATAAAGGCTTATGAGCTGTATGATAAGAAAATAAAACTGCTGCGAAGCAATTGTGATAGACTTGGAATAAATATAGTCGACCCCTTAAGGCAGGACGTACTGTCCATCGATAAAGAGCTTCCGGCGGCGGATCGGGTCCTGCTGGATGCACCATGCTCAGGCCTGGGCGTGATGCAGCGGCGCTCTGATTTAAGGTGGAGACAAACGCCGCAGAGCATCCTGCAATTGACACGTCTGCAGGCAGATTTGCTCAATAAGGCCGGGGAATTGGTTGCCGGGGGCGGTTTGCTGCTGTATGCTACTTGTACAGTAAATGATCTGGAGAATGAAGGGGTCGTTACACAGTTCCTGAAAGAGAACCCTGATTATGCATTGGAAAGTTTTGACCGTGAGATTACGTATTTTGCATTAGATGAGTATGATGAAACCTGTGCTGCCCGGGGTATGTTGACGATTATTCCGGGCAAATACCAAACTGACGGCATGTTTTATGCTTTACTGAGGAGGAAAGGCTGGAGTGCCCATGGAAACAGAAAAAATTGAATTATTGGGCAAGAGTTTATCAGAACTGGAGGCATTTGTGGTCGAAAATGGCCAGCCAAAGTATCGGGCTCGTCAGCTGTTCAAATGGATCTATTACAAAGAGACAGCATCTTTTTATGAAATGACTGATTTGCCCAAAGAACAAAGGAGCCTTTTTGATGAAATTGCGAAAATCTCGATACCGCGGGTTTTAAAACAAAGAGTTTCCCGGGATGGAACCCGTAAATTTTCCATGGAACTGGAAGACAAGAAAAAGGTTGAAACTGTAGTTATCCCGCATAATTCGGATAAACCAAACAAATATACTTTGTGTATTTCGACCCAGGTCGGCTGTCCCATCGGCTGTGCTTTTTGTGCTACCGGACAGTCAGGATTTCAGAGGAATTTGACTTTTTATGAAATCGTTGGCCAGGTATTAGGATCCAAGAAAGAGCTGCAAAAACGCTTAAAAAATGACGACGATGATCTGATCAGCAATATCGTCTATATGGGGATGGGAGAGCCGCTTTTAAATTATGATGCTACGATAAAATCGCTTTATATCATCAATGATCCCAAAGGGATAAATATCGGCCAGAGGCATATAACCATCTCTACCTGCGGTGAAGTAAAAGGAATCAATCAATTGGCCAAAGAGGATCTGCAGGTGACCCTGGCTATATCACTGCATGCTGCAAGCGATGCGGTAAGAGACCGGTTGATCCCGCTGAATCGAAAATATCCTCTGGCTGAGCTGCTTAAAGCAGTGGAGAATTATATAGCCGCCACCAACCGCCGGGTGACTTTTGAATATATTTTGCTGGATGAAGTCAATAACAGCTATCATGATGCCAGCAATTTAATTAAACTTGTCAAACCTTTAATGGCGAATATCAATTTAATTCCCTATAATAGTGTTAACGGATTGGGTTTTATTCAACCCGGCAAAGACAAAGTCATGCAATTTTATAATTGGCTGCTGCAGGGAGGGCTTAATGTGACTCTGCGCGAGGAGAAGGGTGCAGATATTGAAGCTGCCTGCGGCCAACTGGTTATGAAGAAAAGCATTAGAAGCAAACAGTAATTGATCGGGGTGTGGTTATGCAGGCAGCAGGGATCTCACATATCGGCCTGGTGAGGAAAAAAAATGAAGACAAGTATATCATGGACCTGCAGGAAAAATTATTTGTGATCTGTGACGGCATGGGAGGACACAAAGGCGGAAAAGTAGCTTCGGCTATGGCAGCCCAGGTGATCGAGCGCCAATATATCAACAGAAATGAGCAGGATAAGATTGCTGCTTTAAATAAGGCTATCAGTGCAGCTAACCTGAAAATATGGCGGGTCGGTTCAAAGAATGCTGAATTTCAGGAGATGGGAACCACTGCCACTGCGGCTGTTATTGAAGACGAACATCTTATGATCGCCCATGTGGGGGACAGCTGCTTGTTTTTACTGCGCGATGACCAGATCCGAAAAATAACCACCGATCATACACTGGCCCGTCAAATGGTAATTGACGGGCTATTAACAGAGAATGAAGTCCGTACCTGCTCATATAATCATGTTTTGACCAGAGCGGTGGGAGTGCAGAAAAATATAGAGATCGACAACTATACTGAGATCATTCAGCCCGGTGATCATATCCTTCTATGCAGTGACGGTTTGACTGACATGCTGGAAGATGATGAAATATTAGACATAGTCAGCCAAAACAAGGCCGGGGCAGATCCTGAAAAAATAGCCGGGGCACTTGTAGATGCAGCACTGAATAAAGGCGGATATGATAATATAACGGTTATCGTCCTTTGTATTTAATATGGGAGGTATAGCTTGAATATGACTTTATTAGGAGATCGCTATGAAATCATTGAAATAATCGGCGAAGGCGGCATGGCCATCGTTTATAAAGCGCGTGACACCATTTTGGATCGCATAGTCGCCGTAAAAGTACTGAAAGATGAATTCGACAATGATCCGGCATTCGTAGAAAAATTTAAGACAGAAGCATTGGCAGCGGCTAAACTGACCCACCCCAATATCGTAAATATTTATGATGTCGGCCAGCAGAATAATAAGCATTATATTGTAATGGAATATGTGGAAGGCCTGACGCTGCAGGCAATCATTTCCCGCGAGGGCGCCATGTCGGTAAACAAAGCGGTAGACATTGCAGCCATGATCTGTGACGGGCTGCAGGCCGCCCATGAAAAGGGAATCATTCATCGGGATGTGAAACCGCATAATATACTGATCACCAATTCCGGCATCGTAAAAGTAGCTGACTTTGGAATCGCTCAGGCGATCAGTAAAAAGACGCTGACTTTTAACGGCCATATTGTTGGAACTGTACATTATATAGCACCGGAACAGGCCAAAGGGGAACCGGTCACCCCTGCTACGGATATTTATTCCCTGGGCTGCGTATTGTATGAAATGCTGACCGGAAACGTTCCTTTTGACGCGGAAAGCCCCCTGACCGTTGTGTTAAAGCACATTCATGACGAACCGGCCATGCCCCGGAGCCTGAATCCGGAAATACCTGCCGGACTGGAAAATGTGATATTAAGAGCATTGGAGAAAAATCCGGCCTTGCGTTTTAAAAGCGCGGAAGAAATGCGGGCGGCTTTATTAAATTTTCAAAGTCATGCCAATTCAGGTTACAAACATAACAGGCTCAATGAGAAAACCATCATGATACCGCCAATCGAAGACGATAAAGGAGGGAAGGATATGGCCAGGAAAAAGCTGCGCCCTGCAGGAATCGCTTTGATTGCCATTGCCATCCTGGGTTTTCTGGTCGGGGTGTTTTTTCAACTGGGGGGCAATATTTTTGGCCAGGAAGTAGTGGTTCCCAATATAGAAGGGATGTCGATCCAGGAAGCCGATGATGAGCTGAAGAACGTCAAGCTGACCATGACGGTTATTGATAAACAGAACAATGATGAAATAGAGGCTGATCATATCATTTCACAGCAGCCTACAGCCGGACAGAAGGTCAAAGAAGGACGGGAAATTGAAGTTATTTTAAGCCTGGGGTCAGAGCAGATCAACGTGCCCAGCCTGGTTGGACTAACGATCAGTGAGGCTGAAATCGCTCTGCGTAATGAAGGTTTCAGTAAAGGAACATTTGAAGGCGTCTTTGATGACCGCTTTGCGGAAGGACTGGTCATTTCCCAGGATCCTGACGCAGGCAGCAAAGCGGCTGAAGGAACGAAAATAAATGTCATGTACAGCAAGGGCAAAGCCCCGGAAAAAGTCGCCATGCCCTCATTAATTGGCCTCAGTCTGGCAGAAGCCAAAAATAAATTGGCGGAAAACAACCTTGAACTGGGAACCACCAGCAAGCAGCAAAGTACTGAATATTTTGAGGGGCAGGTAACCGGTCAGGATACGGAAGCCGGCGTTTTGATCGAGGAGGGGAGCACCGTTAACCTGACCTTAAGTCAGGGACCCGGCCCTGTGGCCAAAAGTAAAGACCTGGAGTTTCAATTACCCGAAAACCAGGATTACTACAAAGTCGTTATTAGGTTGAAAGATTCCAAAGGTGAAAGGGAAATTTATAATCAGCTGCATAGTGCTGCCGATATAATACATGTTGGCGTCAGTTATTTCGGCCAGGCATCGGTTGATATACAATTAAACGGCAATCATTACAAGACCATAAATCTTTAAATCCGGGAGGAAATTCATGCCCCAATTCAGGCAGGGAATGGTAATAAAAAATTACAGCGGATTTTACTATGTGAAAGATCAAACAGGCGTGATCTTTGCCTGCAAACCCAGGGGCAAATTAAAAACGCTGGTTTTAAGCGGAGACCAGGTCAATTTTACACCGCTTGATGGTGAACAGGGGATTTTGGAAAGCATCCTGCCCCGGAAAAACGAAATGACCCGGCCTAAAATAGCCAATGTGGATATGGTTTTGATCGTATTGGCCCATGATAAGCCTGCTCCCAATATCCTGCTGCTGGACCGCTTGTTATTGCTGGCTTACTATAATCGGATCAAGCCATATATCATTCTCAATAAAGCGGACCTGCCAAAAAGTGAAAAAGCGGCATGCCTTGAATATTATAAACATGCCGGGTTCCCTTTTATTATTACTTCGGTGAAGACCGGTTGTGGAATCGATTTAATCACAGACGCGATAAAAGACAGGATCGCTGTATTAGCCGGGCCTTCAGGGGCAGGCAAGTCCAGTATGCTGGCTAACCTCACCGGGGAGAAAGAAATCAAGACCCAGGAAGTCAGCAAAAAAATTGGCCGGGGCAAGCATACCACCAGGCATGTGGAACTTTATCCGCTGCCATCAGGAGGGCTGATAGCCGATACGCCAGGGTTCAGTGTTCTTGATGTGCCGCCGATAAAAAGCCAGGAATTAAGTTTATATTACCCGGATTTTATCAACAAACGGGAATTCTGCCAGTTTAGCGACTGTTTGCATAAAAAAGAAACCGTCTGCGGTGTCAAACAAGCGGTAGAAGAGGGAGAGATCGCAGCATCCCGCTATGAAAATTATCTGACTATCTTAGAAGAGGTCATTGAAAATGAGAGGTGTTATAATTGATAATCGTTGCTCCTTCCATATTGTCAGCCAACTTTACCCGCTTAGGCCAGGATATTGATCAGGTCAAAACCGCAGGTGCTGACTGGCTGCATATTGATATCATGGATGGCCATTTTGTTCCAAACCTGACCATCGGGCCGCAGGTGGTAGCTGATATCAGGAAAGTGACTGATTTGTTTTTAGATGTTCATTTAATGATTGAGAAACCGGAAAACTTTGTCGGCGCTTTTGCCGAGGCAGGGGCTGATCTGATCACAGTCCATGCTGAAGCATCAAACCATTTAAACCGCCTGGTCAATCAGATCAAACAGACTGGCTGCAAGGCAGGGGTTTCACTCAATCCGGCAACCCCGGCAATGCTGCTGGAGGACATCATTGCTGATGTGGATCTTATCCTGCTGATGACGGTCAATCCAGGATTTGGCGGACAAAGTTTTATTCCCTCTGTGCTGCCTAAAATCAAAGTGGTAAAACAGATGCTGGAACGGCAAAATGCGGCGGCTTATCTGGAAGTGGACGGCGGCATCAATAACCTGAATGCTCCTGAGGTGGTCAGGGCAGGTGCCAACGTTTTAGTCGCCGGATCATATATTTTCGGCAATCCTGACCCGACCGGGGCAGTATATGCACTTAAAAACAGCATATAATATTGACCAGGTGTCATACTAGTGATAATATTAGTAAAAATTAAATAGGACAACTTTTCTTCGGGGATGGGTGTAATTCCCTATCGGCGGTAAAGCCCGCGAGCCACAAGGCTGATTCGGTGAAAGTCCGGAGCCGACAGTAATAGTCTGGATGGGAGAGGAAAAGTAATAATGCTGTGTGATTATAATCATGATAATTACTTGTGCATAATTTACTTTGACCCGAAAGAATAAATCGGGTTTTTTTATTGGATGCCAAAGAGAAGGACACATTGCAATGTACAGTGAAAAAGACAGGATGTTTATGCAGTCCGCCCTGGAACTGGCCAGAAAAGGAATAGGTAAAACCAGTCCCAATCCAATGGTGGGGGCAGTGATCGTCAAGGATGGCAAGGTGGTGGGGCAGGGATATCATAAAAAAGCCGGCACCGAGCATGCTGAAGTTGTCGCCTTGCAGCAAGCCGGGGAAGCAGCCCGGGGAGCTGATATTTATGTGACCCTTGAGCCTTGCAGTCATTTCGGCAAAACGCCTCCCTGTGCTCCGGCATTGGTCGAGGCAGGAATTAAAAGAGCGGTCATAGCTTGTTTGGACCCCAATCCCAAAGTAGCCGGGCGGGGAGAAAAGCTCCTCAGGGATAGAGGCATTGAAACGGAAGTAGGCTTGTTTCAACAACAAGCCTGGCAGCTCAATGAAGTATTTTTTAAATATATTCAAACCGGGAATCCTTTTATGGTTTTAAAGACTGCCATGACTCTGGATGGTAAAATTGCTGCTGTCGGAGGGGATTCCCGCTGGATTACCAGTGAAACCTCCCGCCATATGGTTCATCAGCTGCGCAATATTTATGATGGCATCATGGTCGGGATTGGTACGGTACTATCAGATGATCCTCTTTTAAATACCCGTCTGCCGGAAGAAGATAAAAGGGATCCGGTAAGGATCATCGTGGATGGGCGGCTGGATTTACCTCTGGACAGCCAAATTGCCCGTACAGCCAGGGAGCAGGAAACCATTATTTTGACTTCCGTTATTAAGGAGCCGGGCCGGGCAGAAGCGCTTACGCAAAAAGGCATCAAAATCATCGAACTGGGAGGAAATCCCGAACAGGTACCGGTGGAAAAAGCCTTGCCCATCCTGGGAGAAATGAAGATTTGCAGCATCCTGGTCGAGGGCGGTGCAACATTAAACGCCTATTTACTTGAGCAGAAAATCATTGATAAAGTATATTGGTTTATCGCGCCCAAACTGATCGGCGGGAAAACCGCACCTACACCGCTGGCAGGCCAGGGAATACAGCTTATGAAGGATGCCGTGGAGCTGGCAGATGTACAGTATCAGCAGGTGGATTCAGATCTTCTGATAACTGGATATACAAGGTGGTGAGTAAGATGTTTACCGGAATAATAGAGGAAATAGGAACAGTAGCCAGCATCAGCCGCGGCCAGAGCTCCATTCAATTGGGAATTGCCGCGGAAAAGGTGCTGGTAGAGACCAAAATTGGTGACAGCATAGCAGTGGACGGGGTATGTCTTACGGTGACCCGTTTTACTACCGGTCATTTTACAGCTGATGTAATGCCGGAAACCATGGAAAAAACCACATTGAAATTATTAAAGCCCGGTTCCAGAGTAAATCTGGAAAGAGCGTTGCGGTTAAGTGACCGCCTGGGAGGGCATTTGGTTCAGGGACATGTGGATGGCACAGGAACGATTATATCCAAAGAACAAAATGATATTGCCATTGTTTATAAGATAAAGGCACCGGCCGCTGTCCTGAAGTATATTGTCGCGAAAGGTTCGGTGGCCATCGATGGCATAAGTCTGACGGTTATCGAAGTCACCGGAGAGTATTTTACTGTTTCACTGATCCCACATACCGCGCATTTAACCGTCCTGGGAGAAAAAAATCCGGGGAAACAGGTCAACCTGGAAAGTGACTTGATCGGAAGGTATGTGGAGAAATTGATGCAGACCGGAGACGGTTCACAGGATAAAAGTGGATTAAATATAAATTTCTTAGCAGAACACGGGTTTTTATAAAGGAGGCAGCCTTATGTTAAATACCATCGAAGAAGCAGTAAAGGAAATCAAAGCAGGAAAAATGATCATTGTGGTAGACGACGAGGATCGTGAAAACGAGGGGGATCTGGTGGCAGCCGCGGAAACGATCACACCGGAAATCATTAATTTCATGGTGACCTATGCCAAAGGCTTAGTATGTGTACCGATCATTGGCGAACGGCTGGATGAATTGGAAATACCGCCCATGGTTACAGATAACACGGATAATCACGAAACCGCTTTTTCTGTTTCCGTTGACCACAAATCTACTACTACCGGTATATCAGCCTTTGAAAGAGCCGCCAGCATCAAAGCTATGATCGACCCCAATTGCAAAGCGGCAGATTTCCGCCGGCCTGGGCACATCTTTCCCCTGCGTTACAAAGAAGGCGGGGTTTTGCGCAGAGCGGGCCATACAGAAGGTTCCATCGACCTGGCCAAACTGGCCGGTTTCTATCCGGCTGCGGTGATTTGTGAAATCATCAATGATGACGGAACCATGGCCAGACTCCCCGAGTTAATGGAATTTGCCAAAAAATATGACTTGAAAATCGTTTCTATAGCTGATCTGATTGAATACCGGCGCAAAAAAGAAAAGCTGGTGGAACTGGTTTCAACAGCTAGTCTCCCCACCAAATGGGGTGAATTTACAGCTTACGCTTATGAATCCCTGCTGGACAGGAAAGGACACCTGGCTATGGTAAAGGGTGAGTGGGAGGAAGATGAACCCATACTGGTAAGAGTACATTCCGAATGCCTGACCGGCGATGTGTTGGGATCATTGCGCTGCGACTGCGGTGAACAGTTGGCTACCGCTCTTAATATGATCGAAGAAGCCGGCAAAGGGGTCCTGCTTTATATGCGTCAGGAAGGACGCGGCATCGGCCTGGTCAATAAAATAAGAGCTTACCATCTGCAGGATCATGGAAGAGATACCGTTCAGGCTAATTTGGAGCTGGGTTTCCCCGAAGACCTTAGAGATTATGGCATCGGTGCCCAAATACTGGTTGACCTGGGGGTCAAGAAAATGCGGCTGATGACCAATAATCCAAAGAAGGTCAAAGGGCTGGAAGGATATGACCTGGAAATAACCGAGCGGGTCCCGATAGAGATTGCCAGTAAGAAAGAGAATGTCAAGTATTTGAAAACCAAAAAAGAGAAGATGGGCCATATTTTAAACAATATTTAAGGAGGGAATGACGTGACAAAAATTTATGAAGGCAAACTGGTCGGAGAAGGACACAAATTTGGTATTATCGTATCCCGGTTCAATGAGTTTTTTACCAATAAACTTTTATCAGGCTGCCTTGATGCCTTAACCCGGCATGGCGTTGCTGATCAGAATATTGAGATCGCATGGGTGCCGGGTGCTTTCGAAATGCCCCTTATTGCCCAGAAAATGTGCGATAAAGGCTATGATGCAGTGATTTGCCTGGGAGTTATTATTCGCGGGGCCACGCCACATTTCGAATATGTTTCTGCTGAAGTTACAAAAGGCATTGCGCAGGTGGGGCTCAATACAGGGACACCGGTCATTTACGGAGTTGTCACTGCCGACTCCATCGAGCAGGCTGTTGAACGCTCTGGCACCAAAGCCGGCAATAAAGGTTCAGATGCTGCCGTAACTGCCATTGAAATGGTAAACCTGATCAGAAATTTGGGATAAGCCATATAAAACCGCTTGCAATAAGCGGTTTTTTTATTATACGGCAGTTGATATATTTGGACTTTCCTTGCTTTCAGCCGGGCAGGGGATGGTATACCAGTAAACCATCTTGTCACTGATCACGCAGAATTGATGGATCCGGTTTCCGGAGTTTTGATAAAGGACCGGCTGCCCCAATTCATCTGCTACTTTGATCAGATCTTCAAAGGTATTCATTATGATGGTTTTTTCAGCTGTGACTGCCGGAAAAGCTCCCTGACCGGCAGCGATCCAATCGCCATATTTTTTTATGATCCTTTGCAGTTCTTTTTCCAGCGGACTCAATCCATAAATAGAGGATCTCAATTCACTGGAAGCACGGTTGACCAGAGATTCCAGTAGCTTAAGCTGCTGCTGTACAGTTACGTCCTGCAGATTCAACTGCTGTTTTGAAAGGTTATGCAGTGAGCATCCCAGACTGAAAAGATATTGTGAAACGCCGTCATGGATCTCGCTGGCGATCCGGTTTTGTTCCTCGCTGATCAGCAGTTGTGTGTACAGATTATCTGCCTGCAGCCTGTCCAGAGTAATACCACCCAGGTTGGCCAGAAAAAAGAGGGATTTCATCTTCTCATCTCTTTTATTGTCGGGCAGCCGTGGTATAAGACAGGTCAGGATACCCAAACATTGACTCTGGGAGTATAGGGGCTGACAAAGGAGATCGTAATCAGGATTCCAGTCACAAGGGCATACCATTGCTAACTTTGGCTTGCTGTAATTCCAAAGACGTACCATTTGGCGCTGCCAACGGCTGGCATCAACCAGCTGCGGTTTGTGGCTGGAAATCCGCCATTGGCTTCCGTTGTGAGACCGGGTCACATGATCCCCGGCAATAAAACAAGCAGCCGGTCCCTGGCATAACCGGGCAGTGTATTCCGCCAGCACCTCAGCAATTTGTCCCTGGTCTTCCCCGTTCCAGCAGGCTTCCAGAGCTTGATATAGGGATGATATATGCATCAGGGCACTTTGGTTTTCTCCATGGGCAGTTTCCATTTGCCCGTAAGCCCGGGCCAATTCTTTAAATAACACGGAAAATATTTGGGCCAGGGTTGTACATAAACAGAAAATCATAACCACACTTATGGAACTGAACGTTCCGGTTATTGCTGAAGCAGCAGGCAGGAATTTGTGCAATATAAGCATGGAGGTTAGAAAGATACTCATTGATAACCATGAACAAAAAGCAGGCAGATAAAAGGCAGAATTTAATATTGGGATTAAAGCGCACCAGATAAAAGGGCTGTGAAGTCCGCCGGTAGGTATGGCTACCAAGGCGATACCGGCTATTTCTGTGCCTATCAAGGTCAGCAGCATAGTGGGCTTGTTTTTTTGATAGTGGTTGGGTGGTTGTGACTGTTCAATTCTAATCGGATCATAACGTTCCTGGAGCTGGGCTTTAATTTCCATATGATTATAAAAACTTTGTATTAAGAATGTTGCTGCCAGCATTGCAATAACCACCATTACCTTAACCAGAAAAGCAGAATGAGGCGGACCGGCCAAATAAAAAACAGAGGTAAGAATTGCCAGTAAATAACGTGAAGTAGACAGGGCATGGTATATGCAAAAAATCGGGTCTATGTTTTTATTGTTGGCGGATTGTATGGTTAAGCCTGATTGCGTAAGTTTAGTGATAAAACCGGTTAGCAACCTGTTTTCTTTTATAATAATAGTCTGCGCCATTAAGGAACCTCCACCGCGAATTACCTTCTGGGATATATTACCATAAGATATGGTTCAATTCCATAAACAAAAATTCTTCTGATTAGACTCTACTCTGCAATAATAAGGAAGTTTTTTGTAAATTGATGCAAAATAGATTCACCCGTGGACTAAATTGAATCAAAATTAATTCATTTTTCTGCATTTTACCTTGATTTGTTATATGATTTCGGATTTACTTATTTATTTCATACCTTGCCATAAGGCAAGAATGATGAAATACCAGTGTTTATAAGTTTCAATTTTCAGGAAACGAAGTCAGGGTTAGATGATTGGCATATATTTTGCATCTTAAACAATTGGAATCAATACTATATATTAATCATAGATACAATTTGAAGGAGTGATAAATAATGGCTTTGAAGAAACCTCAGGAATACCTTGATGACCTGCGGAAACACAATATTGAATTGTATATGTTCGGCGAAAAAGTCGAAAATTATGTGGATCATCCTATCATTAGGCCATCGATCAATGCTATGGCCATGACTTATAAACTGGCTCTGGATCCTGAATATGAAGACCTGATGACAACCAAATCCAGTCTGACCGGCAATAAAATCAACCGTTTTACCCATTTGCACCAGAGCCCGGAAGATCTGATGAAAAAGGTTAAAATGCAGAGACTGCTGGGGCAAAAGACCGGCTGCTGTTTTCAAAGATGTGTCGGGATGGATGCATTTAATGCAGTATTCAGTACGACTTTCGAAATGGATGAAGCCAAAGGTACTGATTATCATCAGCGCTTCAGAAAATATATGGAATATGTGCAGGAAAACGATCTGGCCGTTGACGGATGCATGACCGATGCCCGGGGTGACCGCTCAAAGACTCCGGGAGCCCAGGATGATCCGGATATGTATCTGCATATTGTTGAAACCCGGGAAGACGGGATCGTGGTAAGAGGATGCAAACTGCATCAAACCGGCATGATCAATTCCCATGAAATTTTAGTGATGCCCAATAATACTTTAAAAGCCGAGGACAAGGACTATGCAGTATGTTTCGCCATTCCGCTTGACACACCGGGCATGATCTATATATATGGCCGGCAGTCATCCGATACCAGAAAACTGGAAGGCGGAACCATAGACATCGGTAATAAATACTTCGGCGGACAGGAAGTCATGACCGTATTCGATAATGTCTTCGTTCCCTGGGAAAGAGTTTTCATGAACGGAGAATGGGAATTTACAGGAATGCTGGTCGAACGTTTTGCCGGGTATCATCGCCAGAGTTACGGCGGATGCAAAGTGGGCGTAGGAGACACATTGATCGGTGCTGTAAAAGCCATTACTGATTATCAGGGGGCTTCTGCCGCGTCTCATGTAAAAGACAAGATCATTGAAATGTGTCATTTAAATGAGACCCTTTATTCCTGCGGAATCGCCTGTTCTGCAGAAGGCAGAAAAACAGCAGCAGGGAATTATCTGATCGATGTACTGCTGGCCAATATCTGTAAGCAGAATGTAACCAGATTTCCTTATGAGATGGCCCGAATCGCTCAGGATCTGGCCGGAGGACTCCTGGTCACCATGCCTTCGGAAAAAGATTTTAATCATCCCAAAGTGGGGCCCATCATCAATAAATATCTGGCAGCAAGGACCGATGTACCTACAGCAGATCGCCAAAAAATGCTGCGCTTTATCGAAAACCTGACCATGGGTTGTGCGGCGGTTGGCTACCTGACTGAATCAATGCACGGTGCAGGTTCGCCGCAGGCACAGCGGATCATGATTGCCCGTCAGGTTGATTTGAATTACCGCAAAGAATTAGCCGAAAAACTTTGCGGGGTAAAAGAAAATCCCGATGTGGACTGGAAGTAGTTAATTTTACTGAGCAGTGAAAATACAGCAGTAAATTCAGTAACAGACAATGCAGAAAAGAAGCAGTAATAAATAGACCAGTATTTGCAGCCCGGTATTTTTACTCAAAGCATACAGAAAATATACAGTAATAGTTGCAGCAAAACAATAACGAATGAACCATAATTGCATCAGTGATTTCAGCAAATGTGATAATAGGACAAGCTGCAAGATATTCAGTTATCACTGCCCAGTTTAATTATTTGTTTGATCTTCATAAGTAACAGGAGCTATATTTTAATGAAATTAAGAGTCAAATACTGCGGTGGCTGCAATGTAATCATCGATAGGTCCAAAACACTGAAAGCAGCAATTGAAATTCTAAAACAAAGCATAGAAGTCGAAACAGTAGAAACAGGAGCAGACGTGGGAATTGTTATGGCAGGATGCAGCACAGCATGTGTAGACATGACAGAGATCGAAGATCAAGCCAAACAATGGGTAATGGTGGGCGGAGACCTGGTTGACGATCGAGCTTATCCCGTCCACCAATTACCCGAAATCATAGCCAAAAAGATTCTGGAAAAGTTATCTTTATCAAGATCATCAGAAAAATAATTCTCTAATTCTTACATTCCCATCCCCCCCCTTTTAAAACTGGAAAAAAGTTTTCTAAATTTTTTTCCAGTTTTTATTTTTTTTATCTGATTTGTTTTTGAGTTATTTTTGACATAATACTTTTTTATTTTAACAGGAGAATAAAGTAAGGAGAATTTATAAAAAAGTGAGATTAATTGAAATCCGCGATCAAATATGTTATTTTTAATAAAATTAATAACTATTTTTTCGGTCAAAGCAGTACTGGTGAAAATTATTACTGCGGGGGGGAAAAACCTAAGTTTTTAAATGAATATGGTTTTTTTTCTATGAGATTTTGGCTTATCAGGGTGGATAGTCTTTTACAGGACTACCCACTTTTTTATTTGACTGTAAGGGGGTTGTAAAATGGAACAGTTGATCAAACAAGTTAAAAAAGATTTATTGAGAACTCTATTCTGGCTATTGATCTCTTTATCTGCTGCAATAGCAATTTATTACCTGGTATGGTAAACCAGCAATGAATTGAATGATTTTTTGGGAAAGAAAAAACCTCCAAACAACAACCGATTATTTTATTAGTATTGTTAGATCATGATAAACAGGGAGGTCAATGAGTGGAAGTAGATTATCAGGCAATGATATTTGCCTTTGTTGGCGGACTGGGATTATTCCTGTTTGGTCTTAGATTTATGTCCAGCGCCCTACAGGAAGTGGCCGGAGACAAAATGCGCACCATTCTGGAACAGGGAACCAAAAGTCCATTACGGGGAGTACTTACTGGTGCAGCTGTTACTGGCCTCATTCAGAGCAGTACTGCAACCACGGTATTGACGGTGGGATTGGTAAACGCCAGACTGCTGACTCTTAAGCAGGCCATTGGTGTAATCATGGGAGCCAATATTGGCACTACCCTCACGGTCTATTTAATTGGTTTTGATCTGGACGAGTACGTATTGCCCATCATTGCACTTGGTGTGACAGCCTATTTATTTGCCAATAATAATAGAGTTAAATTGGTGGGAAAAGCTATACTGGGTATTGGAGTCATATTTTTAGGGATAAGCATTATGGGCAATGGGATGGCACCTTTAAAAGATTTGCCCTTTTTTACAAACCTGATGCTTAATATTGAAGATAATGCTATTTTTGGTGTTCTGGTAGGAATCATTTTTACGGTTGTGGTGAATGCCAGCTCCGCTACTATAGGGATTATGCAGGAGTTAGCCAATCAGGGGGCCATGACATATCATCAGACCATTCCTGTACTTTTTGGCGACAACATAGGGACAACCATAACAGCACTATTGGCAGCCATTGGTACTGGTACGGCTGCCAGGCGGACTTCACTTACCCATTTTTTGTTTAATTTTATCGGGACACTTATTTTTTTGCCGCTCTATATTGCAGGGGTATTTGAGAAAATAGTGGTTTACTTTACCAATTATTTATTCATACTGATCCCTGGTAATGTGGGATGGGAGGTTCTGAATGTAAAACTGCAGATCGCTCAGACGCATCTGGTATTTAATCTCTCCAATACCTTGATCCAACTGCCCTTTGTTGGGCTCCTGGCATTAATTGTAACCAAAATCATACCGGACTCAAAAGACGAAACAAAGGAGAGTTATCAAAAAACCACTTACCTTGATAAACGCCTTTTAGCCAATTCTTCTGTAGCTTTAGCCCAGGCCACCAGAGAAACGCTTCGCATGGGGGAAATGATGATTCAGGCTTTTGAAAATGCCATGGGCTATTTTGACAGAAAACAGGCTAACTTGATGGAAAAAGGCATACAGCTTGAAGCGGCCATTGACTTTCTGGAAAGGGAAATAACCGATTATATCGTTCTGGCATCGGAAAAAAGGCTTTCCAAGGAAGATTCATACCTGTCTTATGCTTTGCTTCAATCCTTGAATGATATTGAAAGCATTGCCGACTTATGTGAAAATATTTTGCACTTAAAAGACGATGCGGACAGGCATCATGTAACTTTTTCCGGAGAAGCAAAAGAAGAGCTGAACCAGATGATCGATCTGACCAAAGCGACCCTGCATCTTGCTTTGCAAACCCTGGAGAAGAAAGACAAAACCCTGGCGGCAGAAGTCAAAAAAAATGAAGAAATGCTTGATATGATGCAGGCCGAATACCGGCGCGCCCATATAAGAAGGTTGAATGCAAGAATATGTAACGGCAACAACGGCGCAGTATTTCTCGATTTGCTGGGTACTCTGGAAAGGATCGGCGACCTGTGCTGCAATATTGCTGAATATGCTATAGGTACCAAAGAATTGGGTTAGGGAAACGGTATTCTTAAGCTGATAAATAAAACAAGGCAGCTCTTGAAATCAGAGCTGCCTTTTGCAGTTATATTAGCTTAAAATGCGGGCACGCAGGCTCCTTGATAGGTATCTTCGATGAATTTCTTTATTTCCGGTGTCTGCAGGGCAGCGCCCAGCTTCTTAATGGCTTCATTGTCTTTGTTTTCACTCTTTACTGCGATAACATTGGCAAAAGGAGAATCCTTGTCTTCCATAAAGATGGAGTCATTCACCGGATTTAAGTCAGCTTCCAGGGCATAATTGCTGTTGATTACACAGATATCAGCATCGTCTAAAGTACGCGGAAGCATAGCAGCGTCCATCATGGTGATCTTGACATTTTTGGGATTTTCAACGATATCAGCATCAGTGGCTGTGATCCCAGCGCCTTCTTTCAGCTTAATGATTCCGGCTTTTTCAAGAACTGCCAGGGCTCTGCCGCCATTGGTGGCATCATTGGGGATGCCAACAGTTGCTCCATCAGCCAGTTTTGTGATATCGGTTATTTTCTTGGAATAAACACCCATTGGTTCGGTATGAACTTTTACTGTCCAGACCAACTCAGTGTTATTGTTGGCATTATAGTCTTCCAGATAGGGTACATGCTGGAAGAAGTTTGCGTCGATCTGCCCTTCCTGCAGGGCGGGGTTCAACTGGACATAATCGGTAAATACTTTGACTTCTAACTCAATCCCGTCTTTGGCCAGAACCGGAACGACCTGTTCCAAAATTTCAGCATGGGGTTGAGCGGTAGCACCAACTACCAGTTTGGTGGTTTCCGTCTCAGAGGGTGCCGGAGCCTTCTCTGCATTATTGCCGCATCCGGCTAAAACTCCTGCCAGTAAAAGCACACATAAAAACAAACCAAGATACTTTTTCAATCTCCACTACCTCCCTTTATTTGTTGCCCGATGGGCCAGGCTGTCGCCAATCATTTGGAAAGCCTGTACCATTATGATCAAGACGATTACGGTTATAAACATGATTGAGTCTTCATAGCGCTGATAACCGTAATAATACGCCAGGGTACCAAGTCCACCTCCCCCCACGATGCCGGCCATCGCAGAGTAGCCGATCAGATTAATTGTAGTTATCGCAACCCCCAGTATCAATGAAGGTTTTGCTTCAGGTAACAATACCCTGGTGATGATCTGCCAGGTATTGGCCCCCATGGACAGAGCTGCTTCGATCAGCCCCCATTCGATTTCCTTCAGGGATGTCTCCGTAAGTCTGGCTACAAAGGGAATGGCAGCCAGGGTCAGCGGAACAATGGAGGCGATGGTTCCGATGGAGGTACCTACGATCAGGCGAGTCAGGGGAATCACCAAAATCAAAAAGATGATAAAAGGGATGGAACGGGTGGCGTTGACCACTGCCCCTAATACCAGGTTGACGGATTTATTTTCCGCTATATGGTTTTGACTGGTGATGACCAAAATGACTCCCAGTACCAATCCCAGCAGATAACTTAAAAAGGTAGATATGGCTACCATATATATAGTCTCCCAGGTGGCGATCAATATCTTTTGAGGGATCCATGCATTATCGCCAAAAGTACTTGTAAGCCAGCTGTTTAAATCAATGGCCGTAATGATTTCAAGCATTATTAAGCACCTCTATTTCCAAACCTTGCTGGTGTAAATATTCAATTGCTTCACTAACTACACGTTCCTCGCCGGATAGTTCCAATACCAGGTTGCCGAAGGGAGTATCCTTGACCCGGTCGATGTTGCCGTACATAATATTGGCCCGCACATCATACTTCCTGATCATCGAGGATATGATCGGCTCTCCGGCCGACTCGCCGATAAAGGAGACCCTGATCAAGCGGCCAGCCCTAATTGCGCTGCTTTGAAACACCTCTTCCGGGAGTTCCTGCTTGACGATGGAATTAATAAAGCTTTTGGAAGTAGGTGTACCGGGGTTGGAAAAGATTTTCAATACATCGCCGGTCTCAACAATGCGGGAATTGTCGATCACCGCTACCCGGTCACAAACCTGCTTTATAACATTCATATCATGGGTTATCAGCAAAATGGTCAGATCCAGCCGGCTGTTGATATCCTTCAGCAATTTAAGGATTGATTTGGTGGTCTGCGGATCCAGGGCAGAAGTGGCCTCATCCGATAAAAGCAATTTAGGCCGGTTCGCCAGTGCCCGGGCGATCCCAACCCGCTGCTTCTGTCCGCCGGAAAGCTGTTCGGGATAAACCTTGGCTTTATCAGTTAACCCTACGATCTCCAAAAGTTCGCCCACTCTTTGCCTGGCTTCATTGACCGGTACCTGGCTGATTTCCAGAGGAAACATGATATTATCGAAAACATTGCGCGATGACAACAGGTTGAACTGTTGAAAGATCATGCCGATTTTTTGCCGGGCATGGCGAAGATCCTTTTTGTCCAATGAAGTGATGACCTCACCGTCGACGATGATGGAACCTGAGGTGGGCTTTTCCAACATATTAATACACCTTATAAGAGTGCTTTTGCCGGCTCCGCTTAAGCCGATGATACCGAAAATTTCACCCTTTTCAACCTTCAGGCTGACCTGATCCAGGGCCATCACATCGTGCATGGGAGTTTTATAGATCTTGGTAAGATTTGAGATTTCGATCAAATGCATAACCTCCCGCTCAAAATAAAACCTCTTTGTCTAACACAAAGAGGCAAGATAACGAATCTTGCTCTTATCTGCCAGACATTACGCCTGCAGGAATTAGCACCATGCCTAAAGCTGGTTGCCGGGCTTCATCGGGCCAGTCCCTCTGCCTCTCTGGATAAGAGATATAAAGCTTGATAATTTAGTATATATTATCACCTGTGTTAAGAGACCGTCAATATTAATTGTTGGTTTACTGGTAAATTTCATGTTGAAGAATAATTTTTACTACCTTATTATCCCGGACCTGGAAAACAATATTATTATTATTCCCGCTGCCATAAACAGCTTCAAAGTAACCGGGTTTTTCTTTGCTCATTATCTTAGCGTAATCCGGCCCGTAGTTTGATTCAGCAACTGAAAAGGGATCACCCACTTTGACTCCGCGGCTGGTCATATAGCGATCACTGCTGATATGCATTTTATTCAGGATGTTCTCATCTTCAGTAAACTGCAGCAGACAGTCTTGTGCCGGGGGGCGATATATGGTGCTTAATCCCAGGTTTTCACCTCCGGGGAACAAAGCGGTGACCTGCTCCCAGGATGATACCCCTACAGTTATTTCACCGTTCCCGCAATTAACAGTAAAATCATCCCTGGAAAGAACAGTATCCTGCTCAGGATAGTCTATTTCAAGCTCCGGCTGGGTGAAGCGAACCACAAGGCCGATGACCGCGGCGATGATTATCAGCAGGGCAATTTTAGTATATTCTTTTTTGATAAAATTCACCATTTTACAGCCCCCACATTCCTTTATCCCCAAAACTAATTGTAAACTAAAATAAGGTCAGTTCAAATCATTATTTTACTCACAGTTTATCCTTGGCAGAAATTGTGCTATTATACTCGAAGTGAAAAACGACAGGAGTATGCCAGTTGGAAAATGCGACAGAACCGTTATGGTGGGGCAATAAAAGATATCATACTTTAAATTGGGAGCTAAGAAAAGTATTCGGCACCAAGGTATTTAAAATACCTCTGGATGCTGGTTTTACCTGCCCAAACCGGGACGGAAAATTGTCGGATAAAGGGTGCTTGTTCTGCAGTCCCCGGGGCTCAGGGGATTTTGCCGGAGATCGCAAGGAGGATCTTAAACAGCAGTTTGATAATTTGAAAGCCGTGATGCACAAGAAGTGGCATCAGGGTAAATATATCGCTTATTTTCAGGCCTTCACCAATACCTACGGGGACGTGGAATATTTACGAAAAGTATATGAGCTTGCTTTGAATCAACCGGAGGTAGTGGGGCTGGCCATTGCCACACGGCCGGATTGTCTGCCGGAAGAAGTATTGGATCTGCTGGCTGAATTCAATAAAAAGACTTATTTGTGGGTAGAACTGGGTTTGCAGACCATACATAAGCAAACAGCCCGGTCGATGAATCTGCAATATGATTACGAAAAATTTAGGCAGTCCCTGCAAAACCTGAGAAAACGGGAGATACAGACCGTAGCCCATATCATTCTGGGATTGCCCGGCGAGACCCATGAAATGATGCGTGTCACCGGTGAAACTGTGGCAGAACTGCCGATCCAGGGGCTGAAGATCCATCTGCTGCATTTAATGAAAAACACACCGCTGGCACAAATATATAAGGATAAACCTTTTCCATATCTGACTCAGCATGAATATATTGATCTGGTGGCAGATATCCTGGAAAAAATTCCGCCTGATGTGGTCATCCACCGCCTGACCGGCGACAGTCCCAGAAGTACCCTGATCGGACCGGAGTGGAGTCTGAATAAATGGGAAGTGCTGAACAGTATTGATGACCGCTTGGTCCAGCGTAACACCTGGCAAGGACGAATGAGAGGGAATTTGTAGATGCAGATAAAATCAAACCGTTATATTGTACTGGCAGCTGCTTTGGTCATTTATTTATGTATGGGCTCCATCTATATCTGGAGCATTTTAGCCGTTCAGTTGAAAATGGAGCACCCAGAATGGACGCTGGCCGATATTGCCTTGATATTTTCTTTGCTGGTGCTTACTTATGCAATTACCACAGTTATTTCAGGACGCCTGCAGGATCGGATCGGACCTCGGCTGGTGGTGACTGCCGGGGGAATTATGATGGGATGCGGGGCCTTTTTGGCTGGCTCGATGGATACCTGGTGGGGATTGATCTTGTGTTACAGCATCATGACTGGTACCGGTATCGGCTTTTCCTTCGTCACCCTGACCTGTGTGGTCAAATGGTTTCCCACGCAGCAAAGAGGCCTGGCTTCAGGACTGGTTACCGGAATCTTCGGGGCTGCCAGTCTGGCCTTTGCACCGCTGGCCGCATTTCTGATTAACTATACCGGTACAGTTGCGGCGACTTTCAAAATTATTGGCATTATCTATCTGTTGTCCGTAACCATTGCTGCGCAATTTATTAATAATCCACCCGCTGAACCCAACCAGCCGGCGGGAAATTTACCTGATGCGGAGAGCGGTTATACACCAGGGCAAATGCTTAAGGACAGACGTTTTTATATTTTAGCACTGCTATTCGCTTTTGGAGGAATATCCGGACTCATCGTCCTGAGCAATGCCCAGCAGCTGGCGGAATGTTTTGCCGGCATCAGCGGCGCATTGGCAGTATCGGCTGTGAGCATATTGTCAATATCTAATGGAGCCGGCAGTGTGGTTTTCGGTATTTTATCTGACCGGGCCGGACGCCGCAATGCCCTGGGAATATTGTTCCTGTCCTGTTCTCTGGGACTGTTTGTATTGCCATTTGCTTCAACCTACCTTTTATTCCTTCTAGCCGCCTCGCTGGTGGTGCTTTGTTATGCCGGCCTCTTTGGAATATTTCCCTCCGCCAGTGCCGATTATTTCGGTACACGTCATATGGGTGTGAATTACGGACTGTTATATGCCGGGTATGGAATAGCAGCCCTGGTTGGTCCGGGTATGGCAGCACGGCTGGCCGACCAGGCAAGGGATGCAGCCATCCTTGCCGGAGCCTCACCCGTACAGATCAATGCAGCCCTGGCCGCAGGCTATAGCCGGGCAATATGGATCGCCTGCACTGCTTGCGCGTTTGCCACCGTGATCACGTTTATATTTTTAACAGATCACCGGCATGATCCGCAGTCAGAACAATAAACCCCCAGACAGCTTATCTTATTAACGCTCACATATTAATAACTTTATGAATAGCCAGAAAATGCCATTGCTGGTATGAAAAATACCTTGTAAATGATGTGCTTCCTTGTAAGATTCTCCTGTGAGTTGGGTATAGATTGTAGAAGTCATAAAAGCATGATCAGTCTATAAACAACAACCATCACAGGAGGGATCTTAATGAAAAGCAAAAGACTGTACTTATTGATTGCCGCGTTACTGGTTTTTGCCCTGTCAACAGGTGTTTATGCTTATGCCAGTGATCCGGTGAAACTTTTTGTCAACGGGCAGGAGATCAAACCGGATGTATCGCCGCAAATCATAAACGACCGGACCATGGTACCGGTCAGGTGGATCGCGGAAGCCTTGGGGGCAGATGTTACATGGGATGATAAGACCAGAACTGTCAGCATAAACCGGAAAAGTTTTGCGTCTGATGCAGCCCAGGCAGCAGAACTGGCGGAGAACTTCGGCAGCAGTTTAAAAAATGTATCCCTGCTGGCGTCCGAGAATATTGTAAAAGAGAGTCTGCAGGAAAACTACGGTGAGTTTGTTGCACCAGCCCTTTTGACCAGGTGGCAAAACGACCCGCAGAATGCGCCGGGAAGGGTAGCCTCCAGTCCCTGGCCGGAACGGATCGAAATCTTAAATATCGAAAAACTATCAGCCCTTAAATATGAAATCAAGGGCGAAATTATTGAAGTTACCAGTGTAGAACTGGTCAACGGAGGAGCTGCAGCCAAACGGCCGGTCACCTTGATAGTTGAAAACCTGGACAACCGCTGGCTTATCACTGACGTAAAAATCGAAGATTACCCGGATACGGCAGCAACGATCTATAAAAACACTCAATTTGGTTTCAGCTTTTCTTTACCAGAGAGCTGGCAGGGTTACTCGATCATAACTGAGAAATGGGAAGGTCTGATCACCGACACACAGGAACTGGCAGAGAGCGGCCCGGTGATCTTGATCCGTCATCCGCAATGGACGGATCAGGTAAAGCGGCAGGATATCCCGGTCATGGTGTTTACCACCGAGCAATGGCTCGCTTTACAGCAGGGAGCGTTTCATATTGGGGCAGCGCCGATAGGACCAAAAGCGATGGGGCACAACAACCAATATGTTTTTGCCCTCCCGGCCAGATATAACTATGCTTTTCCTGAGGGTTTCGAAGAAGTGGAAACGATTCTGGAAAATGCTCCTTTGAAACCATTTGAGATTTAAGGAAAAAATGCTTTGGATTTTGAATATTAATAACGCAGTTATATAGGTTATTCTGCTGGCCGTTATAAAAATTAAAGCACATCTCATTATATTGATACCGGTTGACAACTGGGGATCTTCTGTAATATAATTTGTTTTGCTGGAAACAGCTTTGCGGTAGTGGCGGAATTGGCAGACGCGCTAGATTCAGGTTCTAGTCTGTGTACGCAGGTGGGGGTTCAAGTCCCTTCTACCGCACCATATGAAATCTAAACCCTTGATCAGTCAAGGGTTTTTTATTTTTCTGTTCTGATCATTTCGAGCTGATCCAATGCCTCGTCTATACAGTTAAGTCGATAACAATAATTGTTGATTGACTATACATGATGGATTTGTTAATTTGAAACCAAAGTAGTTGCAAATCGGATATTCTAATAAATAAATTTTATTGTGGGTAATGATATCAATAGGGTATTGGCGAAAGGGGACGGGAAAATGGGAGATTGGAAGAAGACCGGGTGTGTGCTTTGTGCTCAGAATTGCGGCCTGGAAATACTGGTGGAGGACAACCGGATCGCCAAGGTAAGGGGAGACAAGTCCAATCCGCGCAGTAAAGGATACTGCTGCCGTAAAGGTCTGAGTATTGCTGCCAATATCCATAATGCCGACAGGCTGCAATATCCGCTTAAAAAAGTCGGGGATCATCATGAACGTATAAGCTGGGAGCAGGCCATACAGGAAATCACCGATAAAATGAAATCAATCCGGGAAGAGTACGGACCGAAAGCATTCGCTTATATGGGCGGAGGCAATACCGGCGGACAACTGGAAGCAGGGCTGGGACTGCGCCTTTTGGGCCTGCTTGGTTCCCGCTATTTTTATAATTCGGTAGCCCAGGAATTTTCCAATGTTTATTGGGTAGACGGCCGTGTTCTGGGCAAACAGCCATTGGTCAGCCTGCCGGATCCGCACCGGGCGGATACGGTAGTAGCCTGGGGCTGGAACGGCTGGATGAGCCACCAGGAACCTCGTACCCGGGAATTATTCAAAGAGATCAAAGCCGATCCTGACCGCCGTCTGATCGTCATTGACCCGCGCCTTTCCGAAACAGCACAGCGGGCAGATATTCATCTGGCTGTCCGCCCCGGCACTGATGCCATGCTGCTGAAAGCCATGATTAGCCTGGTTATTGAACAAGGCTGGGAAGATCAGGCTTACATCGATGAACATGTCAACGGTTGGGAAGAGATCAGGCCGCTTTTTGAAGGGTTCGATGCCAAAAGGGCCATTGAAGAGGTCTGCGGCCTTGACTATGAACTGACGGTGGAAGCCACTCGTCTGATCGCCCTTACCAAGTCCTGTATCCATCAGGACTTGGGTATCTATATGAACCGTCACTCCACCATCAATAACTATATGCTGCATATTCTGCGGGCCATTACCGGACGCTTCTGTGTGGAGGGCGGACAGATGATCCCGGCGTCTCTTTTCTACATGGGCAGCAGCAGTGATGAACGCAATCCCAAGACCTGGCGTACAGTCAAACATAATATGTTTCCCGTATTAGGGTCTTATCCGCCAGCCATTTTCCCTGACGAAGTTTTACAGGATCATCCCGAACGTATCCGTGCCCTGATCGTCAGCAGCTGCAATCCTTTGCGTTCTTACCCGGATACGCTGGCTTATGAAAAAGCCTTTGCAGCACTGGATCTGTCCGTAAGCCTTGAAATCTCTTATTCCGAAACCGCGCGGCTTTGTGATTACGTACTGCCCTGCCGCAGCTACATGGAAATGTATGACACCACTTGTTTTAATTATTCCTGGCCGGAGCTATATTTTCAGCTGCGTACGCCGGTCCTGGAGCCTTTAAGCGAGGAAAGCAGGGAAAACGGAGCGATTATTCTGGACTTGATCAAAGCCATGGGTTATCTGCCGGAATTGCCCACCGCCCTTTATGAAGCCGGACAAAATGGCATTACCGCCTATATGGGAGCCCTGGGGTCTTATCTGGGAGAAAACCCGCAATATACGAAGTTAGTACCTGTCATTATGGCAGAGACATTGGGCAAAGCCCTGGGGTCTGTGCATCTGGCTTTGCTGGCAGGCATGCTGTTCTCCGGCAGCAAAGCATTTAAAGCCGGCGGTGCTGCCATGGGATATCCGGAAGACTTCACAATGGCGGAAGCGATGTTTAACGATATACTTAAGCACCCTGAAGGACTTATCCTGGCTCGTTTCCAGGGGAGCAACTTCGATTCCCTGCGTACAGAGGATAAAAAATTAGCCCTTAAGATCGAGGAACTGATAGAACCGCTAAAAGCTGCCACTATTGAAAGCGAACTGGAACATTTGAAAATGCCGGCAGAGTATCCTATGATCCTTCATGCCGGACTGCACCACGAAACAGTGGCCAACACCAATATGCGCGACCCTAAGTGGAATGAAAAGCGCCGCTGGCAGACCATGCTGATCAATGCTGCCGATGCTGAAAGGATGGAAATAGCTGACGGTGAAATAGTGCGCATTACCACCAGGAATTCGTCGGCAGAGATCGAAGCGGAAATTAGTCCTCATGCCGCGGAAGGATGCGTTTATATCCGCCATGGGCAGGGACTGATTTATAACGGGATAAAAAATGGGGTCAATGTCAATGAACTGGTGCACAGCACTGACCGGGACGAGATGGGTACCCCCATGCACCGCCGGGTCCCATGCCGGGTGGAAAAAATCTAGAACTCCAGACTAACTGGGGGTTGCAGTTGAGGTGAAATTTCTTCAAAGGGAAAAATAAACTATTTCGAAAAAAGAAATTACGAAACAAATTATATTTTCTGCTATAATATGAATAAGCAAATTTTGCTCAGGAAATCGAGTTAAAATAAATGAAAGAAAGGAGATTCTTATGGAAAACCTATTGCTTAATCCGAAAAAGTACAGGGACCGCGGCTATCCAGACGAACGTTCAAAAGAGATCATGCTCAAGACCATTGAATGGTTTGAAAACAAAGGACTGGCTGCTATCAAAGACTCATTTCACAGCAAGGAATTCGCCGAAGATTATCAGAAGTTCGTGACGGAAGAAAGACACTTTGAAACCTTGTTCCTCCCCAAAGGCTATGGTGATGATCCGGACCAGTATTACAGTACATACCGGATGTATGAATACTCTGAAATAACCGGATTTTACGGAGCTGCATACTGGTACGCCTTTCATGTTTCAACCCTGGGATTGGACCCGGTTCTTTTGGGGGACAATGAGGATGTGAAACACAGAGCCATTGCCAAAATGAAGGAGAATGCCTTTTGTGCCTTCGGCCTTTCGGAAAAAGAACATGGTGCTGACATCTATTCATCTGAGATGACCCTTACCCCGAAAGGTGACGGGACCTATGTCGCTAACGGCAGCAAGTACTATATCGGGAATGGAAATGTTGCTTCAACAGTATCGGTGTTCGGCAAAATGGCGGATACCAATGATTATGTGTTTTTCGTGGTGGATTCCTCCCATCCCAATTATAAGCTGATCAAAAATGTAGTCGATTATAATCAGCAGTATGTGGCGGAATTTGAACTGCATGATTATCCCATCACCAAAGATGACATTTGCACCATCGGCCCAAAAGCCTGGGATGATATGCTCAACACCATCAATATCTGCAAATTCAATATCGGTTCCGGCGCTACCGGGATCGTCACCCATTCCTTCTATGAAGCTTTAAATCATGCTTACCACCGTAACCTTTACGGCAAACCGGTTACCGATTTCGCTCATGTAAAAAGGCTTTTCATTGATTCCTGGCTGCGGCTGATCGCAATGAAACTCTTTGGACTCAGGGCCACTGACTATATGCGGGTAGCCGGTGAAAATGACAAGCGGTATCTGCTTTATAACCCCATCATGAAAATGAAAGTAGCTATCCAGGGAGAAGTTGTCCATGAACTGCTGTGGGACATCATTGCTGCCAAAGGTTTTGAAAAAGATATGTATTTCGAGCAGGCAGTGGTCGAGCTCAGAGGGTATCCGAAACTGGAAGGGACCCGGCATGTGAATATGGCCCTGATCGCCAAATTGATCCCCAGTTATATGTTTATGCCGGCTGAATTTGAAGAAGTAGGCCGGATCAAGGACAACCGCAATGATGACTTTATGTTTAAACAGGGCAAGACCCGGGGTTATGCAAAGACCAAATTCCATGACTACAATATTGCTTATAAGACTTTGGCTCATCTGCCCAATGTCAAAGTGTTTATGGAACAGATCGACGCTTACAAGGAATACCTGATGGTTTCAGGAGCCGGGCTGGCAGAACAGATGAAGGATTTTGACTACCTGCTGGCAGTCGGTGAATTGTTCACCATGGTGGCCTATGGTCAGTTGATCATTGAAAGCGCCAAGATGGAAGGCGTTCCCGATGAAGTCATGAACCAGATGTTCGATGTTTTTGTCAGAGACTTTACCGCTTTTGCCATCGATCTGTACGGCAAACCGATCAATACTGATGCACAGATCGAAAAGATCCTGAAAATGGTCAAGCGGCCGGTTCCCAATCCGGAAGAATTCGAAAAAGTACTCCAGGAAGAAGTCTACAGCCTGGTGGACGTTTATACTATGAATCCCTAATTGGTAACCGTATTTCAAGTTGATATATTGGCAGACCTCCGGGCGGCAGCGTTCATAAATGACCCGGAGGTCTTTTTATATAGATTTAGGAAACAACTTAACTAAAGAAAGTTTTTATATGGTATTAAATATGGACATATTACTCTAAAATGAATATAAGCAGTAAATATTTCGAGGAGGTATTTTATATGGAGAAAATTGAGGTGTTATTCAGTAAATATGTTGATTGGGCCAAAATACCTGATTATGATACAAAAGGTGCTGCCGGTTGTGATATAAGTGTAGCTCTGCAGGATGAAATCGTACTATATCCACATGAAGTCAAATCACTGCCCACCGGATTTGCCTTAAAGATTCCGGACGGATATGAAGCGCAGATCCGCAGCCGGGCAGGAATGGCACGCAAAGGCATCGTGGTAGCCAATGCTCCAGGCACAGTAGATGCAGAACATGTTGGAGAATTAAGTGTACTGCTGCTGAACGTCACCGACAAACCAGTCAAGATTTTACCGGGGCAAAAGGTAGCCCAAATGGTTTTCAGCCCCGTCGTCAAAGCCCAATTCAAAGAAGAATAGCAGAATAGTCGATCCCCTGTGAGTATGATCCGGTTATCCGTGCCAGGTACTATATTACCGGGGCATCTCATGCATAAATTAACGGCAGCCTTTTAATATTAAACAAGGAGGGAACAAAATCATGAGTAAATTCAAATTAGAGCCACAGGATACTGTATTGATGATTATTGATGTGCAGGAAAAATTGATGGCGGCTATGAAGGATAGGGAACGGGTATATAAAAACATCAATTTGCTGCTGGAAACCGCCAAACAGTTTAATATACCGGTGATCGTTACCGAACAGTATCCCAAAGGATTGGGACCCACAGTCAGCGTGATCGCGGAGCATCTTCCGGAACATAAATACCTGGATAAGACCTCTTTTACTGCTTGTACCGACGGGCTTTGGGATATTTTGAAGGAATTAAACCGCAAAACCATCCTGATTACCGGCAGCGAAACGCATGTATGCGTGTTCCAAACCACCCGGGATCTGCAGGAAGCAGGCTATCAGGTGCATTTGGTCAAAGATGCGGTTTGCTCGCGATTCGACGAGAATTATGAAAACGGACTGCAATTAATGCATGACATGGGAGCGGTCATCACCAATACGGAGACAGCCGTTTTCGATTTGCTGCAGAAAGCCGGAACCCCTGAATTCAAAGTGATCTCTCCCCTGGTGAAATAATAGGAATATTACGACTCGCAATATCTTCAAACGGGAAATTTTATTGACAAAGGATATGGCCGAAAGTATGCTAAGAATAATGAAATAGCTAAATTAAGGGGGTAATCAAATGGCAAACGGAGATTGGTTTATTTATGAAATGGAAGGCAATGTTGCAGTACTGACCCTGAATCATCCCGATTCCATGAATATTGTCAACCAGGAATTATTTACTGAGCTGCATGAGCAGCAGAATAAGATCGAAGCTGATCCGTCCGTACGTGCAGTAGTCATCAAAGCCAATGGCCCGCATTTTTCCGCCGGCATCGATTTGAAATTGCTCAACACTATCGGTTCAACATTTGTGGCGGAAAACTTGAACTTCCTGCAGCGGCTTTATGGCAGGTGGCAGGAATGGCACATCCCGGTGGTGGCTGCCATTCACGGGATCTGTTACGGTTCAGCAGTGGAACTGATCTTAGGCTGCGATATCCGTGTAGCTGCCGATGATTTAAAGATCGCCATCCCCGAAGTCAGATTTGGTCTGTCACCGGACATGGGCGGAACGGTAAGACTTACTCAATTGGTAGGCTTGGGCCAGGCAAAAAGGCTTATCCTGGGCTGTGAGGAGCTGGATGCAGCCGAAGCCAAAGAGATCGGACTGGTAGAGATCGTAGTTCCCAGAGACAAGCTGGAAGAACGAGCCATTAAATTAGCCAAAAGAATGGCCGGTATGCCGCCGATGGCTATCCGTTTTGCCAAGCGGGGCATTAACCTGGCCAACGAAAGCAGTCTGGCTGCCGGACTGGCCTTTGAACAGGCCCAGTCAGTATTTTGCTGCGGTACCGAAGATCAGACCGAAGCCATCAATTCCTTTTTTGAAAAACGCAAACCGGAATTCAAGGGAAAATAACTTAAAGCTTAAAAGTGACAGCAGTATCTTTTCAGGTACTGCTGTTGCCTTTTGAAATCATCGTAGAGATAGCAGTGGTGATTAGCCTAAATCATGGAACTGTTCATTGATATGATTCAAATGTATGGATGTGTAAAAAAGAATTATTTCGTTTGACAAATATTTAATAATTGATTAAGATAATATTCTGGATGACCGAATAGATCATAATGAAAATGGTAAGAATATCGGCATTGCCCTGGCGGGTGCCGTTATTTTTTTGGATAAGTCCCTTAAAAAATAAAGGAGTGGAAGAACAAGTGCAGCTTGAAAATTTAAGAAACATAGGGATTATTGCGCATATTGATGCCGGTAAAACCACGACAACTGAAAGAATCTTATATTATACCGGTTTAACGCATAAAATGGGCGAGACCCATGAAGGATCAAGTGTAATGGATTTCCTTTCTTATGAAAAAGAACGCGGCATTACGGTTGCTTCTGCTGCCACCACCTGTATTTGGAAAGGCAAGACCATCAATATTATCGATACACCAGGCCATGTCGATTTTACTGCGGAAGTTGAGCGCAGTCTAAGGATTCTGGACGGAGTGGTGGTTATTTTTTGCAGCAAAGGCGGCGTGGAACCTCAATCGGAAACGGTCTGGAGGCAGGCTGACAAATACCGTGTTCCCCGCATTGCCTATATCAATAAAATGGATGCGGTAGGTGCTGACTTTTTTAAAGTAACCGGACAGATTAAAAACCGCCTGGGGGCAAATCCCCTGGTCATTACCCTGCCGGCGACAGAGGATGACGATTTTTTAGGGGTTATTGATCTGATCAAGATGAAATACTATACTTTCGGCGGCAAACTAGGTAATGAAGTTGTGGAAATGGAAATACCGGAAAGCCATCTGGCTGAAGCAGAGTCCTGGCGCAACGCCATGATCGAAAGCCTGGCCGAAAACGATGAACAATTACTGGAAATGTATTTTAATAATGAAACCATTCCCCAGGAAATGTTGATCGAGGCGCTTCGTGTCAATACCGTAAAGGGACAGATCGTACCGGTCTTATGCGGCAGTTCTTATCGTAATATCGGTGTACAGCTGCTTTTGGATGCGATTATTGGTTATCTTCCGTCACCCCTGGATGGCAGGCCTGCCACGGCCAGCATACCGGAGGGGGAAGAAATGGTGGAAATTATTCCCGATGCCGGACAGCCGTTCGCTGCGCTGATATTTAAGATCGTCAGTGACCGGCATGTTGGGAAATTAGCCTTTGCCCGGATTTATTCCGGTACGGTAAAAGCCGGCAGTTATGTGATCAACAGCAGCAAGAACAAAAAAGAACGCATTGGCCGGCTGGTTAAAATGCATGCCAATCATCGTGAAGAAATTACAGAAGTATCCGCCGGAGATATTGTGGCATTTATCGGATTGAAGGATGTCAGCACCGGGGATACCATTTGTGAAGAAGGTTATAATATTTTACTGGAATCTATCGTATTTCCGGAACCGGTCATTCAAATTGCCATCGAACCCAAGACCCAGAACGACCAGAGCAAGCTGGGTGAAGCATTAGGGAAACTGGCTGCTGAAGACCCGACTTTTAAAGTGATGTATAACCAGGAAACCGGGCAAACATTGATCTCAGGCATGGGTGAACTGCACCTGGAAATTGTAGCAGAACGACTGGCCAAAGAGTTTATGGTGGACTTTAATATCGGTCAGCCACAGGTAGCTTACAAGGAAACCATCAGTAAGGATGCAGAACAAGTGACCCGCTATGTAAAACAGACCGGGGGCAAAGGACAGTATGCCCATATCGTTCTGCGGCTTGAACCTGGTGAAGAGGGCTTTGAATTTGTCAATAAGATCGTGGGCGGTGCCATTCCCCGGGAATATATCCCCGCCGTAGAATCCGGCGTCAAGCAGGCATTGCAGGAGGGAATCCTCAAGGGCTATCCGGTGGTGAATGTGAAAGCTACTTTGCTGGACGGTTCTTTCCACGAAGTGGATTCCTCGGAAATGGCCTTCAGAACAGCAGCCATGATCGCCACCAAGGAATGCCTGAAGAAAGCCGGACCTAAACTCCTGGAACCGGTAATGAAACTGGAAATCACTTCGCCGGAAGAGTTTACCGGCAATATTATCAGTAATATCAGCAATATGCGCGGCCGTCTGGAATCAATGGAAATGGAAAACAATACCCAGATCATCAGAAGCTGTGTGCCGCTGGTGGAACTGTTTGGTTATTCCACTACTTTGCGCTCGCTTACCCAGGGCCGTGCAGGATTTTCCATGCAGTTTTCCCATTATGAAGAAGGCGTGATTGCTTCCTGATCAAAGGGAGCCCGGCAGCAAGTTATATATAGAATAAAACGCGAAATACCAGCAGGAGAATTAAGCCCGGTGCTTGAAAGTCATTTTCAAGTACCGGGCTTCTTATTTGATTAAGTAAACATGCGAGAGATTCTTATTATTGTGCGGGGGCCAGTTTTATTTGGCCGGCCAGATCCAGCAGCTCGTCGTGATCCAGATTACTTTCCAGGCTCACTACGTACTGGCTTTCTTCATATTCAGCAATGACCTCCAGCTGCTGTGTCAAAGGAGCAGAGGCAGCGGATTCAGTCATCAGAATTTCATTCGCTGCAATAGAGGCTTTCGCCATGGTATTGGCTGTGGGCGCTGCATAGGGTCTGATGGCGATTTCAACTGTTTTACCGGTTTTCGTATCGTTATAAACGAATATTTCCTCTGAATCGGAGGCCAGCACATAATTTCCCGGCAGGTTGTCAGGGACCAGAGATACCTCCTCTATAGGTTTAACAAGGTTGACGGAATACGAGCGATAACGGTCAGGGACGGAGGCTGCTTTAGGCATAGCCTGATCACCTGTGGAACTTATGCCCCGCTGTAATGCAGGCGCAGGGGTCTTAAGTGCTGCATAGTCAGCCATGGCGATCTGTATAGAAGGGGTAGAGTTTTCCGAAATCATGCTGGCGACATCAGCTTGTATCACTTCGGCGGAATTGCCGGAATCGCCTGAATCAGTTATAACATTACGATTTGTACTGTCACTTTCTTTTTCTGCCGTATCTGTGCCTGCCGATTGAAGAGCAATGCCATCTTCATTAATTTTGCCGGTCTTAAGGGACGCATTTTCCCTGAGCTCCGGCTGGATGCTGTCATGGACAGCCACGTTCTTATCTTGCATCTGATCAAACAAACCCGGAACCACTGTAGTAAACATTAGAACAGTGGTTGCTGCAACGACGGCAAAATATGCAACAGGACGCCAGGATCGGGAAGGTTTGATGATCTGAATATCACTTAAGGCGGGGGCTGCTGCAGCAGGAAGCGCGGCCATGATTCGGGCGGTAAAATTTTCATCTACCTCCATGGTTGTTTCCATACATTCATGTAAGGCATCATTTTCAAAGCGGGTCAGGATCACCAAGTTAGTACATGTTTCGCAGCTGGCCAGGTGTTCTTCAAATTCCTGCATCAATTCAGGGGACAGCCGTGCATCGCAGTATTCATAGATATAATTATCTGCTTGCTGGCAATTCATGCGGCATCCCCCTTTGCACCAGTTTTTTCATATAAAGATTGCGCATCGCTTTTCTGGCCCGATGGACCTTGACCTCAACATTTTCCTTGCTTATGCCCAGAACCTCAGCGATTTCTCCATTACTGTAATCCATCTGGTAACGCAGCGCGATGATGATCCGGTAGTTTTCCGGCAGTTCCATGATCACTTCATTAATAAAGCTGCTTAATTCATTGCGCTCAAAAATCACCTGAGGATCATCCAAATCGCTGCCGGTGACATTATCCTGAATATATGTCTCGTCAAACATTACATTTACAACTTTTTTCTTTTTTCTTAAAGCTGTTATGGTGGTATTTACAGCGATTCTATGTATCCAGGGGGCAAACTTTTTGCCCACATCAAATTGATATAGTTTTTCATAGACGATCAGAAAGACTTCCTGGGTGATATCTTCTGCTTCCTGATATTGCCCGATAATCCTATAAACGATGGTAAAGACAGATTTTTTATATCTATTGACTAATTCCTCGAAAGCGCCAAGGTCGCCTCCCAGGGCCTTCGCAGCCAACAACTCGTCATTGATCAAACTATCCAGCTCCCCGTCCTTGATTATAATACGACTGACATATCAATAGCTTACACTATAGCGGCGGAAAACAACATGATGAATTCATACCAGCTTTGGAGATTATCCTGTTTGAGCAGATTTTATGTTAAAATAGCAAGAAATAGATTTACTTATCTATGAATAATGCCAAACAGGCAGAGATTGGAGCCTGGTGTGAAAATAATTGTAGATGCCGACGCCTGCCCGGTCAAGGAAATTATCGAAGACCTGGCACAGAAAAACAAAATAAGAGTCATTATGGTATCTAATTACAATCATCAAATCAACAGCAGTTATGCAGAAAAGGTGGTTGTGGGCCAGGAGGCGCAGGCCGCAGATATTACCATTGCCAATATGACAGAACCCGGTGATATCGTGGTTACCCAGGATTACGGCCTGGCCTCTATTGTGCTGGGCAAAGGCGCTGCTGCCATCAATCCCAGCGGTAAGATCTATACTGACTCGAATATCGACATTTTGTTAATGCAAAGATATTTGAACACCAAAGCCAGACAGGCAGGCGGAAAGCATATCAATCCCAGGAAACGGACCGGTAAAGACAATAACCATTTCGCGCACAGTTTACAATTATTGCTGGATAAAATTAAGTAAGATGTTGAATATAAAAGGTAAACGGATAATAATGATAGGGAATATTTTATTAAAGTATTAATCGAGGTCAATAAAATTGTTCAAATAGAAAGGGGAACTATCATGTCAGATGCGTGCAAAACTTGTCCTTCCAGCGGTTCATGCAAGATTGACCCCAACGACTGCGGGGGAGCGGTTGAGGTCGAAAAGAGTCTGGTGGGTTCATTAAACCAAATCAAAAACGTGATCGTTGTCATGAGCGGTAAAGGCGGAGTGGGAAAATCTTCAGTTACCGGCCTGATTGCCAGTGAACTCGCCCGTCAGGGAAAAAAGGTCGGAGTACTGGATGCTGATATAACCGGGCCCAGTCAGCCACGCGCCTTCGGGTTGGCCAATATCCAGCTGCGGGGAAATGATTACGGTATCATTCCTCCCACTACCAAACTGGGAATCAAATTGATATCCATCAATTTCTTTCTGCCCCATGAAGACGATCCGGTTATCTGGAGAGGACCGATCCTGGCTGGGGCTGTTAAGCAATTCTGGGAAGAAGTCGACTGGCGGGAACTGGATTATCTGGTGGTCGATCTGCCTCCGGGCACCGGTGACGTGCCATTAACGGTCATGCAGACCTTGCCTGTAAAGGGCATCGTCATTGTTTCTTCACCCCAGGAACTGGCAGTCATGGTAGTGAAAAAGACCATTAATATGGCCAAAAAAATGTCAATTCCCATCCTGGGTTTGGTAGAAAACATGAGTTATGCCATTTGCAGTCATTGCCATGAAAAACTGCAGATATTCGGCGAGAGCCAGGGAGAAAAAGTAGCCAAAGACAACGGTATCGATTATTTAGGCGGATTACCCTGGGATGCCAAACTAAACCAGGCGATTGACCAGGGTCAGATCGAAAGTTATGATTCCGCAGATATTAAAGGGATCGCTGCCAAAATTACGGCGAAAATTGATTAAAATTAGCGTTCAATGGTTGACATGAGCCATATATCGCCCGGAAACTGCAAACATTTTTTTGTCAGACGAAACGAAAGGTATATTGTTAAAAAAGTGTATATATATTAGAATGAATATATATATATAAATTTGATTTTATCTGACAGCATACTGGAGGGTGATATATATGATAACCAAGCTGTTTTTCGAAATTAAAAATATTTTAGCGGAATTAGCGTCATCATTGATTTTAGGCAAAAACAAAGATGCTGCAGGTTTTGCCATGATCCTTTCAGAGAAAAGCCGGGCATTGGCGGAGGAATTAGGAAAATAACACATAATTAGTGAAAATCTAACACTGCCTTCCAAAAAGGGCAGTGTTTTTTCGTGCCCAAACAACAAAGGAATAACGACGCGAAATGTTGAATTGGAACCTTAAGATAGCGGTCGGTTCCTGAAATCAATTCAGGTACCGAAAAGATAAAGCATGGAAAGAAGGGATGGGCTTATTTAAAATAGATTGGTACATAATATGCGATGATCAAAATATAGGAGGCAGGATGATGAGGAAATATTATAAAGTCGGATATTTTTTTGCGGGGATGGCGGTGATGGCATTGCTGAGTACGTCCATACTTCCAGCCGCAGCCGATATGATACAGAAGCAGATCAATATTTACACTGGTGTCAAAGTATATGTCAATCAGTCTAAACTAAGCAGTGTAGATTCAAACGGCAACCGGGTGGAGGCTTTTATTTATAATGGCACCACCTATCTTCCGGTCAGAGCAGTGGCGGAAGCAGTTGATAAAAAAATAACCTGGGACGGGGAAACCAACAGTGTGTATATCGGACTGCCTCCGGAAGCAAAAAAGTTCTATCTGGGGGACATGGATATTTATCATGAACAGGTTAAAGGCAACTTGACCGGGGATCTTTCCTGGGGTTTGATAAAGCCCGGATCCATGATATACAATATCAGGGACAATACTGGTATCACCCATGATACCGGCCTGGTCATCAATGGATATATGGGATACGGATGGGGTTACCGGGTATATACCCTCGATCAGAATTATGCCCGTTTAACAGGGAAAATCGCTTTGTCATTTGATGATCAGCTTACCAAGGAACCAGCGATAATCAAGATATATGGCGACGACAAACTGCTCTACACCTCGCCGGAAATCGTAAATGGCGTATTTCCGCAGGAATTTGATATCAACATTGCTGGGGTGAAGCAGATAAAGATCGAAACCGACGGGAAATTTAACTCTGAAATCATTTTATCCGGACTGGAGCTGTCATTGAAATAAGGATATACACTAAAATATCAAAGGTTGCTTGATAGGACACGTGGGTCCGTGCTTTTGATAGTTAAAGGGCAGGTATTAATACCTGCCCTTTTATATTGCATATCACGAACGGACAAATTATAATGAGAAAAATACCCTGAAGGGGTATAAATGGAAAGAATCAAAGTTGACACCCCGGATAAACATAATAACAGAAGCAGATCATTCGAGGTACAGCCAAATACAAGAACAGAGTAAATAAAGGAGGGCCGATCGTGAACAGTAGCCAGAGGGATTTTAATAAAGCAGCCGCCCATTGGGATCAGGGGCAGGGAAGGAAAGAATTAGCCAATGATGTAGCTCAGGCGATCATCAATGCAGGGATCATCCGAGAGGATATGAAGGTTCTCGATTTTGGCTGTGGGACCGGTCTGTTAACGCTGCAGTTACAGCCTTTGGTTGATTCCATAATCGGTGTTGACAATTCAGAAGGCATGCTTCAGGTCATGCGGGAAAAAATCGAATTACAGCAATTGACCAACATTGAAACGAAGCTCTTAAACCTTGAAGCAGGTGACCGCCTGGAAGGAGCTTATGATTTGATCGTAAGCAGCATGACCTTGCACCACATCCAGGATATCAAAGCGATTTTCCATGCGTTTTTCCAGGTGATCAAGCCCGGCGGATATCTGAGCATCGCCGACCTGGACTTGGACAAAGGACTTTTTCACCAGGATAATACCGGCGTTTGTCACCATGGTTTTGACCGGGCAGAGCTGCAGCATATCCTTGAAGAGGCAGGGTTTAATGATATCCGCTTTGTGACTGCCGCTGAAATGATCAGGACCAATGAGGCTGGTACCAATTCTTTCAGCGTATTTTTGGTTACCGGGATCAAGCAGTAAACGGCAGTGATTTAATCTTAACAATTTCTTAAAAGTTTTTTGATATTATTCTGATACTTATCCTTTATGATCTATTCAAGATCCAGGATAACATTTCAAGGAGGTAAGAATGATGAAGAAAAAATCAATGATAGCAGTAATTCTAATAATTTCATTGCTATTAGGCGGCTTGGCCATTAATGCATTGGCGGCTGCGGGCAGCCCCTCAGATTCTCCAGCCGGTTTATTGCGCCAGGGGATCATGGCCGGCCAGCAGCGGGCACAAACAGCGCTGAATGTTGTCGCCGAATTGACTGGTTTGAGCACAGAAGATGTTCGGGCTGAGAGGCTGGAAGGAAAGTCTTTGGCTGACATTGCTGAAGCTGAAGGGATCAATGAGCAAACCGTCATCGATAAGGTGATTGCAGAGCGTACTGCCGCACTTGATCAGCTTAAAGCAGATCAGAAAATTACCGATGAACAATATGAAAATTGTCTGACGAACATGCAGGAAAGAGTCAAAACCAATATTGAAAGAACCACCGTCGGCCCTGCCCAGGGCAATAAAATTGGACAAGGAATGGGCTGCTGTCAGGGAGCCTGTTCAGGTCAAGGCCCAGGCCAGGGACAAGGCCGGGGAATGGGCAGAGGAATGAATGGAAATCAAGCCAACTGTCCGTATAATACAAACTTGTAATCGATATTTAGAAGGTGCCCGACGGGCACCTTCGTTTGTTATAAAGAGTCTGTACCCAGTGATATACTAATGATATGTACAAAAAAACCGGGTATTCAAATTAGCAGCAAAGGAGTCAGCGCTTTATGGAAACCGTTATTTTGCTGGCTGAAGATGAAAAGAAGCTTCGGGACATGACTGCCCAACACCTCAAACAGGAAGGTTATAAAGTAGCCCTGGCGGCTGATGGACTGGAAGCGATCCATTACTGGCAGGAACTCCAACCGGATCTGCTGGTCCTGGACCTCATGCTGCCTGGGTTATCCGGCTGGGAAGTGCTGAAGAAAATAAGACAAAAGCATGACACTCCCGTGATCGTACTTACTGCCCGGGCGGATGAAGTAGATAAATTGTTGGGACTGGAACTGGGGGCGGATGACTATATCACCAAGCCTTTTTCTCCGAGGGAACTAAGTGCCCGCATAAAAGCAGTCCTGCGCCGCAGCCGTCCCCAGGAGCCAAGCGCATTGATCAGTTTTCATGATCTCCGTCTTGACCCGGAGCGAATGGAGGTATTTATAGGAGATGTACTGCTAAAGCTTACTGCCAGCGAATTTAAGATCCTGATGCTGCTGGCCGGGAATCCGGGCCAGGTTTTTTCCCGATTGTATATTTTGGAACGGGTATTCGGAGATATGTATGAAGGTTATGAAAGGACCATCGATACACATATCAGCAACATCCGGCACAAAATGGAGGCAGCAGATAACGGTCAGGTAAGTATTAAAACCGTTTACGGTATTGGCTATAAATTGACCGCAGGAGAATGATCAGATGACAAAATCGGCATTGGCGAAAAAAATTACCGCTGCACTAATTGTTTTATCAGTATTATCGGTCATCCTTGCGACATCTTTTATGCTGCTCATCACACGGCAGCAGTTTGCCGACTATATCCAGCGTTATGATCAGGCGACCCTGGACCAATGGCTGCCCATTGTAAGTGAGTATTATGAACTAAACGGACCGGAGGGTCTGCAGCAATACCTTGAATCCAATATGTCGGGAAGCATTATGGGGAACGGTATGGGCAAGCGCCGGGGAGCAGGTATGATGCCGATGAGATCCAAACTGGGTCAGCGCGTGATCGTAACCGATCTTAATGGTATGGTAGTGGCTGACAGCAGTGGAACGCTGACAGGCAAAAAGGCTGATATTGATCTGACTGATGCCAGTTCCGCAATGATATTGGCCGATAATGAGCAGCAAGGGACTTTGTATATCGTGAGCCCGCTGGGGGCTGGTCTGGCATCCTTGGAAAACGATTTTATCAACAAGCTTACAATCAGTACAGGCATTTTGGCTTTATTTATGGGATTATTTGCTTTCGTGCTGGGCCTGGTACTGGGAAAAAGGATCAGCGCACCACTGGAAGAGTTGTCCGCAGCCATCCATCTAGTGGCGCGGGGAAAGCTGGATAAAAGGATTAGCTTGACGGGAGATCAGGAGTTTGTTCAGCTGGGACATGATTTCAATATCATGGCACAAAATCTGCAAGAAGCGGAAACCTACCGTCAGCGTTTTACTGCCGACCTTTCCCATGAATTACGAACACCCTTGACACTTCTGCGCGGACAGTTGGAAGGTATGCAAGCAGGAAGTATTCCTGCCGATAATGAAAACGTTACCCTGCTGCTGGACGAGGTCATAAGACTATCACGACTGGTGAAGGAACTGGACAACCTGGCCCTGCTTGAAAACCATAGGATCTCCCTTCATATAACTACTTTCACCGTCTCCGAGTTATTGGATCGTCTGCTCCCGGTCCACCTTGCCATGCAGGATAAAGACATTGTTTTTAACGTTAAGGTAGGAAATGATGTTGAACAAATAACCGCTGACCATGACCGGCTGTTACAGATATTGCTTAACCTGCTGGCCAATGCCGGGCAGCATGCAGACAAAGGCGGCAAGATCAACTTATCCATTCAAAGGGAACAAGAGCACCTGTTGTTTTCCATCGCTGATAACGGCCCGGGAATTCAGCCCGGGGATCTGCCCCATATATTCGAACGGTTTTATCGGGTCGATGACAGCCGCAACCGCCGTGATGGAGGAATGGGACTGGGACTAGCCATTGCCAAAGGTTATGTGGAGGCACATAACGGTAAGATATGGGTCAAAAGCACACCGGGGATCGGTACCACCTTTTATTTCACCCTGCCGCGAATTGAATAAAACTCAAAGAAATTATTGGCAAGAAGCAAAATAGTTCAGGGGGGAGAACTTTCGCTGAACTATTTTGCTGAGTGGATATTCAGTGCTTCATCTCTCTTTGAGAGAGTATCAATAAAGGGGAGTATAAGAGGAAGGATTCGTTTTTATCAGCATACATACAAAATGAGCAAATGTCAATATAAAATAAATTGTCTTTGTATAATTTATCAGCCTTTAAAACGCTTTGTATAAACAATAAAGCTGGAATGAACTTGACAACAAAAAAGGGAGAAGGTAGCATTTAAATTGAGCATATGCTCGTAATAAAATAAGAGGTCTTTATTAATGAACATTCATATCTGGCAAGAAAGGAGAGATAAAAATGTCTGGAAGAGATGGAAGCGGTCCAATGGGGCAGGGAAAAGGAACTGGCGGGGGCAGAGGAAATTGCGTAGCCGGTCAGCGTAAAAACGGTAACGGACAAAGAGCGGGACTCAGACAGAACAGTCAAGCACGGGGAATCCTCAGAGGAGGTGGCCGTTTAATGAACACCCCCAAAGGAAACAGTCGGGATCAATAAGAAGAATGCGTTGGGGTCAGTGTTGACTGGATACGAGGAGGAAAAACCATGAAAATTGTACTGCCGGCAAATGAAAGATCAATGGAAAAAGGGATAAGTGTTTCTTTTGGAAGGGCGCCATATTTTCTTGTTTACGACACGGATACTCAAGAAGGCGTATTCATTGAAAACAATGCGGCAAAAAGCCAGGGGGGAGCAGGGATCAAAGCAGCACAAACGGTTGTAGATACCGGAGCCAAAGCCCTGCTGACGCCGCGGTGTGGGGAAAATGCAGCTGACGTGCTCAAGGCGGCCAACATCGAAATATATCAGAGCATCAACGGTTCTCTGGAGAATAATATCAGTACATTCAATAAGGGTGAATTAAAGATATTAAGCGAAATTCATGCCGGATTTCATGGCAAGGGCGGAGAATAAAGTGAGGATCGCTGTGTTAAGCGGGAAAGGCGGTACAGGCAAAACTTTAATATCGGTCAATCTGGCTGCGGTGTCAAAAGAGGCCATCTACATTGACTGCGACGTTGAAGAACCCAATGGACATCTCTTTTTTAAGCCGGAGAATCTTGCTGCTGAATATATCTCAGTCAAGATTCCTTTGGTAGATAATGAGCTTTGCAATGGCTGCCGTATATGTGCTGTTTTTTGTCAATACAATGCACTGGCCTATATCAACCAGAAGCTATTGATTTTTGATGATGTTTGTCATTCCTGCGGTGGATGTGTATTGTTTTGTCCGGAAAAAGCTCTTGCGGAAAAAGAAAAAAACATTGGTATAGTACAAAGCGGAACTTCTGGGCTGGTTCATGTTATCACTGGAATCCTGGACACAGGTGAAGCGTCAGGGGTACCGATCATTAAAAAACTTATGCAAAATGCCCCGGCCGGGCAAGAGGATGTTTTTATCGACTGTCCGCCCGGGAGTGATTGTATTGTAATGGAAAGCATCAAAGATGCTGATTATTGCGTTTTAGTGGCTGAACCGACCTTGTTTGGAGTGCATAATCTGAAGATGGTCCACGACCTGGTCCGACTTTTTCGCAAACCACATGGCGCAGTGCTCAATAAATGTTTGGAAGGATATGACCCGGCTGCGCAATACTGTGAAGATCACGGTATCAGAATAATAGGCAGAATTCCATTTGACCATGATTTGGGAACATTAAATTCCAATGCATTGATCGCAGCCAGGGAGAACGGAAAATACCGGGAAGTATTTACATCCTTGCTGCAAAAGGTGAGGGAGGAGGTGCAGGATGCAGCAGCTATTGATTTTAAGCGGTAAGGGAGGAACCGGGAAAACTACCATCGCCAGTGCTTTTATCAAATTATCGAATGCCAAAGCTTACGCTGATTGCGATGTGGATGCACCAAATCTGCACTTGATCATGAGTCAATCTGACGAGCCTAAGAGGAGCAACTATTACGGATTGTCCAAGGCGAAAATAGACCTTTACGTATGCATCAGATGCGATTTATGCAGACAAAACTGCCGTTTTGAAGCGATTGATTCCGGGGCAGGCGGCATAATGTATGAAGTATATCATTATGCCTGTGAAGGCTGTGGGGTTTGTGAAGCAATTTGTCCGGTGGGAGCGATTAAACTTATACCTGCCATAGCCGGAGAATTGATACTTTATAGAGGCGATGCCGTATTTTCCACCGCCCAGCTTAAAATGGGCAGCGGTACTTCCGGGTTGCTGGTCACTGAAGTAAAAAAGCAGATGACATCAGTAATCAATGATGCAGATATTGCCATTATCGACGGATCACCTGGCTTAGGCTGTCCGGTCATTGCTTCCCTCAATGGGGCGGACATGGTTTTGATCGTTACTGAACCTTCTGTGTCGGGTATTAGTGATATGAAACGTATCATTAAAACGGCTGCCCAATTTCAAACCAAAATAGCGGTGTGTATCAACAAATATGATACCAACATCAAGAATACCGAAATCATTGAGTCGTTTTGTGAATTCCGCCAACTGCCTCTGGCAGGGCGGATACCCTTTGATCCAGAAGCGGTAACAGCGATCAATACGGGACAGAGTATTGTGGAGGTAGATTGTTTGTCCGGCCAGGCTGCCCGGGAGGTTTTTGATCGGACCATGCAAATACTTGTTGGCAACGGATGATAGAACAACTAGTCCCAGGTGGATCAAATGACGGCATGATTTAAGGGCAATTAACAATTAAAGCATAAAGGAGCGTAACTTATGAGTGAAAATTGTAATCAAAACTGCAGCGATTGCGGTGAAGAGTCTACAGGAAGAAAGGCAGCAAAAACTGATTTGACTGAAAACACCCACGAACTGAGCAGAATCAAAAAAGTGATCGGTGTGGTCAGCGGCAAGGGAGGAGTAGGTAAATCGGTGGTAACGTCCTTGCTGGCAGTGGAGATGAATAAAAGAGGATATAATACATCTATTTTAGATGCAGATGTAACTGGGCCTTCTATACCGAAAGCCTTTGGCATCTCAGAAAAAGCCCGAGGGACTGAACTTGGTTTATACCCAATAACAACGAAAACGGGTATAGAGATTATGTCCATCAATCTTTTATTGCCAAATGAAACAGATCCGGTGGTATGGCGGGGCCCCATCATTTCAGGCACGGTCAAACAGTTTTGGACGGATGTAATATGGGGAGACATTGATTACATGTTCATTGACATGCCACCGGGAACCGGAGACGTGGCCTTGACCGTATTTCAGTCCTTAAAAGTCGACGGGATCATTATTGTTACTTCACCTCAGGAGTTGGTTTCGATGATTGTATCCAAAGCAGTCAAAATGGCAGAGTTAATGGATATACCTATCCTGGGACTCATTGAGAATATGTCCTGTTATAAATGCCCTGATTGTGGCAAAGAGTATAAAATATTCGGAGACAGCCATATTGACCAAATCGCCCGCCGGCATAACCTGGAGATACTGACCGTCTTACCGATCGATCCTAAACTGGCGTCAGCCTGTGATAATGGAAAGATCGAGTCATTTGAAAATAATTGGTTTGAGCGTATCGTGCAAATATTAACCGCGAAACAGGAGGAAAAACCTCAGGTTGTTTATATAACGAAAGAAGAAAAGGGAGGAAAGACATTGAAAATTGCTGTAGCCAGCGAAAATGAAAAGGTAACAGAACATTTTGGGCATTGTATCAACTTTAATATTTACGCGGCTGTTGATGATCAGATCATTCATTGTGAGACCATCGCCAATCCAGGGCATAAGCCTGGATTTTTGCCGCTTTTCCTGCACGAACAGGGAGTCAATGTAATAATATCTGGTGGTATGGGGGCAGGTGCGATCGATATTTTCAATGAAAAAGGTATTGAAGTCATTGTTGGAGCAAGCGGCGATGCCAAAAAGGCTGCAGAAAGATACCTGCAGGGAGAACTCCAATCGACCGGTTCAGTCTGCCATGAACATCAGCATCACGGTGAATGTGGAAACTAAAAAGGTTATAATAATACAATCAGGCAATAAAAAGGGGACTGGAAACGGTTGAATGCTTACAAATGTGACTACATTGGCGTAATAAGAACGCCTTTTACAGATTTACAGGGAATGCCGATCCAGCCTTGCGGCGCCAGGGAAGTGACAGGGGAAGTCGTCATAAATCCGGAACTGCAGGAAGGACTTAAGGATCTGGACGGTTTCAGTCATATTTACTTGATATATCATCTGCATAAAGCAGCACAGAAAAAATTAACGGTGGTACCTTTTATGGATACAGTACCTCGTGGCGTTTTCGCGACCCGATCCCCGGTTCGGCCGTCCCATTTAGGATTATCGATCGTAGAATTGCTATCAGTTGAGGAAAATCGTATAAAAGTTCGAGGTGTGGATATCCTGGATGGCACACCTCTTCTGGACATAAAACCTTATATTCATGCATTTGATTGTCCAGAGAATGCTTCCAGTGGCTGGATGACGGCGGACCGCAAAGAAGTTGAAGATAAACGATCCGACCAACGCTTTATAGAGAAATCCGAATTGTAAAACCATGCTGGGAGTCATATACTTTTTAAAACAAGCCTTTAGCAGTTACAGGTAAAAATAATGAGGTGATTTGTTGTCCAGGGAAGCAAAATGCAGAAGAGTTGCTTTTATTCCGCCCGTCAAAGCTTTTAAACCGATGGGTATCCCTGCTTCCAGCATGGAAGAAATTGTGCTGAAAGTGGAAGAAGCAGAAGCCATCCGATTGAAAAATCATCTGAATCTGGGTCAGGAAGAATGCGCCCAGATGATGATGATCTCCCGTCCCACCTTTCAACGTATCCTGGGAGAAGCCTATGCCAAAATCGCCGATGCTTTATCCAATGGCAAAGGGATTCGCATTGAAGGCGGGAGTTATTGCCTGGGGAATGGATATTGCCGACGCCGGGACAGTAAACTGGCACCTATGGAAAACTGCGAATTCTACGACATTGGTCTGGAATTGACCCGGGCGAATATTCAACAGCGACCAGCATACAATTTACTGGCGGTAGCTGCCGTGGGTACCAGTACCGATTCCAGGCTGGAAGCGCGCTTCGGTCGCTGCCAGTACTTCTGGCTTTGGAATCAGGAGACCGATGCATATAGCCTGATCGAAAGGCCTTATATTGAAGGGGCTCACTCATCCGGCACCGATTCAGCACAGAAGTTGATGGAAGCCGGTGTTGGCAGCTTGATCGTCAATCATATTGGACCCAAAGCGTTTCTGATCTTGCAAAGAGCCAATATAACTGTCTATAGTGGACCTGAAAGAATAACTGTATCCGAAGCAATAAAAATGTTCCGCAATGGTCAGCTTCATCAGTTGGAATCAGCTGATCGATAAAACCATATAATTAAATGGAGGTAGAAAATGAAAATAGGTATGCCAAAAGACGGAGAATCGATCAATCAGCACTTTGGACAAAGCAGAAGCTTTTTAGTCGCCGAGATCGAGGGCGGCAAAATTAAGGAGACGAAGGAAATCAGCAGTGAAGCACTGCAGCATAACCATGAGGGACTTGCTGGTCTATTCATCAGGGAAGGTGTATCGATGGTGATCGTTGGAGGGATCGGGCAGCCGGCTATAATTGCATTGCAGGAAAAAGGACTGCAGGTGATAAGAGGGGCGTCCGGCCGCTGTGAAGATATACTGCAAAAGTATATAAGCGGAGAACTGGTGGATCAGAACGTCAGTTGTAATCACCATGGGGATCACCATCATTAAATCGGTATAAAAATTGGGGGGAAGGGAATGAAAGTTGAAGTTAATATCCTGGTGGAAAATACCACTCCTGCGCCGGGCTTTGTTGGAGAATTCGGTTTTGCTGCAGTGATCACCGTAGAGGGGAAAAAGTTTCTTTTTGATACCGGACTGGGAAACGCCCTGAAGAACAATGCGGCTATGGCAGGGATCGACCTGGCACAGATCGATGATCTGATCATCAGTCATGGACATTTTGACCATACCGGTGCGGTGCTGGATTTCCTTGCGACCGGCAAGAAAAAGATCTATGCCCATTCCAACATTTTTGTCAAACGGTACGCAGCAGCGGGAGATTTCAAAAAAGAAATCGGTGTGCCGTTCCCGTTGGCTGAAATTGAGGCACATCAGGCGGAAATTATTTATACTGACGATTTTTCTGAGATCTGCCCGGGCGTATTTTTGACCGGGGCGATTCCCAGGATCACCGGGTATGAGGATGTGGGCGGTAATTTCCTGGCGGAAAAAGACGGTGAACTGGTGCCGGATATCCTGGAAGATGATATGGCCATGGTCATCGATCATCCTGATGGTTTGATCATCATCGACGGATGTGCTCATGCCGGCATTATCAATACCATTGAATACGCCCGCAGCAAAACCGGCAAAAACAAAGTCCGGGCTTTTATTGGCGGCACTCATCTGATAACGGCCTCAGAAGAAAGAATCAAGAAAACCGCCGATGTCCTGCGTGATCTTGATGTACAGCAGATCATTCCCTGTCATTGTACAGGATTTAACGCAACGGCAGCACTGCGCCATGAATTGGGTGAGCGGGTGATCAAGGGAGAAACCGCGATGGGGTTTACGTTTTAGTGAGGCGTGAGGCGTGAGGGGTCAGGCGAACCCTCCGCTCTGGCGGCGTAGGGGAAGATAGTATCTCGTTGCTTCTGACATTTGGTTTGTTGGCTAGTTGGCTAGGGAACAGGAAACAAACGCTGGTGCGTCGTAGGGGCGATTAGTAATCGCCCGCACCATAACGGGCGAACTTGCGAGCCCATACGTTCACGGATAATAGCGCAGTGGGCAAACAATAGTTGAGCAATCGTAAAGGGGCGCTGATATGTGCCTCTTTTATAGTTTGGCCAGTGCTTTTTATTGCTTAGCCATCGCCTGGTTCCAACTTTCCACTTTCAACTTTCTGCTATCACATTTCTATATGAAACGGGCGATCACTGATCGCCCCTACGTCGCTGGAGCGAATAATAGCCTCACCCCTCACGCCGCACTCCTCACTAATTCTACAGTTGGGCTGCAAAAGCCTCGAGGTGGGCGATAGTATGCCGGCGGTCATAATTTTTCTTGGTGTCCTTGAGCAGATGGATATTCATGTAATCCCAGAAGGCAGACGTCATGTTGCTCTCATTGACAGCAAAAACCACCGAAGGGTAAGTGGTTTTGCCCACCAGGACTCCCACTCCTTCTTTGACATAGACCATGCTGCCATCCAACTGTTCCTCATCGGTTAAATGGACGTGATAATAATTGTGGGACTTGAGCAGGATGATCACATTTTCCAGATGCTCCTTATATTCCTGGGGCGTATAATAGGCAGGTATTCCGCCGGGCATATCAGAGAAACCCATGACCGCTTTGCCTTGCAGAATGGTTTCCAGCTCCGGCAAGGTTAATATTTCTGTAAAACAGTGATCCTCCAGCATATCGAAAAAGCGGCTGTTTTTTTCGCTCTGATAGGCAAGGAGCGATTCCGCCGCTGCCTTTGCCAGATGCTCCGTGTGACGTAAAGCAATGGAAACCGGCATAGTAATATTGCTGAGAGTATTGGTTCTTAAAATGGTATGACCTTTCTCAGCCTCGAATTCGGTCAAGGTCTCCAAATAATTTCCGGGATTGAAAGGGTTGAATATTCGCATCAGAGGCCGGCACAGAGACAGAAAATCCTGATATTCATTTTGCAGCGCTGCAATTGCTTCCGGGCGGGTAAAAAGCAAATTGGCAGCATTTTGGATCCCGTCCCGAACCGAGGAAGAAGTCACAGCCGCCGTTTGCGGGGCGATAAACAAGGTGCGCCGGAAAATCCCGTCACGAGTTTTCGGGCAGTAATAAGGTTCTACGGAACCAGTCATGTAAAGCGGCACCCAGCCTTTGATACCCGTCAGCATTTCATCAAAATCACGATTGATGGTGTGGATCATTTTGATCCGGTTACCGTTTTTCAACACCTGCAGCATCAAGGCAGCCCAGCGGGCAAAGTATGCAGGATCTTCGGAAAGCCAGCTAAGATCCTCATTACTGTATAGCAGAATAGTTTGCGGGGTCGGGCACTGTGCTATCAGGGAAAGAAAATGCAAGACCGCGGTGCGCTTACCTTGTGCACCGTAAAATATCTCCACATCTTTAAGGGAACCGGGATCTGTCGGGGCTTCCGCATTCTCAGCAACGGCAGGCCTTTTGAATTGAAAACCGCCCACTGTTTGTAGAAAATTGTCTATGGAACCTGAATTGTCAGGCATTTTTTCCAGCAGCCACTGCAGGATCAGGTTTTCCAGCGTTTCCGCTTCATGAGGTTTGATCTTGGAACTATTTTTTATGGCTTCAGACAAGGCTGCCTTTTGATATTCGGAGTTACAGATACGGGCAAAATACCTGGCCATGGCCGGAATGTAACCGGCATTCTCCACCGGGGTGCGAACGCCCCGGCGCAGCCGGCTGATAAAGGAAGCATCCAGGGAAATGTTGCGGGCCAGCAGGCTGTTGGATGTTCGGGAAATAATCATGAGCAGGTCTAATTTTTCTGCAAAAGTCACATTCTGCCCCTCCTTATTAAACATATTATAATACCTTTCAACAAATTTTCCATACATTTGGCACAAATCGTGCCATAAATTTGGCATTGCCAATTTTATGATCGGCATTTTTTTAAAATGTTCTATTGCTAGAATAAAACAAGAACAATGTCGTGACTTTTGACTTAAATTGCACAAGAAAAACACCCAATTAAATTAAATATACGGACTCATCATCGGTTTCATATTGATTGATATTGAAGGCAGAGGTGTTCGATGTGACTTTTGAAATTAAACTGAAAGCCGGTTTTTTTAAGACCCAGACTTATTATCTGACCGTCGAAGCGGAGCAGATCATTTTGACGCCTCTGGACGATCCGGAAACTGAACGTCAGGTAATTGACAAGAAAGAGCTCAAGTCGATCAGCATTTACAGCAGGAACATGACATCTGGTGAGCTGGAGATCATTACCCACAGCAATACATATCTCGGCAGTATTTCATCTTCTGCGGATCTGGAGGAATTAACCAGGTGTCTTGCCCTGGAATTTGGCGACAAATTCAATTTTCAGCATGGAAATGTCTGATTGTTAGTGAGGTGTGAGGCAGCATCAACCTCGCAAGGAAGGCAAAAAAGTATATTATAAACGGATCTTATAGAAGAGAATTTGACAGGAGGGATAGAAAACCAATGAATACCATTGCACCACCGGCAGTACCCCGCTGGAAAACAGCACTGAACATGATCATCAATCCTGGTGAAGTCGTTAAAAACCAGATGACCAAAGTGCCCTGGCCTTATTCCCTGATGGTTTCCGGTTTATCATTCACGCTTTTTTTCCTGCAGACCGGACTGGACATGATGCGGACCGGACAGACCGGAGTCCCCACTGTGATCCTGATGACCATGCTGGGGCTCTTATACGGCACAGCGGGAATCGCTTTACTGGCTGTAATGGTCTGGGCCCTTTCCCAGGCAGCGGAACGTGGCCTTACCATGGAATGGGCCATATCTACTTTTGCCCTGGGGTATTCGGCAACTTTTGTCTATGCTTTGAGCGGATTGATCTTTTCCCTGGCTTTTGGCTGGAAGACAGCGGTCGCTTTCGGCGTCACCGGGGTATTATGGGCGCTGAGACCCACCATGTACACGATTAAACAGATGTCAGGAGAACGGGTCGCTTTCAGCATCGCCATGACCACTTTGTGCGGCGCCATCCTCCTTATCGGCTGGGCATTGCTGGGAAGATTCGGCGGTTAGCAAAATGCGTGATGATCAATCAAGGACAGGAGGAGAAAAACGTGGATACTAAACTGGGATATGCAGCAGGAGCCGGACCGGACGGGGTCAAGTTGTGGCCGGCTTATTTGTGTTTCATTATATTCGGTGTATTGATACCCTTTAGCAGACCGGATTATAAGTTCACTACGATAATATTCTCCCTTATCATTGCTATAGTAGTGGGTTTATTGGCGGTAAATCTGCTGATCGCAGCATTCAACAGCAGCAATAAAGATGTGCGGCAGGCAGACGGAGGATTTGCCCGGGAAGCGGTAGGCACTGGCATGCTCTTTATGATTCCTTTTGCCGTATTAGCCATACTGGCTTTGGCTATATTAGGGTGGAATGCGGTGATGCCTTTTGCTTCAGCGGCAATCACCACAGCCGCTGCCACTGCAGGAACAGAAGCCATGAAAAGGGGCGCTCAAGGAACAAAAAATGTAATGATCCCGACCCTGGTGGCAATGGTGCTTTCGACGGTATGGATGATGCTGACCAGCATTCTGCCATAAGCAAAAGGAGGTGAAAGGCTTGTCGATCTTATCAATCGCGCGCAATAAAAATAGATTACATAAACATTTCCTTTCTCTTTTCGGACTCTGCCTGGCTTTTACACTATTGCTGGCTAATGCCTTCGCAGGGAATGCACTGGCAGCCAGTATAGGTGATGTTGTCACCCAGGTTTCCAATGACAACCTCGGTTCGCCAGAGTTCACTTTCGGACAGGAATCCGCAACCGGTTATGGTTTTGCCATTCATGCCAGCATGGGCGATTTTGGAAGCGGCGGGTGTATGCTCAGCGTTTTAGGACCTGCTCATCCGGATGAAATAAAGATCATGGTCGATTATGTGGACAGCATATCCCAGATTTCTTATATGCAAACCACCCAGTTGAAGGGATGTGAAGTAAGAGAATATACCTCGGAGGATGGGGTAGGCATTGGTGTGATTCTGTCCGATTATTTTATCACCGTGGAAATGCTGCAAACCGGCCAGAGTCAGAGCGCTGACATGGCTTCTGCCAAGAGTATCGCCCAGCAGACCATCGATGCCATGGAAAAAGCAGGACTATTGAGCCAGGCAGCCCCAGATATCGAGGCAGGGACTTCGGATACCGAAGAACCACAAGCGGTGGATCCTGCACCGGGATCTGCCGTACCGGGAACCTATCCGATTGGGCACAGTCACAGTCCGGCTGGAGTTGGTTCAGTGGGTAATATCCCCGGACCATCAAATACTACTGAAGCGGTGACAGGCGTGGTAGTACCTGGCTTGATCGCCACTGTCCTGGGTGGTTTAGGCGGCCTGGGAGGCGGAGGATTCATCCCGCCCGCGGGTGGAACGCCCATGTATCCTGGCGGCGGAGGATCTATTCCCGGAGCTGGAGGAGCTCCCGGAACTGGTGGAGGCGCACCTGGGATGGCACAGTCCACCAGCCAGTTTGGCCGTCGGGGCAAAGAAGAGATCATGATCGACTCTACAGATATGTACCATGGCAGCACAGTCGAAGGAACCCCGGCAGATCAGGGCATCTATATCGAGACGGAACGCGAAGCCGGTCTGTTTGTGCCGCCGGAGCCTTTCATCAGTGATCCGGGACCGGAGATATTTATCGATACCATTGACATGAAACCCATAGAAGTCCGGCAAGGAGGAGGAGAACCGCATATCCTTATTGATACCGTTGATATGTTGGAAGGCCGGTTTGTGCAGCCGGAGCCTTTCATCAGTGATCCGGGACCGGAGATATTTATCGATACCATTGACATGAAACCCATAGAAGTCCGGCAAGGAGGAGGAGAACCGCATATCCTTATTGATACCGTTGATATGTTGGAAGGCCGGTTTGTGCAGCCGGAGCCTTTCATCAGTGATCCGGGACCGGAGATATTTATCGATACCATTGACATGAATCCCATTGAGGTCCGGCAAGCCGGAGGAGAACCGCGCATCCATATTGATACGACCGATATGTTCGAAGGACCGGCTGGTTCAGGAGCAGCTGGTGATCAGGGGATATTCATTGAAACGGAAGATGAAGCAGCCCTGTTTGTGAAAGGCGATGCAGACCGGGATATGGAAACCGGACAAATAAAGTATAAGGCTGTCGATGCCAGAGAAGGAGAAGCAGGAGGAGCACATTTTGCCGCTGCGGGAAGCAGTGAAGGAGCTCCCATTGCGGACCAAACTGAAAAATCGTATACGGACTCTGGCGATGCGGAAGTCCCTCGTGACTCCGGTTCCCTGGAAGACAGCGCCGGGACAGAAACGGCTCCCGGAAATGAAGGAGCCTATGACCAAAACGGATTTGATGCTGATGGCTATGACCGGGAAGGATTCAATCAGGCCGGGTATGATCGTGACGGATACAATCGTGAAGGTTTCAATGAGGCGGGCTACAATGCGGAAGGCTTTGATAGAGAGGGCTTCGACCAAGAAGGTTTCGATCAGGCAGGATTTGATGCTGAAGGCTTTGACAAAGAAGGCTATAACCAGGAAGGCTTTAATAAGGAAGGTTATGACAAGGCCGGTTATGATAAAGAAGGATTTGACCGGGAAGGACGAAACAGCTCGGATTATGACCGGGATGGCTTTAATTCGCAAGGATATGACCGGGATGGTTTCGATAAAAACGGCTTCGACAAAGATGGTTTCAACCGGGATGGATTTAACGCCCATGGTTTTGACCGGGATGGTTTTGATGCCAATGGATTCGATGCGGAAGGTTTTGATAGAGCCGGTTTTGATGCAGACGGTTTCGACAAAGCTGGTTTTGATAAAGAGGGCTTTGATAAGGCCGGTTTCAATGCGCAAGGTTTTGACAAAGAAGGATTTGATAAAGCTGGCTTTAACAACGAAGGTTTCAACCGGGAAGGATTTGATCAGGCAGGCTTTGACAAAGAAGGCTTCAATAAGGCCGGTTATGATGCCGAAGGCTTTAACCGGCAGGGATATAACCAGGAAGGCTATGATCGTGAAGGCTTCAACCAATCGGGGTTCGATGCCGAAGGTTATGACCGGCAGGGATTCGACCAGGCAGGTTTTGACAAAGAAGGTTTCAACAAAGAGGGTTTCGACAAAGCAGGCTTCAACCGGGAGGGCTTTGACAAAGCAGGTTTTGACAGGGAAGGCTTCGATAAAAACGGATTCAATGCGGAAGGTTATGATAAAGAAGGCTTCGACCAGGCCGGCTTTGATAAAACTGGTTATGACCGCGAAGGTTTCAACAAAGAAGGCTTCGATAAAACTGGTTTTGATAAGGAAGGATTCGATAAAGACGGGTTTAATGCCCAAGGTTTTGATAGAGAAGGATTTGACAAGGCGGGATTTGACCAGGAAGGATTCGATCGCCAGGGCTTTGATAGGGAAGGACTGGACCGTGAAGGCTTCAACAAAGCCGGATTCGATACAGAAGGCTATGACCGGGAGGGCTTCAATAAAGAAGGATTTGACCGGGAAGGTTACGGGCGCAATGGTTTTGACCCGGAAGGCTTTGACCGGGAAGGCTATGATATAAACGGCTATGACCGCCAGGGATTCAACCGCCAGGGTTTTGATGCTAAAGGGTATGATAAACAGGGTTATGACAAAGAAGGGTTCAGCAAAGATGGTTGGGATCGGGAAGGTTATGACCGGAACGGTTTTGATGAGAAAGGCTGGGATCGTGAAGGTTTCGATAAGAACGGTTACGATGCTGAGGGCTATGATCGGGACGGTTACAATCGGGAAGGCCAGTCCAAAGAAGGTTATGATGCAGACGGCTATGACAAGAAGGGCTTTAATAAGCATGGCTATGACCGGGACGGCTATGATAGGGACGGCTTCGATTTCGAAGGATACAACCGCACCGGCCGCGATCCCTGGGGCTACGACAAACAGGGATATGGCAAGGACGGTTATCACTGGAGCGGCTATAATGCCGATGGTTACGACCGGACAGGGAGGCATTGGACGGAAAATCCCTATGAAGAAGGCAGTATATGGAATGTAGATACCCGTGATCCCTTTGATGGTGGAATTGTTGACCTGGGCGGACGGAGAGAAGCCTGGGAGCCCACTAAACCGCCTTTGGGAGAACCGTATCATCGAACTGTGGACAAATACGGAGCCAAACCCTGGACCGATGAGATCCCGAAAACGGAGCCCTCTACAAGTGGTTCCGGGGTTATTGGCCAAGATTTTGAGGAGACCCTAAAAAATCATGATGTTGGTGAAGGCAGACCGGCTGGGCAGGATGGCTCAGGAATGTCGATACCTAAGGAGGATACTCCCCAGAGTGACTGGCCGGCATCTGAACCGGAGGGAAGGTTCCCCGGGGATCAAATCCCGGAGACGCAGCCGGGCAATACTTTTGACTATACGGATCCGGAAACGGGGCTCACTTCCACCTATGAATATGAACCAGGCTATACCGGGCCCCGGCACGGAGACCAACAGACCCTGGTGGGAACCGGTGACGGGCAGACCTATGAAATCGAATACAATGCTGTAACCGGGAAATGGGTCAATACTGAAACCGGCAATGATTTCGATCCCGACCGTTTTGAGTCCTGGCAGCAGGATTTTGCAGAGGATAAACGCCGTGCTGACATCGATTTGGAGAAGTTGGCCAACCGCGAGGATGCCACCAGCCAAGCTATAGACAAGAACCTGGAAGACTGGCGCAAGCTGGAGCAAATGCAAAAAGTAGCGGATAAATATAACATCGGTGATCCCGGAGGGCCCGGGGATGTTGACAAGGCGATCCAAAGCTTGAAAGATGATATGCTGGCCGGCAAAGAACTGGATCAGGAGAAAATGGATAAGATCCGCCGGGTCATTGATAATCGCATTCTGGGTAAGACTGTTGCCGATACTGGACAACGCTGGGAAGAAGATTGGTTCAAAAAACTGGGCTGGACCCTGGAAGCCAATGCAGCAACTGCCAAGGAAGTAATAACCGGCGAAAAGGCGGATGGCAGTACATCCTGGCTGGGCATGGGAGCTAGAATTATGATCACGACTGCTACTGGAGGCGGTGCCGGCGTTGTAATGGATGGAGCTATGAATGTAGCTGAGGCTCTGTATCGTATCAAGGATGAGATCGATAAAGGAGAATCAGATTTACGGGCAGTTGGCAAAGCAATTGGATTATATGTTCTGGGAGAGGAAATGGGATGGTTGGCTGGTGAAGCTGGCGGCAAGGTTATGGGAGAGATGATGGAAAGATTCCCCGCCTTTACGAATAAGACAGCTGATTTTCTGGAAACTGCCATACTGAAAGCTGGTGCTAAGAATCAGATGTATAGCAAGGCACTAGGTATGATCAGCAAAGAATCGGCTGAGGAATCCCTGGACCAGATCAACAAGCGATTGGTGGATATTGGCAGTGATAAGGCGGCCAAGGAGATCGTGGATAGTGCCAGAATGGATTATGGTCTGAAATCAGTGGCGGATTCATTCGATGATGTCACCAAAGGTACTGGCAAAACCGTCGGTGATAGTACGGGAGATATGGCCGGCAAGGTTTCCAAATCTGCGGCTGAGGGCTGGTCGGATGTGGGCGAAAGCGGCGGCAAGGCTGTCACTTCCAGCACTGATGACATAGCCAAAGGCGGGGGCAAGGCTGCCACTTCCAGCAGTGACGATATAGCCAGGGGCGGCGGAGGCAAGGTCGCCCCTCAGGCTGATGCGGATGGAGTTCCGGGAACTGGCAAGGCCGCTTCCCAGGCGGATGCAGATGGGGTACCGGGAACTGGCAAAGCCGCCTCTCAGGCTGATGCGGATGGAGTTCCGGGAGCTGGTAAAGCCGGCCCTCAGGCTGATGCGGATGGAGTGCAGGTGTCCAGAAAGGGCGGAGATGATATCAGTGACGCATCGGCGAAATCGGCAGCTGGAGGAGATGGACCGGGTGAACCACCAGGCAGATCACCCGGAGGCGGAGATGGACCGGGTGAACCACAGGGAAGACAGCCGGGTGGCGGAGACGATATGCCGGGTGAACCGGATCATTTGCCCCTGAATCGTGGCGGCAGGACTCCGGAGGAAGTCCTGGCAGATCCAGCTGCTGTTGCCCAAGCCGAAAGAACAGTGCAACAGAATATCGATAATTTTGATCAATTACCTGCCGCCAAACAACAGGAATTGATTCGAGAGCAGGCCATTTATGATGAATATAAGATGCAGGCTGAGGAAAGAGTCTGGAACCTGTCAGAAAAAGTGCAGCGAGGAGAACCGTTGACGGTTGAGGAGATCATGGAAATGAAATCCGACCCGGCTTCCATGAGAACCCTGAAAAACCTCGAGGAAATGGATGGCTTGGGATCTCAGTTGACTCCTCAGGAATCCCAGGCGATCCAGAGAGAGTTCAATCGGGCTATGGATGAGGGTATACATCAACCTTCATATCGAGCCGTAGAAGATCACCTGCATGGCCGTTATCCGGGAGCCGATCCAGAGGGGATCAGGGTCAGGACGGTACGTACACCGGGTACTGAACCGACTGATTTCAATATCAACACGGATAATGATGTTATCGCGGAAAGACTGGTGCATGGTCCTCAGGGGCCTGAATGGGTGGAGATCCCCAAAGCGGAGTGGGAAGATACTTACTATCGGGCTTTTGCTGAAAACTCAGGATTTAGCCCGGATGAAGCTGCCCGGCGTTTTCCGGAAACCGACTGGGCAAAAATGGATGAAGCCGCTCAATTCCGGCAATGGGCCAAACATCATGAAGAAGCCGCCATGGATCAGTTCGATCTGTCTGCAGGCCGGGACTTCAGCACTCAGCGCACCTGGCGTATTAATGATGGTGACCTGCCTGGAAGGCCCATGATCGAAGCCACTCCTGAAGAGATTCAGCGCGGTGTGGATTATGTGATGATTGACGGCCGGCCGATGAGGCCTTCCACTGGATATGAACTGACCCAGAGAGGACAAGGGACCATGATGGATCCGGAACAACTATCTTGGATGGAACAACATAAATTCGATGATTACTGGAACTCTGGAGATACTCCGGCCCAGGTGATGCGAAATCAGACTGAGGCCATGGAACAATTGCGTAAAACGGCTAATGTAGCACAAACGATTGAAAGCAGTTATCGGAATATGGGCTACCGGGTGGAAGCGATGCCTGACAATATGAAACAGGCGATCGCGGTCATCAATAACAATGACCTTTCGCCGGCAGCCAGAGCGGCTCGTTTGCAGGAACTGGGATATAGTTCCCCGGGAGACTTTTTGAATAAAGTGAGCAGTCGTATCGGCGCGATCAGAACCGCCCTCAAATAAAGGAGAAAACAATAGACAGGAGGCATTGATATGGGAATGAATTTGGAAAAGCCGGGCATTCTTGAAATACTCAAGCTGGCTCCGGCAGACATCGATCATTTGTTCAGACGTTCTGGGTTGAACGGGAATCAGCTTTCGTCCTACAGCTATAATGCGGAACAGGCAGCCACCAGCAGCCCTTCGGAATTCTTCAAACCGCTGGCCGAAAGTACCAATTTTGCATCGATTGCGAAGAAATTGCTGGCACCGGATTTGAAAATTGAGTTCATCCGTGGAGGAGCCGGTTCTGCCGAAGAGACCTATCATGCCTTTCTCTCCCTGGAAGACAACGATGTTCTGGTACAATTCATGGGCAGTGACGGTGATCTCTTGCTGCTGCTGTTTGACACTGAGGAATATTTCCTGCAATGGTGGGCGGATATCTATGCCTCCAATGCAGGCAACGCCTATCAGCCGGTGTTTCCCGACAGCATGGATACTGAAGTTTTGGTCTGTGCCCTGCACTGCATCGACATCTACCGCCGCTCCTACCTGGAGAGCATGCTGGCATATTCGGGCGAATTAAGCCTGAGCATCAGTACCGGGGATTTTGTCGATTTGCTCAAACGTTCGCTGTCCAGCAAAGATAAACGCTGGTTGTTACCTACTATGTTTGAGATCACCCCGGGACTAAAGGGGATCAATATCGCTTTGAAACCGGAGCACCTTAACAAAGTTGCGGAATTAGGGTTCCTGACCATAAATGAAAACGTGTTGACTTTAGGGGAACGCTCCCGGATCATGGGCACAGAGGTCATAACCAGCTGGCTTGGATCCGTTGCATGCCAGGCTACGGCTTTGATCAACGGACAGGAAAAAAGCCTTTCACGGATGTTCCTGACGCCCACGGCCTTTGCCAATCATCTCTTCTCTTTTGAGACTGCAGCCGGGGGTGGATCGCGCTTTCGGCATAAGGCCAGTACCATGCCCGAACTCATCCAGGCCTTGATGACATGGATCGAAGCTCTGCAAAAAGTGATCGGCGGCACTGCCCCGGCCAAAGCAGCGCCAAGGCAAGCTCCAGCCATGAAATTCTGTGGGCAGTGCGGGGCGGAATTGAAACCCGGCAAGAAATTCTGTACCAGTTGTGGAACGGCAATATAAAAGGAAGTGAAGCGATATGAGTGAATTAAAATTTTGCCCGGGCTGCGGGGCGCCACTTACACCAGGAGACAGGTTCTGCGGTGAATGCGGTTTTGACATCAATACCATAGCCGGGAAGCCTGCTGCCCCTGCTGCGCCCGAAAGACCAGCAGCACCGTCTCCGGCAGCCCCGGCTTATCAACAGCCCCCGCAGCAGAGTTATCAGCAGCCCCAGAATCCGGCTGCGCCTAATGCTTCGTCACCCTCGTCCATGGGAAGACCATCCTCCATGCCCGGCGCTAATTCTGCTTCTCTGGGAACCAATCCCGGTGGGAGTAAAAATGCACTGGTCATTATGATCTCCGTGTTGGTGGTATTATTCCTGGCTGGCGGAGGGATTTACTGGTGGCTTTCCAAGGATCAGCCCGGCGGAAACAATGGTGTACCGGGACAAGCGGTTACTCAGCAAAATGGCAGTCCGGCAGCAAATGCAGGCGGACAAAGCACATCCGGCGCGCCAGCTCAGCCATCGTCTCAGGTCGATTTGTCCAGGGCAGCCACCTATTTGTCCGAACCGGGACTCAAGTGCACTTTCTATGTCAATTATCCCGATGGGATGTCGGGGATAGTAGACCGGATCAGCGGGCGGGCTGTTCCTGACGAGTCGGTTCGGGTCACAGATGTAGAAACGGGTATCGATATGGGAGAGGAATATGGATTTGGGTTTCATTATGTAGAGCGAGCTGATGGAACTTATTACATCATGGACGCATCGCCTTTTGAAATTTTTCCGGTATTAAAAAACAACATGACGGTAGGGCAGACCTGGAGCTATGACACGGAGGCCGGATCTATCATATATAAGGTTGTGGACATGGGTGTAGATCTGGATTTAGGTTTTGCCAAATTCGACGACTGTCTGTTGCTTTTAGAGGATAATCAGGTAGTGGGATTTCAGACTATAACTTATTATGCACCGGGAAAGGGCAGCGTTTATGTGATCGATCCCGGCGGCGCGTTTCAATACTATAAAATGACGGAAATGACCACGATCGATTCCAACGAGGCAGCCAATACCGTCATTAAGTGGTGCCCGAACTATATGGATATCAAAGATGACCGTACCCAAAGCTTTTAGAGTAGGGAGGACTGAAACATGACGTCGGCATCAGGTGCGAATGAACTTTGGAGGCGGGTCGCCCTGGTCCTGGGAATCCTGATCGGCCTGGCACTATTTTGCTATGTGGCACCGGCTATGGTCAGTGTGACTGCATTGGACTGGGAAAAGGAGCAGGCCGATGAACTAAGGTCATATAGCGGTTATGTGTCGGAAGAGGACAAACGGCTCAATGCATTGCCCCTGGATGAGTATATCCGGGAAAAGACCGGCGGACAAGTGACTTCCGTCGATAGTGATAAATGGTCAGACTTTTTTGCCCAGGTGAGACTGGCCAGCATGTGGGAATATGAGCTTTCCAGCTTTGGGGATCGGGTCAGTGAAGAAGACAAGGACGATTTCTGGAAACCAACCAGGCCGGTGGAGGTCTTCTTTAAGCCGGATGAAATCCCCTATGCCCAATGGGGACTGCGGCCGGGAGACGGTCAATCCGCCTATATCAGTACAGACAGCGGCAGTGAAACCATTTATCTGCGTTTAAAATATCATGATTATCAGACCAGTGTTGGTGCCATGTCCAGCCCATATCGCACTGCTCCGGGATGGCTTTACCATCCTTATCGAACCATCGGCATCATAATTATGATATTGGGCTTGCTGCTATATATATTCCTGCCCCGGCGGAAAAAGCAACCGGATGATATCAGTTATTCCACCGGCAGCATGGTGGCGGGAGATCTGGCAGGGGTGATTATCTTGCTGCCTTTTTATGGACTGCCTTTTTTGGTAAATGGAGGTACAGTTCAGGCGATCACCGGTTTATGGCCTATCACCCTGATTATGTGGCTTCTTGCCAGTATCAGCATCTACCTGTTCTACAGCAATGCCTGGCACGCTTCTTACCTGATCGAACTGACAACCGACGCCCTGTCACTGATAACCTTTAAGGGTGTACGGAAAATACGGTTCGATGATATGGCGGCAGTTGATCTGGTGGCTTTGAGTAATCCCGGTTGGTTCCGCAAACTATTCCTGGCCCTGGCGTTTTTATCAGTGATCAGCGGCCGAGCATCTTCGACTCAGCCTGCGGGCTCAGCTCTACTGGCATCTTCTGCTTCCTATGGGGGGCTGGAGATCAAAGGACGCAGCGGCGGAAAACCCATCTATATATGGTTTTCTGACCAAATGGGCGGGGTGATCATCAATCATTTTGATCGGGTGCCGGAAGCCATCGAAGCTGCAGGCGTCCCCTTCAACAAGGAACCCAGAGCCATCGAAGGCTTTTCCATGTTTATGTAGTAACAGGTTTAAAAAGACGTCTACGCGAGACGACTGCAGGATAAACGCTGAATTTCACGAAATATTAATAAAGTGGACGAAACAAGAGAACCGTCTGCTTGCCTGTGCCCGCTATGGGTATGTCATATAGTTTATGCCCCGGAGGGATATTCCCATGGTTCGTTAAAAATTAAAAGGAGGCAGAAGAATGATTGGATTGATAATTGTCGGAGTAATTGTGGTCTTATTGGCCGTGTTCCTGATCGGGATCTACAACAGCCTGGTACAGCTCAGGCAGCGGGTGCAGAATGCCTGGTCCCAGGTAGATGTGCAGCTGAAGCGGCGTTATGATCTGATCCCTAATCTGGTCAACGCTGTCAAAGGATATGCCCAGCATGAGAAAGCCACTTTTGAAACTGTGACCCAGGCCCGGAATATGGCCATGAATGCCGGAAGCGTCAAAGAGCAGATCCAGGCGGAAAACATGATCAGCGGCGCCTTGCGCTCACTGTTTGCTGTAGCTGAAGCGTATCCGGAACTGAAAGCCAACACCAACTTCCTGCAGCTGCAATCCGAACTCAGTGATACGGAAAGCAAGATTGCCTTTGCCCGCCAATTCTATAATGATACCGTACAAAAATTCAATACCAAGATCGAATTGTTTCCCAACAATCTGGTGGCAGGTATGCTGGGATTCGCTATGGTGGATTATTTTACCCTGCAGGGCGAACCTGATGCCCGTCAGGCAGTGAAAGTGGAGTTTTAAAAAGGAGATTTCAGGATGATAGGAAAAATGTCTTCCCAATATTTAAAGGCTTCGTTACATGTTTTGATCAGCCTGTTCCTGATTCTGGCCTTCATGGTGCCTGCAGCACTGGCGGACCGGTCACTGACCATGGATCAGATCATTGTGGATGCCCAGGTGCTGCCGGATGCATCCATGCAGGTCACCGAAAGGATCACGGTTGATTTTTCCGGACAGTGGAACGGTTTTTATGTGAAGATCCCCCAGGGGGACACCCCCATTGTCGAAGTACAGGTCAGTGAAAACGGCCAGCCATATGAGTTTAATCCCGGCACCGAATACGGGCCACCGGGAACCTACCTGACCAAATCCGAAGGCGGGGACATTCTCATTGACTGGAGCATCGACGCCTATGATCAGGTACGCACTTTCGACGTTTCTTACCGGGTGATCAATGCGGTCAAAATCTATGAGGATACTGCAGAACTCTACCGCAAATTCATCGGGGAAGCCAACGGCAATAAGATCTCCTATGTCCAGGTGAATCTGACCCTGCCGCCGGGGGCGGAACAGTTCAAGCAAGGGGAAGATATCCGCATATGGGGGCACGGACCTTTAAACGGGGAAGTGGAATTTGCCGGCCCCAATGGAGTCGTGCTAAAAGTCAATAATTTGCCTCCTTATACCTTTATGGAAGGACGGGTCTTGATGCCTGTCAGTCTGTTTGCCGGGGCGCCGGCGGAAGCCTATGACGCTTCACCGGCTCTGGTCAGGATCATATCCGAGGAAAAGGGCTGGGCTGAACAGGCCAATAAGGAACGGGCCATGGCCCGGGCGGAATTGGGGGCAGGAGCCGGGATCGTAGTTGCCGCATTGGGAACCGTATTCATGTTGTGGCGCAGGTTCGGGCGCAAACACCGCACCGTTTTTGACGGCGATTATTATCGGGATCTGCCGGCCAATTACAGTCCGGCGGAGCTCAGTGTTCTGTGGAATTTTAAAGCTATGAACGCCAATGATATTACAGCAACCATTATGGACCTGGCCCGGCGGCAATTCCTGTTTCTGGAGGAAGATACCGTGCAGGTGCGCAAATTCCTGGGCAGCAAAGAAGTCACCACCTTCCGGCTCAGTTTTCTGCCGGCACCGGAACCGGCGGCCCTGCGTAAACCGGAAGAAGCGACTTTGAGGCCCCATGAGATCGAACTCATCGATTTTTTGAAAAACGATATCGGCGGCGGCAAGGATTATATCTATCTGACCGATATTGAAGAATATGCCAAAAAGAATGGAGAAGCATTTTATGCCTTCTGGAGCGAGTGGACTTCCAGCATTGTTGCCAAATGTGAAACCTATAATTTCTTTGACAGCAACGGCAGTATGTCGCTTTTAACTGTGTTAGGCGGAGTCGCGCTCTTTGCTCTGGGCTTCGTTGTCGCTGCCCGGATGGGGACCATCGGCTGGGCTTTGATCATTGCCGGAATCATCATTTTCTTCGTTCCGCGCTTTTTCAAACGACGCTCCGTGACCGGGCAGGAGGACTATGTACGTTGGGAAGCTTTCAAGAGATTCCTGGAGCATTTTTCCGAAATGCAGCGCCATGAGATCCCCAGTCTCATCATTTGGGAGCATTATCTGGTCTATGCGGTCACATTAGGAGTGGCCAAAGAAGTGATCAAACAACTGGAAGTGGTCTTCCCCAATATGCAGGATGGGGATTATCGTTTCGGTTATGGCTGGATGATGTACGGTACCTATCATAACGGCATGAATGCCTTGACGAACTCCTTTGATGGGATCGGCGATTCCTTCCAGCGTTCTCTGGCATCAGCCCAGAAAGCAGTCAGCAAGTCTTCATCCGGTTCCGGCGGTGGGGGAGGATTCTCCGGCGGCGGTGGCGGCGGAGGCGGCGGCGGAAGCTATGGCGGCCGCTAGAGTGCGAGGAGCGAGGAGTGAGAGACGAGCCTGTCGTCCTGCCCGCTTAAGCAGAGACAAGGATGAAGTTTCGTAGGGGCATTTAATAAGCGCCCGCAACTAACCGGCGAGTGCGAGCCTATATAAATAATGGAGACTAAGGAAATAGGGAGGGAAAATATGATTTGTTCAAAATGCGGCGCTGATTCTGTAAAAAGCGTCAAATTCTGTACTAACTGCGGCAATCCTTTGCCCCAAACCGCAGAAAATCAACCGGATCACGAGACCCATACAGAGCAAGCGGAAGGAAATCAAAACCGGATTGGTTTTTCAGAACGGATCAATGATCCGGCTTTTGCCAGTTATCTGCGTCAGACCACTGCCTGGTCCTTTATCTTTGCCGGGATTCTGGCGGTTGTCGTGATCGTTGGTTTTTTTATCTATGGGGAGACAAGTTCGGAAATGGATAATCCCCAGGCCCTTTATATTGGACTGGGGATCGGGGGTATGTTCCTAACAATAGCTTTATTGTCCACCATCAGCCGAGCAAGGGTCAAACAGTGGGATGGGGTGGTCATTGATAAAAAGATCGAAAGAAAGACCCGGCGCAATAAAGACTCAGATGGTCAGTACCATGTAGAAAGATACAAATTATATACCGTGGTCTTCAAAACTGACCAGGGAAAGATCCTGGAAAAAGGCGTAGAAGATGATGATACCGTTTTTAATTATTTTGAGATCGGTGATCAGGTGCGTCAGCACAAAGGTCTGGGTACTCTGGAAAAATACGATAAATCAAAGGACGACATCATTTTCTGTAATGCCTGCTCAACTTTAAATGATATTAATGATGACAAATGCTGCCGCTGCTCATGCCCATTGCTGAAGTGAGGCGTGAGGCGATAGGCGTGAGGAGAACCGCTCTCATCCGGCGTAAAGGAAGAAAGTGTCTTCCTTGGCGCAGGATAGGGTTGAAAATTAGAGACACGTATTGAATGTAAAACCGAGGAAGGGGCGATCTCAAATGCAGACCACGGAAATTGTTTTGGGCATCATCATCCTGGCACTGATCCTGGTTTTAAGCCGCGGTACCAGAAGGATCGTGTTCCTAATCATCTTTATCCTGCTGGTAGCGGCCAAGATATTCGGATATTAGCCTTGGTATAAGCGTCCGATCGGTTAATAATACGGTTTTTCAGTTTTTTATAACCTCCTGATTTTATGATTTTTGTGCGTTTGCATGGCACACTCAAATCAAAGCAGGGGGTTCTGCCCCTACCTCCTCATTCCTCACCAACTGTCCACTGTCCACTGTCCAACGTGCCAATTAAGGAACGTCCCCAGGTGTCACGCGGGCTATGATTATCTGCTTGCTGACACGGGCGGGCAGACAGAGTCGTCTGCCCCTACCTCCTCATTCCTCACCAACTGTCCACTGTCCGCCGTCCAACGTGCCAATTAAGGAACGTCCCCAGGTGTCACACGGGCTATGATTATCTGCTTGCTGACACGGGCGGGCAGACAGAGTCGTCTGCCCCTACCTCCTCATTCCTCACCAACTGTCCACTGTCCATTGTCCAACGTGCCAATTAAGGAACGTCCCCAGGTGTCACACGGGCTATGATTTTCTGCTTGCTGACACGGGCGGGCAGACAGAGTCGTCTGCCCCTACCTCCTCATTCCTCACCAACTGTCCACTGTCCACTGTCCAACGTGCCAATTAAGGAACGTCCCCAGGTGTCACGCGGGCTATGATTATCTGCTTGCTGACACGGGCGGGCAGACAGAGTCGTCTGCCCCTACCTCCGCATTCCTCACCAACTGTCCACTGTCCACTGTCCAACGTGCCAATTAAGGAACGTCAGACTGTGTGACAACACTTGTCTGTTATTTTCTAAAGTGGTCAGAAGTTAACCATATTCATTTGATATGACCCTGAATGTATAAAAAGAGGTTGGTTTAGGCTTGGGCCGGGGCCAACCTTCT
>Ga0209313_1000098_pt1 | contig 103778 bp, 81 predicted proteins | sample BioC13SIPDNA_3_FD_185748 | JGI IMG/M metagenome (GOLD analysis project Ga0209313, IMG submission 185748) | Anaerobic biogas reactor microbial communites from Washington, USA - Biogas_R2_B C13 SIP DNA (SPAdes) (version 2) | ecosystem: Engineered > Bioreactor > Anaerobic > Unclassified | place... | reverse complement strand
AGATTGCGCTGAGTGAGTTTGGCGGCGTCGATCCGGCGTCGGTCGAGAAGATGACCATCGGCGTCGGCAACCGGACCAGCCCCGTCGCCGGCGGCACGGGCACCGTCTACATCGACGACATCGGCTTCGGCAGACCGGTTGCAGCGCAGTAGTCGGACGTTGCCACCTCCAGCCATACCAGCAGTCTCAGGCTGGAAACAGAGGATTTCGTGGGGCTGTGAGCACGCCGCTCACAGCCCCTTTTCTATGGCCATGCGGTGAGGGCTTGGGATTCGGCCTGTTTCTGTGGTATCATAGATGCACGAGATGCCATTTGTGGTGACGAACGAGAAGTCATGGTTCAGGCCGTGGGGGCCGTTCGGAGGACCCAACCATGATCAAGTTCTCCTGTCCGAAGTGCGGCCAGTCGATCCGCGTGGACGACAAGTACGCGGGCAAGAGTGGCAAATGCCCCCGCTGCGGGACCGAGGTCCAGGTGCCGGCGGAATCGAGCATCATCACGTTTCGCTGCGGCAGTTGCGACACGAAGATCAGGGTTTCCACCCGCCACGCCGGAAGGAGGGGCAGGTGCCCGAAGTGCCGGGAAGCGGTGGTGATCCCCGGTGGTGAGCCGGTGCGGACGGAGGAAATACTGGCTCGGACGATCGCTTGCCCGATGTGCGGTCGGGCGATTGACGTGCCCGCAGACGCCGCAGGCATCTTCGTGGAATGCCCTGCGTGCGGGAGCTTCCTTGACGCTTCGACGGGTTTGGTCGCCTCCGCACCCGTTGCTTCGGTCTCTTCCGAGGCGGTCGCGAAACCCCACAAGGAGCCTGCGACAGCCTCCGCAACGCCGGCCAGGTCGAACCGCCGCCGGCTCATCCTCGTTGTCGGCGTGCTTGCCGCCGCGACGGCAGCTCACATCGGCCTCGTTCTGTTCCTCCGCTCCCGGGACTCCGCGCCTGTCGGGGAATCACCGATTCGGCATCGGCAGCAAGAGGTCGCTGAAATGGGGCCTTCGGCCGAATCGGCGGCTGGCGAGGTCGCGCCTTCCGAACAGATCGCCTCGCCTGAAAGGGTCTTGTCCCCTGCTGCCGAGATGATTCACCTGCGATTCCACCCACGTCCCGGAGCCGGACCGACCCTGCGCGTGACTACGCGGCTGGATATCTCCTCCCAGGAGGCTGGGCAACAGGTGGAGCTTGTGAACACCCAAGCGTTCACGGTTGCTCTCGAAGCGAAGAGGGCGCGAACCGATGGGGCTATCCCCGTCGTGGTCACGCTCCGTGCGATACAGGTCCGGACCCAGATGGATGGAACAGTCCTGGGCGAGTACGATTCGGACAAATCCCTGAGCGAGGCCGACTCGATGGCGGGAATCTACGTGCCCTTCGTCGGAAAGTGTTTCACAATCCACGTTTCGGATCAGGGCGAACTGCTGGATCCGGGATTCGACGAACTGTTCCTGGCCGTTGCGGCCGACCGCGTCGAGGTTGAAGACGACATGATGCGGGAGCAGCTCAAAGAAAGGGCTGAGGAAGCCATTGCGAAGACCGACCAGCGCTATGGCTCACGCCGGAGCAGGACCCTGGCGCTGAAACAGCAGTTTGAAGAGTCCTTCATCTTCGGAGCCGATGCGATTCGTGGCCTGCTCGACCATTTGATCGTCCGCCTGCCCGAAGAGCCGGTGCAAAAGGGCAGCCGGTGGGATGGGCCCGTCCCGCTCCGATTGGAGGCACGCTTTGAGATACCCGGCAACTATACGATAACGGTCCTTGAGGAGGACTCCTGCGAGATCGTTGCCGAGGGACGGCGAGGCATGGAGGACGAACCCATCATCTATCAGGTCGGCGCGACGACGGTCAGCAGCCAATTGGGAGGTTCCTCACAGATCGATCGGACCGTGGACCGCGCGACGGGCTGGCCGCGCTCCGCGGAGCAGAGGACTTCGCTCCGCGGTCGCGTCCTGAGGACCACCTCCTCCACGCCGGGTCAGGCGGCGTTCTCCGACGTCGTCATGGCGATCGTCACCACCGTGACGGCGGTCGAGTAGCCACGCCCCGATACAGCCGCCTTGTCCTGCACACGGGAGTCCAAGCCACCCGGCTGTACGCATGGTCGGTCGCAAGAAGGCTTGCCTGATTTCCGGTCGCCGCTCATAATAGGGACGCACGACGCCGCAGCGAAGGCGGCGCGATCCAGGACATTGGGGATGTGATTATGCCGGCTTCATCCGAAATCATGGGGACCTCTTTTGGCGAAATCACGATCGGCAAGACAACATATGAGACCGACGTGTATGTCCTGGCCAGTGGCGAGGTCAAGAGGCGCAAGAAGAGACTTGCCAAGGAGGTTTACGGCACGTCGCACAAGATTGGCCCGGCGGAGCTGAAGAGGATCTGCAAGGGCGGCCCGAAGAAGGTGTTCATCGGAACAGGCCAGTCCGGCGTCGCCGAACTGACGCCGGAGGGTTGCGACTTTCTCCGTGAGCATCGCATCGAGTTCTGCGCGCTGCCCACACCCGAGCTGATCGATGCCTACAACAAATTCGCCAAGCCCAAGGCGGCCTTGATCCACGTGACTTGTTGACGCAGGGCGGTCTGCCTGCGGCGTTTATGCAACGATCCGGCGGGGCGCCGAGAGCGTCGGCCAGCCCGCCGATGCATCGCGAATATGGCCGTTGAGAAAGTACTCGGTCTCCCGCCGGGCCCGCGCGCTCCATGCGAAAAGGTTCTCATAGTCGGTTGCCGCGCTCTCGCAGGCCGAAAGGTCGGCTTGAACAGAACGGTCTTCACGTCCGTCGGACATCAGAGAGCAGTTCCGTTTCATCGCAATGCTCCATGCAAAAAACCATGACTCTCATACCGGCGATCTGTCGATCTCCTTATCTACGTAGACGCTCTCCACAGCATCTTCTGACATCCAAACCAGGAATTCTTTAAAGATTCACGGCTCATCGGACGAGACAGAGCGGTCAAGGCGGAATGGAACAGCACAGAGGCGAAACAGGGCTCCAGGAAGCACGTGCCGGCGGTCGGCAGGGCGGCTATTGCAGGGCGACGTCACGGTAGATCCCAGCAAGCCGTATCGCTTGCTTTACCGCATCATATTCCTGCTCCACGCGTTGGCGGATGCTCGTGGTGATCTCGTTCCATGCGTCAGGGTTCTCCGCCAACCAGAGGATACGTTCGGCCACGCCGCCCACGTCCTGCTCGTCGGCCAACAGATACCCACGGTCTGATCCGAAGACCTCGGGGATGTCGCAGTGCCTTGTGCTGACCACGGGCATGCCGGAAGCGGCCATTTCGATCATACCGACCGGCGCGCCTCCCTCGCAGTCGCCGTTGGAGGTTGTGAGGCTGGGAGATACAAAGATGTGATGTTTGTACGCTTCCTCCAGCAGCCGGCGGTGAGGCTGGAACCCGAGGAGTCTGACGCTCGAGGTCAAGTTGTGCTTTTGGATCCCCTGCATGATCCGGGCTTTCTCTTGCACCCCCTCTGCGGTCGACCCACTGTCTCCGATGATTGTGACCTCAAGCGGAACGTGATCCCGGATCCGGCCCAGAGCCTCCAACGCAAGCGGAATCCCCTTCTTCTCGCGGAACGAAGCGGCGATGAGCACGCGAAGCGGCTCGTCGTCACGGCGGCGACGCGGCTGGAACGGGATTGTATCGATTCGAATGCCGAGGTGGTGGACCGTGACTTTCTCTTGCGGGCAGCCGAGTTGTACGACCAGCTTCGCCAGGTGCGGACCCTCGCAGAGTACACGATCGACATGGCGGAACAGAGCGTGATACCGTGCCCTCCATCTTGGGTCTTCGCAGGGCAGCCGATTCGCGTCGACGCCGTAGAAGGTAACGACATGCTTGAGCCCGGCTCGACGTACTGCGTCTTTGTAGCTCCAGCCGATGTAGCCGAAGTGCGAGTGTACTACCGAGGCGCGGTGTCTTCTGGCGACATCGACGAGATGGGCACTGTGCCGACGGAAACGCGTTCGTAACGTCAATAGTCCTTGCAGGACGATCAGGGCACGACGGGAAGCGCTCTGATCCAGCCAACAATGGATGTGGGGCACCTCGAATGCATCGAGATTCGCGGTTGACCGACAGACAACGTGGCTCTCCACCTCCGCGGGCAGATACTTCACCTGGGTATAGAGCCAGTTCTCGGTCAGATGGACCCAGGTGTGGACGTTGTGAATAACAACCTGCTTGTGCATGGTCTGCCCTTCAACATGCACGGCGCGAAATCCGATCTCGTGGAGGACGCATGGAGCAGCCGCAGGCTGCGCGGCGCGCCGGTGCGATCCACCGAATCCCTCCGTCGGGCGCGCTACGCATGGAGTACTCCCTCCACAGCGCGAATGACGTTGTCAACGTCACCCTCTTTCAGCTTGGCCGAAAGGGGCAGACTGACGGTCTGCCGACCGATCCGCATGGCCTGCGGGTAGTCCTCCGGTCGCCAGCCGAATCGCTCCTGATAGAACGGGTGTTCGGGCAGGCTCAAATAGTGCACGCCGACCCCGATGTTTCGAGCCGTCATGGCCTGCAGAAAGGCATCCCGATCGATCCCGCAGCGGGCCTGATCGACAAGTATCGTATACAAGTGGCGAGCATGGCGGGTTTCAGGTTCGATCGGCGCCGGCACAGTCAGCGGCAGGTCTGAAAACGCTTTCGTGTAGCGATCCCAGATCGCCTGGCGGCGCGACGCGTACGGCTCTATCCTGCGCAGCTGATGAACGCCGATCGCCGCCTGCAGATCCATCATGTTGTACTTGAAGCCGCAGTCCACGACATGGTAGTGCTTGTAGCCCTCGTCGCCAAATCGCCGCCACGCATCCTGCGTCATGCCATGCAGAGCCAGTCTCTTGATCCGGGCGGCACCCTCCTGATCGTTTGTGATCACCATTCCCCCCTCGCCGGTGACGATGTTCTTGGTTGCATAGAAGCTGAAGCACCCGAAGTCGCCGAAGGTGCCGGCATGCTGCCCTCGGAACTCCGTCTCGATGGCATGGGCGCAGTCCTCAATCACCTTCAAACCGTGATGGCGGGCGATGTCCATGATGGTGTCCATTGGACAGGGTCGCCCGGCAAAATGTACGGGTACGATCGCGCGGGTTCTTTCGGTGATCTTGTGCGCGACCTGCTCGGGATCGAGGTTCATCGTAACGGAGTCGATATCTGCCAGGACTGGTTTCAGTCCGGCATGGATGATCGCATTCACCGTGGCGCAGAACGTCATCGCGGTCGTGATGACTTCGTCACCCGGCTGAAGTCCCGCCGCCAGCATGCTCAGGTGCAGGGCCGCCGTGCAGGAGTTGACCGCAATGGCGCACCGGGCCCCTTTGTAGCGTTTGAAGTCTTCCTCGAACTGAGCGACCTTGGGTCCGGTTCCCAGCCAACCGCTTCGCAAGCACGCGACGACCTCCTGGATTTCCGTCTCTTCGATGGCGGGCGAGCCGTAGACAAGGAATCCCCCGTTCATAGAGGTCGCAGGAAACTCGGGCGTCTTCTTGTCCTTCATCTGGTCTGTTTCCCGTTGCTTCTGGTGTTATCACACTTGCCGAGACCACGCCAGGTGGCCACACACGACTTGCCTCTGGCTCTGCTTGAGAAGCCACGGAATCCGGGGGGGCGTATATACCGATATCGTCCGCCTGCCCCAGACATATCTCCGGTATCGGCACGATCAGCCCGTAGCTTTACGAAGATGGGAATGCGTGGATCAGGCCGATAATCGGTGCATTTGTCACAGGCCCGGCGGATCGCACGCATCCTGTTCGCAGGTTGTCACCGGTGGCCGTCGCGACCGCGTCGGTCTGATCTGAGACGGCATGAACCGGGTTCTCCACGTCGATAGCTTGGTGGTGGCGGAAGACGCCTGGGCTGATGGTCCCCCAGATTGCCCCAGCGGCCTGAACTTCGGCGGTGACCGAAGCACAGTCCCCTGAGTCTATTCCTGGGCCTTTACGAGCCAGGCATCATGTGGGATACTCTCGCAGGACGGCGTGACGCCGAATCTTGCCGAACAGGTTGATGCCGACGGCCAGCCAGAGAAACCGGGCGCCGAGCTTCTGTTTGAACCGGACGGCAGAAGAGTTGAAGCGATGGGTGACGCTGTAATATGTGTCCCGCCCCATTCGGCGCAGGGCCTCGTAGGTGCGGCGTCGCAGGTAGGGTGCGATATTCATCCCTCGGAAAGCGTCCAGTGTGAACTGGTCGAACAGGTAGACCTCGTTTTCACGCAGGGGAACCTGGTGCCACGGATGGGTGCACTCCGCCAGATTGCACCAGACGAATGCCGCGATCTGTCCGTGGTGCTTGATACCGAAGCAGAGTTTCCCCTCGTCAAGCCGTTGGAGCAACTCGGCTTCCGACCGCCAGGGGACCAGGGTCACAAAAGTCCGGATCTCGTCGGGGCCGAAGGCGCCGAAGGTGCAGTCCTCGGTGCCCGAGTTGCAGCCCTGCGTCGAGTCGTCGACCAAACCTTCCTGCGTCCAGTAGTAGAACTCGATCCGGATCCTGAGCCGGGGCAGGACCCGCTCCGTCAGCTTTTCCAGCACGAGCCGGTATCGGATCGCCCGGCCCACCTTTTCCCATATGTTCATTGTCAGACTCTCAGAAGTCTCTGTTTCGTCCGCTCCGATGCACCGCCTGCAAGTGCAGATACGGTTCATGCAGCCAGGGCATCACGCGGGATACTTCCTGATGACATAGTGGCGACAGATCTTGCCGAACAGGTTGACGCCGACGGCCAGTTCGAGAAATCTGGCATTGACCTTCTGTCTGACCCGGACGGAAGACGAGTTGAACCGCTCGACCACACTGTAGAAGGTGTCTCGCCCCATACCTCGAAGGGCGTCATAGGTCTGACACAGCAGGCAGGACGCGACGTTCTTTCCCCGAAACGCATCGGGCGTGAACTGATCGAACACGTAGACCTCGTTTTCTCGCAAGGGGACGCGATGCCATGGATAGGTGCACTCGACGAAGTTGCACCAGACGATCCCGGCAATCTGCCCATGATGCTTCAAGCCGAAACAGCGTTTTCCCTCATCGAGCCGCCGGAGCAACTCGGCCTCCGACCGCCACGGGACCACGGTGACAAGGGTACGGATCTCGTCGGGCCCGAAGGCGCTGAAGGCGCAGCCGTCGAGATCGGGAGGCAGGCCTGGTGGCTTGCTGCCGTTCAGACCTTCCTGTATCCAGTAGTAGCATTGAATCTGGATTCCGAGCCTGGGCAGGATCCGTTCGGTCAGCTTTTGCAGCGTGAGCCGGTATCGGATGGCCTGAGCTGCCTTCCTCCATGCATTCATCGGCGTCGTTCCTGATCTGCGGTGTCCCGGCGAAGATGGGTAGCGCTTACATGGGGTTCCACCTGAGAGTCTATATCGGACAACGTCCCGGAACACTTGACTGGAACGGACCGGTATCTTCAAATGTGCTCGTCCGGCGACGTCCCCCCCGATTGGCCGTGTCTGTGAAAATATCCTGGCAGGCGTGTGGCAGCGGCAAACGGAGCAAGGCGGAGTTTGCCGATGGCTTCGACGGCGCGCGTATCACCATCGGCAAGCCTGCGCTTGCCGCTGCCACACATGGCGCTCCGTACTGGAAAACGGGCCTTGCCGCGAAATTCGCACAGACACGGTTGGCCTTCGGAGTCAGATTCCGCTTGCACGCGGACGCACAAAATTGTACATTCCTCCCCTTGGCCTACAATTTTGTGGGCCGTTTCCGGAATGGACGAAAGGCATGGCCGGCATGAGGGCAAAGCAATCGGCGGAAGTACGACTCCTGAGCGATGTGGCGAAGGCGTTTGCCGAGTCGCTGGACCTTGAGGAAACGCTCAAGAGCATCCTGAAATCGCTCGACACGCACCTGAAGCTGCGGCGGGGGACGATCACCCTGCTGGATCCGCAGACCGAAACGCTGACGATCCGCGTCGCGCACGGGCTCAGCGAGAAGTCCAAAGGCCTCGGCAGCTACAAGGTTGGAGAGGGCATCACCGGGCGAGTCGTGCAAACCGGCGAGGAGATCGTCGTAGCCGACATCTCTAAAGACCCGCGATTCCTCGGCAAGACGCAGGCGCGGAAGCCGGCGGATGGCACGCGTACGGCGTTCTTCTGTGTGCCGATCAAGCTCGACGGCCGGACGGTGGGCGCCCTGAGCGTGGACCGGCAGGCCCAGCGAACGGACAGCTTCGAAGCCAACGTGCGGCTGCTGAACATCCTCGCGGCAATGGTGGCCCAGGCGATCAAGCTCAACAAGCTGGTCGAGTCGGAGCGGAAGTTGCTGCGGGACGAGAACGTACGGCTGCGGCGCGAACTCAAGACGCGGTTTGACCTGCGCAACATGGTCGGGACCAGCAACGCCATGCAGGAGGTCTACCGCCTGATCGAGCAAGTGGCGGAGAGCTCCGCCACCGTGCTGATCCGTGGCGAGAGCGGAACCGGCAAGGACCTCGTCGCCCACGCCGTTCACTACAGCAGTCTCCGCGCCGACAAGCCCTTCATCAAGGTCAACTGCACCGCCATGCCCGAGACCCTGCTGGAGAGCGAGCTGTTCGGGCACGAGAAAGGCGCCTTTACCGGCGCGGTCGAACGCAAGCTCGGCCGCTTCGAGAGGGCCAACGGCGGGACGATCTTCCTCGACGAGATCGGCGATTTCCCGCCCAGCCTTCAGGTCAAGCTTCTTCGCGTCATTCAGTTCCGCGAGTTCGAGCGCGTCGGCGGCATCGAGACGATCAAGGCCAACGTCCGCATTATCGTCGCCACACACAAGAATCTCGAAGAGCTGATCACCGAAGACCTGTTTCGCGAGGACCTTTACTATCGGATCAACGTCTTTCCGATCTATCTGCCGCCGCTGCGCGAGCGCAAGGACGACATCATGTTGTTGGCCGACCATTTTCTCGAACGGTTCGCGGCCGAGAACGGCAAGCACATCCTGCGGATCTCGACGCCCGCGATCGACATGCTGACGCATTACCATTGGCCGGGTAATATTCGCGAGTTGGAGAACTGCATCGAGCGGGCGGTCCTGCTGTGCGCGGACGATGTGATTCGCAGCGAGCACCTGCCCCCGTCGCTCCAGATGATCGACCGCACACAGGTCGTTGCCAACCCCTCGCTGACCGAGATCATCGCCAACAAGGAGCGCGAGCTGATCGTCGATGCTCTCAAGAAGGCCGCCGGCAGCCAGCGCCATGCCGCCCAGGAGCTTGGCATTACCGAGCGCATCCTCGGCTACAAGATCAAGAAGTACGGCATCCACCCCAAGTACCTGTAGCGGCTGGTGGTCTGCGATACGGATCTCGCGTACGCCGGAAAGAGCCGGAGCACGGGAGTCTCGCGCTTCAGCTTTCGTCCGGATTTCGTGCTTCGGGTTTCGAATCAGCTCGGCCGTAGCGGCCGTTGCCCGGCTCCAGGTGCAGCAACCGCCGCAGCTTCGCGGAAGTCATGAGCGGCCGTTCGTTCGCTTCTGCAATCAGGTGTACTCGGCGCAACAGGTCTGCGTTGCCGGCCAGCTTGCTGCGTTCTCGGTCATAGTAGATGTTGTCTTCGAGTCCCACGCGGACACCGCCGCCCATCGCAATCGCGACGGAATTGACGGGCAGTTGGTAGTCTCCGATGCCGGCCAGCGACCAGTACGAATCCGCCGGCAGGTCGCGGATCATGATTCCGGTGTGCAGCAGATCCGCCTGGGCGCACGCCACGTTGCCCAGCAGGAGGTTGAAGTAGAACGGCGGCGAGATGGCCCGCTTCTTCTGGAGGTAATGAGCGTAGTTGATCATCCCGGCGTCGAACGCCTCCAATTCCGGGACGATCCCGCGGTCCTTCATCCGAGTAGCCAACGACAAGATTGTATCCGGGGCGTTGATGCTGGCCACCTTGTTGAAATTCAGCGAGCTGAGCGTCAGGCTGCCCATATCCGGCTTGACGTTGCCGTCGAGGCGGAGGACCTCGCCTCGCTGCGTCAGGTCCTTGAAATTGCGTCCGCTGGTGGAGACGCAGATAATCAGGTCGCCGGCGAACGACCGGATGGCGGCGATGATCTTCTCGTAGACCTCGGCACGGTACGTCGGCTCCCCGGTGGCCTCGTCCCGTGCGTGCAGATGCACCATTGTGATGCCGATCTCGACGGCGCGGTGCACGTCCTCGACGATTTCCTGAACGCTGACCGGGACGTGCGGCGTCATCGCCTTGGTGGGGATCATTCCCGTCGGCGTGAAGTTGACAATCAAATCCATAAGCTCGTTCCTTGTGGACGGTTGCGCCGGAAACCACGGGCGCGAACCGCCGGGCGAGCGGCGCAAATGACGTTGTCGCTCGTACCGAACAGGCCGTCGGAGCCGCGTACGTTCACGCTGTCGTTGCCGGCCGCATTTCGCCGCAGACGGCTCGGACGAATCTCCTGAATCGTCTGCGGCGACTGACATACTGCTGCATCCATCTCCACTATTCATCGGATAAGCCGGCGCCAAAACTCCGCAGAAAAATCGAAAGTCCTGCGGAGCCTCTCGGCGGTCTTCGCGATCAGGCGCGTTTCGAAGCCGCGTCTGGTCCGATTGGGGAGAGATAGCGAGGGCAGGGCCCTGGCGGGCGCCCTGCCCTCGATGTGGGACTTGATTGCCTTGCTTTGGGCGTTGCCTGCGCCCGATCCGGTTTCAGAACCCCTTGTAGATCGGTCCCGGACGGTCCACGAGGCCGGCGACCTCCGCCATGCTCAGGGCGCGGTTGTAGATGCGGACCTCGTCGATCCGGCCGTTCATGTACTCGGTCCCCGAGCAGTTGCCGATACGAAGCTCCTGGTCGGGCTTCATGAACAGTGGCGTGCCGCTGAAGGCCACGGTCGCCGAAAGCACGCCGTCCAGATACAGGCCGGCGGTGTCGGTCGCATCATCCACCGCGTAGGCGATGTGATGCCACTCGTTCAGACCCACAACACCGCCATGCGCTGCATCGATATCGACGCTCGTATTGAGCCAGACGCTGCCATCGCCGATGTCGCCGTGGACGCGCGTCGCTTCGACTTTCACGTCGAACGTGTTGTCGCTGTTGAATCGCGTTCCAAGGATCGCGCGTAACGCGTCCAGATCATTTGCGTTGATCCAGGCGGCGACGGTAAACGAGTTCATGGCGAAGTCCGCCGAATAGGGCACGGATACGTATTGCGGAACCGTGGCGTTGCTGGCCAGATCGAGGGCCTGGCCCTCGAAGCCCGGCACGAAGTCGGGCGTTCCGGAAATGGTCCCATGGTGGCCGCCCGCGGCATCGCTGGCGTCCCCGTCGAGCGGATAGTAGGCGACCAGGCTCGCATCGTCCGGCTGGACCGGCTCGATCAGCTCACTGGCGTAGGGATAGACGCGGATGTTGTCGATCAGAAGCATCCCCGATGCGCCGGCGCCTTCGATGCCGATTGTCAGCGTGGTCACGTTCCGCACGTTCAGCCCTGTCAGATCGATCGCCCAGGGAATCCACGCCGCGATCTTCAGGTCCTCGGCCGAGCCGCCGTAAGAAACCTTCGTGCCGTTGATCTTGACGTAGAGCTGTCCACCGCTGTTGGCGGGGGCGCCGAAGAAGACCAGCGACAGGCTCTGTATCCCGTAGCCGGACCAATCCTGCGGCTCGTCGAACGAACGCTCCGCCTCGGAGGTCGTGGCGCCGTTGGTGTTCTCATAGGCCAGCGGCATGGATTGCTTGCCGCTGTGGGCCAGCGTCGTCTCGGCGAACGGGGCATTGAGATAACCGACGGTCGAGCCAGTGTCATTGACCCACCCGTCGAGCCACGTGTCGTAAATATGATTGTTGGTGTCGTTGTAGGTCTCGAAATCATCGACAACGATGGATTCAGCGACGGAGAATGTCCAGACCTCGCTGCTCCAGACGGCGGGTTCCTCGACGTCGTTGATCTCGTCCACCTTCCAATAGTAGGTATGGCCCAGTTCGAGAGCGGCGTCGTAGCTGGGCTGCGAAACGGTCTCGGCGGCGGCAGTGCCGTCGATTACGGCCTGCTCATCGGTGCTCACGTACACATTATGCTGTTCGGCCTCACGTCCCGGCCGCCACCTCAGGGTGGTCGCGGGATGCACATTCGTCGTGCCGGAAGCCGGCTGCGGCTGGCGCGCGAACGCGGGAACGTGCAGGAAGCGAACCTCGCTGAGGCCGTACTGGCCCATTGTGCCCCAACCGCTGTTGACGGTCAGACGGACATACTTGGCCGCCACGCCCGCCAGGTCTATGGTGGTATTGGCGGTGTAGGTGTCGGTGGTTGTTGCCTGAGCCAGCTCCACGTCGCCCAGAGCAGTCCAACCAGTCCCGTCGGTCGAGTGCTCGACTGTGACATTCTTGAGTCCGAAGCCGAGAATCTTCTCGAATTGCACGTTGTAGTTCCAGACCAGCATCTGGTGGAGCCGCAGAACACGCTCGAACTCGTACTGGATGGACAGGGCCGTGTCCGCCGGGGCGCCAGCCAGCCACATATCGGTGCTCTCGGTCGAGTGCTGATCGGCTGCGTTGAGTCCGGAGCCGTTGACGGTGTTCTCCGGGCCGGCGCCGGCCTCAGAGACGCCGTTGCTCGTGGCGATGATGTTCTGGACGGCATAGGCGTACGGCTCGACCGTGAAGCTCCAGACGTTGCCGGGGAAGACCGTGTAGTCGGGCGCTCCGTTGACTTCGTCGACACGCCAGTAGTAGGTTTGGCCCAGTTTCAGCCGACCCGGGTCGTAGCTGTCGGCGGTCTGGCCGTGACTGACGAGCACGCCCAGCGGATTGGCGACCGTCGCGGCACTGACATCGTCCCGAGAGGTGCCGAGGTAGATATCGTGGGTGGCCGCCGAAATACCAGGTGTCCAGCTCAGTGTCGTGTCACGCGACACATCGGTTGCTCCATCTTCCGGGTTGGGAAACGAGGCCAGAAGCGTGGCGAACTCCTGGTTCGTCAGGCCATAGAGGTGCCATGACTGGTTGAACAGATCCTGCGTCACCGTGATTACCAGATCTTCGCCGGCGACCGCGGTGAACTCGTAGTTGATGTAGTAGGCGTCGTTGTCGTTGGGCATTCCCACGGTCGTCGCATCGTCCTCATTGATTGTTTCGGTGGCATCGGAAATCGGACCTGCGCCGTCAGGATCGAATTCGAAGATCACCGTACGCTGGTTATTCGCCGCCCACTGGCGGGTATAGATCCGAGTGTGGTACGTATACCCCGCGGTGAGCCCGCTGAGCGTCCACGTCGTCGTCCCATCGATGGCGTTATCGCCGTTGTAATACATGTCCGTCAGCAGGTCCGCCAGGCCGCCGGAGACGTTGTGATCGGCGTTTCCGGCATGATCGTAGAGATATCCGGAGGAGACCTCTCTGTTGAAGTTCAGCGTGCCATTGGCCGCTGCGTTATAAGCATCGAACTGAACCCCATTGATCAAGGCGCCCGGGGTGCCGGTCCCAAAATCCAGTTTGTGGGTGTAGGTGTTGTCGGCGCTTATACCGCAATCAGCGTCCCCCGTGATCTTGACATAGCTGATGCTCCCGGCATCTGCCGCGGTGGCCGCGAAACCGAGGATGACCATCGCCACGGCTGCGAGAGCTAATCCAATTGCAGGGCGATTGTTTGTAGACATGGCAATTCCTCCAGATCACATCAAAGTTAACATTCTGCAATCGTGCACGATCCCATGGCGGCACGCCGGCCGATTGCCTGCTTTCCCTGTGAAACGTCCTCCGTTTGCGCCACTGCCGTCCGTGACGGTGTCTTTCTCGGGTCCATTGTCCCCTGTCTGCCATAGTATCGTCCGTTCGGGGCGGATGCAATAGAACGAACTTTAGTTCCCGGGCGTCGGGCTTGTGGTGGCCGGGGGGGAGAGAGAGCTGGCTTGGATACAAAAATGTAGTCGTGTGGAATACGGTCTACATTTATGTACATCCGCTGGTACCGGGCATTCCGGTGCGCGGTTCTTGTATCTTGTTGCGGATGAGGCGGTTACGTGCATTCCAGTCGTGGTGTCGACGGCTGGCACGGTGCTTGCGTTGGACAGAGAGATCATCATCGATAGTCCATGGATCAAGCGTAATGGCGCGAGTGACATTCAGTGATGGCAACCGCAACCGGAAGCAGGAGAGAAGAAGAGATGAGCAAGTCCAAGGCGGCATGGTGTGCGGCAACCCTGATTCTGGGCCTCCATACGGCCGGTTTCGCCGAGGGCGACGTGACGGTCGGCGTCGGAGCCGATCTTTTCAGCAAGTACGTCTGGCGCGGCCAGAACCTCGTGGACGATTGGGTGTTCCAGCCCAGCGTCAGCGCCGGCTACAAGGGCCTGACCGGTTCGATCTGGGGCAATCTCGATCTGACGGGCGATTTCGTGGACGACGGGGAATTCAACGAGGTGGATTACGCCATCGACTATAGCAACGACTTTCCCGGCCAGGAGACGCTCGGCTATTCGGTGGGCGTGATCTACTACGATTTCCCCAACACGCCGTGGGAGGCGACGAGCGAATTCTACGGCGGGCTGTCCGTCGATGCGCCGCTCCGTCCGGCGGTGAAATGGTTCTACGATTTCGACGAGGCCGACGGCAGCTACCTCCTGTTCTCGATCGGACACACGGTCGAGAAGATCGCCTCCTGGCGCGAAGGGCGCTCCTGCGTTCTCGTCCTGAGTGCCAGTCTGGGCTATGGGACGGACAACTACGACGAGTTCTATTTCGGCGTCGATGACGCGGCGCTGAACGACGTGACGCTCTCGGCTGGGGTGCCGTTCACGTTCGGCTCGCTGACGGTCAAGCCGAGCGTCGCTTACTCTATGATGATCGACGACGACATCCGCCGAGCTACCGGCGAGAGTGACAGTCTCTGGGCGGGCGTCGGACTGTCGTACAGCTTCTGACCCGATAGGAGATTCCCGGCGGCCGACGTGGCGCGCCCCCGGGGTGGTGGGCTCTCGCCGGAGAGCGACAAGAACGTGGACTATGTCCCGCGCCGCGTCGGCGCGGTGTCTGGCTGATGAAGGGTGGAAATGATGGATCCAAATGTGAGAGTCATTGTGGACACGATGTGGGTGCTGATCACGGCGATGCTGGTGTTCTTCATGAACCTGGGTTTTGCCGCCGTGGAGTCCGGGTTCGCCCGTGCGAAGAACTGCGTGAACATCATGTCGAAGAACTTCATTGTATTCGCGGTCTCGTCGCTGGGCTTCCTGATCCTGGGCTGGGGCCTGATGTTCGGTGATGGCAATGGCTGGATCGGCCTCACGGGTCTGTTCTTTGCCAGCGGCGCCGACAACTCCCCGGCCATCGGCGAGGTGTATCAGGGCGTGTACTCGGCGATCTCCTGGACCGGCGTTCCGCTGTGGGCGAAGTTCTTCTTCCAACTGGTGTTCTGCGGGACGGCGGCGACGATTGTCTCCGGTGCAGTGGCCGAGCGGGTCAAGTACATCGCGTTCATCCTCTTCTCGTTCGTGATGGCCATGTTCATCTACCCGGTGGTGGGCCACTGGGTCTGGGGCGGCGGCTGGCTCGCGAAGTTGGGCATGTTCGACTTCGCCGGCTCGACGGTCGTCCACAGCGTGGGCGGCTGGGCGGCCCTGGCCGGCGCGGTCATTCTGGGTCCGCGCATCGGCCGGTTCGACAATGGGGATATCAAGGCCATCCCGGGTCACAACCTGTCGCTGGCAACGCTGGGCACCTTCGTGCTGTGGTTCGGATGGTTCGGGTTCAATCCCGGTTCGACCATGGCCGCCGATCCCGGCGCGATCAGCCACGTGGCGGTGACGACGAACATGGCGGCGGCCGCCGCGATCATGAGTGCGACGATGACCTCCTGGATCCTGATGGGCAAACCCGATCTGGGCATGACCCTGAACGGGTGTCTGGCCGGCCTGGTGGCGATCACGGCGCCGTGTGCCTTCGTAGGCGCGGGTAGCGCGATTCTCATCGGCCTGATCGCCGGCGTGCTGGTCGTTGTGTCGGTGATGATGTTCGATCGGCTGCGCGTCGACGATCCGGTCGGGGCGCTGTCCGTGCATCTGGTCAACGGTGTGTTCGGGACCCTTGCGGTCGGGCTGTTCGCCCAGGACAAGATCGCCGGCACGGCGACCGGCAACGGCCTGTTCTTCGGTGGCGGCTTCAAGCTCCTTGGCGCACAACTGGCGGCTGTCGGCTCCGTCGCGGTCTTCGTGTTCGCGGCCGCAGCGGCGACCTGGCTGGTCCTCAAGGCGGTCATGGGCGTCCGGGTCTCGCGCGAGGAAGAGTTGCGCGGTTTGGATATCGGCGAGCACGGAAACGAGGCCTATGCCGGCTTCCAGGTGTTCACCACCGCCTGACGGACCAGAGCAAATCCCGGAGAATCCAGGGGCGACAAGCCCGATTCAGGAGAGTAGGAACATGAAACTGATCATCGCATACATTCAGCCGCACAAACTCAACGACGTGAAACAGGCCCTGTACAAAGCCGAGGTCTACAAGATGTCCGTGACGAACTCGCTGGGTTGTGGCCAGCAGAAGGGATATCACGAGAGCTACCGTGGGGTCCAGTTTGAGGTTAACCTTCTCAAGAAGGTCCGGCTCGAGATCGGAGTCAACGAGGACTTCGTCGAACGGACGATCGAGGCGATTATCGCCGGGGCGCGAACCGGGCAAATCGGCGATGGGAAGATCTTCGTGCTGGACCTGCCCGAGTGCATCCGCATTCGCACAGGACAACGCGGCGGCGAAGCCATCGGATAGCCGTCACGCGCAGGCAGAGGGCGGCCGAAAAAGGCAGACCTGAGCCACGCGCCATCATCGTCTGTGCCCACTCCTGTGGGCCGGCGATTCGAGCCTCGTCCGCCCGGGCGAGGCTCGATCTTTGCCGGGCGGATCATGCGCTACAATTTTGTAGGCCACCTGGGGATCGGTCGACATAAATGTAGTTTGTCGCAAGGCGGCCGGCGCGAGTCAATGGACTGTAAGATGTTGTCTTATCCAAGGTTGTGTATACGAATTCCGCATCCGGTCGAATTGGCACGCAAGTTGCTAAAGAGTATGTCGTGTGTGTCAGTGTCGCCTCCGGCACATACCAGAGCAGACGATGGTGGAGTCTTCAGTTCGATGGTGGCAAGGAACATACAGGCTGTTCGGCCGGTGCGGCGGTCTGCCACGCCGCTGTTGTGCGGGCACGACCCCGAAGTTGCGTCAGGCCTCCGGCCGGTGGCGTCCGCTGCGGCCATCGATCGCTGGACATCAGCTCTTGCTCCATGCGTCGCCCTGCATTCGTGGATGAAGTGCGTGCTGCACCGCGCCGTGCGGTGGCATTGGACTGTGGGTGAGGCTTGCTCGCCGCCGGCGAGTTCTGCTGGGGAGCTCGCCGTGCGGCGCGAGCCTCGCCCCGTGTTGACAGTCCGGGCCGACGCCGATAGCATGGCCGCATCATCTCATCGGCTTCGAGGAGGCGCAGGCATTTGGGTGTGGCGCGCTGGACCCAACAACAGGTGTGATGGCAATTGAGGAGTCAAAGATGTCGATTACGGTCAATGAGGCATTCGGACGCAACGTCTTCAACGAAGCGACCATGCGGGAATATCTGCCCAAGAACGTGTTCCGCTCGCTCAAGAAGACTCTGGACGGCGAGCAGCCGCTGGATCCTGTCACGGCGGACGTGATCGCCAACGCCATGAAGGACTGGGCCATCGCCAAAGGCGCCACGCATTACTGTCACTGGTTCCAGCCGATGACCGGACTGACCGCGGAGAAGCACGATGCGTTCATCTCGCCGACCCCCGACGGGCGCACCATCATGGAATTCAGCGGCAAAGAGCTGATCAAGGGCGAGCCCGACGCCTCGTCCTTCCCCTCCGGCGGCCTACGCGCCACGTTCGAGGCCCGCGGCTATACCGCATGGGACTGCACCTCACCGGTCTTCGTCAAGGAGAACGGCAAGAACATCACGCTGTACATTCCCAGTGCCTTCTGCTCGTACCGGGGCGAGGCGCTGGACAAGAAGACGCCGCTGCTGCGGTCGATGGACGCGCTCAACAAGCAGGCGGTCCGTGTGCTGAAGCTATTGGGCAACACGACCACCTCCCGCGTTACGGCGACGATGGGCCCGGAGCAGGAGTACTTCCTGATCGATCGGGAGTTCCACAAGAAACGTCTGGACCTGGTGCTGGCCGGAAGGACGCTGTTTGGCGCCAAGCCGCCTCGCGGACAGGAGTTGGAGGACCACTACTTCGGTTCCCTGCAGGAGCGGGTCGCCAGCTTCATGAATGAGGTCAACAACGAGTTATGGAAGCTGGGCGTCACCGCCAAGACGCAGCACAACGAGGTCGCGCCCGCGCAGTACGAGCTGGCGCCGGTCTTCTCAACGGTCAATGTGGCCGCCGACCACAATCAGTTGACGATGGACACGCTGCAGAAGGTCGCGCTGCACCATGGATTCGTATGCCTGCTGCACGAGAAGCCGTTCGCCGGGGTCAACGGCTCAGGCAAGCACAACAACTGGAGCATGGTGACCGACGACGGCGTGAATCTGCTCGATCCGGGGGACACGCCACACGATAACATGGTCTTTCTGGTGATGCTCTGCGCCGTGGTCAAGGCGGTGGACAAGTACGCTCCGCTGCTCCGCGCCAGCGTCGCCAACGCCGGCAACGAGCATCGGCTCGGCGCCAACGAGGCGCCGCCGGCCATCGTGTCAGTCTTCCTGGGCGATCAGTTGACCGACATCTTCGAGCAACTGGCCAACGGGCCGGCCAAGAGCAGCAAGAAGGGCGGCCAGCTCAAGCTCGGCGTCTCGACCCTGCCGCCGCTGCCGAGAGACTGCACCGACCGAAATCGCACGTCGCCGTTCGCTTTCACGGGCAACAAGTTCGAGTTCCGCATGGTCGGCTCGACTCAGTCGGTGTCGGGCCCCAGTTTCACGCTGAACACGATCGTGGCCGATGCCCTCTGCGATATCGCCGACGAACTGGAAAAGGCCGACGACGTCAAGGCGGCCGCGCAGAAGATCCTTCAGGACATCGCGGTCAAACACGCGCGGATTGTGTTCAACGGCGACAACTACACGGCCGAGTGGGTGGCTGAGGCGGCGCGGCGCGGACTGCCGAATATCCGTTCGGCCGTCGAGTCGCTCGTGGGCATTCCGTCGAAGGAAAACATCGCGGTGTTCAGCAAGCATGAGGTCCTGTCGGAGCATGAGCTGAGAGCGCGGACGGAGGTTCTTCTGGAGGTCTACAGCCGGCAGATCAACATCGAGGCGCAGACCATGCTGAGCATGGCGAAACGGCAGATCCTGCCGGCGTCGTGTGAGTACTCGGCTCGTCTGGCCGGCGCTGTAGCGGCAGTCTCCGGCGTGGGCGGCCATGCGGAGACGCACAGCCGGATGCTTGCTCGCGTGTGCGAGCTGATCACGGCCCTGGAACACGGGATCACAGAACTGGAGAAAGCGACGGCCCGGGCGGCTGCCACGAAAGGCGTCGAAGCTCAGGCGGGAAGCTACTCCCATGACGTCGTACCGGCGATGCGCACGGTGCGGACGGCCGCTGACGAGCTGGAGACCCTCGTCGACGCCAAGCTCTGGCCGATGCCGATCTACGCCGAGATGCTGTTCATTCGATAGTGCGCTACGGATTCTGTTCGGGAGGGCGACGCAGGCGCCGCCCCTGTCCCGATACGATACGAGCGTCGCGTGAAGCCGAGCGGGAAACAGGGACTTGCTTTTGTCTCCTGGGCGACGTAGATTTGTCGCGCATGGAATTCGCGATCGAGACAAGCGGGTTGACGCGTCGCTTCGGTGACCTGGTGGCGGTCGACAGCCTGGATTTGCGTGTCCGGGCGGGCACGTTCTACGGCTTTCTCGGCCCCAACGGCGCCGGCAAGTCCACGACGATCAAGATGCTCACGGGCCTGCTGGCCCCTACCTTCGGGACGATGCGCATCCTCGGCGAGGACACCGCAGACCTGCACACGGCGCGCCAGGTCAAGCGGCGCATCGGTGTGGTGCCCGAGGATCTGGCCTTGTTCGACAACCTGACCGGGCGGGAGTACCTGACCTTCGTCGGACGCATGTATCAACTGCCTGCGGCCCTGGTGCGCGAGCGCTGTGACGAGCTGCTGGCGATGATGACGCTGGCGCACGAGGACAGGAAACTGACGCTCGAATACTCGCACGGCATGAAGAAGAAGCTGGCGTTGGCCGCGGCGCTGATCCCCAATCCGGAGCTGCTGTTCCTGGACGAGCCGTTCGAGGGGGTTGACGCCGTGTCGTCGGCGGTGCTGCGCGACACGCTCAGACGCTGCGTCCAGCGCGGTGCGACGGTATTCCTGACGTCCCACGTGCTGGAGATCGTCGAGAAGCTGTGCACCGACGTTGGGATTATCGCCCAGGGCCGGCTCGTCCACCAATCCACGATGGACGAGATTCGCCAGGGCGGCTCGCTGGAGCAGCGATTTCTGGAAGTCGTCGGAAGCGGTCACATCGAGCGGCAGAAGCTCAGTTGGCTGGAGGGGTAGATGGATATGGACCAGCTCCGCACGATCCTGTGGCTGCGCTGGCGTCTGAGCCGCAACCAATGGGCGCGAGCCGGCGGGCTGGCGGCCACCCTCACGCTGATTGTAGTTGCCATCGCGCTGACCATCAGCGCCGGCGGCGCGGTCATGGGTTTTCTGTGCGGCGTCTTCATACTGCCGAAGGTTCCGTCCCTCATCCTGCTGATCATCTGGGACGGGCTGACGCTTATGTTCCTGTTTCTCTGCGTGGCGTCCATCGTTTCGGACATCCAGCGTTCGGAGACGATCGACATCGGCCGCATGCTGCACCTGCCGATCTCGCTGCGGCAGATCTTCGTCATCAACTACCTGGCGTCGCATCTGTCGCTGAGCGTGGTTCTGCTGGTTCCCAACATGTTTGGGCTGGCCCTGGGGCTGGTTCTGGGCAGGGGGCCGGCCATGATCTGGATGTTGCCTCTGGTGATGGGCTTTGTCTTCATGATTACCGCGTGGATCTACTGCCTGCGCGGCTGGCTGGTCACGCTCATGATCAATCCGCGTCGCCGGCGGGCGATCATCGCGGGCGTCACCGTGGGTTTTGTCCTGTTGACTCAGCTTCCCAATCTCGTGGTTCAAACGGTCTCGGGCCGCGGCCGCCATCGCCAGGGGGCCCCGGCCGATGCGCCGGATGCGACGGCTTCGCCGGGCAGGCCGGAAGCGACGATTCCACCGCTGGTGCTGACCGCGCACAAGGTCGTGCCCTTTCTATGGGTGGGCAACGGGGCGCTGACGCTGGCCTCGGGCGACGTCCGTCCGGCGATCCTCGCGAGCATTGGTGTCTTCGGTATCGGCGCGCTGGGGCTGCGGCGGGCCTATCGGTCCACCATTCGTTTTTATCAGGGTGGCGAGACCGGCCGGCTGGCCGGACGCAAAGACAAGGCCAGACAGGTCGCGCACGTTCAGGACGATTTCGGCAGACGCCTTCCGGGCGTGCCGCGCGAGGCTTCCACGCTGGCTCAGGTGTTCTTCCGCTCTCTCAAGCGAGCGCCCGAGGTCAAGATGGCGCTGGGTATGAACCTGATGTGGCTGGTGATCTTCGGCGGGATGGCGCTGTTCAGGCGATCGTCCGCCCCTCCTGACGCCGTCAAACCGTTTCTGGCGACCGCCGCCATTGCCGTTACGTTCTTCGGCATGGTTCAGCTCATGTTCAATCTGTTCGGCTTCGACCGGGGCGGGTTCCGCACGCTCGTATTGCTGCCGATGCCTCGTCAGTGGATCCTGCTGGGAAAGAACCTCGCGTTGTTTCCGATCGCGGCGGTGATCGGCCTGGTCCTGTTGGCCCTCGTGACGATCGCGATGCGCCTGCCGGCGATGGTCGTGCTCGCCGCCGTCCTGCAACTTCTTGCCGCTTTCGGCCTGCTGAGCATGATGGGCAACCTCTTCTCGGTGCTCGTGCCGTACCGGGTGGCGCCGGGCTCCATGAAGCCGACCAAGACGCGCATGACGACGACCCTTCTGATCCTGTTCTTGCACCTGCTGTTTCCTGTGGCGATGATTCCGATCTTCCTGATGCCCCTGTTGGGGTATCTGTTTGAAGGCGTTGGCTGGGCGGATAGCGGACCGGTGAACATCGCGGCGTCGGGGCTGCTGCTCGTAGCGCTGGCCCTGTGCTATGGGCTCAGTCTTGCCCCTCTGGGTGACTTGCTTGAGCGACGCGAGAGGGCGATCCTCGAGGTCGTCGCTCGCGAAGTGGAATGACGTGCCGGCTGACACTTCGGCCCGGATGCTGGCCGTACTCGAAGCCAAGGCGAAGGCATCGGGCCTGGACCACGTCCGGCCTCTCCTGCTCGATGACGGATACCCGTCGCCGGTGGGCCTGCAGTTCGACGCCATCGTCAGCAGCATGGTCCTTCACCACATCGAGGATATTCCGGCGTTGCTGACGCGGCTGGCTCAGTGGGTCCGGCCGGGAGGGTGGATCGCTATTGCCGACCTCGAACCGGAGGATGGGACCTTCCACAGAGGCGATGCGCACGTCGTCCATCGCGGCATCGACCCCGCCTGGCTCCGAACGCAGGTCGAAGCGAAGGGTTTCACGGTCGAAAGCGCCCGAACGGTCCACGTGGTCCGCCGTCAACCCGAGGGGGCCGATCGGCCCCGAGACTACCCTGTCTTTCTGGTCGTCGCACGCCGGGTGCATTTCTGACCGGCGCATCAGACTACGTGCGCCAGGTGAGTGACGTCACCTGGCCATCGATGCTTGTGTTGCCGGCAACCGCGTGCAGGGTGAATTGACCGCCACGAGCGCTCAGGTTCGCCTCGACCCAGCCCACGGGTATCTCGCGGTTGAAGCTGTAGCCGACGGCCGGCAGGTTGATCAGGGCAATCCCCTCATGCATGCCGAACGCGTAATCGTGTGAATGGCCGTAGACAAGGGCCTTGACCTTCGGCACCGGCTCGATGATCTCGAACAGCCTCGGTGAATCCAGCAGTTCGCCGTCGGTGTCGCGCAGGGAATGGTGGAAGCACAACAGCAGGGGGGTGTCGTCCGACTCGGCGAGGTAGGTCTTGAGCCAGTCCCGCTGCACCTTGCCCAGCAGCCCCGGCGTCTCGTTCGTCTTGACGAGGGAATCGAGAAGGACCAGACGCATGGGACCGGCGTCGACGATCGTCACGTATTTGCCCTTGACTGGCTGGATCCGGCCCGGCGGATTCCTGAACTGCGCCAAAATGTTCGCACGGTTGTCGTGATTGCCCAGCGCCATGTAGACCGGCACCTTGCCGTCGAGGGGCGCCAGCAGCCTGTGGACCTGCGCGTAGTCGTCCGTCAGGCCCTGGAGGCGGGCCACGTCGCCGGCGATCATCATGCCCGCAGGCGGCTGGGCCAGCACCTGCTCCAGGACCTTCTCCAGATTGCGATGCGGATAGAATTCGCCACTGTGGTCGTTGGGATCGGAGGCGATGTGAATATCGGCCAGAAACGCCCATCGACTCGTGTATGTCGGCGTTTGGCTTCGCCGGCTGGTGGCGCAGCCCGGCAAGCCTAAGGCGGGAAACGTCAGTGCCGCAGCGCCGGCACGAAGGAATTCTCGTCTTGTCAGCCATCGATCCGATCGCATCGTCATTGCCTGCTCCTTCGATTGGTAAGATGGGCTTCGCCGTTTGTAGTGTGCCCGTAAGGGCATACAATCAAAGTAACGCCTTAGGGCGTCACTACGAGCATGGGCCGAAAACCCATCTTACATAGCACCGATGGACCCTGTTGTGCAACCCCTTAGCAGAGAATCAGGCCGCTTTCTTCTCCTCGTCGGGTCCGCGGATTTGCCGTGACCACAGGGCGGTCCATACGCCTCTTACCTGCAAAGCCGGCTTTGTTTGACATGCGGAACAAATCCAAGTACGCTGTGACGTGCGGTGCGTCACAAATCGTCGGAAACGACGAACTCCGAAGCAATATGACCTGAGAAAAAGGAGCGAATAGTATGTGCAGGCGGGAGCCAGCGGCATCAGCGTGTGTCATTGTCCTGTGCGTGGTGTTGGGTTTCGTTCTGAGCGGGTGTGTTTCCGGCCGGTCCGACGTCAGCTACGGTTCGAAGGGACCGGTAGTGGGAGGTGAAACGCTCCGGCAGATCAAGGTGGGCGTCACCAGCAAAGAATGGCTGCTCGGCACGCTGGGAGAACCTACGAGCGAGACCCAGACGCCTGAGGGGACCGAGATTCTCAAGTACGCCTATACCAAGAAGGTCGAAAGCGATCTCGACGTCTTCATCTTCCTGAGCTTTGACGACCGACGCGAGGAGCGCACATCGCTCTATTTCGAAATCACCGACGGCATCGTCAGCCGGTACTGGAAGGAAGAGCGATAGACTCGGCGCGCCGCTGCGAGCCACGCCGAGACGCGGCAGCACAGGGCTTGTCGGGTGGTGCCGGAACCGTTAGAATCTGCCCGTCTTCCTCCGAAATGGTTCTGGTAGTCGCAGGGAAACGTCTGTGGCAGGCAGGTTTGCCGACAAGCGCGTGATTGTTACAGGGGCGTCCTCCGGGATCGGGGCGGCGACGGCGCGGCAGTTTGCTGCCGAGGGGGCCTGCGTGGTGCTCGTGGCCAGACGGAAGGACGCGCTCGAAGCGATTGCCTGCGAAATCGGCGCCGACCGGACGCTGGTGGTCGCCGGCGACGTGACGGATCCAGCCGCCATGCAGATGATGCTGGAGCGAACACGGGGGCATTTCGGACGGGTCGACATTCTCGTGAACAACGCAGGCTTCCACGCCAGAGGTCAACTCGAACAGTGTTGTCCGGAGGACCTGGCGCGGATGATCGACGTGAACCTCAAGACGCCGGTGACGTTATGCCGCATGGCGCTGCCTTATCTGAGGCGGGCCGGTGGCGGCGCGATCGTCAACGTCGCATCCCTGGCCGGGCGAGTCCCCGGCGGCGGTGCGGCCACCTACAGCGCTACGAAGTTCGGACTGCGGGCCTTCAGCTTGTCGCTGGCCGAGGAACTGGAAGGCAGCGGCATCACGGTCTCGCTGGTCAGTCCGGGTCTGGTGGACACGCAGTTCTTCGCGGACCAGGTCGAGCTCGTCGCGCCGATGGCCTTCTCCCAGCCGATGAGCACGGCCGAAGAGGTGGCCGAGCAGATTCTCGCCTGTGCCTCGGACGGACGGCGGGAGAGGGCCGTCCCGCAACTGGCAGGCTGGTTGTGTACGGCCGGCTACCTTCTGCCTCGCGCCAGACGTCTGCTGCGACCGTGGCTGCAGCGGCGAGGCCGGGCCCGGAAAGAGCAGTACATCCGCCGCAAGAGGCTGCATCACTTCTCGCCGGCACCTCCGGCGCGGGATGCGTCGGAGGGTGTCTCTGATCTCAGGTGAGCATTGAACGTTGAGGTGACATCTCGACCCTTCAGGCAACGGACCGGTCCGATCGACCTGGTTCATGCTGTGCGCTATGCGCAACGTTGCCGTCAGGTGCGGCGTCTGATGGCCATGACGCCGCACGAGCTGGAGCAGTTCCGTCTTGAACGACTGCAAGACCTCGTTGCGCACGCCTACGCAAACGTCGAACTCTACCACCGCAAATGGCGACAGGCGGGCGTGCGGCCGGAGGAAATCCGGACCCTGGGAGACATCCACAAGCTCCCGGTGGTCACGAAGGACGATTTCCGGCACAGTTTCCCCGACGGTGTCCTGTCGCGCCGGTGCCGACCGAGCCAGCGGTATCTGGTGGGGACGTCGGGTTCGACCGGCAGTCCCGTGACCGTGTTCGTCGACTTCGACAAGGTCCTGCTTGATTTCGCCGTCAATCTGCCTCAGATCATGGCGGGCTGCCGTCCCATCACCGTGCTCTCGGGTCTGCGGGATTTTCTGCTTCGAAGGGACATCCGGCAGTTGTTCATCGTGGTGGACCAGTCACGGGCGTATGAGAGCCTGCAGGGGCGCGTATTTCCGCAGATGCGGCATACGGTGGTGGATTCACTCCTGCCGGCGGCCGAACACATCGCGGCGCTGAATCGCAAGCGGCCTGTGTTCCTGATGACCTACCCGAGCGTCCTGCGCAATATCTGCCTGGCGCTCCGTGCCGGCGGTGCGACCGTCCATCAGCCCGAGCTGATCATGGTGATCGGCGAGGTTCTGGACGAGCCGCTGCGGGCGCTGGTCCGCCGAACCTTCCGATCCCAGGTGATGGATGTATATGGTTCCACCGAAGCGGGATTCATCGCCGCCGAGTGTCCCGAGCACTGCGGCCTGCACGTGCTGACGTGGAAGGTGCTCGTCGAGCTGCTGGACGACGACGGCAAAGAGGTCGCACCAGGTCATACGGGCAGGGTGGTGATCACCGACCTGTTCAATCGCGCCACGCCCATTATCCGCTATTCGGGTCTGGGCGATTATGCCTGCCGGGCAGTCGAGCCGTGTCGGTGCGGCCGGACGCTGCCTTTGCTGGCCCGCATCGAGGGACGGTCGGTGGACTCGATCGTCCGGCCCGACGGCCAGCTCGTTCATCCCTATCATCTCACGTTGGCCCTCGAAGACGTGCCGCACCTGGCCAAGTTTCAGATTCGGCAGGAGCGGCGCGATCACATTCGGGTCCTCCTGGTCAAGGACCTTGTCCCCGAGGCGGCGAACGTCTCATTCGCTCCCGATGGCGAGGTGGGACAGGTTATCCTCGAACGCTTCGGGCGCATTCTCGACAACCAGATCACAGTGGAGCTTCATACCGTCGTGGACATTCCCTCTCGTCCCGGCTCGCACAAGCACGCGACGGTGCTGTCCCTGGCAACCTGAGACGCGGCGATCCGCATCAGGAGATGGTTTTGCGGACATACGCCGGGCCGAATGTTCTGGTCAGCACGCCCGGCAGCCGTCCCCGTCGGCCTAGGCCGACGACCCATGAGACCAACGGGTTCTTGCGTCGCGATCTTGCCTGCTTCATCGCTTCGAGGTTGATGCCGGCGATCTCTCGGGCCACCTCCTCGATGGACCGATCCGTCTGCCGAGTCTGGGCCATCAGGTTCTCCACCCTGGGCACGAAATGCTGCCGGATGAACGGAACGATCCTTTCGTGGTCGAGAGCGAGCGAGCCAAGGATACTGCCGAGGACACCGCCACTGTTTGAGACGAAATCCGGGAAGTACGTGATGCCCCTGGCGGCAAGGGCCTCCCGGGCCTTCTGCGTGACAGGGTTGTTGGCCCCGCAGACGATGGCCTGGGCCTGCACCCGATCGGCGTTGGCGCTGCTGACGCTCCAGGACAGCGCGCACGGGACGAAGAAGTCCCCCGGCACCGCCGACACGTCGGCAGGTGCGATGCAGCGCGAGGGATCGTATCGGTTCACGCAGTCGCTGCCGGCGGCGGCCCGCTCGCGCAGAAGACGCGTCACGTCGAGTCCTTCGGAATCGTAGACCGCGCCGCGGTCTGTGGAGACAGCCACGATCCGGCATCCGATCTCGGCAAGCTGTTCGGCCAGCGCGCCACCGACTTTGCCGAAGCCTTCGATGGCCACGCGACAGTCGTTCAGCGATAGCTTCCGCGCCGCCGCCACCTGCTCGACGCAGAGCCGCACGGTCAGGGCCGTGTAGTATCCCGAATCCCGCGCCGACCGCGGTCGCATCAGACCGGCGGTCCGGCAGATCAGACGCAGGTCGTCGTCATTCGTCCCGGCGTCTTCGCCGGGCAGATATCGCCCTCTAAACAGCGCGAGCCGCTCGGCAAACGACCGCACGATCTCTTGACGCTCCTGTGGTGACATCGTGTCTCGATGCGTGAGAATCGCGGCCTTGGCGCCGCCGAACGGCCACTTCAGGAAAGCGTACTTCAGGGTCATGGCGCGGGCCAGATGGCACAGGTCGGCTGTGAACATTTCCGGGACCATCCGAATGCCGCCGGCACTGACGCCGCCGATGTTCGAATCGATGACGAGATGGCCCAGCACAGACCCATCGGGCCGGTAGAACGAATGCAGCGCCTCCGGCGTGACCTCAGGATTCTCGGTCTGCATATGGATGCGTCCTCATCTCAACCCCGATGCACGTCGGGACTGCCGGAGGAGGGACTCGAACCCTCACCCTGTTGCCAGGACGGGATTTTGAATCCCGCGCGTCTGCCAATTCCGCCACTCCGGCTCAGTCGTTACTTTCCATCAGGGCGGACATCATAAGGAATCGATTCGGGCCCGTCAACAGACAATTCACCCGCCGGGCGAAAACGGGGCTGGTCGGAGGCGCCTGCAATTGCCCGTGCGCGGGCGAGGGACTATAATCGACGCCGATAGGCCGTCGAAAAGGGGCTTGTGATGTGCAGCCGAATCGGTAGAAGGGAGTTTTTGAAGACGATTGGCACAGGGGCCGCCGCGGGCGCTCTGGCGACGATGCTCGGACAAGGCCCGTCGGCGGCGCGAGACCGGTCCGATGAGCGCGCCAGGCCCAACCTGCTGTTCGTCTTCGCCGACCAGTGGCGCGCGCAGGACACCGGCTACGCTGGCAACGCCGATGTCCGAACGCCTCATCTCGATCGGCTGGCCAGGACCAGCGTCAACTTTCGAAACGCGGTGTCGGGCTGTCCCGTGTGCAGTCCGTTCCGGGCCAGCCTGGTCACCGGGCGGTATCCGCTGACGCACGGGGTCTTTCTCAACGATGTCCTGCTGAACGACGAGGCGGTCTCCATCGCGCAGGCCTACAACCGTGCGGGGTACGACACCGCCTACATCGGCAAGTGGCATCTCGACGGCAACCACAGAAGCGCCTTCATCCCTCGCCAAAGGCGGCAGGGCTTTCAGTTCTGGAAGGTCCTCGGTTGCACGCACGACTACAACAACTCGTTCTATTACAGCGACGAGAATGTCCGGCTTCGTTGGGAAGGCTATGACGCCATTGCGCAGACGCGCGAGGCCCAACGCTATATCCGCGAGCACGCCGCCGGCAGGCCCTTCATGCTGTTCCTGTCTTGGGGGCCGCCGCATGCGCCGTACCACACCGCGCCGGAGAAGTACAAGGCCCTGTTCAACCCTGATGCGCTGGCGGTTCGGCCCAATGTTCCTGAGTCTGACAGGCAGAAGGCCCGCGAGGTTCTGGCGGGCTACTACGCCCACATTGCAGCGCTCGACGACTGCCTCGGCGATCTGTTGGCGACGCTGTCGGAAAAGGGAATCGCCGAGAACACGATCCTGGTCTTCACATCCGATCATGGCGACATGCTGTATTCCCATGGCCGCCAGAAGAAGCAGCAACCCTGGGACGAATCGATCCGGGTTCCGTTCCTGCTGCGGTATCCGGCGGCATTGGGTCCCGGCGGGCGGACGATCGACATGCCGATCAACGCGCCGGACATCATGCCCACGCTGCTTGGGCTTTGCGGCATCGACGTCCCCGATACCGTCGAGGGGAGTGATTTCTCACCTGTTGTGAAGGGCGTCTCGCCTGTGCCTGATAACGCCGCGTTGATAAGCTGTCCATCGCCGTTCGGACAATGGACGCGAAAGGCAGGCGGCCGCGAGTACCGAGGCGTCCGCACGGAACGATACACGTACGTGCGCGATCTCGACGGCCCCTGGCTGCTCTACGACAACATCGCCGATCCGTACCAGTTGACCAACCTGGTCAACCGGCCCGAGCACGCTCGATTGCAGGAGCAGTTGGAGGGATTGCTGAGGGCGAAGCTGACGCAGACCGGCGACGATTTCCGCTCGGGTTGGGACTACATCCGACAATGGGGCTACGAGGTGGACGACTCCGGCACGGTGGTTTACACGAACTGAATCCAATCGAATTGGCAATGAGGTGACATCATGCGGCGATCGATATGGAGAATGGCCTTGTGTCTGTCCCTGGCAGCGGTTCCTCTTTGCCGCGCGGAGGCAAAGCGGCCGGCCAGTTGGACGCGGACGGAGGCGCTGGGATCTGTCCCCACGCCAACCTCGGATCGCCTGCCGCTTTCCGATCAGGGCAATGAGGGCCGCTGGCTCCCGTACGAGCCGATGACGGACGAGTTCGAGGGCACGGCGCTCGATCCGGACCGGTGGTGGCCGCGGAACCCCGGGTGGCTGGGTCGCCAGCCCGCCTACTTCTGGCCGGGCAATGTCACCGTCTCGGACGGCAAGCTCCATCTGGTCATGCGCCGCCAGGAAGTGCCCGAGATGCCCAAAGACAAGGGCTACCATACCTACACGTCCGCCGCCGTGCAGAGCAAGGGCCGCGTCAAGTACGGCTACTTCGAGGTCAAGGCCAGGGCGATGAAGTCGCACGGCTCCAGCTCCTTCTGGTTCTACGACAGCACACCCGAGGAGTGGACCGAGATCGACGTCTTCGAGATCGGTGGCAAGTCGCCGGGATACGAGCGCAAGTACAACATGAACGCACACGTCTTGCATACGCCTACCGAGAAGGAGCACTGGTCCTGCGGTGGCGTGTGGATTGCGCCGTCGGACCTGGCGGACGACTATCACGTCTACGGGCTGGAATGGGACCCGAACCGGATCAAGTGGTACTTCGACGGGGTGCTGGTCCGCTGGGTTGAGAACACCCATTGGCATCAAGCCCTGACGCTGAATTTCGACAGCGAGACGATGCCGCAGTGGTTCGGCCTGCCCGATGACAGCGATCTGCCTTCGACCTACAGCGTCGAATACGTGCGGGCATGGAAGCGGGCGGATGCCGCTGAGCAGCCGGTGCAAGCCACGTTGCCGGTGGGCAACGAATACAAGCTCATCTGGTCGGATGAGTTCGACGGGCAGACGCTCGATTCGACCAGGTGGGATTATCGCGGCTTGGGGCCACGCCGCGATGCGGTCAATGTCAAGGAAACCGTCTCGCTCGATGGCGAAGGGCATTTGGTCCTGACCACAAAGCGCGCGGGCGATGCGTATCATACGGCGATGATCGGCACCCAGGGCCGGTTCGAGACCACCTTCGGCTATTTCGAGTGCCGCGTCAGATTGCAGGAGCAGGTCGGGCACTGGTCGGCCTTCTGGCTCCAGAGCCCCAGCCTGGGGCAGCCGCTGGGCGACCCTGCCGCCGCGGGCACCGAGATCGACATCTTCGAATACTTGCGCAAGGACGGCGACCGCGTTCATCACAACCTGCACTGGGACGGCTACGGCGAGCACCACAAGCACGCCGGAACGACGGTGACCGTCGCCGGGTTACAGAGGGGCTGGCACACCTTCGGCCTGCTCTGGACCGACCGCGAATACGTCGTCTATGTCGACGGCAAGGAGACCTGGCGCAGCGACAAGGGCGTCTCCCATCGCAGCCAGTACATCATCTTGAGCCTGGAGGTCGGCAAGTGGGCCGGTGACATCGCGCAGGCCCAGTTGCCCGACCACCTCTATGTCGATTACGTCCGCGTCTACCAGAGGCAGGGGCAGTAGCCCGCGTGCTATGCGAAGCTGTGGTGGATGGGCTGCTTTTTCAGTTCCGCCAGGGTGGGCAGCAGATCGAACGACGGGATGGGAAACGCCTCGGTGAAGCGGTCGATGGTGTGCTGGATCTGCGCCATGGTTCGGCCGTGCATCATGGCGAAGAGGTTGTAGGGCCAACGGCTTCCAAGGGATGCCGGGACCTGTCGCTCGTAGCAATGGCTTACGGCGCCCGAGTGGGCGAGCCAGCGGCCGGCCTCGACGATGTGCCCGGGATCGACCTGCCCGACGAACATGACGTTGGCGGTGAAGCCGAGCCTGTGATGGTTCAGCACGCCTGCGATGCGGCGGATCACGCCGGCCTCGATCAGCTCGGCCAGCAGCGCGAACATCTCGGGCTCGGCCATCGTCGCCGGACACACCGCATCGAATGGCCGGCTGGTTACATCGAGACCGTCAGCGAGATGCGTCAGCAACTGCTTCTGTTCTTCACGCAAGACAACCGGCTCCGTCCCCGGCACCCGCTCGACATCACGCAGCAGCACGTCGTCGTCGCCCTCGGCGTCGAAACGCACGTCCAGTTTGAAGACGCGCGTCACCGGAAGGCTGTGAAACTCGATGTCGAAACGGGCCTGTAGCTCGATCAGATTGTGACGGAGTTGCTCGTTCGACGCGGCCTGGAGGGTGAACCAGAGATTGAACTCGTGGCGGCGCAGGTAGTTGTGTGAGACGCCGGGAAGGGCGTTGATCGCTGCCGTTACGGTCGGCACCTGTTCATCCGGCACGTGGGCAGCCACCAGCGTGCTGGCCATGCCCAGCGCACGCTGGTTGAGGACGGCGCAGATCCGCCGGAGCACGCCGTCGGCCTGGAGCTGCCGCGTCTGATCCAGAACGTCGGCCTCGGTACACCCCAGATCCGTTGCCATCTGCGCAAAGGGCTGCGAAACGAGCGGCAAGCCTCTCTGAAGGCGATTGCACAGGCGTTTCTGGAGATCGGTCAGAGGGGCGGTCATGGCTTGCCCTTTGGCTCGTACCAGCAGATCGGGTCCGTAGCGAGGTAGTCGCCCGTCATGGTGTAAGCACGGGCTCGACAGCCGCCGCAGACCTTGACGCAGGCGCATCGGCCGCACTCGCCCTTGTAGGCGGGCAGATCGCGAATCGCATTGAGAAACGGCGAGCGGTCCCAGATTGCCGCAAAGTCGTAGCCGTTTTCGACGAGATTGCCCGCCGAGATGTCGAGAAAGCCGCACGTCTGGACGTCGCCTCGGTGGCTGATGAAGCCGAAGCCTCGGCCGCCCATGCATCCGCTGACGTGTACCTTGGGCAGTTCTGCGTTCATCTCGCGGAAGAGCCGGGCGTACTGCGGTCCGCAGGTCACTCGCAGCTCGATGCCAAGATCGGACCGCAACTGGAGCAGTTCGGCCAGCAGTTCGGCGTATTGCCGTGGTTCGAGTATCTCCTCGGTGATCTCCTCGCCCCGCCCGGTCGGGACCAGGATGAAGGGGTTGTAGCAGTAGGCCCCGAGCCGGCGTGCGAGATCGGCGATGGCGGGCACCTCGTGGAGGTTGCTGCGCGTGATGGTCGTGTTGATCTGGAAGCGGATGCCCACTCTCCTGGCGGTTTCGGCGGCCCTCTGGACCGTGTCGAACGCACCATCGGTACGGCGGAAGGCGTCGTGCGTCCGGGCGGTGGCGCCGTCGAGGGAGAACGACAGAGCCATCACGCCGGCCTCCTTCAGGGCCGCCAACGAGGCGTCGTCGATGGCGTAGCCGCACGTGGCCATCACCATGCGCAGCCCCAAGTCGCGTCCGTGCCGCACCAGCTCCACGATGTCCTCCCGTTCGGTGGGCTCGCCGCCGGTCATGATAACGACGCACTTCTCGTAGGCGGCCACCGCGTCGAGGATTCGCTTCCATTGCTGCGTGCTCAACTCGTCGCGTCGCGTCGCGCTGTCTGCGTCCGCCCGACAGTGCCGACAGTTGAACCGACAACGCCGCGTCACCTCGAACGCAAGCAAGCGGGGTTTGTTGTCCTGCTCGTCCTTCATGATCCTCGATCCTACGCCTGCGGGACGCCCGCGGTTCACGGCCCGCCTGGGCGCGTCAGGCGGGGCTTGCGGCGCAGCACTTCGCGCCAGGATCGCGCGCCCTTTCGATCAGGTGGGCGCAAACAAAAACCGCGTTTTCGATACCGAGAACGCGGTTCTTGTACGAGGCCGATGGGGCTCGAACCCACAACCTTCGGATCGACAGTCCGATGCTCTAACCAATTGAGCTACGGCCCCAACCGATAAAGCCGCAAATATAGCGATTGCCTGGCAACCGTGTCAAATCTTTTTGTCCCGATTCCACTCAGATTCTGTAGCTTGGCGCCCCCGGCGGCGCGATTGCCGACCTCGGGCCGGGCGGAATTACCCGCAGCCGGAAAGGTACCCTATTGATTTCTGAAACAACTGTTTTAAACTGCTGTATGAAACGTCTGTCCTGCTGAGGGTGACGCAGTGAACGTGTTTCAGTGATCGGCGAGGAGCCATGGACGAAAGAACCGTTCAAGATCGATTGGTTGAAGCGGCTGAGGTTCTGTTCTGCCAGCGAGGCTTTGATGACACTGGCGTTCGCGAGATCGCCGCGGCGGCCGGCTGCAACGTGGCGTCGATCAACTACTACTTCGGAGGCAAGGACCGGCTCTATGTCGAGGTATGGCGCCGTCAGCTTGGCATCATGCGAGAGACTCGGACGGCCGGCATTCGCAAGGCAATGTCCGGCAACGAGTTGCCGTCCCTGGAAGAGCTGCTCAAGTCCTATGCACGGTCCTTCTTCGAACCGTTGGCTGATGAGAGTGGGCTGTCTGTTGGGCAAGGGCACTGCCGGTTCGTGGAGCTGATGATCAGAGAGATGGTTGATCCGCGTCTGCCCGCCGATATGTTCGTGACCGAGATGGTGTCGCCGGTGATGGCGGTCCTGACTGAAGCCATTCAGACGGTCTGCCCGTGGTTGAAGCCGCCGACGGTTCAGCGTATGATCCTGTCGGTCGTCGGGCAGCTTGTGTACGTGGTGGCGGCCCGAAGGATGTTCGAACGATGCGACTGCGCGAATCTCCCCCGATTGAATCCCGAGGAGATGATCGATCACATCGTCAGGTTTTCGGCCGCGGCGATTCGCGGCTACGAAAAGGGAGAGAGAGAATGAAGGTTCAGGCTGGTGTGGTTCTGCGTTTTCTATCGTATGGCATCGTCGTTGCGCTGGCTGGCGGCTGCATGATGGGCCCGAAGTACTCCAGGCCCAAGACGCCGGCCGAGACGGCGCCGAGCTTCGTCCATGCCCCGGAACCGGCCCAGGACACGAGCGATTGGCAGCAGGCGGATCGCTGGTGGGAGCGTTTTGGCGACCCGGTCACCGCCGATCTGGTCCGCTTGGCGCTGGAGAACAACTATGATCTGAAGGCCTCTGCGGCAAGGGTGCTCCAGGCCCGGGCAGGCCTCTCGGAGGCGAAGGGGAAGCTCTGGCCCGAGATTTCCTATGGTCTGACCCGCAACCGCAGCAAGAGCTATTTCAACTTTGGCGGTGGCGGTGGCGAAGAAGACCCCAACAATCCCTTCTTGTCGATGTTCAGCGGCGGCTTCAGTCCGTTGACGACGACCTGGTCGCAAGACATCTCGGTGTCGTATCTGGTGGACTTCTGGGGGATGTTGCGGCGGTCGCAGCGTGCGGCGTGGGAGGAGTTGCTGGCCACCGAAGCCAACCGGCAGACGCTGGCCAACTCCACCATCGCCCTGGTGATCCAGGGCCGGATCAACGTAGCCATCGCCCAACGGCGTCTGGCACTGGCGACGGCCAACGTGGCGAGTCTCCAGAACACGCTCGACATCACGGAGCGGCGCTATCGCCAGGGCCTGATCGGGCCGGTGGACGTGCGGCTGGCCCGCGCCAATCTGGAAGGCGCCAAAGTGCAGGAGCCGGCTATTGCCTCGGCGCTGGCGGTTTCGCGTCATTCTTTGGATGTGCTGGTCGGCAGGCAGCCTGGGGTTTCATCTGCTCTGACGGAGACCCTTCCCGACCTGCCGGAACTGGGGTCGGTTCCGGTCGGGGTGCCCGGCGCCTTGCTGGATCGGCGTCCCGACGTCCGGGCGGCCGAGTTTGCCCTGCGTGCAGCCAACGAGCGGATCGGCGTCAGCGTCGCGCAGCTCTACCCCAATCTGGTGCTGACCGCCAGCTATGGCCGCAGCGCCGACACGTGGGAGGACATCTGGCGGGATTTCTCCGAGACCTATTCCGCTATGTTCAACCTGGCACAGCCCATTTTCAAGGGAGGCCAGCTTCGGGCCCAGGTCCGGGCGGCCAAGGCCCGGTATGAAGAGGCGGCTGCCACCTACGGCGGTGTGGTGCTCGACGCCATGCGACAGGTGGAAGACGCCCTGATCAGCGAGCAGTTGCTCCAGCGTCAGCTCGAATACACCCAGCTCCAGCTCCAGGAGTCCAAAGCCGCCGAGGACCTGTCGAGGCGACGGTACGAGCAGGGGGTGGAGGGCCTTCTGACGGTGCTGGAATCGGAACGGTACCGGCGGGTGGCGGAGGAGCAGGTGGCCGTCCTCCAGGGACAGATCTGGACGAATCGCGTGAACCTGCACCTGGCGCTGGGCGGTGACTGGGCCGGCGTCGATGCCGCGGAATCCCAACTGGTGAAGAAATGAGCGGGCAGGCGACGAAAGGCGAAGGCAGGGAGCAGGATCGGCGCCGTGACACGGCGCCGACGCGGGCAGGCGTGCGTGCGTGGTTGTTCGTGTTCGTCCTGGTCCTGGGTCTAATCGCCACCGCGCTTTTCGTCAGATTTCGCAGGTCCCCGCAGCGCGCCGAGCAGGGCGCCCCGGCTCCCCTGGTTCAGGTTCGCAGGCTCGTCGTCGCCGACATCCCTGTGGTCATTCAGGGCTCCGGCGTCGTCCGACCCAAAGTCGAAGTGAACGTCATGCCGGAGGTGGCCGGCACGGTGGTGTTCATCCATTCCGAACTCAAGGCCGGCGGCATCATTCGAGCCAACGAGAAGATCGTACAGATCGATTCACGTGACCACGAACTGGCCGTTCGTCAGGCGCGGGCGGCTGTGGCCGAGGCGCAGGCCGCACTGGAACTGGAAAGCGCCGACACGGATCGTGCGCCGGCGTTGCGTGAGCCTCGCATTCAACGAGCCATGGCCACTCTCGACTCGGCCAGGACGCAGTTGGAGATGGCCGAGCTGAAGCTCCAGCGGACCACCATTTCGCTGCCGTTCGACGCAATGATCGCCGGGGATACTGTGAACCTCGGCCAATACGTCGGGGTCGGGCAGCCTCTGGCGACAGCATGTGGGATCGATGCCTTCGAGGTGGAGGTCCTGCTCGAAGGCAGCGAATTGGCCTGGCTCGACGTCTTTCCGCTGCCGGCTCCTGTCGGCGGGACGGATGGAAATCTCGCCCCGGCCGAGGTCCAGGCGGAGCTGGCCGGCGGCACGCACACGTGGGCCGGACGCGTCACTCGAACGACAGGGCAAGTGGATCGCGCTTCACGCAGAGTCCCGGTCGTTGTGGAGGTCCCCCGCCCGTTGGATGGTTCCGAAGGCAGGCCGCCTCTCTTGCCCGGGACCTTCGTCAGTGTCCGCATTGCCGGAAAGACGCTGCATCGCGCTGTGGCGATTCCGCGCGAGGCCATCCATGAATCCAATCGCGTCTGGCTGGTTCGCGACGGCAGACTGACTGCCCAGCCCTTGGAGATCGTTCGGACCGATGACAGGCATGCCTATGTCACATCGGGCCTTCCCGATGAGGCGCTGATCGTCACCGACGGGCCTGATGGGTATGTCGAAGGGATGGCGGTCCGGATCTCCGACCAGGCGGGTGAAGGGCGGTCTGCCGAACGCACAGCCCCTTGAAACAAGCGATCCGGCCGGCGACGCACGTCGCCTCCGCCGCCGTGTTCGACGCGTGCCGGCCTCGATGATGGTCCGACCGGCGACCTCTCTGCAGTCCTGCCGGGTTTGCCGTGGATTTTTCTGGCAGCGGCTGGATACGCGTCGGATAATGACCGGGTGGTTTGGCCGCGGCCGAAGGCGGCCAGGCATGGAGGTGACCATGGAAACCACGGCGAAGTATCGGCCCAACATCCAGATCGTCTCGGACGTCGAGGATCTGGCGTCCCGGACGGTCAATCTGTTTGTTTCGTGTGCGCGCGAGGCGCTGGAGTCGAGGGGCGCGTTCAACGTGGCTCTTTCCGGCGGCCAGACACCCCGACGGGCCTTCGAGAAACTGGCGGCCAGTCCTGCGGCACAGGCGTTGCTCTGGCAGCACATTCACGTGTTCTGGGTGGATGAGCGATACGTCCCTGTGGATTCGCCGCACAGCAATTATCGGTTGGCCGCCGACGCGTTTCTGAGGAAGGTGCCGATCCCGCCGGACAACATTCACAGGATTCCAACCGAGTACGAGGATATCTCCACGGCTGCACGCTCGTACGAGACGATTCTCCGCAGTGTGTTTGCGCTCGAAGAGGGCCGCATCCCGGAATTCGACCTGATCGTTCTCGGCATGGGCGCCGACGGACATACGGCGTCCCTGCTGCCGAATTCCTTCGCTCCGTTCGACACGGACGACCTCGCGTGCGCTGTCTACGTCATGGACGGCCGGCTCAATCGAATTACCCTGACCCATCCGGTCCTGCGCGCCGCCAACCGCCTGGTTGTCCTCGTGTCGGGAGCGGAGAAGGCCGAGACGCTCAGGGAGGTCCTGAACGGCGAGCCCGATGAGGTCCGTTACCCGATCCACATTCTCTGGCCGGTGCTGGACAAGGTGATCTGGTTTGTGGACCGTGATGCGGCGGGCGCCATCTGACGGAACGGGGCCGGCGCCGCCAGGCGCTGATTCACTCGGGAATAATCAGCTTGGTTCCGGGGCGGATCTTGTTGGCGTCCCTGATGGTTTGCTCGTTTGCGGCCAGGATCTTTTGCCATCGGCTGGCGGTGCCGTAGTATTGCTGCGATATCGAGGAGAGAGTCTCGTCCTTCTGGACGATGTGGAACCGGGTGGTGGTGATTTTCTGTTCCCTTTCGTGGACCGTCAGATCAGGTTGCGGGACGCGCGTCTGAGTCGGCGGGACGTTGACGGATGGCTCCGGACGAACGGTCTCGACGAGTCCGGTGACGGGCGAGGTCTCCGCGACCTGCGTCGGTCTTTCCGGAGCCGCCGATGCCGCCGACCGGCTCGGTTCGGAGATGAGGGGCTCCGTCTGAGGCTGGCTCTCCTGCGAAGTGGGGGCCGAAGGACTGACCATCCGCGCCTGTGTAGTCAGGGTCGGGCGTGTCACCACCCAGAGCAGGACCACGCCCGCCAGGACCACGCCGCAGATCATCCCTATTTTGAAATCTCTGTCCACTGTACAGACCGGGCTGCAAAACTGTGCTCATGTCCACGAAACGCAAGCACCCGGGCGGCGGGGCGTGGTTTGGCCCCACCGCCGTCGGTACGATTGACAGCCTATTTTGCCTGTTGCTTTTCCGCGCCAATCAGCAGCAGCGGGGCCGCCACGGCGATCGACGAATACGTTCCGACGATCAGGCCGACCAGGATGACGTAGTTGAAGCCCCGCAGGCCGGAGCCGCCGAAGATGTACATCACAAACACGACAAACAGCGTCGTCACGCCGGTAATGACCGTTCGAGAAAGGGTCTCGTTGATACTGTTGTTGATCGTCTGAGGCGTGAGCTGGGCTTTGTGCCGATTTTCGCGGATCCGGTCGAAGATCACGATGGTGTCGTTCAGCGAGTAGCCCAGCAGGGTCAGGATGGCCGCGATCAGCGTGCCGCTGATGCGGAAATCACCGACCAGCAAGGCCGACCCGATAGCCGTCTTGGCCAGGAACGCGGAGACCGCGACAGCGCCGACCGCGATGGAGACGTCGTGGAACAGGCACGCGATGGCCGCCAATCCGAACCGCAGACTGCCGAACCGCAACCAGATGTAGCCGACGATTGCCGCCAGCGACAGGACGATGGAAATCAAGGACCGCGTCTTGGCCTCCGAGCCGACGAACGGATCGATCTGAGTGACGCGAGGAAGTGTCGTTTCCCTCTGGGTGGCCAGCAGAACGCGGTTTTTCTCGTTGTTGACGAACCGTTCCCACTCCTGTTCGCTAAGCGTTCGCAGTCCGGCTTCGGGCTCGACGCTCACGAATGTGAAGGCGTTGACCGGCTGGTTCGGGTCGGTGTTCTTGAGTCCGGAACCGTACACAGCGTATGGATACCAGGCCAGATTCTGTGTGTCCAGTCGGAAGCGAAGCTCCTGAATGCGCTGACGGATCTCTGCCAGCGTCGCCGGGGTCTGGAGCGTTGTCTCCAGGCGGATGCCGCCGACGTAGTCCGCCAGTTCCGGATAGGTGTCGACGACTTCCTCGGTGATCCTCTCAGCGGAGGCGATCGCGGGATGCAGGTTCTGCTGAATCTCCAACTGACCCTGGAAGGCCTGTCGGATGGCATCGGTGACGACCTCTTCGACTTCCGGCTCGGCGACTGTCGCGTTGGGGAACGCCTTGGTCAGGACGTCCTGGACCATGGCCGGATTGACCCGGCTGGTGGAGACGACGTACGACTGGGCTCCGTCGGGCGCCAGCTCGAACATGCCCATCCGCCGGCCGAGCTCGGATTCCGCTTTGCGGATCTCGGAGGTCGCCGCATCGACCGCCGGGCGGCTGCCGCTGAATGTCACCACCGTTTGCAGCTTGTTGATCGCGGTGGTGGTGATCTCATACTGGCTGTAGATCTTCTCTCCGCTGGGACTCTCGCCGATCGGTTCGCCGACACTGTAGATCGTGGCCGCCTGGAGACCGGGGTTGTTCAACTGCACGCCGATCTCCTGGATGCGTTTCTCGACGTTCGCACGCGTGAGGGATACGCCTTCTTTGAGATCCATCTGCACGCTCGTACCACCGGTGAACTCGATGTCGTACTTTGACTGGCCGCGGACGAAGAACAGCGTCAGGCTGCCGACCACCAGAAGCGCCGAAACCGTGATGAATATCTTCCTCATGCCCATCCAGTTGATGTTGGGCACGCTGATGAGACGCAGCATGACCAGACGCTCTTTGACGATTCGCTTGGAGACCAGCAGATCGAGGATGACGCGCGTCACGAAGATCGCGGTGAACATGCTCGATGCGATGCCGAGCATCAGCACGATGGCGAAGCCTTTGATGTCCTCGGAGGCCACATAGTAAAGGATGGCCGCCGTAAGGATCGTTGTCAGGTTTGAGTCGAAGATCGCGGAGAACGCCCGTGCGTAGCCGTTGCGAATCGCCGTGGTCAGGCCGACCCCCTTGGCCTGCTCCTCGCGGATGCGCTCGAAGATCAGCACGTTGGCGTCCACGCTCATGCCGATGGTCAGGATCAAACCAGCGATGCCGGGAAGGGTGAACGTCGCACGCAGCCCGGCCATGATCGCCAGTGTGAACAGGACATTCAGCAACAACGCCACGTCGGCGATCGAGCCGCCGACGGCGTAGTAGACGATCATGAAGCAGATCACCACCACCAGACCGATGAGGCCCGAGCGGATACCCTTCTGGAGGTTCTCGGCGCCGACGGACGGGCCGATGACGCGTTCGGAGATCGGCTGCTCAATCAGCCGTGCCGGCAGAGAACCGGCGTTGAGCTTGTTGACCATGTCCGTGATCTGCGTCATGGTGAAGCTGCCGGTGATGATGCCCTGGCTGCCGATCGGGCTGTCGGGATTGATCTCGGGCGCGGAGATGGCAATGCCGTCGAGCAGGATACAGAGGGGCCGTCCGGGGTTCTCTCGCGTGACATTGTAGAACAGAGCGCCCCCTTTGTCGTCCAGGCGAAATCCGATGGCCCTTCGGCCCATCTGGTCCGACGACGGGAACGACTTCTCCAGCTTCCAGCCGCGTCCGCCGGTCGCGCGCAGGATGGCCTCGTTGGGTCGGTTGCTGGCGAGGACGTAGCTTTTGTCGCCGAACTGGCCGAAGACGGCGTTCCGGGCGCCGAACTGCGCGGGGTCCTCGATCTCGCACCAGACGTACTGGCTGTCGGAGGCCGACTTGGGACCTTTCTCGCTCAGTTCCTGGGTGTAGCGTTCGATCTCCGCCTCGCTCAGCTCGGTGCGGCCCCGGGTCGGCAGGATGCGCCATTCGAGGATGCCGGCGCCTTTGAGCATACGTTGAAGGTCCTTGGGGTCATCGAGCTGGCCGCGATAGGGGCGGTACTCGTCATAGGTGGTCACGAGGTTGTCGAGAGCGGCGGCACGATCGGGGAACATGGCCTTGAGCTGCCCGATCCTCTTGACCCGGTCCGACAATCTCTGATCCATTTCCAGGACGTAGGTGACCTGATCGATGGTCAGATTCAGCTGATCGAGCTTGCGTCTGGCGGCGTCGTATCGATCGTTCAGGCCCCCCTCGGCGGTGAGCTGATTCAGCACGTCCACCAGTTCCTTGTACGCCGTGACATACTCGGTCAGCGGCGCGACCTGCTCCTCGGAACCGGCAAAATCCTTGAGTGTGCTCGCCAGCTCGCCTGCGGCCAGCCTGGTCCAGTCGCCTCGGTTGGCCTCAACGCGGTCCACCGCTACGCCCGCGTCACTGAGGGTCTTCTTGAGACCGTCGAGCTTCTGATAAAGGGCGTCCCGCTCTTCCTGGGCCTGCCGGCGGGCGTCATACGTCGAGACCAACGTATCGATGATGGCTGCGCGATTCGGATCGCCCTGCGCAAAGCGGGCCAGGGTCTCCGTGCGTTCGGCTGCCGGCTCCTGGAGCGCGCGCATGATGGTCGCCGGGTTGGTGTTCCTGGCGAGAAGATCGTTCAAGGCGGCCTCGTACGCATGGCGGAACTGCTGCGTCGCCTTGCTGGCCAAAGGCATCTGGATCTCGAAGCGCGTGTTGCCCAGAGGCCGCCAGACGAGGTTCTGGATGTTGGCCGGATCGATGCGCCGGCGCAGCACCGCGATCATCCGCTGGGCGAGGTCCGTCTCCTCACTGGCGGTCAGGCCCTCCGTGTTGATCGCATAGATCAGGCTGGTTCCACCGGCCAGATCGATGCCGGGCTTGAGCTTCTTGTCGGGCGGGTACAGGCCGATCACCGCCAGCGCCACCAGAATGAGGATCAGGACAATCTTCGGTACCAGATTCTTGTTCATAGCGTTTTCCTGTTAGGTTGTTTGCTGAGTCAGTCTCTCTTCGACCATCCGCCAGAGGCGCTTAATCTTTCCCCTCCTGGGAGAGATTCTTGCCGATCGCGGAGGTGCTGACTCGTATCTTGGTGTTGTTCGATTCGTCGATCTTGAGCACGACCTCGTCGCCTTTGACCTCCACGACCGTTCCGAAGATCCCCCCGATGGTTCGGACCCGGTCATTCTTGCTGAGCGACTGCACCATCTGCCTGTGCTTTTGCTGCTGCTTGCGAGGCCCTCGCATCAGGAACAGGTACATGATCACGAAGATGAAGATCAGAGGCAGATACGAGATCAGCGGCGAAACCTGCTTCGTCGGGGCCGGCGCTGCGGCATCTCCGGCGGGGTCCGGCACGACGGCGGTGCCCTCGTTGCCGCCGGTCACGGGCTCCGAACTGATTCGCGACGGCGCTTGATTGCCGTCTGCCTGCGCTATGATCCACACGTTTGCCATGATGAATTCCTTTCTAAGGCCCTGGGTATATTCGCGATAGCGTATACAGTGGGGACAGAATTGTCAAATTCAAATGGGATTCGCCGGTCGAAAACCCTTTGAGCGACGGTGCTTATCGGACGCCCTCGCCTCGGGCCAACTCCGCGGCGGCCCATCGCTCGAACCCGCCCTCCTCGATCTGCCGCCGAATCTCGGACATCAGTCGCTGGTAGAACCTCAGGTTGTGCAGGGACAGGAGGATGGGACCGAGCATCTCGCCGCAGTTGAAGAAGTGCCGGATCGCTCCGCGTGTGAAATGCCGACACGCGTAGCAGTCGCAGTCTGCTTCGATCGGTTCGCCCGAATCGATATGGACACTGTTGCGGAACCGCAGGGCGCCCTGACGGGTGAAGGCGAAGGCGTTGCGTCCGTTGCGAGTCGGCAGGACGCAGTCGAACATGTCCACACCGGCCCGTACCGCCGCGATGATGTCTGCGGGCATCCCGACGCCCATCAGGTAGCGGGGGTGGTCGGCCGGCAGCAGGGCGGCGGTGTGCTCGACGGTGCGGACCATGTGCTCGTGGCCCTCTCCGACGCTGAGGCCGCCAATGGCATATCCGTCAAAACCGGTACGAACGATTTCCTCGGCACAGCGGCTGCGAAGCGCAAGATCGATTCCCCCCTGAACGATGCCGAAGAGCAACTGCCCGTCGCGCGCGTGGGCCTGCTTGCAGCGCCGGGCCCAGGCGATGGTCCGGTCTACGGCCTTGCGGACGTGCTCGGGCTGGGCGGGGAAAGGAGTGCATTCGTCGAAGCACATGATGACGTCGGCGCCGAGCCGGTTCTGGATGTCGGTGGCGGTCTCGGCATTCAGATGGACGCGGGCGCCGTCGACGTGACTGGCGAACTCGACGCCGTCGTCGTCGATTCGGGTCAGCTCGCCGAGAGAAAAGACCTGGTAGCCTCCACTGTCGGTCAGTATCGGACGATTCCAGGCCATAAAGTGATGGAGACCTCCGAGCCTCTCGACGACCTCCACGCCCGGGCGCAGCATGAGGTGGTAGGTGTTGGCCAGGATGATCTCTGTGCCGGTGGCCTCAATCTGGTCGGGCGTGACGCCTTTGATGGTTCCGGCGGTGCCGACGGGCATGAACGCCGGGGTCTGGACGGGCCCATGGGCCGTGTGCAAGACGCCCCGGCGGGCGCCGCAGCAAGAGTCGGTTGCGATGGTTTCAAAATGCCGCATATGGAATTCGTCACGCTCCGGCACAGCCATTGGCCTGCGGTCCCATACGACCGATAAGACCTGCAGGACCAGCGCTTCAATAGAGGCTCGCGATGGTCGAGCCGGGGTAATAGTGTTCCAGTATTTGTTCGGCGGTTCTGCCCAGCCGGGCCATTCCTTCGGCGCCGCACTGGCACATGCCGACGCCGTGGCCCCAACCCCGTCCGGAGAGGAAGGCCCAGCCGTTGCCCCAGGAAACGATATGACAGATCGTGCTCTGGATCTTGCGCCCGCTCGGATCGAGCGCCAGGCGGAGGTCTTCGCCGCGAAGGGTGTCAGTCTGGCCCGTCGAGCCGGTCAGGCGAATCCGGGTCAGCCGGGCGAACTGGCCGTAGTCGCTCTTCTCGATGGCGACGATACCGGTGATCTCCCCGAGCTTCTCGAGGCTCGGATATCGGGCAACCAGGCGATTCGTGACGGTGGTCTTGTCGAACTGGGCCATCGGCCAGAAGAACAGCCCCATCTTGGCGACCTCTTTGCAGTAGGGGCAGGGCACCGCTTTGAGCGGTCCGAACGGCTCGCCGAAGACACGTTCGCAGTCTTCGGTGTGCCCGCCGCAGATCGAGCTGTAATAGGCCGGAAACAGATCAGTCCGGCCGGTGCGAGGGTCTTTGGCAACCAGCACTCTGCCGTAGGTGGCGTTCACGGCGTTCCAGACCTGCGCCGATTCGGCCCCGATGCCGCCGTACACCTGGCTGGCCTGTGTGCTGCTGACGTCCCAGTCCCGATTTGCCCCGAAGCGTTTCTTCGTGTAGAGGCAGTAGGTCCTGGCGGCTATGGTCTGGGCCCGCAGGGCCTGCGGCTCCCAGTAGCTCGGCATCTCGGCGCCGATGACACCCGCCAGATAAGGTTCCAGGGGCACGAAGTTGACCGCGCGGAAGGTTCGCCCGTCTTCATTGAGGATCAGCTTGAGTCGGCCGCGGTAGTTCTGCCGGTTCAGCGTGAACACGTGGGGCCGCTCGGTGCTGATGACCAGCCTGTCACCCGGTTGGACCGTTGTTCCCAGCACGATTCGTCCGTCGGAGAGCGTCACCTTGACGGGACCTTCCAGCGAGGAGGCGACAGGCTCGCCGCCCGGGACCACGGCGAAGAAGTCGTGATGGTCAACGTGCATGACCGACGGCGACGCCACCGTGCATTCTGTGGCGCTGGACAGCAGCAGAACGCGGACCCAGAACTGGGATTCGACGTCCATCTGCGGCGTCGGGCGAACGATCTCGCGCCGGCCGCACCCGGCCAGAAGGACCATCGAGCTGACGGCAACCGCCAGCGGGACCGTGCCACGTCTGTTGCGTGCCACGGCACGGAACCTCCCCGTAGAGGCCGGGCTCGATAATGGCTGGTTACGCGACGGCACAGGCATCCGGCACAGGCGGGTCGACTACTCAAGATTCCGTAGCGACAGGCCAAGACCCGACAGGGCTTTCTTGATCTCGTTCAGACTGGTGACGCCGAAGTTCTTGCACCCCAGAAGCTCCGCATCGGTCGTGCGCGTCAGTTCGCCGACGCTGTGGATGTTGAGTTTCTGGAGACACTTGCGGGCCCGCACCGACAGTTGGAGGTCGTCCACGGGCTTGTTCATCAGCCCCTGGTCCTCCGGGCTGCTCGGGCCGGCGAGGTCTCCGGCGGCAAGGCTCTTGTCCTCCAGGGCCATGCCCAGGCGAAGCCCCTTGCTGTCCAGGATGGCCTTGATCTCGCGAAGAGACGTTTCGCCGAAGTTCTTGTAGGACAGCAACTCGGCCTCGGTGATGTTGAGCAGGTCGCCCAGCGTGCGGATGTTCATCTTCCTCAGGCAGTTCCTGCTGCGGACGGAGAGTTCAAAGTCGGAAATGGGCGTCTCGAGAATCTGGTTCTTGCGGCTTCTCTTCTTCTCCCGCTCCTCGTCATAGTACATCGTCTTGGAGCTGTCGACGTCCTTCTTGAAGAGCAGGGCGCGCGGGTGATTGGGGTGGCACTCCAGGACCTTGTCGACACAGTGGCAGGCCTTTTCGAACTCCCCGCGGTCTTCATAGAGCACCGCCAGGTTCAGCAGGGCGCTGACATAGGCCGGTGCGCAGGCGATGGCCTGCTTATAGTAGTCGATGGCCGTCGACTCGTAGCCGGACAGATCGTGACGATACGCCAGGTGAAACAGCGCCCGGTGATGGTCTGGGGCCAGCTCCAGAACCGTCTTGTAGTTCTGCACGGCCTTGTCGTATTCGCCCAGGGTTTCCTGGAGGCGACCGAGCTGGTAGTGGTACTCGGCGCTGACGTTCTCGAAGTTCTTGCAGGCGTCCAGCTCTCGGGCGGCCGCGTCCAGGTCGCGGCCTTCTCGATAGGTCGCCGCCTTTTCCAGATTGACGTTCAGAGGTTCCGCCCCGAAATCGATCGCGCGTTGCAGGCAATCAACTGCCTCGCCGTACCTCTTGCGTCGGCGGAGCGCATAGGCCAGGTAGGTGAACTTCTCCAGGCAGTCCTTGGCCTTATGGAGCTTCTCCACGGCCTCGCTGTGCTTTCCGAGCATGAACAGGCCGATCCCCACTGCCAGGTTCGCTTCTGCCGACGTCTTGCCGCGTTCGGCCTCGACCTGTTGGGCGAATTTGGCGCGGTTGGACTCATTGGAGTTGACGGCACGCGACAACGCGTGCAACTCCTTCATCGACGGCAGTGGCTGGGCAAAAAGGTTGATCTCCAGTCCGGCGGTCTGCTCCATGGATATCGTCTCCCAAAAGGATCTATTCACGTCGGTCCTATGTCGGCCCTTGAAACGGACAAACCGGTATTATAGGCAGGCTGCCGCCCTTTGCAACAGCTTTTTGCACGGGCCGCGGCACCGTGTCTGTGCAGATTTCGCGGCAAGGCCCGTTTTCCACCACGGAGCGCCCTGTGTGGCAGCGGCAAACGGAGCAAGGCGGAGTTTGCCGATGGCTTCGACGGCATGCGTATCACCATCGGCAAGCCTGCGCTTGCCGCTGCCACACGGCTGCCAGGATATTTTCACAGACACTCGCTCGGCGTGTCTATCAGGATTTCAGGGCAGCATTCCCTTGCGGGCGCAGACCGCCAGGGGTGGCAGCCTCAAAGCTTGTCCTGAGCGAAGCCGAACGGATCCGCGGGACTTGGGGATGGATCGCCTCGCAGAGGCCTTTCCGTACGGATGCGCCACTCCCATTCGCCATCCCCAAAGCTCCGTTGCACTACGCCTTGAGGCTGCCACCCACATGCCACGATATTTTCACACACACGTGGCACCGTGTCTGTGCAGATTTCGCGGCAAGGCCCGTTTTCCACCACGGAGTGCCATGTGTGGCAGCGGTCCCGATGGCCATCGGGAGAGCAAAGCGGAGTTTGCCGATGGCTTCGACGGCATGCGTCTAACCATCGGCAAGCCTTCGCTTGCCGCTGCCACACGGATGCCGAGGTGCCTTCACATACGCGTGCTGTCTGCTGTCCACCGAAGACACGGGCAGCGACTGGGGGCCTGTGTCAATTCAGACACAGGCCCCAGGACAGACGGGCAAGAGGGTGGCAATTGCGAGGTGTCCGCACACGAGCGCGACGACCTCGCGTCCGTCGATTCTACTGGCTGGAAGCCGGATGGCCGAATGCGATGTCGTCGATGTAGATCAGACCGTTGCCGCCTGCGGTCGGATTGTCGCGGTCGCCGACTCCGATGTACATCTTCTCGATGCTGTTGACTCTGACAGCGGCCGAGCTGAATTCGCTCAAGGGGATCCGCCACTCCTGCCAGATGGGTGTTACCGTCACGGCCGGATTGCCATGCGCCACCGCCTTGACCTTGCCGCTGGTGTCCTCAAGGGCCACGTAGAGTGTGTCCGGCGTGTTGCCGGTCGGCTGTTCGGCGCCGATGCCGGCGTCGAGCCACTGGCCCGTGACGTCACCGGTTGTGGCAACATTGGAGAACTCCGCCAGCGTGGCCACGTTGGCGTTGTGGCTCGTCACGGCCAGGCCGATGTACACGTCGGCAGCCATCGCGATCTGCACGGGAGCCGCCGGCGCAAGGTCCACCCAGGCGTTTCCGTCTTCGGATCGTTGCGCGGTGAACGTGTTGCCCGTCCGGGTCAGCTTCACCCAGTACGGTGCGGCCAGGCCGGCCGCGTCGGTGCTGGCGCTGGCGGCGTCCGCTTGCGGGCGGCGCTGGAACGAAACGCCGTTCGAGGGGGTCACCACCACCATCGCATGGGTCGAGCCGACTTCGAGGCTCTCGCGGATCATCACGCCGGCTTTCGCCCAGACGTCGCTGGGCGCGATGTTGTCGACGCGCGCGACGATCGAGCCGTCCCCGCTGAGCTGCTTGTAGACGAGACGGAACTGATCCGAGTTGCCCCAGATGTCGCTGCCGATGGCGCCCACGAGGATGCGGCCGTCGGCTTGCTCCAGAACGCCCGGCGCGCCGCCGCGCACATACAGCACGAGGGTATCGGCGCTGTGGATCGTCCAATCCTGGGCCGAATCGAAAGTCCGCTCGGTTTCGGAGTGCCAGGGCGATGCGGTGTTGTCGTAGGCCAGCGGCATCGACTGCGCGCTGTTGTGGATGATCGCCTGCTCGGCGAACGGCGCATCGAGATAGCCTACCGTCGAGCCGGTGTTGTTCTCCCAGCCGTCGATCCAGGTCTGGAAGATGGCCTGGCCGGCGTCGAGATTGTCGGTGTACCCGGCGAAATCCTCGATCATGAAGTACTCCTTCGTGGAGAAGCTCCAGACCTCGCCCTCCCAGACAGCTGGCGCGCCGGCTTCGTTGACCTCGTCGATTCGCCAGTAGTACGTCGTGCCCAGATCGAGCGAGCCGGGATCGTATCGGGTCTCGGCGACGCTGCCGACCAGGGCGCCGCCGCCGGCGACGGCCTCCCGGTCGCTGCCGAAGTAGACGTTGTGCAACGTCGCGGATCGGCCTGGGCGCCAGGCGAGCACGACTTCCGGGTTCAGGCCGGTCAGGCCGGAACCGGGTTCCGGATCGCGCGCCGCTGCGGGGATCTGGTAGAAGCGGACTTCGCTCAGACCGTACTGGCCCAACATGCCCCATCCGCTGTTGACGGTCAGCCGGACGAACCGGGCCGCCGCCCGCGCCATGTCGATCCGGGTGTCTGCGGTGTACGTAACCAGGCCGTTGGCTTGAGTGAATTCGAAGTCGCCCAGCGCGGTCCAGTCGACGCCATCGGCGGACGTGTCGATGGTGACGCTCTTAAGGCCGAAGCCGAGGATCGGTTCGAACTGGACATTGTAGTTCCAGACCCGCATCTCCGCGAGCATGTACAGCCGGTCGAACTCGTATTGGATGACGATCGGCTCGCCGGCAGGGGAGGCGCCAAGCCACATCTCGGGTCCGTTCGTCGAATGCTCGTCGTTGGCGTTCAGGCCCGATCCGTTGACGGTGTTCTCGATTCCGGCGCCCGCCTGTGGAATCGCATTGGTCGTGGCGATGACACCTTCAATGGGATAGGCATAGGGTTCGGCGGTGAAACTCCAGACCGCGCCCTTGAAGATCTCATTGCCGGGGGCCGCGTTGACCTCATCGACGCGCCAGTAGTAGGTCTGGCCGAAAGCGAGCAGACCCGTCGGGTCGTACGCGTTAGCGTCCTGGCCCTGACTCAGAAGCACGCCCATCGGATTGGCCCGGTCGGCGACGCTGACGTCGTCGAACGTCGTGCCGAAGTAGACGTCGTGTGCAATCGCCGTCTCGCCGGGCCGCCAGCTCAAGACCACGTCGCACCGCACGTCCTCCGCGCCGTCCGCCGGGTTCGGAGCCGAAGCGGTCGGATCGGCAAATCCGTTCATGGCCGCTGCCACGTCCTCAACGGACAAGGGCCTGTCGAAGATCATCACCTCGTCGAGGATGCCGTTGAAGGTTCCGAGTCCATCGGCCGTGTTGACCACTCCGATTCCCACGTTCAGATTGCTGAAGTCACCGCTCGGAAGGCTCCACGAACCAGTCAGCTTCTCCTCGCCGTTGAGATAGACCGCGCCGGTTCCGGCCGCCGCGTCGTGGGAGCAAGCGTAGTGCGTCCACTCATCCTCGATCAGGTGCTCGCCCGTCAGGTATAGATTGCTCTGAGGGCTCGTGTTGGACTTGAATCGCAGTTGGCCGCCATCGGGGCTCAGCTCCGTCCACCAGTACATCGTGCCTTGCCGCTGACCGATCAGGCCCTGATAGAAGCTGTTCGAACCGGCCCACTTGACCCACACGGCCAATCCCAGACCCGCCGGGCCGTTCGTCTGCCAGGCGCCGAGGTTCACGAAAGGCGAGCCGTTGCCGCCCACGAATTGCAGGGCATTGCCGTCCTTGCCGGGGACCCACGCCAGTTGACCGGTCAGGGTTCCCTCGTGGGCGCCGGTCTCATCGACGGCGGTCAGACCCGACGTCGCGTCCAGTTTGTAGTAGGCGACCAGCCCGTCCGGCACCGCAGCCTGCACTGCGCATGCCGTCGCCAGTACGCACAGACCGGCCGTCATCAGCCACAAGCGATTCATTCTCGAACGTCTCATGCCAAACCTCCTTCACCGTGCACTATCGCGGGGCTTGTGCCGTTCCGCCCTCAGCTCCTGTCGATCATGGCTGCTGGCGCTTGCCCGGTTGAGCCAGGATCTTCACGACAGCTTCTATAGTAACCGATGGCAGCCGGCCAGAAGACACGAATATATTGAGCAAAGGCGACTTCGCCCCCAAGAGGGTGAATGTGAGTGTCCGGCTGAGGCCGAGAGTCCTGCCGACCATAGACAGAAGCGTGGCTTCGGCCGGTGAGGACCGAAGCCACGCGGCATTGCTGCTGCCGATGGAATGGGGCTGTTCGCCCGCATCCCGTCAGGGCGAATGATCATTCGCCCCTACTGGTTTGCGACCGGGCGGCCGTAGCCGATATCGTCGATGTAGACGGTTCCCGTGCCTCCGGCGGCAGGGGCATTGCGGTCACCGACGCCGATGTACAGCTTTACGACCCGGCCCAGATTCACGCCGGCCAGGTCGCTGTACGGAATCTGCCACTGGTTCCAGCCGGTCTTCGTTGTCGCGGCCGGGTCCGGGTTCTTCGCGACCGCGATCTTGCCGGCGGCGTCCTCCACGGCGACGTAAAGGGCCTCGGGGGCATTGCCCTCCGGCTGTGTGACGCCGATGCCGGCGACCTGCCATTGCCCGCTGACGCTTCCCGCCGTCGAGATGTTGGAGAACTCGGCGCTGGTCGGAATGGCCCCGTCATGACTGGTCAGCGCCAGCCCGATGTAGACATTGCCGGCCATCTGGATCTCCAGCGCCGGACTGACGGTGATGTCCGCCCAGCTCGTCCCATCGGCCGAATGCTGTGCGGTGAACGTGTTGTTCGTCCGCGTCAGCTTGACCCAGTACGGCGCCGCCGGGCCGGCCGCGTCGGTGTTGGCGCTGGCCTGTCCGGCGACCGGGCGCCGCTGGAAGCTGATGCCGTGGTCCGGCGTCACCGCCACGAAGGCGTGCTTCGAGCCGGCTTCCAGCGTCTCGCGAATCATCACGCCCGCTTTGGCCCACTCGTTGCTGCGTTCGAGAGTGTCGACGCGGGCGATGATCGAGCCGTTGCCGCTGAGGCTCTTGTAGGCAAAGCGGAACTGATCGGCGGTGTCCCAGATGTCCGTCCCGATCGCGCTCATCACGATGCCCTGGGCGGTCTCGATGAAGGCCGGTGCGTTGCCTCGGAAGTAGATCGCCAGCGTGGTTGCCCCGTACGCCGTCCAGTCCTGGGCCGTTTCGAAGTCGCGTTCGGTTTCGGAATACCAGGGCGAGACGCTGTTGTCGTACTGCAACGGCATGGACTGCCTGCCGCTGTTGACGATCGTCTTCTCCGCGAACGGCGCGTTGAGGTAGCCGACCGTCGAGCCGGTGCTGTTGACCCATCCATCCATCCACGTGTCGAAGATGGCTTCCCCGGCATCGACGTTGTCGGTGTAGGTCTCGAACCCGTCGATCACCGCGTACTCTTTGGTCGCGAAGCTCCAGAGATCGCCTTCCCACACGCTGATCGCCTCGGCCTCGTTGACCTCGACGACCTTCCAGAAGTAGGCGCCTCCGAATTCCAGACCTGCGGGGACCAAGCTCGGCTGAGCGGTCGTGCCGGCCAGCGCCAGCGACGACTCATCGGAACCGAGGTAGACCTCATGGGAGACCGCCTCTCTTCCGGTTTGCCATCTCAGGACGACGCCGGGGTCCACGTCGGTGGCGCCGTCGGCCGGCTGCGGCTTCTGCGCGTAGACGGGAATCTGGAGGAACCGCACTTCGCTCAGGCCGTACTGGCCCATGATGCCATAGCCGCTGTTGATGGTCAGGCGGACGTACCTGGCGGCCACACCGCCGAAATCCACCGTCGTGTTGGCGGCATAGTCGGCCTTCGCTGTGGCCTTGGCAAACTGGACGTCACCCAGACTGGTCCAGTCCGTGCCGTTCTCGGAGTACTCGATGGCGACATCTTTCAGACCGAAGCCGAGGATCAGCTCGAACTGCACGTTGTAGTTCCAGACCAGCATCTGATAGAGCTTCTCGACTCTCGGGAATTCGTACTGGATCCAGGTGGCCTCGCCGGCCGGAGGTGTGGCCAGCCACATGTCCTTGGCCGCGATCGAGTGTTGGTCCTGGGCATTGAGTCCGGACCCGTTGATGGTGTTCTCGATGGGGCTGTCTTCCTCGCTGGTCGCATTGGTCGTCGCGATGATGTTCTGGACGGGGTAGGCGAAGGACTCGGCGGTAAAGGTCCAGACATCTCCCTTGTGGATCGAGTTGTCCGGCGGCGCGTTGACCTCGTCGATTCGCCAGTAGTACGTCTGATCGAATTCCAGGCGTCCGGGCGGATCGAACGTTGCGGCGCTCTGGCCCTGGCTGACCAGCACGCCCAGCGGATTGGCCCGACTGGCATTGCTGACGTCGTCGAAGACCGTGCCGAAGTAGACGTCGTGCGTGTTGGCAAACTCGCCGGGCGACCATGCCAGGACAACTTCTCGCGAAACGTCCGTGTCGCCGTCCGCTGGATCGGGGGCCGAGGCCTTCTCGCTGCTGCCTTTGGCGAGAATGGCGGTTCCCCAGGAGGCAGGGATCTGCCAGTCGGCATTGCTGCCTGAGAAGGTCGAGACCTGGGCCTCGCGACTGTCGCCGCCGTCGTCATCGTCGTTGATGAAAACGTCGATCCCGATGAGATCCCCCATGGTGGGCGCCGAACCCTGGAGCGACAGCCACGGGAGCCTCATCTCGATGCGCCAGCCGGTGTCGGTGTTCACCTGCGCATGCTCGACGCCGTCCAGACTGGTATTCGTCCCCTGGACGTCGTCGGCGGTCCAGCCGAAGGTGTACTGGCGATCGTCATCCGCCAGCGGCGATCCGGGGCCTTTCGTGTTGCCTCCATCGAAGTAGAACTCCACGCTGTCGTCCAGGTACGCGCTTCCGGAGTTGTTCTGGAGGGAATCGTCGTTGACGTCCACGATCACGTAGATGTACAGCCCGTCCCACATGGCTCGCCAACTGCCGGAACAATCCGCGGGCGAGGAGACGGTGCCGTCGATGGTGGTCTTGATGTACTGCGTTCTGGCGATCGACCAGATCGGGTCGACCTCCCCATCCAGGACAGGGGGCTTGATGACCGAGGGGATTTCCATGTCATAACCCTGGGCCGCCGCCGACCCGACCAGGCCCAGAATCAAGACCAACAGACACATGATTCTTCCGCACATACTTGTCCTCCTTTCAATCAGCCTATGGAATGGCATGGCGCTGCATTCATTTCTGATCGATTCGTCAGGCCCCCGAGGGGCAGAGTGCGTGCCGCGGCACCTCCTTTCCGAAAAAGCGACAGGAAAAATCGTCAAATGACGGATCATCTTTGGGAATGAACATGGACCCGGCGCATCCCCCCTTGCGCCATGTGTGCAACGCGACACATTGCATAAGGGCCTCCGAGTCCGATTCGCCGCAGGGTGGCTCGCTTCAGACCCTCGCGGCTGCATCAGGAACCCACACATCCGTATATCCTTTATACCAGACGCTGCCCCTTCAAGCAACACGGTTTTGCGTCAAATCGGAGCCCGGCGGCACATTACAGCCACCTTTTCCCGTTGCCGGGGTGGCATCGGCCGGTCGGAAGGTCGACCCGGACGACGGCCTGCTGTGCCGGGGCCGGCGCAGAAGTGGTCATATACCTGCGGGAAGGTCGAAATCAGTATGGAATGCGGCCGATGTGGTCGAATGTGGAGCGCACGACCAGCGCCACCCAGTCTTTGTCGGTGTCCACCGCCGGCTGGCCGATGGTTACCACGCCCGGGCCGGAGGTCATCGCCAGCGTCCCGACCTGAAGCGGACCGCCTTCGCGAGGGTTGAACCACCGAATGCGAAAGGTCTCCGTCGCGGTCCCGAGGTCCAGATCGGTCGTTCCGCCCGAGGGCAGATAGATGGCGTACACTGCTCCAGGTTCGGCCAAGCAGTAATCGTCTTCGGCCGACGTCAGCTCGTCGTGGTGGTTCATCCTGGCGAAGGGAAGGTCCCGGATGAACTCCACGGCGTAACGCGTCAGGTCCCACAGGCGCTCGCGGCTGCGCCAGCTCTCGCAGTTCAGGTCGTTGTGGGCGAAGCGATAGCCGAAATACCATTCGACACCCGCGCCGCCGGCCATGAGGTTGGCCCAGAGGTGCTTCTTGCGCGCCTCGTCGTGGGCGTAGTCGTCGTTGTCGGGCTTGACCCCCGTGTGGGCCGGACCGATTTCGTCGAGACAGACGAACCACTGCCGTCCGGCCTCCTTTGATGCGTCAAGCCACTTGAGCGTCTGGGCGTGCGTGTCGTTGGTCTGGAGCGAGGGCCCCTCGAAGTCGGGGAAGCCCAGCAGCGGTGTGTAGACTTCGTCGTACTTGCCCGGATAGGTGTGGCAGACGATCGGATGATCGTACGGGTCGATGTCCCGGATGTACTTGCAGAAGGCCTTCCGCTGGGCGTCGGTATTGGTGTTCTCCTCGCCCAGATTCCAGACGAGCGCCAGGTGGTGGCCGAACCGCGCGATCAGCTCGCGGTAGTAGAGCTTGCGCAGCGGGCCCAGTTCGCCTCCGTCGAGCGCCTGATCGTTCTCCGTCTCCTGCGTGACGACGTGAAGCATCAGGCCGAGCTGATCCATGTGCGAGAACACGATCTCCCACTGATCGAGTTTGCTGCAATCGAAGCGCAGCTTGTCGCCCGGGACGACCCAGGGCCACACGTCCTTGCCGTCGCCGCCGTCGACGTTGTAGGTGAGGAAGTAGACGCTGTTCATGCGTTTGGAGGCGAGGTAGTTCAGGGCGCCGATGATGGCCTTGCCCTTGCCGTCTTTCCAGGTCGGGTCGCCCTCGCGCCAGTCCTGCAGGTGCGGCTCGTAACGGTGAATGAACTTGGGGCCGGCCGCCTCGCCTTCCCGCAGCAGATCCTCGGTGTCGTAGGTGTCGTCGAAGTCGGCGTAGGCCAGGAAGTTCTCGGGGCTGTCGGCTCCGGCCTTGATGAAGTACTCTTTCGTCTGCGCGAATTGCAGGTAGCGTCCGCCGGTGTATCGCAGCAGGCCCTTGGCACGCAGGTCGGGGGCGAGCTTGTCGCTGGCGTTCACGACGAACGTGCCCGTGAGCCCGTCGAACGCGGCGGGGGTCCCGACGTTCGGGTCGGTCATCAGGGCCACCTCCGGACCGGCGCGGAACGACGCGGTGTAGGTCCACAGGCCGGCTTCGTCGGGGACGAAGTGGACGCGCCAGCGGTTGCCGCTGTTGGCGCTGGTATTGGCGGCGTCGCCGTCGGCGGCGTAGTAACCCGGCACGACGTGCTGCCGGTCCCAGCGGGAGAACGTCACGTTCAAGCGGTAATCGACAAAGGGATTGGGATCGGCGATCTCGTTCGTCTGAGGGCCTTCGAAGGTCAGCGTGACGGCGTGCCATTGCATCATGGGACCGGTCACGACCGCCGCCGCTTGCGGCGCGCGCGTGGCGCATCCACAAGCGAACGTCAGCCAGGGCAGGACGAGCAGAATCGGCCCGTGTCGCTTCATGTCGAGGCTCCTTATCGGATCAACCATTCTCAATCGTCCCGATATGTTAAGGGTCGGCCCGAAACCTTGGCAATAGAATTCCGCCCCGCTCGTAGTGTGGTGTCTGTGCGAATTTCGCGGCACGGCCCGTTTTCCACCACGCAGCGCCATGTGTGGCAGCGGCAAACGGAGCAAGGCGGAGTTTGCCGATGGCTTCGACGGCACGCGTATCACCATCGGCAAGCCTGCGCTTGCCGCTGCCACACGGCTGCCAGAATATTTTCACAGACACGTAGTGTGCCCGTGAGGGCATACAAGACAGTAGCGTCTCACGACGCCACTACAAACGATCGCCTTACCGTGTCCCTGCGACCCGTGCGGCGGACAACTCGGCGTCGAGCAGCAGGTCGGAGCTGGACAGAGACTGATTGTGGACCTGGATCGCCAGTACGTTGGCGCCGGGCACGAGCACGTCGAGACGGTCGGTCAGATCGACCGGCTCCGGCTCGCAATCGCCGCAGCAGCCTTCGTGACTGAGCAGAGCAGGCTGATCGTGTGCAGGCTCGTCCGGTTCGGCAAAGCCAGCGACGCGGACGTCGTTGATAAAGGCGATGTACCCATCGTCGAAGTCGACAGCGAGCGTCAAGCGGCTCAGTTGCGAAGGGTCTTCGACGTGGAACTGCCGGCGGGCATACACGCTGAGGTAGCCGTTGCGCATGTCGGGCAGGTCCGTGGCGATGCAGGACTCATAGCCCGAACCGGTCTCGTAGCCGATCGGGGTCGGGCCCGACGGCCATGTGCTGTCATCGAACGACAGCGTGTTCCAATCAGCCGCCGGCTCCTGCGTCCCTTTGAAGTATCGCCAGGAATCGCCCGAGACGACCAGCGGCTCGATGAAGGCGGCGGCGTTGAGATACGTGATCTCAGAGTTGCCGGTCAGCTCGGCGCCGATGGGATTGCGGAGCGTCACGCGGATGGGACGAATGCCTTCTACGGCCGTGACGCCGAGGGGGATCTGTCTGACGGTTTCGCCCGGGACGAAGTGCAGCGTGTCACTGCCTATAGTGCTCCCATCCGCCTCGACTGTGTAATCGACGGAGACATCGCTCGTGGTGAAGGCGCTCAGGCGAACGGCAACGGCCTCGCCAAGCTCCGAGGCGTCGAGCACGTTCGCATCGACGGCCAGGCCGATGCCGACGGTGCCGGCGCCGGTCGGCAGGAAGGGCGCCAGGCGGGCCGATTGATTCGGGTCGGTCTGCGGGTTCCACGGCGCGTTGTCCGGGAAGTACGGATCGGCAAGACTCAGATGGTTGTCGCGTATGTCCATCTGCGAAAGGTGCACGGACCAGTCGTCCCACGCCTGCCCCCAGACGTCGCGCCGGTTGAACAGCAGCAGCGAATCTCGCACGCGCAGGAATCCGTGGTAGCTCCAGTCGTAGTTGTCGCCGAAACGCGCGCCGACGAGATTGGCGGTCGACAGACAGCGGACGACGTCGACCTCGGGCGAGCCGAACCCGCACTCGATGCCCTGGCCACAATTGAGAGCGACCGTGTCGGTGACATCGGCGTCACGCGCCTCCGACCAGGCCATCGCCTCGTGATAGCACGATTCGAACCAGCAGCGTTCGACCTTCACCGAACCGCCGGAGCCGGAGCCGGCGTCGATGCCGTCGTCCAAGGCCCAGCCGATCAGGCAGTCGGTCAGGACGTGGGCGCCGCCGGTCAGGTAAAGCCCATCGTTGTCGTCGTCTGCGAAGGGCGCGCGGGCCGATGGAAACTCGATCAGCGCGCAGTCGTTCAGGACGACCGAGCCTCCGTTGTACTGGCCGGTGGTGATGCACTTTTGCACGAGGCACCGCGTCATCGTCAGGTACGCGTCCTCCCCGTGCCCGGCCTGGCCCTGGTTCTCGACGAGAAAGCAGTCCGTCAGCGTCAGGTGCGCATCGTCGGCCAGGAAGAAAAGGCATTGCTCGTCGCGGTGGCTGTGGCCATAGTCGGAGTGGTTATCCAGCCAGTCGGGGTCGGCGCCGCTGCCGGTGAGGATGGTTCCTGTGAAAGTTCCTCGCGAGCCTCCCGCCTCAAACAGGAAGCCGCCCCACGGGATGTTGCGGTCTCGACAGGTGAACACGACCGGACGCTCGACGGTTCCGTTGACGATGATCTCGCCTTCGACCACGATGTCCGTGTCGGGATCGACGAGAATGACGCTGCCCGCTCCGATGGTCAAGGTCGCGCCCGGTCTGATGGTCAACGCGTCGCCCGTGATGCGGATGCGGGCGTCCTCGGGCCAGGTTGTCGCTGCGGCGACCTCTCCGGAGACTGTCTGCCAGTCGGTGGTCGCTTCGATGGCGATTTGACGTGAGGCTGTGAGGGAGTATATCCGAGCCGTGTAGAGCAGGGGGCCTGGGTCGGTCGCCCCCTGCAGGAAGACCGAGCCAACGCCGCGCAGCAGGTCGAGCGGGTGGTCGGGGAATTCAAGTGCCTCGATCGCGCCGTTGACGCCGAGACGCCTTCCCGCCTCGTTCTCGACTCGGGCGACGACCGGGATTTCCATTCCGGCCGGGTACTGGGCCGGCGCGACAAGCTCCAATCGTGCGCAGGCGAACTCGCCGGCAGCCGAGGCGATTGTCGGGTAGGGCGTCCAGGGCGGCAGGCCCCATTCGGCGTTGCCCCGGCTGCTGTCGCGAACGATGAAGCGGACCACTTGGCTCTGCTCGGCCTCCGAGGCCGCTTCGGCCCGATGGATGTGCAATTCGTAATAGTCGGCCTTGTCGACAGTTACGGAGACATCCGTCGCGACCGGCTCGCCGTTCAGCGAAGCGGTGGTCTCGAGGCCTTCCTCGGATGACACGACGAAAGAAACCCGGTCTTTGTAGACTTCCCGGTCCTCGACGCCTTCGACCCAGGTCTGCGCCCATCCTGCCTCGACCCGGGCGAGAACAAGCACCAGCCAGAGCAGCATCGCCGGCGCACCGGCACGGCGGCGCACCGATTGCCACAAACCCTTAAGAATGCAGCACTTAGTTCTCCGTCCCATGTCCCTCACTCCACAGGCAGGGTCCCGATCTGCCCAAGCCAGCCCTTCCGGACCCGCTGTCCTGGCTGGAAATTGGCTTTCTTCGTTCGTTGCCGAACTGCCATAAAATAATTGATAACAAGGAGTTAAAGCTTGTTATTGCCTCCGCAATTGGGTTTGTTTCGCACGAATGCCTGCCATAGATTTTCACGCTTCTGGGCCATGACCCGGCCCGCTTCGGATCAAACACTCAGACCGGGCCGTGTTCGTTAATCAGAATACTAATGTCGGCTGGGCGCGTCAAGCCAAATCTCGATTTTTCCATCTATCCGAAAGGGGAGCGTGAGTGTGTGTGGACCCTTTGTCCGGCGCAGCAGGAAGGCCGGACCTCCGCGGCCCGGCCTTGGTCGGTTGACTGTTCTCGAAGGGCTATGGATTGAGGGACGAGTGAATCTGTCTCGCGAGGGTCATGACGTTCTCATATGTCACATGGGCTGGCGCCACGCTGTTGTCGCTCAGCTCCGCCATGGCCCCGATGACCCAGGTCTTGAACTCAACGTCCGACGTGATGGTCACCTCCTCCGCCACGAGATTCGGCCGGCCGCCGAAACTCCGGGGTTCCACGCCACTGTATTCCGAGATGACCTTGTAGTACTTGAACGTGTTGCGTTCCGGCACCTTCCTGTCTGGCACATAGAGACCCCATTCGTAGAACTTGCCTCTCTTCGCCGTCCAGGCCAGATGATAACCCGCCAGGATCGTGTCCTCTTCTTCGATGGGCCAGGGCTTCAAGGCCACCACACGCGCCGGTAGCTGGGGCAGAGACTCCGCCGGCCGCAGATTGGCGAAGACGTCGGCCTGGGATTCCTGGGGCAGATGATTGGCATGCCAGCCGAGGATGACGCTTCCGTCGTTCAGCGTGAACCCAACGCACGTGTAGAATCTTGACCTACCGTCATAGTCACCAAGCTCTCGCGTGACCGCAGTGGCTTTCGTATTGACCAGCTCATAGCCGTCAGGGGGATCGGTGCGAAAACAATCCGGCGGTGGTAGGACGTCGTATTCGATCGTGTGGGCCTCCTGCCTCAGCATCCATTCTACCGAGTCCTCCTTTTCGTTCAACCATCGACGGATGCGGAGTATCCGGCCTGTCGAGGGGGACAACCATATTCTCAGCTTCGTGTACGGGACAGTCTCGTCCGGCGCGACGATTTCACCTTCCCACACATCGGTCGCGGTCCCTTCGATCTGCTCGCGTCCGGTCCGGGTGAATCCCTTCACCTCGCGGAGGTGTTTCATGAACGCGGGGAACGCCCCCATGGTGTGCATCTTGAGACGTCGCTGGAAGGGACTCAGCTTTGCGTATTCTATCGATAGCGTAGTCCGTCCCGTGGCGGGATCGGTGGAGTAACCGCGCGTATCCATGCAATACTCGCCGTCAAAGACCTCCAGCATGCACAGCGGCCGGTTCGGGTCCGAATCGGCGTACCCGATGGTGTAGTCGTCTCTGTAGCGGCCGTTCCTGCGGTCGATCCAGTGCTCGAAAGGCAGTCTCTTGAGTTCTCCGCTATCGACGGACTCCCGCAGGTGCCATCCCTTGATGTGGATGACATCGGCATTCTGTGAGTGTTCCAGGGCCTCGGTGAGTCCGTAGGCGGCCGTCCCCAGGCCGATCCAGCGAAGACCAAGTCCGGCCGCGACAAGGATGGCTGCGGCAACGGCCACTTTCCTCAGGATTCGCCTTCGCAGGGATGGGACTGCTAGCCGAGGCTGCTCGATCGCGGCTAACACCTGCGACCGGCGAGCGGCCATGCCGGCGTCGATCCGGGCGAAGTGGTCGGCCAGAGAGGCATGTTCCCGTGCCAGCGATTGGGCATACCGGCGGCAATCGGCACAGCCATCGAGGTGCTCTCGAAGGGCTCGCTCATCTGCCTCGGGCAGGGCATCTGAGATGGCATCTGAGATATGGTCTCTGATTCTCCGGCAATCAGCGTTCATCGTGATCTCCTTCCATCAGCAGGGCGTGCAACTCGTTTCTTGCTGCGCGGATCCGCTGACAAACCAGCGAGTGAGAGATATTCAGTATCGTGGAGATCGTTTCGGCGTCTTTCTGCTCGAAGTAGTACATGGTCAGTGGGACGCGGAGTTCCAGCGGCAGCCGCCGGATGGCGCGCTCCAGATCATGGTCCGCATGCGGTTCTCGTACCTGCTCAACTGCTTGCTCGGCGGCCCTGGCCTTGAGACGTTTCCGCCTTCGCAGGGCATCGAGGCACAGATTTCTGGCGACCTTCAGTATCCAAGGCTCAAACCGCCCGGCGTCGGACAGCTTGCGGATATTCGTAAAGCCCTTGAGCATCACCTCCTGGGTGAGGTCTTCGGCGTCGTGTGCGCTGCCCATCATGCCCAGACACAGGGCAAAGACGCGTCGGTAGTGCCTCTCGACCAGGGTGGCGTACGCCGCCTTGTCCCCTTGCCGGCAAGCTTGCACTGCGTTGTCGTCGGCCGCGTCGTTCAATCAGGGTTCCCCAACCTGTTCTGCCAATCAAGACGAGCGGCGCGCCGCCTCCATGCAGAAAAGACTGCGCGCTCGGCCAGATTCATCCCGCGAATCGCACCAGGTAGGCCGGGTGCGTTCGTATCGCAGGCATGGGCCCTCGTCAATGGAAAAGGCCGGACCTCCGCGGCCCGGCCTATGGGGTTACTGTGAACTTGGCAGGGCGAATGATCATTCGCCCCTACGAACGTGCGCCTGGTTCGGACCGGCCTCCAGACGCTGGTCTATGGCTCCTCCTCGCTGGCCTCCGCCAGGATGATGTCGTACGTCGTGTCCACGCCGGCGTGCAGAACCACCTGTTGCGCACGTCCCTGTCCGTCGGCTTCTACGACGATTGTTGCCTGCGTCCAGCAGGACGGCAGATGTCCCAGGCTGTAGCGGCCGTCGGCATCCGTTTGCGAAGCAAACCCGGCTTTCCACTCTCTATCGAGCCCCCCTGCGCGGAGCGTGTTCGATCCGATCTGCAATTCGATTGCTTTGGCCAGGACCAGGGCATCGGCGACGGGAACGCCGTTGACATCGGTCACCTGTCCCGCGATGACGCCGGCCGGGCCGGTGACGAGCACGACGTCGCCAATCTGAGGGTCGCCGTACATGGACCCGTTGCCGGCGAGCTGGCCCGGATCACCGGGCAAGTTCGCGAGGAATTCCTCTTCGCTGCGGATGGTGAGAACTACGCCCTGATGTGTCTCTTCCACGCGTTCGTCCGAATCGTCTGGCTCATCGGAGATTCTACGCCGAACCGGTGCGGGCTCAGAAGGCGGTCGGATCACGGTCCATGCCACGCTGTACGGATCGCTGTCCGTGTAAGCCCAGACGAACATGGGCAGGTCCACCGGTCCTATCGACTGGCTGCCGTCTGTCGGCGGGGCGGGCAGGGCGAATGTCCCCTGGGCATCGGTCTGACCCGGTGCGGCGTAGGATGCGAAGATCCACGCATCGGGTACGACGTTGCCTTGCGGGTCGACCACCGCACCGGCCAGGGCTACGGAGTACCCCCCGGAGGTGTCGTCATCATCCTGCATCGCCTTGACCTGTTTGTCCCTGGAGGGGATCGGGGTGGTGTGTGCAATGAACACATACCAACGGCCGGGGCGACCATTCACGGCGAAGACATAGAACTCCTGGCTGGTGACCTCCGTTTGCCCATCACGCTCGATCTCGTACTGACATGGAATCCTGAACCTGGGCGAAATGAACCGGATCGGCGCCGGCTGTCCAATGGAGAGGATACGTACGGGCCGCAGGTGGGCATAACGCTCGCTCAGCATTTCGACCGGCGCGCCGCCGCAGAGATTGCCCGCCGTGGCGTAATCCCCTTGCGCCCAGGCTTCCAGCATCTGACGGAGAACCTCCACGGCAGCCTTGTCGTTGGTCATGTCGCCTTGCGCCATCCCCACCTCCTGCGTCACCTGGTCTATCAGGACGGTGCCCTCGGGGAAAGCGCGCTCGAAGAGTCCGGGGTCCATCACCTCGTTGTATTCCAGCACCTCGATGCCGTGATGGATCGTTCCTCCGTCCTCCTGGCCCCAGTGGTCGTCGATTCGAACGACGAACTTCGTGACGGGATCGACCACCAGAGTCTGTTTCAGCGGTTCACCGTCCGTGCGCTTCACGTGAATCGTCATCCGGTACGTATCGCGCAAAGACTCTTCCATCTCCATGACGGCCTTGCCCTCCGCCACCAGCGCATCAATCCCCGTGACGATCGTCTCCGGATCGAACTCCTCCAGTCCCTCCAATCCGCCGCCGGTGTTCTCGACGTGCGTCATCAGGTGAACGCCCCACGGCGGCGGATAGTACTGGCTCATGACGTTGTCTTCCCAGATCGTCACGAGAGTGTTCTCAGGACCTTCGCTCTCATGTTGCCGAAAGCGAATCAGGTTTCCATCTTTGTCGAACTCGGCCCAGAATTCATCTTTGCGTTGCTGTTGCCAGTAGGTTTGTATGTGGAACGAGCGTTTGCCCTGCATCGCTTCCACCGTCTGTCCGAAGGCGTAGGCCGGCGTCGTTGTCCTGACCATCATGGCGATCAGCACCCCGGCAACGCCCAGGAATACCGCCGCCGCAGCGAACCTCGTGACTGGACTTCTCATAATGCTTCTCCTTCCCTTCGGCGGATCGTACGCCGCCGAAGATCTCTTCTGGTTGTCGGGTAATTGCTCGAGCAGGTGTTCCAGGACCGCCCGGTCGGCGCCGGGGGCCGTGCGGATGCCCGCCTGGGCTACAGATTTCTTGATATCTCTAAGCAATCGCATTGTGTGACCTCACCATTGAGCAGTGACCGAAGCTTCCCGAGTCCGCACCGGTATCGGCTCAGGACCGTCTTGATCGGCACGCCTTGCAGTTCCGCGATCTGGCGAAACCGCAGCGCGCCCTGAAGGCGCAGGGCGATCACCTCGCGCTGTTCGTACGAGAGCAGGGCCATCGCGCGGGCGACGCGCTCGAGTTCCTCGCTACAGATGGCCCACTGGTCCGGCCGGACCGATTCGGAGGCGACCGATCGAATCTCGTCGAGGCCGACCTGCCCGCGCCGCCGGCGGTCGCGGTTGGCGTTTCGCACGCGATTGGCCACGCACGTCGCCAGATAACCCTTCAGCGAGCCGGTCAGCCGGAACTGAGGCGCGCCGCCGATGAACGCGACGAACACGTCCTGGACGACGTCCTCCGCCAACGTCGTCTCATTGGACAGCGAAACCGCCAGCCGGAGCAGATCCTCTCTGTACTTGCCATAGATGCGGCATAGCGCGTCGCGGCTTCCCTGCTTCAGCCGCCAAACGAGATATCGGTCTTCCAGCACGGCGCCGAGCCTCTCGCACGAGTGAATCGATCCACTTGCACCTATATAACACGCACGAGCCCCGTTTTACTCAAACGAAAACTCCTCGCGTGCGAATTCAGCGCAAAGAGAAGGCCGGACCTCCGCGGCCCGGCCTTTCACGATGGCGCAAGGCTCCATCTATTTCTTGACGCCGTACTCGAATGTGTAGGGTTCGTTCTTGTCCAGGTCCTTGCCTGCGCAGCGCAGGGTGAAGCCGCTCGCGGTCTTCTCGTACTGGAACGGTTCACCGCTGAACGGGTCCTGTGGGAGACCGGCGGGCAGGGCGTCGGGCAAGCGGCCCGTTTTGGCATAGGATGAGTACACGTCAATGGCATTCCGCAGCGCATTCGAGTCGGCGGCCAGTCGGATGGAGAGAGCGTAGACGCGTTGGAACGTCGGTGCGAAACAAGCCGTCAAGACTGCATCCTGGTTCGTATCGCAGTCTGCTGATAGCGTCTTGCTCAGTTCCCCCAATTTCGCGTACGCTTGCGGATAGGGAATTGCGAAAGCCGCCTCCACGTGGTCCATGAAGTCGTTCCAATAGGCGATGTTCCTGGTGTAGAACTGTGCATCGGCGGTGCGAACGAGCTCCAGAACCTTCGTCTTGAAATCGCAATCGTCCAACCCAGCCTGCACGGCGTTGCCGATCTTGTCGGGCGCCATGGAAACGATCGCCGCCTCGCGTTTCCACTTGAGCACGGGCCCGATTGAGAACGGCTGCTTGTCGAGTTCCGCCAATTCCGATTGCAGCCAGGTCAGCATCTCAGCGTCCGGCGGCATCCGGGACAGGAAGCGGGTAACGCACTTGTGAGTCGCCGCATTGATCGCGACGCCGACGAGATAGCAGATCAGCGGACGCTCGTTGAGATGCCGCGCCATGCGGTACATGGCGATGCAGTGTTCCATCGCCGTCCTCGGGTGCCCCTTGTCGAACTGCATGGTAGCCTCGGCGGCGATGAGGAAGAAGACGTTCCTGGCCTGATTGTGGGGGGGCAGCAGCACCTCGGTGCCCTGGGCGTAGTCCAAGCCCCAGTCGCAGCGATCGATGCGCGTGGCATCGAGCACCATGTCGATAACGGGCCGGTTCTTCGCGAGATACGCCTCCAGTGTCTCATTGCGTTCGATCCGGCCATGCCAATAGTCATCCAGCATCGGCTTGATCTCGTCTTCGGCTTGATAAAGCATGAAGGCCTGGTAGTAGAGCACGGCGGCGTTGTCCGGCGGGTACGCCGCGGCCGGCGAGGCCCAGGGCGCGAATGTCACGGCACACAGCAATCCCATCAGGTGACTCTTCTTCGTTGTCATAGTCCTCACCTCTAAAGGTCTTTCATCTCGTTTTCCAGGTGCGTTAGCAACTCATCGACGGATGGAGTCTTCGCGTCTGCTCGAAAGGCTCCAAAAGTCTCTTTGCACTGCCTCTCCACCGCCTCGATTCCGCCTTGCCGAAACGCCTTCTCCAGCGAGATAGCGGTCGCCAGTTCGATCCTCGACACGATTCGCGGTTTCGACGGGGCTGGTTTGGATTCGAGCGGCCTGCTACGGCTGACGAGCAGGACGATGACGGTGACGACTGCCACGACAGCGGCCAGGCTCAATGCCCAGGAGCGGGGCACCGGCCACCAGGTGGCGTGCGGCGAAGCGGACTTGCACTGCACGTCGAGCAGCTCATCCAGAATCTGGCGGTCACACTCGGCACCCACCGTGACGTCCAGATTCGCCTGTTTGAAGGATCGTTCGATGTCTTTCTCCGATCTCATGGTTCCAACTCGCCATTGAACGTTGACCGCAGTTTTGCCAGTGCGTAGCGATAGCGGCCCTTGACGGTATTGACTGAAACCGCCTGCGAACGGGCGATCCGACGGAACGTCATGCCCGCTCGCAGGTGCAGTGTGACGACCTCCCGCTGCTCGTAAGGCAACTCTGCCAGTGCGTCGCTCCATCGCTGCAATTCCTCGTTGTATGCGATCCACTGCTCGGGCGTCTTATCCGGCGAGGCCGCCTCCGCCGCTTCGTCCAGCCCGACGGTCTGCTTTCGTTGCCGGGCCCGATTGCGGTTGCGTGCGTTGTTCGCGACGCAGGTGAGCAGGTACCCCTTGAGACTGCCGCTGAGCTTCAGCGTCTCGGCCGACCGGGCGAAGGACACGAAGGCGTCGTGCACCGCGTCCTCGGCGTCGCCTTTGTCCCTCAGCAGCATGGCGGCCAGTCGGAGCAGGTCGGTGCGGTACTTCTCGTAGATCCGGCACAGCGCCTCGCGGCTGCCGCGTTTGAACCTCCAGATGAGCACCGTGTCTTCCAGCATCCGCACCGACTTTCCCAAGCTCAAGATCACCGTCATTTATACCACAAACCAGACGCCCCTTTGGGTATGAGAAGACGCGGATTTTCCGCTCCGGCGGCCTCCCGCCAACGCCCGCGCATGAAAAAGGCCGGACCTCCGCGATCCGGCCTGGATGGTTCCGTCGTCAGCAACGGGCTATGGCGTAGTGGACTCACGGATTTGCCGTGCCAGCGCCATGACATTCTCGTAGGTGACGTGGCCTGGCGCGACGCCGTCGTCACTCAACTCCGCCATCGCGCCGCGCACGAACAGGTCAAACTCGTCGGGGGCAATCGGATTCTCGTGCACAGGGTTTCCAACGGCCGACTCCTGCTCCACGGGGAGATTGAACCGGCAGAGCATGCGAACGACTTCCGGCCCGGCGGCCGCCGGCGGGGATGGCTGCGTGGGCACGAACAACGCCCACTCGTAATACCAGCGGTCGGATTTCGTGTAGGCCAAATGGCGACCTGTGTAGACAACCTCCGGACGCGAATAGGGCTCCAGAGGAATGGTCTTGAGCCCATAGACCACCATCGGAAGCTTGGGCAGCTCTCCGCCAGGCGTGAGGTCCTGGAACAGATGCGCCTGATCGACGTAGCGATCCTGCTCCAGGTCGTCACTGTGCCACGCGACGATCATGCTGCCATCGGCCAAAGTGAAGCTGACGGCGACACAGACCCGGGCCCTGCCCATGAAATACCACCCCCTACCGAGGCCCTCGCCAAGCGTGGCCGTTTCGAGCGTGTTCTGGTACTCGTAGTCTGGCGGCGGATCGAAGGCGAAGACCTCTTCCGGGACCTCGACGTCCCGCTCGATGGCCTCGGCACACCAACTCAACCGCCAACGATCCTCATGGTCCTTGGCCCAGATATAGATTCGCCCCAGTTCCCCCGTTGCCGGTGCCATCCAACAGCGGGTCTTCTTCCGAGCATCGATCCTTTCCCATATATCGAATAGGACGCCCTCTATCGTCTCCTGGCCCACCCGGACGAAGTGTTCGAGTTGCTCTTCCGTGATCCGGTGAAGGCGATCCTCGATCTGATTTCGGATGGTCAATCGTCTCATGATCGGGCTGGTCTTGTTGAACCAGACGAGTCTCCTCGTGTGGTCGATGTCCATCGCGTACGTGGCGGTGTGAACGCCTTCGATGCGGCTTATGCCACGCGTGCCATCCGGTCGGCTCCACGAGGAAGACGAAGTAAAGTACTCGCGCAAACCGGGCACATCGAGCCAGAGTTCACATGGAATGACGATGGCCTGCTCGAATTCGGGCTGGTTCGAATCGGTCTCGTAGAGCCAGACCGTCGACTGGACGTGCAGCGTTTGAATCTCTCCAAGCAGCATGGGCAGGTCCGTGATGGCATAGGCGGGCGCGCTGGACCGGCTCCAGAACGTCAGGGCCAGCGCCGCCACGGCGATGACCGCCGCGACGGAGGCTACTTTTGCGATTCGAGTCTTCATGAGTCTTCTCCCGATACCCGGCCCGCAGGGGACCGGTCTGATCGGCATGGATTCTTCTCGTGCGTTCATGACATCCGTCAACAGTCGGTCGCGTAGCGTCGAGCCGGCGGTGAACCACAGCTTGTTGCGAATGGCCTTCTCGACTTTCTTCTTCGGTTTCATTTTTCCACCTCGCCGTTCAGCATTGACCGCAACCGGTCCAGGCCGTACCGGTACCGGCCTTGGACCGTATTGATGGATACTTGTTGGAGCTTGGCGATATCGCGGAATCTCATGTCTGTCTTCAGCCGCAGCAGCACGACCTCGCGCTGTTCGTCAGGCAGTCTGGCGACAGCCTCGTTGAGCTGGGCTGCCTGTTCGGTGAAGCTCGCCACGTCGTCGGGCTCCACCGACTCGCGGGCGGGCCTGCTCTCCCGGCCCGACGCCTGCACCTGCCGCCGCGAACGCCGGCGATAGTCTCGAACGCGGTTGACCACGCTCGTCGCCAGGTAGCCGCTGAGCCGGCCCCGCAGCCGGAACCCCGGACCCAGTCGGGCGAACGAGACGAACACATCGTGCACCACGTCCTCGGCGGCCGCCCGGTTGTTCAGCAATCCCATCGCGAGGGTCAGCATCGAGTCGAGGTACTTCTCGTAGATCCGCGCCAGCGCCTCCGGGCTGCCCCGGCGGAACTTCCATTTCAACAGCTCATCTTCGGCTATCGCCATCGGTTCACGCCGCCGTCAAGAACGATCATTCTCACAATGTACCACGCTCGAAGCCCGTGTTTCGTATCCTGCCCGCGAATTTTCTCCGCGCCAAAGAAAAGGCCGAGCCAACGGCCCGGCCTGTGGAAGCCGTGCATCTGCGAATGTGTGCGGCGAGATACTGAGGCGCTTAGCCCCTGCGTCCTCGCCCACTTCCTTGGACTACCACTCGTCGGGCGAGATGTCGATGTACCCGGCTGGGACATTGGGCTCGAAGAGGCTCCTGTCCAGTTCCACGTCCCACTGGAACTGATCCTGGACGTACGCAAAGTGTCTCGGGCCGTCGTCTCTGGCATATTCGCCCTCGATCCGGACGGGATAGCCTGTTTCGATACTGCTCCAGATGCGTGCGACGAGACTGTCCGGCCGGTGTTCGCCCGCCGTAGCGGCCAGGGCATCCACCCGCCGCTGCCGGTTGCGCTGCCGGCGGACCCGGTCCCGCACGCGATTGACCACGCTCTGGGCCAGGTACGCCTTGAGGCTGCCTTTCATCGCAAAGCCGTCGGCGCCTTTGGCGAACGAGACGAAGACATCCTGCACCACGTCTTCGGCTTCGTGCGGATCATTCAGCAGGCCCATTGCGACGCTGAGCAGCAGGTGGATATACTTCTCGTAAATCCGCGCCAGCGCGTCGCGGCTGCCCCGCCTGAACCGCCACTTCAACAGCTCGTCTTCGATCATCCGCACGAGTAGAATCCGGATTCCCAAGAGCGCTCTTTCCCCATAGCACGCTCCTCGGCCCCCATTTTACACAACCGGCGCAAAAGAAAAGGCCAGACCTCCGCGGCCCAGCCTCTTCGGTTGGCTTGGTGGGGTTGATTCCTGGCCTATTTCTCGTTCCCGGCGGGCAGACCGAGCGTCGCCAGTCTTTCGGCCTCGACGAACTCGATGCGCGAGTCGAGGAACAGCACGTTGGTTCCCTTGCCCGCCGCGAGAAGGGTCCGGTCGTAGGCCACAACCGTGGAAAACGGGTCGGCACACGTCAGTCCGGCGCCGAGGTACTCCACGTCATGGACCATCCACCGATGATTCTCATCGCTCTCGGCATAGTCCCGCAGTTCCTCCAGCGACTGGGGCAGTCGGTCCTCGTGCTCGCCGGCGTAGAGCAGCACATATTTCCCGAGATCGGCGAGCCATGTCGCCGATGCGTAGATCTGGGTCAATTCCGCATCCTTCTCGCCTGTGCCATCGAGGGCGATCGCCGAATCCCCCTGCACCATCTTGTAGCGAAACTGTAGCGTCCGCTCGGCGCAATCCATGCCGCGCATCTGGAGGATTCCTATGCCGCCTTCGCGCGTCTTGAAGGGGTGAACGCGTTGGAATTGGCCCTCTCGATAGGGAATCGGATCGCGGGACTCGTACGCGATGCCGGCTATGGAGTGACGGATGTTCAGAGCACGGGCCATCACCCAGTAGCCGGGGTCCAGGTCCTGCACGACCAACCCTGCGCCGACCAGACTGCCGCTGTTGTCCGCCACCCGAGCGATGGCATCGATCCCATTCTGCTGGAGCCAGTCCAGAAGGTCTTCCGGGGGTAGACTCAGCGCTTGTGCCGGAATGACGCTTGTCTGTCCGGTGTCGAAGTCGATGGCGCACGGCTGTGTCGAGGGCTTCTCCGGATCGAGACAGGTCAGTGTCACGACCTGGACGGGACCATAGCCGGGCGGTGTGGGGTCTTCCACCTGCCACTGGAGTCGGGCTTTGTTCTCGTCATAATCGCCGATCTGGACGACCGCCAGATTTCCGTCACTTGTCAGGATGGCGGCGAAGCGGCTCTGGCGGGCTGAGACGCTCGTGGTCGTGCTTTCGGGCATCTCCGCCAGTATGGAATAGGCCCATAAGAGGGCCTGGTCCGCCTTGGGCTGGTGCTTCGAAGGCGTACAGAGCCGCAGGGACGAGCCGGGCATGATCCTCAGCGTGCCGCCGTCCTCTCCGTCCCAAGTCACGTCGAAGTCTCCCGGCCGGGTCTGTCGCAGGGGAATCGCCCCCTTGGGGTCCAGGTCCAGCGCCATGTTCGCCTGGATTTCAGCGCTGAACGCGTGTGTCTTGTCCTGTTTCGCGCGAGTGAACTGCTCGACGCCCACCGCCAGGGCCGCCACGACGACCACGGCCGCGACGGCCAGTTTTGCGATCTTGCTTTTCATGAGAATCCTCCATGCGCGGGTCTCGGCGCGTCTCGGTGTCATGTCTTCCGGTCGATGTCGTTGCTCGGCCATCGCTTTCCACAGGTGCTCATCCATCTCCGGACCGGTGGCAAACGACATGTCCTTCACCATGCGTCTTGTCTCTTTCATCGGTTTCATATCACAGTTTCCCATTGAGGGTCGACCGCAGCTTTTGCAGGCCGTACCGGTAGCGGCCTTTGGTGGTGCTGATGGAAACGCCTTGATGTCTGGCGATCTGCTTGAACGTCAGGTTGCCGTTCAGGTGTAGGGCGACGGCCTCACGTTGCTCGTAGGGCAGTTGCTCCATGGCCGCGCTGACCAGACGCGACTGTTCCGTTGTGATCGTCCTTGTATCCGGTCCATCGAAATCCGATGTCACGTCGAGGCTGGCGTCCAGACTGGCAGGCTGGTGCTTCCGGCCTCGCAAGCGATCCCTCGCCCGGTTGGCGACGCACGTGGCCAGATAGCTCTTCAGGCTGCCCCGCAGGCGGAACCCATTCGCCGATTGCGTGAACGTCACGAACACATCGTGCAGCACATCCTCAGCCATGTGGCTGTCGTTGAGCAAGCCCATCGCCAGCGTCAGCAGCCGGTCGCGGTGCTTCTCATAGATCCGCCGCAACGCGTCGTCACTGCCTGCCTTGAACCGCAGCTTCAACCATTCATCTTCGAGCATCAATCCGCACCGCTCATAAGTCCACAACGATCGTCGTTCACCATTATCACGATCCGCGCCCCCATTTGGACATAAGAAATCTCTATTGTGCGATGGTTTCCACCGGAGGGATGGCGGGGTGGGCGACGAGAAGCACGCCGGATCGTCAGAGTCCGGCTGAGAGGGACCAGACGGAGCGCATGGAGAAGGGAAAGCGGCCTCCGCAGAGCCGCTTTCCCTTGAGAGACGACTGGTGCGACTGTCCCTATTGCTTCGGCGTGCCGTGTGAGCAGATCACTTCGGTCTCGTCGCGGAGGGTGTAGCGCGTGCGCGGGAAGACGAACACCACCCCGTTAATCTCTTCCTCATAGCTGCCCAGGTCCTCGCCGGCGCCCTGTACGGTCAATGCCTTCAACTCGTCCCAATCGGCCTCGGTCAGAGTGATCTTGCCTCCCACGGGCGTGCCTTCGGCGCAGGTCACGACGGTGCCGTCGGCGAGCGTGAAGCGACGCGTCTGGAAAGTGAAGGTCTTGCCGTACATCTGCCTCTGGGATGTGCCGAGCGATTCACCTTGTCCGAGGGTCTTGAGGCGTCCTACTTCGAAGATCTGCTCCGGGGCCAGGATCTTCGTCGGTGGCGGCAGCTCGGGATCGCCTTCTCCCATGCCGATCTCCCGGCCGTCGGCCAGCACATAGCGGCATGCCAACACGCGCATGACCTGCCCGTCCAGATCGTACTCGGTCACCTGGGTCACCTCGCGGCGGCCTTGCTCGCGCAGACGCGCCACTTCCGCATAGTCGTTTTCCCTCTGGACGGGGGTCCGCTGTATGTCCACGTTCGGTGCATTCTCGCCTATGGTGATGGTGCGGCCATCCGCCAGCGTGTACTTCATGCTATACGCTCGGGTGAAGTGACCGTTGACCTGGGTGTCGAGCACGCCCACCAGTTCTCCGAGGCCCTGGGCTCGCAGTCGGGCGATCTCTTCCAGATCGCTCTGCATCTGTTCGACGTTCACCTCCTCGGAGTCACGCCCACCCATCACCACCGAACTGCCGCCGGCGACGCCCACGCCCTCGGTGCAGCCATTGGCGTCCTGGCTGGTCCGTTGATAGACGATTTCAGGTTCCGACTCGAAGTGGTATCTGCCCTCGGTGTCCCGGCCTACAAAATGGTACCGATACACTCTCACGCCGATGGTCGCGCCGATCGCCCCCGTGACGATCAGAGCCAGCACCAATGCCGCCTTCAAGATTCTTGCGTTCATGAGAAATCTCCCTACCTTTGGATTCGTGAGTTCCGATGGGGCGGTCGACGACGCCCGCTGCGTCTGAACGATTGACTGCCACAGGCGCTGCCGCGTCCGCTCGGAGGCCTCACAGTTCGCTTTCTTGATTGCGTGTTCTGTCTTCTCTGCCGGTCTCATCTCAGAGCCTTCCATTCAGAAGTGACCGCAGTGTCTCGATGCCTCGTCGGTAGCGCGCCTGGACGGCCACATACGAGGCGTTCTGCATCCGGGCAATCTGCTTGAATCCCAGGCCGGCCTTGATCCGCAGCGCGATCACCTCGCGCATCTCGTACGGGACCTGGGCCAGCGCCTCGTACACCTGCCGGGCCTGCTCGTCGCAGATCAGGCTTTCCTCGGGCGAACCCGCCTCGCGCTGCGGCTCGGCGATCGCACGAACCCGAACAGCGTTGCGCTTGCCCGCTCGAAGATAGTCCCGGGCCTTGTTGGCGACGCACGTCGCCAGATAATGCTTCAGGCTCCCGGTCAGCTTGAACCGGTCCGGCGAGCGGGCCAGCGATACGAAGACGTCGTGCACTACGTCCTCGGCCGCATGGGCATCGTTCAGAAACGCCATCGCCACGCTGAGCATGTAGTTCAGGTACTTCTCGTAGATGCGCCGTAGCGCCTCCGGCCGGCCCCGTTTGAGCCCGAGTTTCAGTAGTTCGTCTTCAATCATGAACCGCTCGGCATTGTCGGAAACGATCGTTTTCCACCATTATCACGCCGGAGAACGCCGCTCCAATACCGGAAATCCCGGTTTTTCTGCGCAACTTGTGACCACCGCAAGACCGTTCCGCGCAAAAGAAAAGCCGGGCCTCACGGAAGCCCGGCTCTTGTGTCAGGAGGAGAATTCGATCTTGAGGCTATTGGCCGTCCTTGGGCGTACCAACGGACCAGATCGCTTCGGTGCCATCGCCGAGGACGTACCGTTCCCGTTTGAAGGAGAAGACACGGCCCTCCACGGTTTCCTCATGCGTGCCGAGGTCCTCTCCCGGTCCTGCGTCGCGGAGTCCCCAGAACTCCTTCAACTGCGGACTGAATTCTCCCCATTGCTCCTGGCTGTACATGGGCGTGTCGGCGGCAGGTTCGCCCATCTCCTGGGTTCGCCCGTCCGCAAGTTGATACCGGTACTCGTGCTTCTTCAGCCGATAGCTGCCGATGACCGTCTCTTTGACCTGGAGCAGTTCCTTCTTGCCCTGCTGACTCAGGCCCTGCATTTCTTCCAGGTCCGTTCGGGTCTGCTCCACGTCCGTGACGCCGTTGGCATCCATGGTGATGAAGAGCTCGCCCGAGGTCCCTTCGCCCCCTTCGCTGTAGAAGATGTGGGCGGCGCCGTCCTCGGTTTTGCCCCGGTAGTAGATCCTTCCGATATTCACGCCGACAGCGGACAGGGCTCCGGCGCCCAACACAACGGCAGCCACCGCTGCCAGCTTCCAGTTTCTTCCTCGTGCGGACATGGTCCGTCTCCTTTCGATTTCATTGAGCACCTGCCGGCGCAGCTCGTGCCGATGGGGACCGGGCACAGGCTCCGGCAGGGCAACGGTTCTGAGATAGTGGTCGATTCGTTCGATGTTCTTGCTCATGGTCCACCCCCTATCGGGGCAATACGCCATAACGTGAAAGGATATCCTGCAATTGGGCCAGCCCGCGATGCAAGTGACAGCGGAGCGTTCCTTCCTTGCGGCCGGTGATTTCGGCGATCTCCGCGATCGTCCGATCCTCGAAATACCGCAGCACGATCACCGTGCGATACTTCGGTTTCAGACGCAGCAAGGCCTCGTGCAGCAGACGATACTCTTCCGCTGCTGCCGACCGGTCACTGGCCGGTGGGGCGGTATCTATGCCGCTGCCGCCCGTTGTCGTACGCCAGGCTCGGATGCGCTTGGCCCTGCGATACTGCATCCGAATCTCGTTCGTGGCGATCCGATAAAGCCAGGCCTGAAACCGCATCGGTCGCCAGCGAAGGCGCTTCAGATGGCGAAATGCGGCCAGGAACACGTTCGAGGTCAGGTCTTCGGCAGTCGCGCGGTCCGGCGTGCAGCGACAGATATAGCGGAAGATCGCTTCGTAGTGCTTGTCGTAGAGCCTTCCCGCTGCCTGCGTGTCCCTGCAAGCGGCCGCGACGAGCATCTCGTCCTCGTCGAAAACCTCAGTATGTGATTCCAATCCAACCTCTGCTGCTTCGTTCGCCATTCCACGGCTCCGGAGTCGGTGTTCACCTATCATAATGCACGAGCTGTCGTGCTGTTGCGTTCTCCTGGGAGGTGAGCGCAAAAAAAGAGCCGGGTATCACGGGGACCCGGCTCGGGTGAGGCTTGCGGGCTGTGGCGATCAGTCGTCGATCTGCCACCAGTCGTTGTCGAAGTGGTGCCATTGGGGCCAGATGACCGTCATGCCGCGATCGGTCTTGCGGGTGACGCACTCTGCCTTGGCGTGGGCGCCGTCGGCGCTGAGCGTGACCTGTCGAATGTAGACCGTGGTCGGTCCCGCGATGTTGATGGCGCCGAGAAAGGTTTTCGACATCTCCTGAGGGCTGGTGATGTTCGCGGTCATCTCGCCGAGCCGCCTGGCGTCTTCCTCGCTGCCGCCGAAGCGGAGCGGATCGTACTGGACTTGGCCCTTGGCCAGCTTGAAGAGGTAGTCGAAGTTGAAATTGGCGGCCCAGGCAGCCCGGTCACCGGCCGCAAAGGCGGCGACCATCGCCCCGATCCGTTCTTTCAGTCGGGCGGGCAGCGTTTGGTCCTGACGGAAGTCATACGGCGCCACATCCTTCCCGACGATGGCGTCCTGCTTTGCCTCCAGCATCGTTGCGCCCTTGGCGTTGCGGACCTCGACCTTGCCCTTGGTGACCTCGACCGCCAGCAGTTGGACCTGCTGGCCTGTGTCGGCGACGCCGTCCACGAGGTCCATCGCAAACTGCGTGCCCAGCGCCTTGACCTCGCCATAGGGGGTCGTGACGATGAACTCGCCCTTGCCCTTGGCGACCGTGACATCGATTGCGCCGGCAAGGTGCTCGAAGCCGCGCCGGCCGGCCTGGCCATAGGTGCGAATTCGGGCGCCGTCGGTCAGCGCGACCACCGATCCATCGGCAAACGTGTGATTCATGGGACCGGTCAAGATCGTGGCTTGTTCCATATTCTCGCGTTGGTTCAACTGGGTGATGCCGACGATTCCTGCGATGATGATCGCGGCGGCGGCCGCGAGTTTGACAAACAGACCGTTCATGGCGATTCTCCTTATGACGGGCGGGCGCTGCTGCTGCGGCGTCCGCGAGGTGAGCTCTTGCACGGCCTCGCGATGGCGGGCCTTCCACGCCTCGAAGTCGGGCTGCGTATCGTCCGAGCCGATGGCCTTGTCCAGCGCCTCGTCCAACCAGTTGTCGTCGTTTACGCGTGCCATGACTCAGCTCCCGAAACCATCACGTTTCAACCACTGTGCCACCTTGCGTTTCGCTCGTATGAGCCGGCCGTTGACGGCCGATGGGGTGATGTCCAGGACCGCCGAAATCCGGGCCTGGCTGAATCCATCGAAGTACCGCATCACGATCAGCTCTCGCTCGGCGTCGGGCAGATTCCACACCGCCCGGCGGACCGCCTCCCATCGTTCGTCGTCCTCGCACGGCCGCTCGTCGGCTGGTTCGGCCGGCAGCGAAGCGAGCCGGAATCGCTGACGCCGCATCTGTCGGGTGACGTTGCGGCAGATCCCGCCCAGCCAGGGCCCGAACTTGTCGCGGTCCCGCAGCGAAGGCAACTCCCGGCAGGCGATGGCGAACACCTCCTGGGCGGCATCCTCGGCCGCGTGCCGGTCGCCCAGCTGAGCATAGGCCAGGGCCACGATGGGATTGTGATAGCGCTGATAGAGAGCCCCGAAGCTGTCCAGGTGGCCGCCCTGGGCTGCTTCGACCAAAACCGCATCCGATCGTTCCTGCGATTCGATTCTCATGTCAAACCTGCTCGTTTCACCGGTGCGCTGATCTCAGCGTTCACCCTGATAGTGTACCGCCACACGCGAAATGTGCGCGAAATCTGCCTGTCTTTTTTCCGCCAATCGCCCGTATCTCGGGCCTCGAACGGGCATTGGGGAGAGGAGGTCCGCCTGTGGAGTCTGTGAGAGGGAACGCGTTCGCGGCGTACCCGTACGGGCATGAATGGAGAGATCAACGCCTGACGGCGTCACTACGAACGGGAACGTTACGGGCCGCTCAGCGGGCGACGAGGATGTTGGGGACGAGCGGGACTTCGATGACGGTTTCCTGGCCGTCGCGGACGACGGCGAGCATAGCCTTCTCGCCGACGGACCATCGCATGGACTGGCGGAGCAGTCCGTTGGTCTCGAGCACATCGACGTTGTTGACGGCCAGGACCTTGTCTCCGAGCTTCAGGCCGGCCTCCGCGCAGCGGCTGCCCGGGCGGAAGCGGCGGATGATGTACTTGCCGAGCAGCATGTCACCCGGCTCCCACTCGATCCCCAGCGAAGCCGTCGGGACCATGTACAGGTCGGCCACGAAACCGATGAGCGACTCTTCGACGTCGCGAAAGCGGGCGGTCCCGTGGATGCGGGCCGGTTCGTCTTCCACCACGATCGCATTGGCGCCGTACCGGGCGGCGATCGGCTTGGCAGCCTCGACGAAGTCGTCGACCGTCGCCAGAGGATTCTCCAGGTCGGCGTAACGGCCGACCCATGTCCCGTCCATGTCGAAGCCGGAGGTGCCCCGAATGATGTACTCGACGTCCTCGACCGCGATCGGCTCGGCCGCGTACCATGGCGCGACGCGGAACTGGACCGAATCGGGGGCCGGCGTGAAGGGACCTCGCTTGGGCTGGATCGGTTCGGCGCCTCGCTTGAGTTCGTACTTCAGGGCCATCTCCGCAAACGCGTCCGACGCCTTGTAGACGTCGTACGACGGGCGGGCATGCTTGGGGTCCTTGCGGAAGCAGGCGACGAGCAGCTCCGCAGACGGCTTGCCCAGGCCATTCACCTCATTCTGAGAGGCGATCACCGCCAGATACTCGAAGCCGTGTTCCAGGGTCACCTCCGCGGCGCGCATGAGCACCAGATCCGACGCCTTCTGCTCCGAGACGAATGCGTTTCCGGCGTACCGGACGCTGAAGAGGTTGAAGTCTTCCTGCTCGCTGGCGTATCCACCGGTCATGGAGGACTGCCCGGAGCGGTACCCGCTTGCACAGCCGGCGCCCAGGACGAACATCGCCAACACTGCCAGTGCGATGGGGAATCTCATGCTCTGACTCTCTTGAACCAAACCCTATTCGAACGGCGGCACAAACGTTCCACGGTCGCTGCGGCGCAGACACCAGCCTGCCTCAGCCGCGACCATTGTCGTCGAATCTCCGCCCCGCGACAACGAAAAAGCCGCTGGACTACTTGAGCCGTCCGAGGTCAAGCAGTCGTGCTCCGTGGAATACGGTCAATATCTCCGCCAGTCCGGCTTGAAGGCGATAGATGATACGATAATTGCCCAGGATGATCTCACGAATCGCGGCGTCGTTGATCTCGGGGACTATCCGGCCGCACTGGGGGAAATCAGCGAGTCGCTCGGCGGCCTCGAGGATGTCCAGCACAAAGAGGCTGGCGAAGTGAGAAGAGTCTTCTGCGATGAATTCGGCGATGTTGTCGAGGTCGTCTGCTGCCTGAGGGGTCCACCTCACTTGAGCCATTTCGCCATGCGCTCCTTGACCTCTTCATGGGGGATCAGTTGTCCGGCTTCGGCCTGTTGGAGCCCCCGCTCGACTTTGGCCAACAGCAGCAGACGCTCCATGGCGTCCTCGATGGAGGCGTCATCGGGCAGCGATTGAACCGTGCGAATGACCTTCTCTTTTGTCGTCATGGCATCAGTATACCGGATGAGACCATCGCAATTCAAGTCTGTCGTATTGCCCATGCAAATGCGGCGTACGTTCCACCCGCGCCTATGGCGATTGGGTACACAGAGAACGGACCGCTAACCCGCGTTCTTCCTCGGCGCCGGTCTTGCCTCCGGCGGCTCGCAGTTGTGCGGCGATGTCGTCTCGCCCGGCTCCGAGCGCGTAGTCCAGCGGCGTCCGGCCTTCGTCGGTCGCCGCGTTGACGTCTGCGCCGTGCGAGAGCAGAAGGGCGACGACGTCAGCATGGCCCTGGAAAGCGGCCGCGTGCAGCGCGGTCCGGCCGTCCGGCTTTGCTGCGCGGACGTCGGCGCCCCGTGTCAGAAGCAGCTCGACAACCCTGGTTGCCCCGTCTTTTGCGGCCGAATAGAGGGGCGTGTCCTTCGCGTCGTTTCTGGTGTTGGGCTCCAGCCCGGCGGCGAGCAACTCACTGGCGACATCGGCCAGGACGTCGTCCGTGGCGTAGTGAAGGGCGGTATCGTTGGCGTCGTTGCAGGCCGAGACATCTGCGCCGCCACGCAGCAGCAGAGCCGCCAGGTTCGGCTCTCGGAAGTCCAGCGCGCAAAGCAGGGGCGTGTTGCCATAGGCGGTCCTGGCCTCTATGTTCGCCCCGAGGCTAATGACCAGTTCAGCGGTGTCTTCCCAACCCCATTCCGTCGCCAGGTGCAGGGCGGTCTTGCCATGGCGTGCTTTCACGTCGATATCGGCGCCGTTGGCCAGCAGCAGTCGCACGACGTCGTCGTACATCCACCAGATCGCCAGATGGAGCGGGGTCTGGCCCTCCTTGTCCTGCGCGTTGACGTCGGCGCCATTGGCTATCAGGTATTCCACCACGTCATAGTAGCCTTCGGAGGCCGCACAGTGCAGCGGCGTCGAGCCATCACTATTCTGGACATTGACGTCGGCGCCTGACGCGATGAGCGACGTCACGCTCTCCAGATTGCCTCGGCGGGCGGCAACGTGCAGAGGGCTGTCACTACTACCCGGTCGCGCGGGCTCGTCGGGTGTTTGATCAAACACCTCCTCGCCCGGGATGGGCAGTCGATACCAAATGACCATCGGCCGGCCGTTCATCGTCACGACGCCTTCGCTGTCCTCCAGGAGGGCCATGAACTCATCATATAGCTCGGCGGGCAGGTAGACCGACCAGACCTGCGACCGGCGGACGGTGTCGGGGGAGTTGAGGTCGGGCCAGTCCGAAGGCCATTGCACAAACTGCTCGTCTGTGGGAAACGCGTCCCATACGATGACCTCGATCTTCTCTGGGACCCAACGGGCCGCTCGGCTGTTGCGATAGCGCTCGACTGTGTTGAAGCATCGCCGCAACGACTGCGGGATATGGAAGTCGCCTTGATCGTCTCCGTAGCTGGCCGTGGGATGTCCGTAGACGTACACCATGCGCCCGGCGGCGCCGAAATAGAAGTAGTACACATTCTGGCAGGTCACCCAGGCGCGCATGTACCCATCGTCCAGCATCGACAAGTCTCTGGGGACGATGTCCTCCAGGAGCCTGGTGTATTCGCCTTCGCGGAGCTGAACGCAAACGTACTCGTATGCCTGTCGATCGAAGTAGATCAGGTCCCTGGAGTCGTAGAGAGTGAAGGCGGGCGCATCGGCCCCCAGGACCGGTGCCCAGTGGACCCACTCTTCGATCGAGAAAACCACGTTGGGCTCAGAAGGGGTTTGAGAGAAGGAAAGGCCCGTCCATGTCAGGACGCACAGACAGACGCTCAGAATCCGAAATCGCCGTGTCGTCTCCATCGCCATCGCTCCCAAAACGACGTCTCTCCGCTGTCGCAGGGCCAAGGACTACCGTTGCCTGCCCCCGACGAACACATCGTATCAGAATCGCCCTGGAAGGGCAAGCTGGAAACCGGCAGATGGAAGGTCCGGGAGTATTCTGTTTGCCCGCCTGCGTAGGGCGGGCTACAATGGCCGGCGGTGACGAGTGGAGCATCGCGCGGTCGTACGGATGATCCGAATGGCGCAGCAGCGGAACTGACGCGTTGAAAGGGAACGGCCATGTTTATATCGATCCGGTTTCGTATCGTGACGTTACTTGCGGTTGCCGTCGCATCGGTCTCGGCGATAGCGGGTCCGGCGGCGGGGCAGTGGCGGGGCCTGCACGTGCTGAACTACGGCAGCGATGCAGCGCTGGTTGGACTGGGCGAGCAGATTCCGACGCTGGCGGAGATGGGGATCAACGTTCTGATTCTCGAGATCAACTACGGCTTCGCCTATCAGTCGCATCCGGAGCTTCGCATGGGCGATACGCCGGCGACACGCGACGGGGTGCGCAAGCTGGTGGCGACCTGCCGCGTCAACGGCGTTCGACTGATTCCGCAGTTCTCGTGCCTGGGGCATCAGTCCTGGGCCAAGAGCACGTTCCCTCTGCTGACGAAGTACCCTGAGCTGGACCTGACGCCCGGCGCGTTCCCGAACAACGAGGGCATCTACTGCCGCGAGTGGGACCCGTTGAATCCGAAGGTCTACGAGATCGTGCTGCCGATGCTCGATGAGCTGCTCGACGCCTTCGACGCCGACGCGATGCACGTCGGGATGGACGAGGTGTTTCTGATCGGCTCGGAGCACTCGCCATCCACGAAGGGCAAGAACCCGGCCGAGGTCTTCGCCAAGGCCGTCAATGACTTGCGTGCGCATCTGGTCGGCAAACGACACGTGGAGATGCTCATGTGGGGCGACCGATTCATCGACGGTAAGGCCACCGGCTACGGCAAGTGGGAAGGGTCCGAGTGCGGGACCGCGCCCGCCATCGACCTGGTCCCGAAGGACATCATCATCTGCGACTGGCATTACGGGCAACGGGACGAGTACCCCTCGGTTCCCATGTTCATCGAGAAGGGCTTCCGCGTCTGGCCGGCCGGATGGAACAAGGTGGAAGCGACGAACGCCCTGATCCGGTACAGCCGGCGCTTCGACGATCCGAAGATGCTCGGGCACCTGTTCACGACGTGGAGCGGGCGCAAGAAATGGAGCGAGTTCCCACCGCTCGTCGAAGGGCTCAAGCTGCTCCAGGCGGCCGACTGAACGCGTGGAGACCGGACCCGGTGAGCGAAGAAGACCTCCGTCGCGAGCGCACAACGTCCGAGCCTGACGGCCGGATCGCATCGGTCGATGCGCTTCGCGGCCTGATCATCCTGCTGATGATCTTCGTCAATGACGTGGCGGGCGTCCGAGGCGCGCCGAGCTGGCTCAAGCACGTCAGCGCCAAGGCCGACGGCATGACGCTGCCCGACGTCGTCTTCCCTGCTTTCCTGTTCATCATGGGAATGTCGATCCCTCTGTCGCTCGGCCGAGCGCTGGAGGCAGGCCGATCCAGGCTTTCGCTGGCGCCCAAGGTACTGGCGCGGACCCTGTCGCTGCTGGTGATGGGCGTCCTGATGGTCAACCGGGACCAGCACAATCCCGGCTATCGCGGCCTGTGGGGGCTGATGATGTACGTGGCCATCTTCCTGGCCTTTCCTGTCGTGCCGCGTGGTCCGGAGCTTCGTCGCAGAACGTTCCAGGTGTGGCGCATCATTGGCTTCATCGGCCTGGCTGTCCTGGCCCTGGTCTATCGCACCGCCGACGGCAAGCGCCTGGTCCTCGGTCCGCTGTTCGATTCGAGTGACACGGTCTGGCTGCGTCATTCCTGGTGGGGCATCCTCGGCCTGATCGGCTGGGCGTATCTCGTGGCGTCGCTGGTCTATCTCGTATTCGGGCGCCGGCGCGAGTGGCTGATCGGCGTCGCCGGGCTTCTGGCGATGGTCTACGTGGCGGATCGCGAAGGGCTGTTTGCGCGGGTCGATTCGCGGGCATGGCTCGTTTGGGCCGCGCCGGCGATCGGGCTTCTCGAACGCGCGTACGGCTGGGTCGGCTCGCACGTCTCGATCGGTCAGTCTTTCGGCTCGCTCGCGTCGATCTCGGTGGCCGGCTGCTGCCTCGGTACCATCGTCACCGGCGAGTCTCCGATTCGCACGCACGCGGAGCGGCTGCGGTGGGCTTTGGTGTATGCCGTTGGCCTGCTTGCCGCCGCGTTGCTGTTCGATCCGCTATATGGGATCAACAAGATTCAGGCGACACCGGCGTGGTGTTTCTTGTGCTCGTCGCTGACGACGCTGACGTGGGCCGCGTTGTACTGGATCATGGACGTGCGAGGCTCTGGCGCCTGGAGCGTGGTCGTTCGTCCCGCGGGGGCCAATCCGCTGATGGCCTACATCCTGCATCCTTTCGTCTTCACGGTTGCCTCGTTCATCGGTCTGCCGCTGGCGTTCTACAAACGTCCCGACCTGCCCGTCATCGTGAGCATCCTCGGTTGTCTGGCGATGGCCTTTGCCATCGTCGGCCTGACCGGTCTGATCGGCCGGCTCGGCTACCGTCTCAAGGCCTGATCCTCTCATTGCTTGTTCGTTTGCGCCAATCACGATACAATCCGTTCGCCCGAAGGCCGAAGGTCTGGTGGCGTTGCAGAAATTCGACAAAGAAGGAGCATCTGATGACGATTCGCAGTCTTTTGTGTCTGGTCCTGTTGCTGGCTTCGGCGACCGCGCCGGTTCATGGGGCGGGGCGCGACGAAGTGACATTGCGCCCGCCGGCGGTGCCGCTGGTGGCGTGCGATCCGTACTTCAGCATCTGGTCCTGCGCCGACAAGCTTACCGATGACGGGACGCGTCACTGGACGGGCAAGCCCCACCGGCTCACCAGCCTGGTCCGCATCGACGGCCAGTCCTGGCGTATCATGGGCGATACGCCCGCCGATGTGGATGCCTTGCAGCAGACGTCGCTCCAGGTCCTGCCCACGCGAACGATCTACACGTTCGAGGGCGTGGGCATCGCCCTGACGCTGACCTTCATGACGGCGGCTCTGCCCGAGGACATAGACCTGCTTTCCCGCCCCGTCACCTATCTGACCTACGAATTCCGCGCCACCGACGGCAAGTCGCACGACGTCCAGGTTTACCTCGACGCCTCCGCCGAACTTGCGGTCAACACCCCGAACCAGGAGGTGGTGTGGTCCGGCGAGGAGATGGGCGATCTGGTTGCCGGCAGAATCGGCTCGAAGGACCAGCCGATTCTGGCCAAGAGGGGCGACGACATCCGAATCGACTGGGGCTATCTGTATGTAGCGGCCCCGAAGAGCGCCGTGTCGTCCCGCGTGTTCGCCCCGCGCCAGGCCGCTCAATCCGGCTTTCTCAAGGATGGTATGCGTTCGGTCGCCATCGTCAACGGCTCGACGGCCGCCGAGAACGTATGTGCGGCGATGGTATTGGAGGCTTTCAAGGTTTCCAAGAAGCCTGTCAGTCGCTGGCTGATGCTCGCTTACGACGATCTGTACTCGATCCAGTACATGAAGAAGAACCTTCGCCCGTACTGGCGGCGTAACGGCTGGGAGGCCGAGGATTTGCTCAAGGCGGCGGCTCGGGACTATGAGTCGCTCAAGAAGCGCTGTGCGGCCTTCGACAAGGAGCTCATGGCGGACCTGACCAAGACCGGGGGACGCAAGTATGCGTTGCTTTGCGCGCTGGCGTATCGGCATTGCTTTGCGGCCGGCAAGTTCGTCGCCGACGCCAACGGTCAGCCGCTGCAATTCTGCAAGGAGAACCACTCCAACGGTTGCATCGGGACCTCCGACGTGTTCTACCCGATGGCCCCGCAGTTTCTGCTGTTCGGGCCATCGGTGGCCAAATCGTTCCTCGTGCCGTTCATGAACTACGCTGCGTCCGAGCGATGGCGGTTCCCGTTTGCTCCGCATGACCTGGGCCAGTACCCGCACGCCAACGGCCAGGTATACGGCGGCGGCGAGCGCACCGAGGAGAACCAAATGCCCGTCGAGGAGAGCGGCAATCTGCTGATCCTCATGGCCGCCGTCGCGCAGATGGAGGGCAACGCGGACTTTGCGGGTCTGTATTGGCCGCAACTGACGGCGTGGGCCGAGTACCTCAAGGCCAAAGGCTTCGATCCGGAGAACCAGCTCTGCACCGACGACTTCGCAGGCCACCTGGCGCACAACGTGAACCTCTCAGCCAAGGCCATTTGCGGCCTGGGCGCCTACGGCAAGCTCTGCGCGATGCGAGGCGACAAGGCCAAGGCAGACGAATACGCGAAGCTGGCGAAGCAGTTTGCCGCCCGCTGGGTCGAGGAGGCCGACGACGGCGATCACTACCGCCTGGCGTTCGACAAGCCCGGCACGTGGAGCCAGAAATACAACCTCGTGTGGGATGAGCTTCTCGGTCTCGATCTGTTCCCGGCACAGGTGCTCGGCACGGAGATGGAATACTACAAGAAGGTGCAGAACACCTACGGGCTGCCCCTGGACAACCGGTCGCGCTACACGAAGCTCGACTGGATCCTCTGGACGGCGACGCTGACACAGAACCAGGACGACTTCGAGGCTCTCGTCGATCCGGTGTTCCGTTTCCTCAACGAAACGCCGGACCGCGTGCCTATGAGCGACTGGTACTGGACGCACGATGCCAAGAAACGCGGCTTCCAGGCCCGGCCGACGGTCGGAGGCGTGTTCCTGAGGATGCTCTATGAGAAGCGCATCTGGCGGAAATGGGCCCGCCGGGATGTGACGGACGCATCGGGCTGGGCGCCGCTGCCCAAGCCGCCCAAGGTGATCACGGCGGTCCCGACCAGCCAGAACGAGCCGCTCACGTGGCGGTACACGACCGACAAACCGGCCGACGATTGGTTTGCGGCGGACTTCGACGCTTCCGGCTGGAGCGAAGGACCCGGCGGATTCGGCACCAGAAGCACGCCCGGCGCCAGCGTCGGAACGGTCTGGAACAGTTCCGACATCTGGCTGCGTCGCGAGTTCGTTCTGCCCGAGGGGATGTGGCACGACCTGCAACTACAGATCCACCACGATGAGGACGCCGAAGTCTATCTCAACGGTGTGCTCGCTCTGACGACGTCAGGTTTCACGTCCAGCTACGGGGAGATGGCGATGACGCCGGCGGCGCTGGCGACCTTGAAGCCGGGCCGGAACGTGTTCGCGGTTCATTGCCGGCAGACCTCCGGCGGGCAGTACATCGACGTGGGCCTGGTGGACGTCATTCGAGAAGACGCCCGGAAACCATAGAGCGGCATTGCTCAACACTTCTGTTGTGACGCACGTCACGGCCGTGAGCGGCCGGCGGCCTTGATCTGTTCCAGCAGGGCCGCCATCTCCTTGACCATCTCGGGATGTTCGGCTGCGACGTTGTGCCTCTCGCCGAGATCGGTTTGGAGGTCGTAGAGCTGCGGCTCGGGGTCGTTGCCTAACTCGATGTTGACGTTGCGGTTGACCTTTGCGCCTTTGCCCGGTGCGATGTATTTCCAGCGGCCCCTGATGAGCGATAGCGTTCCGGCGTGCTCGACCAGGTGGTCGCGGCCGGTTCGTGTCCTGCCTACCAGGGCGCCAAGGACGTCGAAACTGTCCGGCGCCGCATCAGCAGGCAAGTTCTGTTCGGTCAGCGTCGCCAGCGAAGCGAAGAAATCGATCTGGCAGACGAGGGCTTCGGAGAGGCCCGGCTTGAGCTCACGTGGCCAGCGGACGATGAACGGTACACGCGTGCCGGCGTCGAACGCGCTGTATTTGCCGCCCCGCAACGGGCCCGACAGCTTGTGCCCGCCGAGCCTCTCCACCGCCTGGTCCTTGTATCCATCGTCCACCACCGGGCCATTGTCACTGGTAAAGATCAGCAGCGTGTCGTCGGCCAGCTTCAGACGATCCAGCGTTTTGAGGATTTCGCCAACGCACCAGTCGAGCTGAAGGATCACGTCGCCGCGAGGGCCAAGCCCGCTGGTGCCTGCGAAGCGGGGATGCGGCACACGCGGGACATGGATGTCGTGCGTGGCGAAGTAGAGGAAGAAGGGCCGATCCTTGTGGGCCGAGATGAAATCGGTCGCCTTGGCGGTGATGGTGTCGGCGATATCCTCATCGACCCAGCGGGCAGCTTGGCCACCTTTCATGTAGCCGATCCGGCTGATGCCGTTGACGATTGTCTGGTCGTGGCCGTGGCTGGGGTGCATCTTGAGCAGCTCGGGGTGGTTTTTGCCCGTCGGCTCGTCGCCGACCGGCCCGGCGAAACTGACCTCGATCGGGTCCGTCGGGTCGAGGCCGACGACCCGGCGATTCTCCACGTACACGCAAGGCACGCGATCTCCGGTCGCAGGGATCAGGAAGCAGTAGTCGAAACCGATGTCCAGCGGACCCGGTTTGATTTCTTCGTTCCAGTTCAATTCCTGCCCTTGTGCGCCGAGGCCCAGGTGCCATTTGCCGACGACACCCGTGCTGTAGCCGGCCTTTTGCAGGAGCAAGGGCAGCGTTGCGCGACCCGGTTCGACGATCATCCGCGCATCGCCGGTTGCGATGCCCGTGCCCTTGCGCCGCCAGGCGTATTCGCCCGTCAACATCGCGTACCGCGACGGGGTGCACGTCGCCGAGGCCGAATGGGCGTGGGTGAAGCGCACGCCTTCAGAGGCGATCCGGTCGATGTTCGGCGTTTCGAAGTTCCTGGCTCCGTAGCAACTGACGTCACCATAGCCGAGATCGTCAGCATAGATCAGCACGATATTCTTCGGGCGTTTGCCCTGGGCCGCCCGCAGCGGGGCGGGGATCATGGCCGCAGCCGCGGCCAACGAAAGGGACTTCATGAACGTGCGTCGGGAAATTCTGTGCGGTGACATTGGCTCATCTCCGATCATAGAACTCGCATCGGAACGGTTAGCGGCGTCAATTAACGCCATTGTGACGGCGAATCGACGCAAGGCAAGCGAGAATTTGGGTTCGCAGGGGTGGCGCGGCAGAGCGGGTGTCCTCTTGCGTCGACGTCCCCGGCATGCTATCTATAGGCCCGCCATGGACACGGATGTCAAAACCCATTTCTCGCCCGGGCCCGGCCAAGGCCAGGGGACCACATGCCACCAACGTTTGATGGCCCGGCGGCAGGACCTCCAGCGCGATCTTGTCTTGTACCGGCGTCGCGAAAGCCGCTGGTCGTGGCTGAGACTGGCGACCTTCGCGATCTGCGTCGCGGCAAGCGCGGCCCTGGCCCTGCTGTATGGGTTCCTGCCCGCGGCGGCAGGCGCGGCCTCTGCCTTTCTTGTGTTTGGCCTGATAGTCCTGCGGCACATCCACTGGAAGGGCAGAAGAGCCTCGACGGAGCGGATTCTCGTCGTGGTCGAAGAATCACTGCGCAGCGCCGTCGATGAGGGTAAGCCCATACGCGACTGGAAGCGTCCATCGGACTCGGATCTCGCGGAGGCCGTTCTGCCGGTCGCGCTCGAATCGGGTCCCACATGGGCCCTGAGCGAGCAGGAGCGGGACGATCTGGACATCTACGCGGCGCCCGTTGGCGTATTCGGCCTGTTGAATCGCACGTCGACCGATCTCGGCGCCCGGCGACTGCGCGACATGCTGGACGGACCGTGCCTTTCCGCCCAGCACATTCTCTCTCGACAGGAGGCGGTGCGGTGGCTCGCCGAGCACGATGCGCAACGGATCGACATGATGGCGTGCGTCGTTCCCCTGCGCGGCCAATCCCAACATATCGAGGCGCTCGCTGAGCGTCTTCACAACACGACGTCCAACCCGCATGTGAGCGCATCGAGGTGGATTCGCGTCTGGTCGGCGCTCAGCGGTCTCTGCTTTGTCTTCGCTGTCGTCCAGGTGCTGACGACGCACTACGGCTGGTACCGGCTGCTCGTCGCGCTGATCCTGGTCAACCTGCTGATCGCACGTTTGAACCGAGGCATGCTCACCTTTCTCAAAGCCGCTGCACTGCCTCTGGTCCAGCTGACGTCGGTCTTGCGTGGGCTTCTGACGGTGGCCCAGTGCGCCGAGGAGAGCCTGCCTGCCGAGGCCGATCTGGGCGTGCTGAGGCGTCGTTTTGAGAAGGTGGCGACCGAGACCGAGATTCCTTCGCTGTGCGAGCATCTGGGGTGGATGGCTCTGGGCGGCCTTGCTCGCAGTCTGCTGAACGTGATCGTCTTCTACGATCTGCACGTGTGCGAAGCCATCGTCCGGCGTTTCGTGTCCGGCCGGCAGATGCTGCTCGATGGCCTGGCCGCGATGGCCGAATTCGAGGCCCTCGCCAGTCTGGCGTGCTATGGCGCCGAGCGAACGGGCACGTGCTATCCGGACCTCGCCAGCGAGACTCTCGTGTCGATTTCCGACGGCCGCCATCCGCTGATCCCGTCCGGCCACGTGACGGCCAACAGCATCTGCCTGACCGAGGCGAAACGCATGTGGGTCATCACCGGTCCCAACGCCGCGGGCAAGAGCACCTACCTGCGAATGGTGGGCGTGAACGTGCTGCTGGCGCAGATCGGCTCGGCTGTGGTCGCGGGGCAGATGTCACTTTCACCTGTGCGGCTGTTGACGGACGTGCGCATTCGCGACGATCTGGCGCGGAACGAGAGCTATTTCCTCTCCGAGGTCCGGCGGCTTCGCCGCATGGTGGTTGACTCCGGCAGCGAAACGCGTCTGCTGGGCCTGATCGACGAACCTTTCCGTGGCACGAATTCCTCCGAGCGAACGGCGGCCGGCATCGCCCTGGCGGAGCATCTGCTGGCCTCCGGCAACCTCTTTCTGGTCGCGACACACGAAGAGACGCTGGCGCAGACCGCCGCCGCGTCCGATCTGGCCGGGAACCACCACTTCCAGGAGCACCTGACCGAGCAGGGCATCGAGTTCGACTACCTGCTCTGCCCCGGCCCGGCCAGCACCCGAACCGCCATCCGCATCCTCGAACAAGAACACTACCCGCCCAACCTGCTCGACCGCGCCCGCCAGTTGCTTGGCCCGTAGCTCGCAGGCTACCAGATGCGGGGGAGGAGGCGGTAGGGGACGCGGGCGGCGTAGTCGGCGTAGCCGGGCAGTTCGCGGCGGAGGGTTCGGTCTTCCAGACGGGTTCGGACCACGATGGTGACGGCGACGAGAACGACTGGGATCAGGCCGCAGGCAGAGCCGACGATCAGCGGGGCCGCCAGGATCCACAGCCCTGCTCCCACATATCCCGGGTGTCGGATGAAGCGGTACGGTCCATCTGTCACCACTAGGTGGTTGCGATCGGTCTGGATGCGGACGACGGTCTCGAAGTGCGTGTTGACGAGCATGGCCCAGGTGATCAGGACGGTGCCGAAGACGTAGAGGGCCGTTCCGAGGGCCAACCACCACGTTCCGAGACTCGACCAGCGGTATCTGCCGACGTCGAGTCCAATGACGATGGGCACCACATAGAAGCCGAGGAGGCCAAACGCGATCACGAGGGGCTTGTCCCATCGCTTGGCGTCCCGCTTCTTTTTCCAGCGGCCTCGATGATTGACCAGTTCGGGGTCCTGCCGGGCGACCAGGATGATTTGACCGAGCATGGCGACGAAGCTCAGGACCAGGAAGAACCACGCTCGTGGCAAGGCCAGCGTTCCGGCGGCGGCAAACAGCGGCACGCCCTCGATGAACGCCCCGAAGAACGTGCCCACAACGACCGTGATCCCCGCCGCGTCCAGCCGCTGTCTGTCTCCGTCTTGGGGTGTTTCCTGCATGGTTGTCCTTCCGTCTTCTCGCAGAGTCGAGCCGGCCCATTCGCCGCTCTGATACGCCGGGGCAGACCATGATCCTCCAAAATGGACCCAGGAGCAAGCAGCAGGGCAGACGAGGAATGGAACGGACGGGTCGTGGCATGCCGCTATGTGGCTCGAATCGTGTTCAGGCACCGGCAGCAGATCGAATCCGGCGGCAAGGTTCCTGTCAGCATTTCGAGGCGGAGCTGGCGATACGCGTTGCCGATCCAGATGTCTCGAAAGCGATCCATCGTGATATTGCCCAGAGGCCTCTCGCCATCAACATCCAGGCAGCAGGGGACCACCGTTCCATCGGCAAGGACGCAGCCATGCTGAAACGGCGCAGCGCAGGGCTTGTATGCGGTCAACTCCCCCGCGCCCGGCACGCGGCGGTCCTCCATGCGGCCGTGCCACATCATGTAGTCGACGACCTTGACCTCGTCGACGCCGCTGGCCTTCCATTCGTCGACGAAGGCGTCGATCAGGCCCTCTGTCTCCTGCATCCGGATGATCTCGATGCACGTTCGGGGTCCTCCATTGGGAGAGCGCCTGCGCAGGTCCAGGTACTGGCGGAGATTGGATCGGACCAGCTGGAAGCTGGCCGGCGGACGCAGCTTCTCATAGACTTCCGGGGAGCACCCATCGAAGGAGAAGGAGATGGAGGATAGCGGCGAGGCCAGGATCTTCTCGGCCATCCGGCTCGTCAGGGTGGTCGCGTTGGTGTGGACTGCGGTCCGGCACGCCTTGGAGGCGGCGTAGTCGATCATGTCGAAGAGGTTCTCGTGGAGCAGGGGTTCGCCCGACATGTAGAGTTTGATCAGCGGTCGATTCTCGCAGACATCGTCGATGAGTTGCCTGAACATCGACATCGACATCTCGGCATTTGGTTGACTCAGGCCGTCGGATTGGGGGCACATCACACAGCGGAGGTTGCAGGCTCTGGTGATGTCGGCCCAGTACTCTGAGGGCATCGGGGGAATGTAGTAGTCCACCAGTTCAGCGACGTTGTTCCACAGGGTCATGGGCTGTCCCCCGTGCAACCTCGCCAGCGGCGCGCGAAGGGAAGCGGTTGAGCCTGCCGGATGGATGCTGACTCTGGAATCGGGCGGGCGCAGAGCATCGCCGTCCGGGCAAAGAAAGCGGAAAGACTCGTACACCCTGGGCCAATCCGGCAGGCGGCCGGAGCCACCACAGGTCCTGCCGCAGCTTTGTATGCCGTCGTCGTCTCCACCTGACGCCTCTGATAAAAGGCCCATTATCAGTATAGCAGACGACGCACAATGCGCCCAGTGTGGAGACTACCCGTTTCCCGTAGACAAAAACCCTCCCCGCGCAACAGACCTACGTCTGTTGCGTTCGCAACGACAAAACCACTCATGGAGCCGCCTGGCTTGTGTCGCCAAGCGGCTCGGAGGTCTCAGATCGTGAAGATGCAGGCTGTGTTTGCCTTTATGCTCCCCATCCGACTATGGCGGGGCCTCAAGCCCGTTTTCTGTTGCGACAAGGCCCGATGAAGATCACGCAATTCCCATTTCGGCCTTCAATTGGGCCTCAGCCTCTCGCCAGTTCAACTCGTCCTGACCCGGTTGGCATCCCTTCTTGAGCCAGATGGCCTCTGCTCGCCTGGCGATCTGTTCGTGGGTCAACTTCGTAGAAGCGCTGGACGGCTTGGTCGTCGAGCCGACCCCTTTTATCGTAGCGGCTCCAGTCCCGACAGTCTTGATGCCGCCGGATTGGGCGTTACGTTCCATCGTTCCAGTGCCGCTTTTCTGGGCCTTCCTGCCAGCCATTGCGAATCCTCCTTTGATACTAATGGAGTCTTTGTCAATTATAGACTTACGTTGGTTTCCACCGCCTCGGCTACGCAGCCGCGCGAGTCTTTCCTGAAGCATAGTGTACGACTAACTTGGATTCCGCGTTCGTTCGTTCCCCGGTGCGTCGCCCCAAATTGCACATTCGTGGGCCGTCGCAGAGAGAAACGGATCACCCCGGCCGCATCAAAGACCTGCGGCAAACCCCCGATGCGGCCCGCCGAGCCGCTTATCTCTTGGCATATTTGACGGGTTTCGGGCTGCAAAGCAAGCTAATAATGGCGCACAGACACCAAATTTTCCCGTGTTTCTGGGCCGGACGCGCTGTTCTTGCCCTGTAAGGCCCGGTTCCGGGGGTCTTTCTGCCGACCGCTGTGGTTGCGGTTGATTCAGGTTAACGGCCATGCTATTATCCCTCGTGTCAGTGTTTTAGCGTCCATGGCCAGTGCCGCGTATCCCTGGACGGGACGCCGCGGACTTTGCCGAGGTGGAAATGGATGGCGGTGTGTCGGCGTCGGAAGGCAGTGTCACTATGCTCGTGGCAGGGACTGCTCTGGCCTTCCTGGTGTCTTTCTTCTGCTCGCTGATGGAGGCGGCCCTTCTGAGCCTGACGCCGGGGCAATTGGTCCGGCTCAAACGGGCCAACCCCCGGCTTGGCCTGGCCATGGGCCGCTTGAAGGAAGACCTGGACCGACCCATCACGGTAATTCTCGCCCTGAACACGGCGGCCCACACCATCGGAGCCACGATCGCCGGGGCCCAATTCGCCCTGATCTTCGGCAACAAGGCGATCGGCCTGTTTTCCGGACTGTTCACCTTCCTCATGCTACAATACACGGAAATCCTCCCGAAATCGCTCGGCGTCCGGTTCAATGAAGCCGTCTGTGCGTGGATGGCCATTCCGCTGTCGGTGCTTACGCGAGTCATGGCGCCGGTCATTCGTCTGTTGCGGCTGCTGAACCGGCCCTTTGAGTCACGTTCGAGGGCGGACGCCGCCTCCTTGTCGCTGGATGAGGTCGTGGCCCTGGCCGGACACGCCCGCCTCGTTCGCCTGATCACGCCTCAGCAGGAGAACATCATCACCCAGGCAGCTTACCTCTCGAAGCAGACCGCGGCCGACATCATGGTGCCGGTCGAGCAGATCACGTTCCTTTCGAGCGATCAAACGCTGCCGCAATCGCTCGTAACCGCCCATATGGACCCACACACGCGATTCCCAGTCATCCAGAACGGTAATCGGGATGTTGTGCAGGGATACGTGAACTTCAAGGAGCTGGTCTATCGCGTCCGGACAAACCCTGCCGAGCCGACGCTTCATGGGGTGATTCGGCCCGTTCGATTTGTGCCGGCCGATATGCCTTGCCACCAGGTGCTTCGTGCCTTTGTGGATGAGCACGAGCACATGGCTATCGTGCGGGACAACCAGGGCCACACGGCCGGCCTGATCACGCTCGAAGACGTGGTGGAAGTGCTCCTGGGGGACCTTCAGGACGAGTTCGACCGCCTGCCGAAGATGTGCCACAGCCTGGCCAAGGGGGTTTGGATCGTCGGTGGGGGCGTGCCGATGTCGGAACTGGCGGAGCGGCTGGGGATGCCCCAGATTGCCACCGAGGCCACGCTCGCCAACTGGATGGCCGCCCGGCTGGGCGACAGCCTTGTCGTCGACCAGAGGCTCCGCGTCGAGCCTCTGGAGTTTACCGTACGGAGGATCCGTCGGGGCAGACCCTTTGAGGTGCTGATCTCCCCCGTCGGCCTTCCACCCGGGCCCTGATCTCGTCGACGCGCACACGGGCCTTCAGATCGAACGGACGATCTTCGGTGTGATGGGGCCCGTAGCTTGTTGTGGGAGGCCGGTCTACCGATGGCCTCCCGTGCAAAAGCTGTGCGAACCGAAGGAGACGCCATATGGCAACGTTGAGCGAGCAGAGATGCAAGCCATGTCGCGAGGGAGGCGCCTCGCTCAAAGGCGAGGCCTTGAAGGCGTATGCCGAGCAACTGAATCCGGACTGGGACGTCGTGGACGAGCACCACCTGCGCAGGGAATTCCGGTTTGACGACTTCCGGCAGGCTCTGGCCTTCGTCAACCGGGTCGGCGAGCTGGCTGAGCAGGAGAATCATCACCCGGATATCTACCTGGGCTATGGCAGAGTCAGGATCGATCTGTGGACGCACAAGATCGGAGGTCTGCACGAGAACGATTTTGTCCTTGCCGCCAAGATTGACAGGCTTTAGCTATATGGGCGCTGCTGTCGGGAGAAAGCCGGGCAGACGATTCCGGGAAGGAGCCCTGAGGATGCAGAAACTGGCGTGGGGAGTGCTCAGCACCGCAAAGATAGGCTTGCAGAAGGTCATTCCCGCGATGCAGAAGGGCAAGTACAGCAGGATCGTTGCCATCGCGTCGCGCGACTCGGCCAAGGCCCACGATGCGGCCAGGCGGCTTGGAATCCCAAAGGCCCACGCTTCCTATGAGGCGCTTCTGGCCGACCCGGATGTCGAAGCAGTCTACATCCCTCTGCCAAACCACCTGCACGTGGAGTGGTCGATCAAGGCCCTGGAGGCGGGCAAGCACGTCCTGTGCGAGAAGCCCATCGGACGGGACGCTGAGGAGGCGCGCCGGCTCCAGACGGCCGCCGCACAGCATCCACACCTGAAGGTGATGGAAGCGTTCATGTATCGATTCCATCCACAGTGGGTCGAGGCGAAGAGGCTCGTGACAGAGGGGCGAATCGGATCGCTTCGCACGATCCAATCGTTCTTCTCCTACTGCAACGTCGATCCGGCGAACGTCCGCAACAACCCCGAATTGGGCGGCGGCGGCCTGCTGGACATCGGATGCTACTGCATCTCGTTGTCGCGGTTCCTCTTCGCCGCCGAACCGCGGCGCGTGCTCGGCCTTGTGGAATACGACCCAACGTTCCGCGTCGACCGGCTGGCCTCGGGTATCCTGGAGTTCGACGCCGGGACCTCGACCTTTACCTGTTCGATGCAGCTCAGCGCCTATCAGCGGGTCAACGTCGTTGGCACGACCGGCCGGGTCGAAATCGAAATCCCCTTCAACGCCCCTGCGAAGAAGCGATGCAGGCTGTGGCACCAAAGCACGTCGGACTTCCGCGAGATCCGCTTGCCAAAGACCGACCAGTATGCCGTCCAGGGCGACCTGTTCTCGCAAGCAGTCCTGAATGACACCGTCGTCCCGACCCCTCTCGGAGACGCTGTTGCGAACATGCGCGTGATCGACGCGGTGTTCGCCAGCGCCAAGGCCGCCGCATGGCAAGCGCTGTGAGCCGTGCGCGCATCGCGGCCCCCGGCACAGGCAACGAAAGAGGTGGTCGATGTGTGTGAAAATATCGTGGCATGTGGGTGGCAGCCTCAAAGCGTAGTGCAACGGAGCTTTGGGGATGGCGAATGGGAGTGGCGCATCCGTACGGAAAGGCCTCTGCGAGACGATCCATCCCCAAGTCCTGCGGATCCGTTCGGCTTCGCTCAGGACAAGCTTTGAGGCTGCCACACTTGGCGGTCTGCGCCGGCAAGGGCATGCTGCCCTGAAATCCTGACAGACACGCCGAGCGAGTGTCTGTGAAAATATCCTGGCAGGCGTGTGGCAGCGGCAAGCGCAGGCTTGCCGATGGTGATACGCATGCCGTCGAAGCCATCGGCAAACTCCGCCTTGCTCCGTTTGCCGCTGCCACACAGGGCGCTCCGTGGTGGAAAACGGGCCTTGCCGCGAAATTCGCACAGACACGTGGTTGTGGAGAGGATGCGACCTCGTTGCAGCCGAAGGCGCGATGTGGTAGCATGCCACCCGTGAGTCATTTACGAAATCGAACGGTTTGGAGGATTCCATGAAGTCGCACGTCCGGGGGGCTGTTGCCGCATTGACGGTGGTTCTGCTGGTTGCCTCGATCTCGCACGCGGAGGTTCGGGTCCTGTCCGACCGCACCGACGGGTCGGCGGAGTCTGCGTTCAACAAGGTCCCGTCGCCTTCCCGGAGCGATGCGGCGACGCAGGCGCGTTTCACGGTGGTTGACGGCCGGCCGGACGGCAACGGAGGCGGCGTCGAGAAGCTCCACGATGGCAAGGTCCCGACGGAGGAAGACCAACCGGCCGAGAATTTCTTTTTCCGAGCCGGCACGGACGGCGGACGCCTTCTGGTCGATCTGGGCGACGCCATCGACGTCAAGCAGGTCAACACGTATTCCTGGCATCCCGGCAGCCGCGGGCCTCAGGTGTACGATCTCTACGCCAGCGACGGGAAGGCCGACGGCTTCGATTCTCAGCCCAAGAAGGGGACCGACCCTCAGACGTGCGGGTGGAAGCTCATCGCCAGGGTCGACACGCGTCCCGCAGGAAATGCCGGCGGTGGGCAGTACGGCGTCAGCGTCTGCGAATCGGGCGGCACGCTCGGGGCTTACCGGTATCTCCTGCTGGATGTCTTTCGCACCGAGCAGACGGATGCGTTCGGCAACACGTTCTACAGCGAGATCGATGTGGTCGATCCCACCTCGCCGGTCGTCGTCGCCAAGCCGGTGATCGAGCCGGCCGGAGAAGCACGACGCGAGATCGTCGACATCGAGGGCGGCAAGTACCAGATCACGATCGACACCACCGAGACACCTGACCTGAGCAAGTGGGCGCACGATGAACTGGCGCCCGTCGTGAAGCAGTGGTACCCCAAGCTGGTTGCCATGCTGCCCAGCGATGGATACGAGGCGCCCACGCGCGTCACCATCACGTTCAGCGCCGACATGCAGGGCGTCGCCGCCACTGGCGGAACGCGGGTTCGCTGTGCGGCGCGCTGGTTCCGGGGCCAGTTGCAGGGCGAGGCCAAGGGGGCCATCGTGCACGAGCTGGTGCACGTCGTGCAGAACTACGGCCGGGCCCGACGGGGCAACCCCGACGCCGCCCGCACGCCGGGGTGGCTGGTGGAGGGCATCTGCGACTACATCCGCTGGTTCCTGTACGAGCCCCATGCGCATGGCGCCCAGATCACCAGCCGGAACGTCGAGCGGGCCCGCTACGACGGCAACTACCGCATCAGCGGAAACTTCCTGAACTGGGTTACCGCCACATACGATCGCGACATCGTTCGAAAGCTCAACGCCGCCGCACGCGAGGGACGGTATAGCGAAGACCTCTGGAAAGAATACACGGGCAAGACCGTGCAGGAGTTGGGAGACGAATGGAAGGCCGCCATGGTGGCGAACGCTGCTGCCGAGGCCGCGGGCCCCGCGCCGAACACGCTGACGGAGGAGGAGAAAGCCGCCGGGTGGAAGCTCCTGTTTAACGGCGAGAATCTGGACGGGTGGCACAACTTCAAGAGCCGGAGCATCCGTCCGGGCTGGCAGGTGCGCGGTGGGGCATTGGTCTGCGCCGACCCGCACAACGCCGGCGACCTTTGCACGGATGAGAAATACGACTGGTTCGAGCTGCAGCTCGATTACGACATCAGTCCCGCCGGCAACAGCGGGATCATGTACCATGTCACCGACGAAGGGAATGCCGCCTGGGCGACAGGTCCTGAGTTTCAGCTTGAGGACAACAGGGAGGCCGCCGATCCGGTGCGGTGCGGCTGGCTATATGCCCTCTATCAGCCTCCAACCGACTCCGCCACGGGCAAGCCGCTCGACGCCACGAAGCCGCCAGGGCAGTGGAATCACGTCCGGCTGCTTGTGACGGGCGAGAAGTGCGTGCACGAGATCAACGGTGTCCCGTACTTCGAGTACGTTCTGGGCAGCGACGACTTCAACAATCGGGTGGCCCGCAGCAAGTTCGGGCGGATGCCTCTGTTCGCCAGGTCGAACACCGGCTACATCACGCTTCAGGGCGACCACGGGCAGGTGAGCTTCCGCAACGTCAAGATCCGTCCCATCGGGCCTGCGAAATAGCCGGTCTACACCGGATGGGATGATCCCGGGAGTTCCGCAAGGGCAGAAGACCACCCAGAGGTGCTCTTGGGTTGTTGGATGGTGACAGCGGGAGGATCGCGCCTGGGCGGAAGCGTCGAGCCCGGCAGGGCTCGATCAGCCGTTTCTCTTCTCCCGCTTGGCCTGCCTCTTCTCTTTGGCGGTCTTCTGCGGTGGTTTCTTCTTCTCTTTCCTGGTGTCCCGGGACTTTGCCATGCCTGTGATCTCCTCTGGCTGCACGAACCACGAAAAAAAGAAGCGGTAACAGAGGGCTGCTACCGCTGCAAAGATGGTGAATGATTGTATAGGAACGTTTACGCGTCGCGAGCCTCAACTCCCCGAAAGCCCTTGCCTCGGTCCGTTGCAAGCTCGTTCGACATGGCTCTCTTGCACCGAACGCCCTATTCTTGCCATTGGGCAGTATCGGGAAAGGGGAGCGGAAAACTTTAGGGAATTTCAGCCTCCCGACCGAGAAAAACAGAAACATCAGGTCTCCCGACCGCCTTCGGGCGGTCGGCGGGCCCGGGACAGGCCATCCGACGCGGAGATTCTCCCTGGCGTCAAAATCTGCTGTGGTTGTTGTTGTGGCCCTCATCCGACGGTAGAATAAGGAGTTGAGCACATCTCTGGAATCTGGCCGTAGAGCAACCGGGCCTGGTTACGCATGGGGCGCCGGGGCATTCGATAGCAGCGTTGAGGCGTGATATTGAAAGGGCCCGCACATGTTCAGGCGTAACGGATTCACACTGATCGAGTTGCTCGTTGTGATCGCGGTCATTGCGATCCTCATGGCGATCCTGATGCCGGCCCTGAAAATCGCCCGCGAGCAGGCCCGGGGCATCAACTGTCTGGCAAACCAGCGGTCCTTGGCGCAGGCGTATATCATGTACGCCGACGACAACGACGGCTCGGTTTGCGGAGGATGGGCCCGACACGACGATGCAGGCGGGGTGCCCCCGTGGGTAAGACCGCCGGGCGACATCAGCGCCAGCGGCGCCTACAGCATCGTCACCGGCGCCGTGACGCTCGAACAGCGGTATAACGGCTTGCGGGCGGGGGCTCTGTATCGTTACGTCAATGAGTTCGACGTCTACCATTGCCCCGGTGACAATCGCAAGAACATGGGTACCAGCCTGGGCAATGGCCTGGAGTTCCGGATCTTCCGCAGTTACTCGCTGTCCGACTATATGCGTGGCACGGACCCAGCCGATCCGAAGAAGCTGCTCACCTTCAAGGACCAGGCCAACAAGATGCTCTTCGTCGAGGAAATCTACGACGGCTCGGCGGGCAACTTCAATCACGACGGCTGGTCGTACACCCCATACTCTGGGAGCATGTGGGACCCGCTGGGCATCTTCCACAGCGACGCCTGCACGTTCAGCTTCATGGATGGGCACGCCGAACGCAAGAAATGGCAGGACAAGCGGACCATCATCTTTTGCAGGAGCCGAGGCGAGGCAGCCGCCCAGGGATTCGGCAAGAACCAAATATTCAACCCACCGAACGTGGACCTCGACTGGCTCGATGCGCACTATCCGGGAAAGACCCATCAAGCCACCGGCAACTGAGACGATCTGGAGCCGTTCCTCCTGTGGCGGAGCGCCTCGGGGGTGCACTTGATGTTTGTAGGTAAGCCTTCACCGGAGGCTGCAATCGACTTTGTCATTCCGACCGGAGCGCAGCGTAGTGGAGGAATCTGGCTGCGAAGGGGCTATTGCCTTATCCTCGGCCAGATTTCTCCGTGCGGGCTTCGCCCTTGGTCGAAATGACATCCGCCACGCTCTCCGAGATGACAGCCCCCTTCCTGGCCTCGGCAGGAACCTACCTACAAACACGCAGTGCACCCGCGCCTCGGGACGAAATCGAAACATGTTTGCCAATTCCTCCGATTCGTGCTCTACTGGCGGTCTGTTGTGCCGGATCGCGTAGGGGGTGCATCTGCCGGCACATCGGACCCGAGGCGTGCTGTTGCGTGCGGGTCGTTGGGGTTTCCTTGGAGGCAAGGCGCCGTGAACAGCGCTTACGATTTTCGCATCATCCGCGTCCTGCGCCGTCGGCTGAATCTGACCTTGCAGGCGTTGGCGGGCCGCTCGGGCCTGACCTATCCGACCGTCGAATCGGTCGAGACGAACAAGACGCTCCCTTCGCTCAAGACGCTGGACGCGCTGGCCGGGGCCCTGCAAATCTCCACCAGCGCGCTGATCGGACTGGCCGAACGCCGCTTCGTTCAAAGACGCAAGGCCAAGGAAGAGCCGCGAGGTCCGATGTCCAAATCGGACAAGGGTCTGGAGAAATGCCGCGTCGCCCGCTACGACAAGGGCAAACTCATTCGCGTCATCGCCGAGGAGGGTGATCACGTCCACGTGATGGGACTGCACGAGGACGTCCACGAGTTCTGCTACATTCTCAGTGGGCGCGTGGAGCTGCGAATCGAGGACAAGACCTATCGGCTCGGTCCCGATGACACGATCCTCTTCGACGGCCTGCTCGACCACTCCTACACGCAGGTCGAGGCGGGCGAGTACGTGACCGTACACCTCCCCAAGGACATCCGCGTCATCGAGCGGCTCCTCGAAACCAAGTCGGAAGACGAGACCGAGCCATAGGTCGTCCAGCCCCGTCGGCTCAGCCTGTCACGGTGACAGGCTCTTGCCGGCCAAGTCGTCCGGCGGCAAACCACCCCTGGGGCCGCAGGACGGTCGGGCGAGGGGTACTCCGAGAAGCGGATCTCGGAGGATACGTTCTATGTCACCCACGTGGCCAACGCCTGTACGCCGGGTCGCGTGCTATCGGACTACCTCCACCGCCGTGCGGCTGAGCTGACGCTCCAGTACGGGTACCGGTACTTCGCCGTGCTGCGGCAACCCCGCCAGCCGACCCACCTCGATACCGCCACCGTCGGAGGGCGGACCGAGCCGGAGCACACCATCGTCGTGGAGGCCGCCAGCCGCGGCACATTGTTCATGCCCATTCAGTGCTTCCGTGATGCGCCGGAGTCGCCCGACATGGCCCTGATCGACGCGAAGACCTATCTGAAAGAGAAAGGTCCTCAGTGAGCCCGCGCCGACAGGGCCGCCGCACAGGCAAGTGGGAGAATGTACCGGACACCGTTGATTCGCCTCTCTATGCGTCTTCAAGTCTTTGTGTATCAAGGCTTTATGCTCCTTCCTCTTGGCAATTCGGGCGGCATTGGCTATAATTTATGCGCCGATGGAGGTGGCGGCTCGGAGAATCCGCTTGACGGATTGAACTGAAGCCGTTAGTCTATCGTACCGATACAAGAGTACCAGCCCAGTGCCGCTTGTCGGCTCGATAGGGTCCGCCCCGCTGGGCATCAAACATCAGGAGCCTCGGCGTTTCCAGTCGAGGCTCTTTCTTTTTCGAAGGCATCCACAAGACCACGCAATGGGCTGTTGCCCGGAAAGACATACAGCCCGGAGAACGGCTTTCTTACCGGCTCACTTCGGGACCAGATGTACGGCTTGATGCGGCTGAAAAACGGATAGTCCAGGCCGCCGCTCTTGAAGGCCCGGTAGATGTTGTAGCTGCACAGGTCGGCCAATTGCACGCCGTTTGAAAGCTCGCTTCGGACGAACATCGGCATCTCGCAGATATGTCGCAGCCACGTATCGTGGGTCGTACCTTGGTCCAGCAGCCAGGCATGCTTCATGGCCAGCGACCGATTGGCCTGAAGACTCACGTCATCGTTGACCATGATCGCCTGGTGCCGCCCATACTTTGCTCGCATCAGCCTTTCGATCTGTTCGAGGAGCAACTCCCAACTCTTGCGGTGCAGCTTTTCCTGATCCATGTAGGCGAGCAGCTCGCGCTTGTCCACGAGCACCGAGAGGATGTGCATGTGGTGGTGCTCCAGTTGTCTGTAGTACAACTCGATCAGGTCTGTCAGTTCCTGGTCCGTCAGGTTGCCCAGGAACGGATGACGCCGGCGTTCCTTCGGGATGCGAACCCAGTTGCTCTTGACCTCGCAGTCCGCCAGGTCCAGCCGAACCTGTCTGTCCCGCAAGATTCGCTGGGTCAACTCGACCTTCCGGCGGTTGATCGTCTTCTCGAAGCCGTGCCACTGTTGCTCGAACAGGCTCACCGCCGTCACAACGTACAGCCAGTCGCCCGGCTTGGTCGTCCCATTTTTCTGGGGGATCTCCAAACGAGGATCCCGGTTGCCGGTCTCATCCGCATAGAACAGGAACATACCTATACGCTCTCCACGACGCCGAAGCGACTGCCGTCCGTCGACCGCCTCTGTCTAATGAGGGCCGAACGTGGGCGTACCCCGCTTCACTCGCGTAATCCCGCCTCGGTGGGGCTTCGAAAACCTACCGCAAAAACCACGAAGTCCCCTTCGTCTTTGAGTATGTCGGCAACAACGCTTATGTTCTCACTAGAGGTAATGCGCCAGGGATATGTCCCGACTTGCCGTTTCACAGTCAGGCGATACCCTTTAATGCTCACGTTTGTCCCCCTGGCGTAGATGTCTGGAAACTGCAGGGTGATCGTGTCGTCTGTCAATTTCACGACCTTGTTGCCGTTCCATGTTGCGACGAAATAATCCTCATACGACAGATCACGCGGAGTGTATATCTCTTTTCCGTCAGTAGCGTGCATAGCCCACCCGAGTGGGTATTCCCTGCTGAGGTACTGGCGCCATTCCTCCTTTTGACTCGGCGGTTGGTTCACGAAGTATTGAGTGACTCTATTGTCAATGTACGTCTGCGTTGTGACTCCACCACTCTGTCCCTGTGAGGTCACGACACTGCTCCCGGGGCTGTCTCGAAGAGTTGTCGCGATGGCTGGCGGTGCGAGAGATCTCTCGCTGCGGTCCTTCGGAGCATCTCCTACTTCGCGTGGCGACAACCATGCCAGAACCAGGATGCCAACGAGGATCAGGACATAGCCTGGATAGTGGATGTATTTGCGAGCCAAGAAAGGGAAGGATTGAACTAGGCAAAACCAGGCAATCGCCACACCAGCAAGCAGAAGAATGAAGCCAACGAAGGGAGGGAGGGGTGTCATATCAAGCCCCACCTTCGTGAGCCATGACGCCACCACGAGAACAGCAGGCCTAGCTATCCGTTTGGCCTTCTTCTCCGGCTTGGAGGACTCCTCTACAACAGTCCTAACAACAGTGTGTTTTCCTTTCCTCTGTTTGCGTTTCGCCATTCATGCGCGTCCTTGTTGCTCCCGGTGGTCCCTACCTGCCTCTTTGAGGACCCGATCGGCGGGGACCAGATCAACCGCCGCTTCATCAATCTCGCGACATCGTCGCGCGATTTCCTGTCGCCACTCGTCGCTGACAGGCTGTGTCACAATGATATTCATTGCCGTATTGACGGTTCTCCTGCCGGCCGGGCATCCGGCCCCGACGGGAAGAGGGCAACCTTCTTCATTTGGCCGCCTGCCAGGTTCGCCACCGGAGGCGAG
>Ga0209313_1000088_pt1 | contig 112443 bp, 116 predicted proteins | sample BioC13SIPDNA_3_FD_185748 | JGI IMG/M metagenome (GOLD analysis project Ga0209313, IMG submission 185748) | Anaerobic biogas reactor microbial communites from Washington, USA - Biogas_R2_B C13 SIP DNA (SPAdes) (version 2) | ecosystem: Engineered > Bioreactor > Anaerobic > Unclassified | place... | reverse complement strand
CATAACCAGCATGCCCTTCCAGGTCACTTTGCCCCCCTTCCCCGTCACGGAAAGCGGGCAGTTTACCAACTCCCGAATAGGACATTTTAACTTTGCACGAATAGGACATTATCGTATTGCGATTACATCCCCGAGAGGCCGCCTGAGGGGCCGCCGCCCGGCGCGCATGCCCCCCTCATGCGCAACGCCCCCGGTACCGTGCGTGGACCGCGCAGGCGCCCTCGCCGGAGACCATGCAGGGGCCCACGGGGCTCGACGGCGTGCAGCGCCCCCCGAACAGGAGGCACTCCTCCGGCTCCTTCGCCCCCGCCAGCACGTCGCCGCATGCGCACCCGGCGGGCTCGGGGACGTCGGGGATTTCCCCCTCGAGCAACGCCTCCGCGTCGAACGCCGCGTACTCGTCCCGGAGGCCGAGCCCGCTCGACCGGATGGCGCCGAGCCCGCGCCAGATCGAATCCCGCGGGACGAACACCTCCCGGATCGCCGCCACGGCCGCCTCGTTCCCGCGCGCGGAAACGAACCGCGAATAGCCGTTGCGGATCTCCGCCTTCCTCCCGGCGATCATCTCCAGGAGCATGAGGATCCCCCGGAGCAGATCCGCCGCCTCGAAACCGGTGACGACGCCCGGCACACCGTGCCGCTCGGCCAGGAAGCGGAAGGCGTCGGCGCCGAGCACCGCGCTCACGTGCCCGGGAAGGATGAGCCCGTCCAGGCGGGCCCCCGGACGGCCGAGGATGGCGTCAAGCGCGGGGGGGAGCAGTTTGAACGCCGGGAGGAGGAACAGGTTCCTCGCCCCCCGCGCCCGCGCCCTCCGCACGACGGAGGCGAAGAGGGGGATCGTGGTCTCGAATCCGACCCCGAAGATCACCGTCTTCAGGGCCGGCTCGCCTGCGGCGTATTCGAGCGCGTCGAGCGGGCTGTACATCGACCGCACCCGGGCGCCGCGGAAAGCCCGTGCGTCCTCCAGGGAACCGTCGAGGCCGGAGACCCGGAGCATGTCGTTGAAGCAGAAGAGGACGATCCCCGGCGTGCACGCCAGGCGGACCGCCTTCTCGACCTCGCGTCCCGGCGTGACGCAGACCGGGCAACCCGGGCCCGAGACGATGCGGAGGGACGGGGGCAGGGCGCCGCGCACCCCCGTGGCGAAGAGGGCGGCCGTGTGCGTGCCGCACACCTCCATCAGGGAGGCCGGCGCGGCGCGCGCGCGCAGCCGGTCGAGCAGCGCGCGGGCGGCCGCGCCGCCCCGGAGGCGCTCAAAAAGTTCCGGCAAGCTCCCTGAGGAGTTCGACGGTGGCATGCGCCTCTTCCCTGTCGAGTTTCTGGATGGCGAACCCCGCGTGGACGAGCAGGTAGTCGCCCGGGCGCGCGTCCTGGACGAGGTCGAGCGCCACGCGCCTCCTCGCGCCCATGAAGTCCACGACTGCAAACCCGTCGCCGCGCGCCTCCACGATCAGTCCCGGCACCGCCACGCACATCGGTCCGTCCCCCCCTCCGGCTCGTTGCCGCGATCCGCGCGGAGCGCGACCCACAGCTGGCCGACGCAGATCCCGAAATCGTTCAGCGGGACCGCGGGGCTCTCGAGCGTCTCGAAGCCCGCCTCCCGGAGCATCCCCGAGGCCCCGTCCGCGAGCAGCCGGTTTTGAAACACCCCCCCGCACAGCGCCACCGCACGGCAGCCGCGTGAGCGCCTGATTTCCCGCGCCGCGCGCAGGATGAGCGCCGCGAGCCCGTTGTGGAATCTTTTGGCGGCGACCTCGGTCGAAACGCCGCGGCGCAGATCCGCCATCAGGGCCGCCACGAAATCCTCGCAGCGGGCCTCGAACCCGTCCCCCTTCGCGAGAAGGGGGAACGGGTACGCCTCCCGGTCGTCGGAGAGGGATGCCCGCCGCTCCAGCTCGATCGCGGCCTCCGCCTCCCGCTGCGTCGCGGGGGCGATCCCGAGGATCGCGGCCACCGCGTCGAAGAGCCGGCCGCAGCTCGAGGTGCGGGGGGCCAGGACCGCCCTCTCCAGCATCGCCTCGAGCGGCCTCCGCGCGGCCGCCGAACGGTCCCTGAACAGCACCGGGGCGTCGAACGCCGCCGTCCCCATCGCGGCGTGGAGCAGGGAGAGGCCCATCCTCCACGGCTCGCGCGCCGCCGCGTCCCCGCCCGGCATCCCGAGGTAGGCGAGGTGCCCGCAGCGCTTCCAGTCGCGCGGGGAGACCGCCAGGAACTCCCCCCCCCAGACCGCCCCGTCCGTGCCGAGGCCGGCGCCGTCGAAGACGACGCCGATAACCTCCTCGGCGCAGGAATGCTGCGCGAGCACCGCCGCGACATGCGCGTGATGGTGCTGGACGGCGAGACGGGGGGATGCGGGGAAGAGCGCCGCCGCGGCCCGCGAGAAATAGTGCGGATGGAGATCGTGGGCGACGAGCCCCGGTTCGACCTCTTCCTCCTCGACCATCCCCCGCGCCGCGGCCAGGAACCGGGCGAGGTTGTCGGTCTCCGCGAGGTCGCCGTGCCCCCCCGACAGGCGCAGGCGCCCGCCGGAGAGCAGCCCGCAGCACCCTTTCGAATCCGCGCCGCAGGCGAAGATGCGCCGCGGCGGGGACCGCAGCCCCTCCAACGCCTCGGAAACGATCCTCACCGGCCTGCCCCCGCCCTCACCGTCCATAATGGTAGCATCGGCGCCGCGTGAAGTACACACGCACGCGGGAGGAGGACGAGACGCCGGCCGGGAGTGACAAGGCGCCGGACGGCCCCGGCGGAATTGCTTTGACAACGCCTGGCGCATCCCGTATCGTGGAATCCGTCCCGGTCCAAGGAGAATACGCCCATGATCCTCCGTATCGCCCTCCCCGTCGTCGCCGCCGTTGCCGTGCACCAGCCGCTGCAGGGGCTCGATCCGCTCTTTCCCGGCAACGCCCCGGCCCCCGCGTCCGCGGTCTCTCCATCCGGCGCCACGCCCTCCTCTTCTCCTGCGGCGCCGTCCGAGTCCGGCGCCGACGCCGCACGAGCGGCCGTCGCGGAGGGGGAGCGGCTCCTCGCGGAGGGCGATTTCGACGGGGCGCTGAAGGCCTTCACGAAGGCCGCCGCGCTCGATCCGAAGAACGCCGACGCCTACAACGGGGCCGGCAACTGCTACTACGCGCAGGAGAAGATCGATCTCGCCATCGAGGCGTTCAAGAGGGCGGTCGCGCACGACCCCGGGATGAGCTCGGCCTACTTCAACCTCGGGCACTGCCACGCGGTGAAGCAGCAGTGGGAGCTGGCCATCATCCATTACGGGAAGGCGGTCAAGGACAACCCGAAAAACGCCAAGGCCCACTTCGAGCTCGCGAACGCCTACTTCATCACGAAAAACTACCCCAACGCCAAACTGCACTACGAGAAGGCGGCCGAGATCTTCGGGGAGAAGACCTCGCAGGGCGAGGACGCCCTCCGCAACGCCCTCAAGGTCGAACTGCTGATGAAGCGGATGGGCGGGTGACCGGCCCTTTGATGCTCCGGGGGCCGGGATCCGGGATTCAGGGGAGGCGCCGCGAAAGCCGGTGCGACGCCGCGCGTCTCTGCTTCATCCAGGATTCCGACTTCCGGCTCCTCTGTCCTCAGCGCCCCATCCCCTCCAGCCGCGTCAGCGCGCTCCTCGCGGCCCTGGGGTCCGGATCCGTCTCCACCGCCTTCTCGAGCGCGCGCCGGGCGAGGTCGTAGCGGCCGTTCATCATGTAGACCAGCCCCATCCCGCGGTAGGCCTCCCCGCAGCCGGGGGAGAGCGCCACCGCCTTCCGGTACTCGGCGAGCGCCATATTGAACCACTCCACGTACCGGTACGTCGCCCCGATGCCGTAGTACGCGTCCCCGAGCATCAGACGCGCCTCGACGCACCCGGGGTCCGCCTCCACCGCCTTCTGGAGGTGCTGTATCCTCGCGTGCGATCCGTCGGGCGACTGCCGGGCCCTCGCCAGCTCCTCGAACGCGGCGGGCGAGGATGTCGGGCACGCCGCGAGCCGTTCCATCTCGGCGTCGCTCGGCGGGACGCCGAGAAGGGCCGCGAGCCGGGCGGCCATCCGCGCCTCGAGCTCGCAGAGGCGGCCGAGGAGCCCTTCCACTCGGAACCTGCCGGGCGGGGCCGCGGTGGACGGCCGCCGCGCCTCCAGCGCCACGGAAACGGCGTCGCCGCTCCGCCTCACGGTGCCCGAGACGACGATGTCGGCCCCGATGCGGCGCGCGAGACGCGCCGTCTCCCTGTCGTCGAGCGCCTCCTCCCCCTTTGCGCGACGGCGCTCGTGCGACCGCACCTCGCCCGCGTCCAGAAACGCCAAGCCGCCGAACGAATCCAGCTTTCGCCCGAGCGAATCGGCCAGTTCGACGGCGAGCCATTCGTCGCGCGCCTGCCCGGACTCGAGACGGAACGCGAGGACCGCGACGCGGCACTGCTCCCCGGGCCCCGCCAAAGAGGCGTTGTGCGCCTTGAGCTCGATGAAGCGCAAAAGCGGAAGCTCTCCGCCTGGCGGGGCCGCGTTTGGCGCGGGCGCCGGGGTCGGTCGGAGGGAGAGGAATCTCAGGAGCGGGGCGTCCCGCTGCTGCGCCGGGACGGCGCACGAGAGGAGGAGCGCAGCTGCATAGGTTATCACGCTGGATCGCAAAGAGGCGGTCGCCGCATCGGACGCGCCCGCCGCGAACCCCCGCACGCGGGGGAACGCCCCGCGGCGCGCCCACCGGCTCCCCGCCGGCAGCGTCCCGGACAAGGGGAACGCGGCGTCAGATGGCGAAGAGGCGCTTGACGGCGCTGGAGGTGCCGGGCTTGTTCGCCTTGGCGTCGTTCAGGCGCTGGGTGAGATAACCGCCCGTCAGATAGTCGATGTTCGCCGTGACCTCCTGGAGCTGCAGCTCGAGGCGGAGCCGCTCCCGCAGCTCCTCGGCGGGGGAGAGCAGCAGGTCGATCTGGAGGTTGCGGCGCTGGAAGTAGAACTGCGTGACCTCCTCCAGCACGTCGTTGCGGAGCTCCACGAGGTCGCGCGCCTCGTCGCTGATCCGCACCTGGTCGGGGTTGTAGAGGAAGTCGCCGAGTTCCCATTCAAACTGGAAGCTGAGGTCGTTGGTGTACTTGCGCTTGTCCTGATCCTCGCTTGTGCTCTCGGTCCTGTGCTTGTATTTGTTGTCGGTGGAGCTTATCACCTTCTCGCCGATCGCGATGCCGGTCGCAGGCCCCTCGGAGGTGGAGTCGAACTGGACGGTGTCCCCGAGATCCTCCTGCCGCGTGATCTGCAACCCCTGTCCGTCCTTCTCGTCGATCTGCTTCTGGCGGTCGATGTCGTACTTGAGCCTGAACTTCGGCAGGAGCGCCCGGTACTTCGCCCCCTTGCGCCACCCCTCGATAAGGTCGGGGTGCACCTCGGCGAAGCGCATCGCCACCTCCTGGATCTCCTGCACCGACGGCTCGTGGGTGAACTGGCCGAGGACCGTCTGCACGTCGTCGATCGTCGGAATCGCGGGGCCGGGGGGCGCCTCGTCGCGGAAGGCGCGGGGCTCCTCGAGCGACACGACCGCCACCTGCTCCTCGTCCGGGGCGGTCTGGGCCGGGACGGTCTGCGCGGGGACGATCTCCTCGGCGGGCTTCTCCTCCTTCTCCGCAACGGGGCCCGGCGCCTCGGTTTTCGCCGACTCCGTGGCGGCCGGCTCCGTGGCGGCCGGCGCGGCGGACGCATCGGCGGAGGCGACGGCGGTGCGGTAGAGGCCGCCGGACGACGCCGCCCATATCGTACCGCTGTCGAGCGGGTCGAAGGCGATGGCCATCGCGTTGGCGAGACTGGTCCCCCTGGAGAGCTCCTGCCACTTCGCCCCGCCGTCGCTCGAACCGTAGATCCCCGTGGAGGACGCCGCGTAGACCGCGTTGGAATCCGAGGGGGAGACGGCGACGCGGCGCACCCTCTTCTGTCCGAAGGCGTCCGCGCCGATCTCCTTCCAGTTCGCGCCGCCGTCCGTGCTCTTGAATACCCCGGCCGAGGTCCCGAGGTAGACCACGTCGGGGTTCACCGGGTCGACCGCGATGCTCTCGGCGATCCTGGGCTGGGAGGCGACCTTCTCCCACGCCGCCCCGCCGTTTTTCGTCTTGTAGACGGCGTCGGGGGTCCCCGCGTAGAGGATGTTGGAATCGAACGGATGGACCGCCACCGCCGAGACGATCCCGCCGCCGCCGGGGAGCTCCATCCCGCTCCAGGTCGTGCCGCCGTCGCCGGACTTCAACAGCGCCCGGTCGAGCGTCGCCGCGTAGACCAGGTCGGGGTTCGAGAGGTCGATGGCGAGCCCCAGCACGGTGACCTCCGCGTCCTTCATCGCGCCGTTCGCCTTCGCCCAGCTCTTCCCCCCGTCGAGGGAGGTGTAGATCCCGTCCACGCTCCCGGCGAAGATCTTGCGCTGGTTCGACGGGTCGATGGCGAGCGCGGTGACGCCGCCTATACGGCCGGAATCGCCCGAGGCCTGGAGCCCTTCGAGGAGCGCCTTCCGGGACGGGTCGAGCCCGGCGGGGATCTCGCGGCGGGCGCCGGAGAGATCGAGGCAGTTGACCCAGACCTTCCCCCCGTCGGCGCTCGTGAAGACGCCCTTCGTGGAGCCGATGAAGACGCGCCGCGAATCCATCGGGTCGACCGCGACCGCGCGGAGCCCCTTCTCCTCGGTGCCCGCGGAGAGGTTCGCCCACTCGCTCCCGTACGCCGCGACGCGAAGCGCCGCGCCGGCGAGGCAGACGGTTACGGCAAGCGCGGCCGCGAGGTGACGCGGTGCCAACGGAACGCCCCGGCGACGCAATGCGATCTTCATCCTGGATACCCCTCCTTTGAGCCCAGGTTCGATGCAGGGCCGGCGCCCGGACGCCCTCCGCACGGCGGTTCCCGCGCGCACAGTACAGGTTACGATATGCTAACACCCCGTTCGAAGAACTGTCAAGCCGCCAGTGCGATTTTTTTCGCCGCGTGGTACGACCGGCCTGTGCGCAGTCTCTCAGATCCGCCTCTGGAACGTGTCACCTGATTGTAAAAACAATGTCGCCGCCTTCCCGGATCCCGTGCAAGCCCGAATGCCCTTTCGCTCCCCCGCCCCGCTCTGGCATAATGAGGCGCCGTCATGAACCCTCGTGCGCGTCTCGTCGTTCTCGTTCCCTGCCTCGCCCTCCTCGCGGCGCTCGCCTTCGGCCGCGCGCTGGAGGCCCCGTTCTTCTGGGACGACGACGCACTCATCGTCACGAACCCGTGGCTGGGGACCCCGGGAGGGGTGCCGCGCTTCTTCCTCCCGGCGTTCTGGCGGGGCATCTCGTTCGCCGAGGACTACCGCCCCGTCGAGATGCTCTCCTACAGCCTCGACCACGCCTTCTGGCGCACCAGGCCGGCCGGCTTCCACCTCACCAACCTCCTGGTGCACGTCTTCAACTGCGCCGCCCTTGTAACCCTCGCCTGGCTCCTCTTCGAGAACGCCCACGCGGCGGCCCTCGCGGGCCTCCTCTTCGCCGTGCACCCGATGCACAGCGAACCGGTGGTGTGGATCCAGAACCGTTCCGAACTCCTCGCCGCAGCCTTCTCGCTGGCCTGCATGTGCGCCTTCCTGCGCTGGGCGCGCGACACGCGGGGCGGGGCGGGACTCTACGCATGCGCGCTCGCCGCCTTCGCGCTCGCCCTCCTGTCGAAGGAGAACGCGGCGATCCTGCCGCTCCTCCTCGCCTCCCTGCTTGCCGTCGCCGTCCCCGCGCGGCGGGGCGCCTGGCGCGGTCTCGCGCCGTTTCTCGCGCTCGCCGTCCTGTTCGCGGCCGTCAAGCTCGGCCTCCTCTCCCACAGCCGCCCCTCCCCCGCCACCGCCCTCCTCGCGGGGGCGTACCCGCGCCTGACCGTGGTGGCCACGACGCTCGCCCTCTACCTCGGGATGCTCCTCTTCCCCGCCCGCTTCTGTCTCGACCGCCTCCTCAAGGTGCCGGTCCTCCCCCCCGAGGCGGCGCCGCTCCTGGCGCTCGCGGCGATCTCCCTCGTCTTCGCCGCCGCCTTCCGCGGCCTCGTCCGCCGGAGACCGTGGGGCGTTGCCCTCGCCCTCACCCTGCTGCCGCTCCTGCCGGCGTCCAATATCGTCTTCCTCTCCGGGCGCCCGCTCTCCGAGGGGCGGCTGTATCTCGCCTCCGCGGGCTTCTGTCTCGGGGCCGCTCTCTTCATCGACCGGGCGGCGCGACGCCCGGCCGCGCGCCGTCTCGCCGCGGCGCTCGCCGCCTCCCTCGCGGCGGCATGGTTCGTCGCCTCCGCCGCGCGGACCGGCTACTGGCTCGACGAGCGGGTGCTCTGGGAGCGGACGCTCGAGGCGTCGCCGTTCAGTTGGCGGACGAAGCTGTTCCTCTCCCGGATCTACTCCCGCGAGGGCCGCCCCGACGAGGCGATCGGCCTCATCAAGGGGATCCTGCGCTACTCGGAGCCCAGGCCTTCGATGGCGTTCGTCGATCTCGGGCGGGCCTACGGCGCGCTGGGGTGGAGCGCGCGGGCGCGCGCCGCGTTCGAGCGGGCGGCTGCCGCCGGCCCCGACAACCCGGTCGCGCGGCTATGCCTCGGTGAGGCGTACCGCCTCGAGGGGAGGTTCGACGAGGCGCTCCGGGAGTTCGAGGCGGTCGGGCGTCTGCGTCCCGACAGCGGCAAAGGGCTTCTCCTCGCCGCAGGGGTGTTCAGCGCCCGGGGCGATCATGCGGCGGCTCTCGACGCGCTCCGGCGGGTCATCGCTCGGCATCCGGGCAGCGTCGAGGCGCTCGCGGCCGCCGCCGCGGCGCACGCGGCGCGCGGCGAGGACGCCGAGGCCGAGCGGCTCTTCACCGAGGCCCGTTCCCTCGACCCGTCCTCTCCGGCGCTCCTCAACAACCTCGGCCTCTTCCTCGAGCGACGGGGGCGCCTCGAGGAGGCCCTCGCCATCTACAGGGAGGCCGCTGAAGCGGGCCCGGACCGCTGGGCCCCGCGCTACAACGCGGCGGTGATCCTCGAGGCGCAGGGGCGCCTCGCCGAGGCCGTGGTGGCCCTGATGCAGGCCGCGGCGCTTCGGCCCGGACACGCCGGCCTCCGGAAGGAGGTCGGCCGGCTGCTCGATCTGACGGGAAATACCCGGCTCGACCCGGGCGCGTGGGAGCGGATCGCAAACGCGCACGCGGCGCTGCTTCAGGCGCAGGGGATCTACTGCGCGCGCACCGGGGAGACGAAGGAGGCGATCGGATGCTTCGAGGCGCTCATCGCGCTCGACCCGCGAAACGGCGAGGCGCGGGCCAATCTCGCGCGCACGCTCGCCGAGCGCGGCGAGCACCGGCGGGCGCTGGAGGAGTACCGGGCCGCGGCGCGGCTCCTGCCGGATTCCGCGGCGATCCAGGCGGGGATGGGGGCGTGCTATGCCGAGATCGGGATGCGCGGGGAGGCGGAGGCGGCGTGGGCCCGGGCCCTGCGGCTCGATCCGCACGCCAGGGAGCCCCGGAGGAACCTGTCACGCCTCAGGCGCCTCCGCTGACGGGGGGGTCACTTGACGACATCGAGGAGCATCGACTCGATCTCCTTGATGAGATCCTCGTTCTTCTTGACCCGCGCCTGGACGTCCGTATCGATCTGGACGATCCTCACGATCCCCTGGGCGATCCCGCGCTGGAGTTGCAGCGCCTCGGCCTGCTGCTTCTGCATCTCCGGGATCTGACGGAGGATCTCCACCGTGAGCCGGTCCTTCTCGGCGCTGCAGGCATCGATCTTGGGCTGCGCCGCCCCCGCCGCGCGGAGCGCGTAGAGGGCCTCCGTGTAGTTCTTGAGGGCGCTGATCCTGTCGCCGGACACCTTCGCCTTCTCGGCCGCCGCCATCAGGGCGCCGGCGTCCGCCGCCTCCGCGGCGTGCACCCGCGCCGCGCAGAGGCAGAGCGCCGCTGCGATTGCCGCTCCCGCACCGCACACCTTCACCGCCGCCTCCTTCCCGTCTTTCGCGCCGCCGTTCATTCCTCCTCGAACCCGGGATCGTTCGGATCGTTCGGATCGTACCCGAGCTCGACCTCGTCGCCGTCGTCCCAGTTGTCGCCGTCCGTGTCGGGGTCGATCGGATCGGTGTCGTGGTCGTTGACCTCCTGGCCGTCGAGCAGTCCGTCGTTGTCCGAATCAGGGTCATTCAAGTCGGTGCCGAGCTCGAGCTCCTCGAGATCGAGCAGGCCGTCGTCGTCGGTATCGAGTTCCAACGCCTGTTCCTCGATCACGCCGGACAAGTCCGCGGACTCCGGGGCGAGGGCGTCCAGATCGTTCAGATCAACTTCGAGATCGAGCCCCTCCAGACCAGACAGGTCGTCGATGTCCAGGCCCAGCGTCTCGTCCCACTCTTCGCTCTCGAAGGGCCATGCCGCCAACTCCGAGGCGGAGGCGGACCGGCCGTCCTCGGCGCGCCGAATGTCTGCAAGCGTGACGGGAGCGTCCCTGTCCAATTCGAGGATCCTCCGCGCGTGCTCGATCCGGTTGAAGTCGCGCGCAGACCCCTCGATCTCCTTAAGCTTCTTCTTCTCCCACTCCATCTGCGTTGCCAGCGCGACCTTCCTCCCGTCCAGCTCGGCGAGATCCTCCGCAACCCCCCGCATCTCCACGATCATCATCTCGAACGATCCCAGGTCGGCGACGGGAGCCGTGCGCAACGAGCGCGTAACCTCGCCGAGTTGCGAAAGAACTATCTTCCGGTTCCAGTCGGGGAAGTCGCGGCTGATCTTCTGGAGCAGTCTCCTCGCCTCGTCCCATTTCGACGCCGCGAGCTCGGCGTTGCCCCGGTAGTCGGCCATCTTGGCCTCCCGGACAAGGCGGTACGCGTGGCGGTACCCCTGCTCCGGGCCAACGACCGCCCCGGCAGCCGAGGCGGCGAGCGCCAGCGCCGCGGCGGCGCAGATCCACATCTTCATCGGCGATCCCCTCCCTGGCCATGCCCGGTCAGACAATTCACGCGCCCAGGCGCGCCTTCGCCTCGGCGCGCCGGCGGCGGTGGAACGCGGCAGGCACCTTCTGGCCGAGCCGCGCATAGGCGCGGGCGAGCACCGCGTGGGCACGGAGGATATCCGCGCCGAAGCGCCGCGGGGCGTCGCGCAACACCCCCTCCGCGATCTCCACGGCCCTGCGGCAGTCCGGGTCGCGAAGGGAGAGCTCGGCGAGCGCGACCCGGGCGCGGGCGTTGCCGGGGTACAGATCGAGGATGCGCTCGAGTATCCCCCTCCCCTCGTCCAGCGCCCCGGTGCTGATCTTGAGCTCGGCGATCCGTATCAGTCCCCCGAAGACGTCGCGGGACTGCTGGAGCGCTCCCTGCATCTCCTTGTGGAGGCGCGCGCGGGCCGGCTCGCGGAGCGCCCGATAGGCGTGCGTGAGGATCCGGTGGCAGCGCACCTGTTCCCAGATGTAGTAGAACGGCGTCCGGGAGAGCGCCTGCTCGCCGAGGCGCGCCGCCTCATCCGGGCGGCCCTCCAGAAACTCGATCTCGGCGCGGCAGAGTGTCACCCGGGAGTTGCCGGGCCAGCGCCGGTCCATCTCCTCCAGGACGCGGCGCGCCTCGACGAGCCGGTTCTGCCGGATGCGCAGCTCCGCGATATGCACAAGGGCCTGAAAATCGTTCGGTTTTTCGCGCAGCAGCTCCGAGAACTCGTACTCCGCGAGCTCGTAGTTTTCGTTCTCCATGAGGGCGATCCCGAGCCAGGTCCGCGTCTCGCGGTCGCCCTTGTCCTCGGCGAGGGCGCTTCCGAACTGCTCGATGGCCCCCACGTAGCGCTTCTGCAGCAGGTAGAACTTGCCGAGCTCCCTCCCGAGGCGCGCGGTGAATCCGTACTCCCGTATCTCCCGCTTCAGGCAGGAGACGGCCCTGGAGAGGTCGCCGAGGCGCCAGTAGATGCCGGTCATCCGCTTCAGGCCCTTCCTCCTGAGCGGATTGTCCGGCGCCATCCCCTCGTAGAGGGCCAGCGCGCGGCGCGGCTGCCCCGAACGGAGGTAGAGCTTCTCGAGCTCCTTGTAGAACGGGTAGTCGGCGGGATAGCGACGCAGGAGCCCCCGGTAGGCGGCGACCGCGATGCGCACGTTGCCCGCTTCGGCACAGGCGGAGGCGAGGGCGTGCGCGGGGACCCGGATCTCCGCGGTCTTCTCCGAGAAGAGTCGATAGGCGCTGAGGGCGCCGTCGAAATCACCCCCCGCCACGCAACGCCGGATGAGGCGCGCGCAGGAGGATGCGGAGAGGGAGGCACGGCGGGGAGGCCGTGTGCGCCCCACCGGGGGGCGCCGTCGAGAAGCTTTCCTGTCGCTCATCCCGTTTTCCCCGCGCTCGACAAACGACGGAGCCGACCGGAGCGTGGAACGCGGCTGCGACGCAGAGAGATCCCCCCCGTGAGAACCCTTTCCCTAGCGCCAGGTCATCTCGGGCTGGGCCGCGGACGCCGCCGCGCGCGCCGCCTCGGCGGCCGCCTCGGCGGCGATGGCGCCGCCCACGCCGCGGGGGGCGCCGGCGTCTATCGCGCGGGTCCCGGAGGAAATCGCGGCGTCTGCGGCCGCGGACGCCTCGCCGGCGATGACGCCGCCCACGCCGCGGGAGGCGCCGGCGTCTATCGCGCGGGTCCCGGAAGAGATCGCGGCGTCCGCGGACAGGTACCGGCCCCCCGCGTCGGCGGTGTCAAGAACAGTGGCGGTCTCGTACTCGGAGGGCGGGTCCACCGGCTGGACGCCGTAGTCGAACATGCTCTCGAGCATCTGGAGGCTGAACTGCGGGATATCGTCGAAGATCCCGCCTTTGGCGAAGTTCCACTTCCCTCGCCTGTACAGGTACGGATCGTCGGCCCGATACCCTCTCCTGGTCCCGCACGACGCAAGCAGGCACACGAGAAGCATTCCCACCACCACCGCAGCAGTCGGTTTCACCAGCGCACCTCCATCGGATTGTCGCACGCCTTTCGATACAGTATAGCACCTCTCGGCCCCGTCAACACAGATTTTTCCCCGGGTGGGGATTGTCGGGTTTCTCGGAGGCGCAGGACGGACCGGAACAGCCGGGCGCGGCGGGGGGGGCGGACGCGAAACGATGGAGGCGCAACCATTTCTCCACGCGCTCGATGGACCAGGGGGGGGTGCTCGCGCCCGCCACGATACCGATTCGTTGGGCCTCGGCGAAATCCCTTGCGCAGAGATCCTTTTCAGACTCGGCGTGGATGACCTTCACCCCCGCGGCCCCGACGATCGTGGCGAGGCGCGCGGTGTTGGCGCTGTTTTTCCCCCCGACGACGATCACCGCGTCCGCCTGCCGGGCGATGTCGAGCGCCTCCGCCTGCCGCTCCTTGGTCGAGCGGCAGATCGTGTCGCAGACCACGCACTCCGCGGCGCACAGGCGAATGCGTTCCGCCAGTTCGCGGAACAGTTGCGCGTCCTGCGTGGTCTGGGCCACGACGCAGACCCTGGCGCCGGGCGGCAGTGTATCGACGTCTCTCTGCGAGCCGACAACGCGCCCGCCTCCTTCGCTGAAGCCGAGCAGCCCCTCGACCTCGGCATGCCCGCGGTCGCCGACGATGGCGATCTCGTACCCGTCCCTCGCGTACCGGCGCACGATCGCCTGGACCTTGGCGACATCCGGACAGGTCGCGTCGAAGAGCGGGAGACCGATCCGCTTCAGCTCCTCCCGGCGCCTCGGGGAGACGCCGTGCGCCCGGATGACGATGAGGCCGCTCCCCGGCGACTCGCCGTCCTTCAAGGCGCGGATCCGCTCGCGCGCGAGCGTCTCGACGATCCCGGGGTTGTGGATCAGCGGGCCGTCGGTGTAGATCGGTCCGCGGCCCTCCGCCGCGAGGCGCCGGACGAGATCGAGGGCGCGCTTCACCCCCATGCAGAACCCCGCGTTCCGTGCGACGCGTATCATACCCCCCCTCCCGTCCCGACGATTCCCGGGCTCCTGCGCGCCCGCCGCCGCTCCCGCATCACAGATCCGCCCGCTCCAGCCACCGCGTCGCCGCGCGAAGCGCGAGCGCCGCCACGGCCGCGCTCCCGGCCCCAAGGACTCCGACGCACCCCCAGAAACAGGAGGGGAACGCCGCCCCCGGGAGCGCGCCGCGCAGCCGCAGCAGAAGGGGGAGACCGAGAAGCGCGAGGGCGCACAGGAGGTAGCCGAGGTTGAGGATGAGCACGATCGCCCCGCCGAGTCCCGATACCGCCTCCGCGGGCGAGGCGGCCTTCAGGTTCGGGTACAGGGCGCCGAGCCCCACGGAGAGGCCCGAGATCGCGCACCCCATGGAAACGACCGCCGCGAGCGAGCCCGCGAGCAGCATCGGCGGGACGCCGAGCATCAGGCCCGAGAGCAGGGCCAGGAGGAGCGTGATCCCCGATATGAACGTCGCGCAGAGCAGGAACTTCTCCCCGAGGATCCGCCGTGCCCCGAGCGGACTCGTCCCCAGGAACCAGAAACGCGCGAGCTCGACGCTCATCAGAGGGAAGAAGAAGCGGCTGCTCAGCCCCGCGAGCGTGAAGCCGAGCGCGGAGAGGTTGAGGATGAAGAGGAGGTATCTCCAGAAGTCGCTCTCCAGGTCGTACGGCATCGCCCGCAGGTTGAGGAGATAGAGGCCGAGGAGGCCGAAGAAGAGGGCGAACTGTCCCCACTGGCCGAAGTCCCGCACGAAACTGAGCGCGTCCTTGAGTGCGAGGGCGACGGCGGGCGAACGCCGCTCCGTCCAGGAGCGCCCGCGCGCGCCGCGCGCCCGAAGCCGGGCGGGCGCGCTCGCCCGCCGGTCCCAGCCGGCCTGCAGCAGCCGCTCGGCGACGGACGGACCGACCGCCAGCAGGAACAGCACCGTGCTCACGAGCGCCCCCCAGAGGAGCCACGCGTCGCCGCGCGCGCCGCGCGCCGCCGCGAAGATCCCCTCCGCGGCCCAGCTGCTCGGGAGGGGGAACCACGACGCGAGCCGGCACTTCGAGACGACCTGGTCGACGAACCCCAGCGACCGCCCGGCCCCCGCCGGCCCGCCGTGGCGGCCGATGAGCAGCGCCGCCGCCGCCGCGGAGAGGAGCGCCGCCGCGCGGCGCAGGGCCGGCGGCAGCCCGCGCGGAAGGAACCTCCCCAGGAGGAGCGCCGCGAGGAGGCCGGCCGCGCCGGCGAGAACGACGAGCGGGATGAAGAAGATCCACGAGAAGGCGAAGCCCCGCAGACCCGTTTCGCTCAGGTGGAAGTACGCCAGCATGATGGGCGTCCCCGTCAAGAAGAACGCCCACGAGCCGAGGAAGATCGTCTCGACGATCCTGCACGCGGCGATCCCCGCCCGGCCGAGCGGCATCGAGAGGAGCAGCTCGTTCTCCTTCTTGACGAAGAGGAGCGGGTAGGCCAGGAGCGCGCAGCTCAGTGCGAGCATCGCGAATACGCCGAGCGAGAAAAGGTAGAGCAGCCGGTCCAGCAGGTACTCCCCGATCCCCGGGAAGCGCGCGACGAAGGAGAACCCCTCCCGGGAGATGAGGAAGGCGCCGCAGACCCACCCCGCGGCGAAGAGGCCCACGACGGCGACCTTGAGCGGCGGCTCCTTCCCGATCGAGCGGACCGTCGCCGCGAGGATCCGCCTCTTCGCGGAAAGGAGCGCCGCGGTTCCGTTCACGGTTCCGCCTCCTCCGCGGTGGCCGTCAGGAAGATCTCCTCGAGGCTGCCCGCGTTCCCGGCCTTCGCCTGAAGCTCGTCGAGCGTCCCCTCGACCGCCATCCTGCCGTGGTGCAGGATGCCGATCCTGTCGGCGAGCTCCTCGGCGGCGGGGAGCGTGTGCGTGCAGAGCAGGACCGCCCCCCCCGCCCGCGCCCGTTCCCGCAGGGCGTCCTTCACCGCGCATGCGCTCTTGGGGTCGAGGCCGACGAACGGCTCGTCGACGACCATCAGCGACGGGGCGTGCAGCATCGCCATCGCGAATACGAGGCGCTGGCGCATCCCGTGCGAGAGCGCCTCTGCGAGGTCGTGCCGCACCCCGTTCAGTCCGAACCGCGAGAGCATCTCCTCCCTGGCCCGCGCCTCGTCGCCGCCCGCCTCGCCGTACACGCTCGCCGCGAAATCGAGCGTCTCGACGACCGTGAGCTTGTCGTAGAGGAACGGGATGTCGGGGACGAAGCCCAGGCGCGCCCGGGCGCGCATCCCCTCCGCCGCGGCGTCGAATCCGGCGATGCGTATGACGCCGGAGGTCGGCCGCAGCAGCCCGGCGATCATCCTCACCGCGGTGGTCTTGCCCGCGCCGTTGGGCCCGAGCAAGGCGAATATCTCCCCGCCGCGGACCTTGAGGTCGAGGCGGTCCACCGCCGTGACGCCGCCGAATCGTTTCGTCAGTCCGGAGAGCTCGAGCATCGCCGTCTTCCTACCTGTCTTCGCCGCCGCAGGCCCCTTCCCGCACGGCGCTGAAGCCCAACGACGGGAGATCCGCCCTGAGCAGCCCCCCCCGCCGGTCCACCCAGAGCTCCGCCTCGCCCGCGCCGGCGCCGACGATATATTTTCTCGCCGAAACGAACGTCCCCGACGCCTCCACCACCGCCTCGCCCGCCTCCCGCACCGTCCCCGCGGCGTTCGGGAGCGGGATCCGAACGGGACCGGATGATGCGCCCGTTCGCTCGATGCGGAGCTCGTCGTCCGAGACCGTCCCTCGCAGGGAAACCGCCGACGCCCCCGCGCGCAAGATCAGGGAGAATCCCGAGAGCCCCCCCGGGTCCCGCACCACCGCCTCACCGTCGACAGAGACCTGCTCCCGGAGGGCCGGGAGAACCACGCAGGCGCGAAGGATGAGGCGGTATGCGACCGCATTTCCGACGACGTCGGCGTCCGCGGACACCGTCGCCTCTCCCAGCGCCTGTTCGCCGCTCCGCAGCAGGTAGCGGGCGGGAGAGGAGGGCGCCCCGCGCACGAGGGCCAGGAACGAGGAATCGTCGTTCACCCGCCGGGCGGCGGTGTGCCTCTGGAAGACGAGGGACATCATCGCCGCCCAGAAGGCGAACGATGCGGCGAGGAGAAGGCGGCGCATGGAACGGTCGGAGGCCCCCGTACGTCACCCCGGGCGCCGCCCCCCCCCGCATCGTTGACGCCGGACGGGGAGGATCCGGGACCCCCGGCTCCCCTCCCTCAGGGGATGAGCAGTATCCATCCGGCCGGGAGCGGGGCCGAGGGTTTCCACCCCTGGAGCGTGTTTTGGTTCACGTCATTGATGCTCTCCCACCTTCCGGGCGAACCGTAGAATCTCTGCGCGATCGAGCGGAGGGTATCGCCCTTCACGGTCCGGTAGCGGCGCGCCGGGGCGGGGGCGGACGTCCGCCGCGCGGGGGGCGCGGTCCGGCGCGGCGCAGGGGCGCGTTTCCCGACGCGGGCGGCGGTCCTCTGCGCCGGGGGGGCGGGCGGGGGCGGCGAGGGACGCACGGCGGCCGACGACGACGCGGATGCGCCCGGCGCGGCCGTCCGCGCGAGGATCGACTCCCGCTCCTTCCTGAAACGCTCCTCCATCTCGGCCTTCTCCCGCCTGAACTGCTCCCGGAGCCGCTCCATCGCGTCGGAGGTGTACTGCTCCGACTGGCCCGCGGAGGCGCGGGCCTTCTCGGCCTCGGCCTTCAGGTACGCGGTCTCCCTGCGCGCCTCGAGGAGTTCCTTCTGGAGGTCCGCCTTCTCGCGAACAGAGGCGCCCTGCAGCTCGGCGAATTTCCGCTCGTACGCCTCCTTCATCTCCGCCTTCAGGCGCTCCGCGTCGGCCCCGGCCTTCGAGGCGGCGGGAGGCGGCGGGGGGGCGGGGCTCTTCGCCGCCGCGCGGCGCGCGGCGACGAGCTCGCGCTGCAGCTCCGCCCGTTCCCTGTCGAACCCTGCGGCGACGTCCGCGATCTTCTTCTCGTAGACCTTCCTGAGCTCCTGCCGTTCGCGCTCGGCATCCGCCTTGACCTTGGAGAGGAGGAGCGGCGACTCCGACGAGGCCTGGAGCCGGTACCATTGGAGCCGCTTCTCCGCGTTCTGCAGCCGGGAGACGAGCGCCTCCCGCTCCTTGGCCCCGGCGGCGACGCGCGCCTCCGTCTCCCGCAGCCTCTCCCGCGCCGCCTCAAGTTCCGCCGGCAGCGCCTCCTTCCCCGCGGACGGGGCGGCCTTCTCCGCCTCCTCGATCCGCAGATGCGCCTTCCTCAACGCATCGTCGCCCGACGCCTTCTGCGCCTTGAGGTGGGCGAGCTCCTCCCGGAGCGTCTCGAGCTCCCGTTCGAACCTCTCCTTCTCGCCGCGGTACCGCCGCCAGATATCCCGTTTCTCCGTTTCCCACCCGGCGGCGGTGGTCGCGGCCCCCTCCTCCGCCGAGGCGGCGTCGCGGGATGCGGCCAGCTCGCCGCGGACCTGGGTCAGCTCGCCCCGCAGCGCCTCGACCGTCTTCAGGTACGCCTCGTTCTCCGCGCGCATGATGGCGAGGTCCTCGCGGAGGCGCTCCTGCCCGGGGCGGGGCGGGGCGCCCCCCCCCTCGGACGCGGCCGACGGCGGCGCGGCGCCGTCCCCGGCGGAGGCGCTCCGCCCCTCCTCGATGGCGCGTATCCAACGCCGCACCATCTCCGCCTTCGCCGAACGCGGCTCGATCGCGAGGAACGCCCGGTAGTGCTCCACCGCCTTCTCCTTGGCTCCCCGGTAGTCGTCGTGGATGATGCCGAGGTCGAGGTGGGCTTCGGCCAGTTTCGGGTTCATCTGGAGGGATCGCTCGTAGATGTCGATGGCCGCGTCGAAATCCCCCTCGCGGTACTTCTCCGCCGCGAGACGGTACTGGTAGAGCGCCCCGGCGCCGCCGGTCGCCCGACCCTCCTCGCTCTCGCCGCAGCCGGCGACGAGCGCGACGCAGAAGGCCGCCAGCGCCGCGGCTCGGACCAGCCCCGCCCCGTCGCCGCCGCTCACGTCTTCCCCCTCAGCCACGCGCGGACCTGCGGGGCGAAGGCGCCCTGCGGGTCGAGGCGGAGGTACTGGGTGTAATGGTAGACCGCCTTCTGCCGGTCCCGCACCCCCTCCGCGTAGATCGACCCGAGGCCGAGGTGCGCGTGGGCGTAGTTCGGGTCGATCTCGAGCGCCTTCTGGAACGAAACGATGGCCTTCCCGTACCAGCGCTTCTGTTTGTAGATGGCCGCGAGGTTGCTGTACGCCTTGAGATAGTCGGGCTTCAGCTGGATGGCCTTGCGGTACTCGGCGACCGCTTCCTCGTACATCCGCAGCCGGTCGTAGCTGTAGGCAAGGTTGAAATGCGCGTGGGCATTGTCGGGGCCGAGCTCGATCGCCTTGCGGTAGGCGTCGATCGCCTCGCGAAATCTGCCCTGGCGCTGGAGAAGGACGCCGAGGTTGTACTGGTCGGGGACGCTCGACGGTTTCCGCATGAGCGTGCGCTTCACCTCGGCGACCTGATCCCTGTCGCGGTCGGCCTTCTTCACCTTCTTCTCGATCTCCTTCACGTCGGCCGATTTGGGCTTCGTGTCGAGGTACCGCCGGTAGTAGGCAACCGCCTTCGCCGAATCCCCCTTGAAGGTCTCGTGTATCCGGGCGATCTCCTTCACCGCCGCGCCGCCCTCGTCGCCCCCCTCCGCCGCGATCTTCTCGAGCTCCGCGACGGCGGCGTCATAGTTCCCCATCCCCTCGTGCGCCTCGGCGAGCTTCCTGCGGAGGCGCGTCCTCTTCGGATCGAACCCGAGCGCCTTCGCGAGGTCCTTCTCCGCGGCCGGGAACCTGCTCTCCTTCAGGGCGACGTCCGCGCGCGCTTCGCACATATCCGCCATGTCCCGGGTCAGATCGAGCGCCGGCTGCAGCCGCTTCGCGTCCCCGAATGCGCGGGCGGCCTCCTCGTGCCGCCCCTGCGCGAGGAGCCAGCGGGCGTTGAGCAACGCCATCTCGGCGAGCGTGGCGTCGCTGACCGCCGCGGGATCGAGCGCCTTGGCGGCCGCGGCCTCGTCCGTCGCGCGCGCGAACTTCCCGCTCCCCGCGTACGCACGCGCGAGCGCGCTGTGCAGGACGGCGTCGTTGGGGGCGAGCTCGAGCGCCTTGAGGAACCTGTCCTCCGCGTCGGCGAACTCGCCGCGTTTCAGGTGGGCGTCGCCGAGCGCGGCGTAGATGCCGGAGAGATCCTTGGCGTAGGCGAAGTCCGGCTGGCGGGCCTTCAGCCATTCGTACTCCTTCTCGGCGCCCTGCAGATCCCCGGAACGCAGGTACGCCTCCGCGAGCAGGTCGTGCACCCGCTCGTCGTCGGGCGAGGCGTCGCGCCTCCCGGAGAGGAGCTCGATCGCCTTCGCCCACTGCCCCTCCTTGATGAGACGCTCCGCCTCGGCGACGGCGCCGGAGTCGTCCGCGGGCGGCGGCGTCCCCGACGTCTTCTGCCGGAGCCGCTCCACCGCCGCCATCGCATCCGCCGCGTCGGGGGCATTGATATGCGCGTCGAGGTACGCCTGGTAGTGCCGGAGCGCGTCCCCCGGCCGTTCCAGCTCCGTCTCGCAGATCCGCGCGGCGGCGAGCTGCGCGCGCCCCGCCCCCGCCCCGCCCTTGGCGGCGATCCTCTCGTACAGCTCGACCGCCCGGGCGTGGTCGCCCTGCTCCTCGAAGGCGCGCGCCGCCTGCTCCTGTTCCTCCGGAGACTCCTCGATCGCCGTCCTGACCTCCGGCCGCTCCAGCAGCCCCTGCACGATCCTGGCCACCGCCTCCGCGCGGGGCCCTCCGGGCGAGAGGTCGAGGTAGCGCCGGTAGGCGATCACGGCGTCGGCGGGCCGCTCCAGGTGCGACTGGTAGAGGATCCCGAGGTTGTAGTGGCCGGTGGCGAGCGACGGGTCGAGCTCCACGGCGCGCCTGAACTGGTCGGCGGCCTTGTCGTAGAGCCCCACCTTGCCGTAGCAGACGCCGAGCTGGTTGTACGCCTTGCTGAAACGCGGGTTCACCCGCAGCGCCGTCTGGAGCTCGGCGATCGCCTGCTCGTAGTTGCCGCTCTCCTTGTAGCGGAGCGCGAGCTCGTAGTGGCGCGCATCCCTCTGCCCGCAGCCGGTGAGGGCGGCGGCGAGGACGCACGGGACGATGAGGCGAACGACCCGGTTCATCAGATCTCCGAAAATCGGCTGCGGGCACCGGTTCGGTCCCCGCAAAGGGATAGTGTACACTCTTCCGCGGGGCGCGGGCAATGAAATACGGGCCATCGGTTCGCCGCGGGGGAGACGGGGAAGGCGCGGCGCCGCCGGCAGGTCCGGGTTCACCCGGCGCATGCGCCGTACGGGCGCGCCGATGGGGATGCCGGCTTCCCGGGGCGCGCCGGTTCCCTTTTCAGGCGCGGTCCGGGATCGTCGCGGGCGTCAAGGCTTCCTGCGGAAGGAGAACGCGCCCTTCCCGTCGACGTCGACCTCGACGGCGTCGCCCTCGCGGAACCCCCCCTCGAGCAGGGCGAGGGCGAGCGGGTCCTGGAGGGAACGCTGGATGACCCGCTTGAGCGGGCGCGCCCCGTAGTCGGGGTCGTAGCCGAGGCGGGCGATTTCGCGCCGGGCGGCCGGGCTGATCGTGAGGGCGATGCGCCGCTCCTGGAGGCGCGCGGCAAGGAGGCCGATCTGGATATCGACGATCCGGGCGATCTCCTTCTCGCCGAGGGAGCGGAAGACGACGATCTCGTCCACGCGGTTGAGGAACTCCGGGCGGAACTGCTCCTTGAGCGCCGCGATGATCCGCTCGCGGACCGCCGCCTCGCCCGCGCCGGCCGACTCCTGGAGCATCCGGGAGCCGACGTTGGAGGTCATGATGAGCACGGCGTTCTTGAAATCGACCGTCCGCCCGTGCCCGTCGGTCAGGCGCCCGTCGTCCATGACCTGGAGGAGGACGTTGAAGACGTCCGGGTGCGCCTTCTCGATCTCGTCGAGGAGGAGGACGGTGTACGGGCGGCGGCGCACCTTCTCGGTGAGCTGCCCCCCCTCCTCGAAGCCGACGTAGCCCGGCGGGGCGCCGATGAGCCGGGCGACCGAGTGCTTCTCCATGTACTCCGACATGTCGATCCGGACCATCGCGCTCTCGCTGTCGAAGAGGAACTCCGCGAGGGCGCGGGCGAGCTCCGTCTTCCCGACGCCGGTGGGGCCGACGAAGATGAACGAGCCGATGGGCCGGTGCGGGTCCCCGAGACCCGCGCGCGCCCGGCGGACCGCGTTCGAGATTGCGGCGATCGCCTCGTCCTGCCCGACGACCCGTTCCCGGAGCCGCTCCTCCATCCGGACGAGCTTCTCCTTCTCCCCCTCGACCAGGCGGGAGACCGGGATGCCGGTCCACGAGGAGACCACCTCGGCGATATCCTCCTCGTCGACCTCCTCCTTCAGCATCTTCCGTTCCTTCTGGATCTCGGCGAGACGGCGGTTCGCCTCGTCGAGCCCCTTCTGCAGCCCCGCGAGGACGCCGTAGCGGTACTCGGCGGCCTTGGCGAGATCGCCCTCGCGCTCCGCGATCCCCTCGCGCGCCTTGGCGTCCTCGATCCCGCGTGTCGCCTCGCGGATCCGGGCGATCGCGGCCTTCTCCGCCTCCCAGTGCGCCCGCATCCCGTCGCGCGACTCCTTCTCCTCGGCGAGCTGGCGCTCGATCTTCTTCTGGCGCTCGCGAGACGCCCTGTCCTTCTCCTTGCCGAGCGCCTGCCGCTCGATCTCGAGCTGCATGATGCGCCGCTCGACCTCGTCGAGTTCCGTGGGGCGGCTGTCGATCTCCATCTTCAGGCGCGACGCCGCCTCGTCCACGAGGTCGATCGCCTTGTCCGGGAGGAACCGGTCGGCGATGTAGCGGTGCGAGAGCGTCGCCGCGGCGACGAGCGCCCCGTCCCGTATCCGGACGCCGTGGTGCACCTCGTAGCGGTGCTTCAGACCGCGCAGGATGGCGATGGTGTCCTCGACCGACGGCTCCCCGGTGAAGACCGGCTGGAAACGGCGCTCCAGCGCGGCGTCCTTCTCGATATGCTTCCGGTACTCGTCGAGCGTGGTCGCGCCGACGCAGCGGAGTTCGCCGCGGGCGAGCATCGGTTTGAGCAGGTTCGAGGCGTCGACCGCCCCCTCGGCCGAGCCCGCGCCGACGAGCGTGTGCAGCTCGTCGATGAAGAGGATGATCTCGCCCGCCGCGGAGCCGATCTCCTTGAGGAGCGCCTTCATCCGCTCCTCGAACTCGCCCCGGAACTTCGCCCCGGCGATGAGCGCCCCGAGGTCGAGGGCGAGCAGGCGCTTGTTCTTGAGCCCCTCGGGGACGTCGCCCGAGGCGATCCGCTGGGCGAGCCCCTCGGCGATGGCGGTCTTGCCGACGCCGGGCTCGCCGATGAGGACCGGGTTGTTCTTGGTCCTGCGGGAGAGCACCTGCATCACCCGCCGTATCTCGTCGTCCCTCCCGATCACCGGGTCGAGCTTGTCGCGGCGGGCGAGCGCGGTGAGGTCGCGCGTGAACCGCTCGAGGGCGCGGTACTTGCCCTCGGGGCTCTGATCGGTGACCCGGTGACTCCCGCGGATCTTGACGAGCGCCTTGAGGAGGCGGTCGCGGTCGAGCCCGAGCCGATGCAGGATCTCCGCCGTCTCGCCCGCCCCGTTCGCCGTCAACGCCAGGAGGAGATGCTCGACGCTGACGTAGTCGTCCTGGAGCGCGGCGGCCTCGCGGGACGCCTCCTCCAAAACGAACCGGAGCTCCCTGCCGGGCGAGGGCGGCGCGGCCATGGCGCCGTGGACGCGGGGGGTCTTCTCGATGCTCCGCCGGAGCTCCTGTTCGACCGCGCCCGGCTGCACCCCCGCCTGCGCCAGGAGCGGCGGGGTCACCCCGTCGGCCTGGGCGAGCATGGCGAGGAGGAGGTGCCCCGGGGAGAGCTCCTGCTGGTTCTCCTCCCCGGCGATGCGCTGCGCCTCGGCGAGCGCCTCCTGGGACTTGAGCGTCAGCGTGTCGTGCCGCATGGGGATATCAGCGCCTCCGCGAAACGGACGGGATGCGATCCTTCCGCCGCCGATGCCGGGGATCTTCACGGATCGGCGAAGATCCGCCGATCCGCGGCGCCCCCTACCTCCTCGGCTTCCTGCCGCCCCCGGCCTTTTTCAGGAGGACGGACTCGATCGTCGCGACGAGCCCCTCCTCGGTGAACGGCTTGGTCACGTAGGCGTCCGCGCCGAGCTTGAGCCCCTTCTCGATGTCGACCTTCTTGTCGAGCGCCGAGATGATGACCACCGGGATCTCCCGCGTCGCCGGGTTCTTCTTGAAGACGTCGCAGTACCAGTAGCCGGAGAAGAACGGCATCATGATGTCGAGGATGATCATCCGCGTGGGAGAGGAGAGCACCTTGGGGATCGCCTCGACGCCGTCGGACGCCGTCACCGCGTCGTAGCCGTGCCGTTCGACGATCTTGGCGATCATCTCCGCGACGTGGGCGTCGTCCTCGATCACCAGGATCCTGCCCTTCCTCGCGACGGAGGGGCTCATCGGAGGGCGGTCTCCTCCTCGCGAAGGCCTCCCCTCTCCTCCTCCGGGAGATCGTCGGGAGGCGGGGGCTCCTCCTCGGGGAGCTCGAGGAGGAAGAGCGCCGCGTCCTCCATCTTCACCTTCTCGGCGGGCGGTTCGATCAAGAAGATCGGCACCAGCACCTCGAGCGAGAGGTTCAGGCACGCATAGACCGAGAGGCGCTTCCCCAACTTCCCGCGGTCGTCGATCACGTCGAGGCAGCGGGCGCCGTCCGCGGCGCCGGCGGCGATGAAGAGGTGCTTGTACTCCTCCCCCCGCTCGAGGAACGCGGCGGTCTGCTCGATACCCGCGCCGATGAGGCGCTCGCTGCCGCGGGCCGGGGCGAGCTCGGTCTTGCGGCTCCCGACGGCCATCTTGAGCAGCAGCCCCTTGGCGTGCGGCACCGCCCCGGTCCGCCGCGTCTCGAGCACGCTGCCGACCGTGAGCGGGGGGGCCTTCTTCGCCAGATCCCGGAGGAACGCCGCCACCTCCTTCTGCGACGAGAGGAAGACGATGCCCGCGACCTTGTACGGCCCCTCGGGGGTGTTCCTCCCGTAGATGTGCCCGGTGAGTTTCAGGGTGCTGCCGCTCTGCCGGAGATCGCGGAAGATGTGTTCCGGTTTCAGCTTGATCCACTTGCTGTCGCCGCCGAAGAGCGGGACGAAGGGGATGATCAGGTCCGCCTTGTCCCCCTCGGCGCCGAAGGTGACGGTGAGCTTCTCGGTGAGCGGGGCGGGGCGGGCGGGCGTGCTCCTGCCGCCGAGGAACGCCTCGATCTTCTCGAAGCCGAAGAAGAGGAGCGCCCCCGCGCTGTAGAAGGCGTAGAGGAACGGCTTCCGCGCCCAGCGGTACCACTCGACCGCCGGCCTCTTCTTCCGCGCACTCATCGTTCGCCCCCCGCCGGAACCGCCGCTAGTCGTTGACGACGCTGAACCCGAAGTAGTGCACCGTGAGGTCCCGGCTGTCGCTGAACGCGGCGGCGAGCCGTTTCTGGAGGTAGTCGAGCACCTCCTTACGCCGCCGCTGTACGTCGAAGTCGCGCGTGCGCTCGTCCACGCCCTCCAGCGGAAGGTCCGCCTTGAAACTCACCTCGGAGTAGATCCGCAACATCGCCATCACGCCCCTCCTCTCCCCCTCTCGCGCCGCTCACATCCTCCCCATGTGCAGGAAGGCGCTGATCTGGGGGCCGAACTTCACGATGAGCCCCGCCACCACGACGCTCACCATGCTCATCAGCTTGATGAGGATGTTGAGCGAGGGACCGGCAGTGTCCTTGAACGGGTCGCCGACGGTGTCGCCCACGACCCCGGCCTTGTGGGCGGCCGAGCCTTTGCCGCCGTGGTGCCCCTGCTCGATATGCTTCTTCGCGTTGTCCCATGCGCCGCCCGAGTTGGCGAGCATGACCGCCAAAACGAATCCGGTCGCCGTGGCCCCCGCGAGGAACCCCATCACGCCCGCGACGCCCAGCACGAGCCCCACCAGGATCGGGACGACGATCGCGCTGATGGAGGGGAGCATCATCTCCCGCTGCGCCCCCTTCGTGGAGATCGCGACGCAGGAGGCGTAGTCGGGCACCGCCTTCCCCTCCAGCAGCCCCTTGATCTCCTTGAACTGGCGCCGGACCTCCTCAACCATCCGCCGTGCGGCGCGCCCGACCGCCAGCATCGAGAGCGCGCAGAAGACGAAGACCATCATCGCGCCGAGGAAGAGGCCGACGAGCACCTTGGGGTTCAGGAGCGTGACCTCGTACTGGGCCATGAAGAAGTCGAGGTTCGCCTTCTGGATTGTCGCGGCGTCGAACGCCTTCGTGCCGATCCGGGCGAGCCCGTCGGCGCTCGTGGAGGCGACGCGGACGAGGCCGATGCGCACCTCCTCGATGTAGGCCGCCAGGAGGGCGAGCGCGGTGAGCGCCGCGGAACCGATCGCGTACCCTTTGCCGGTCGCGGCGGTCGTGTTGCCGAGCGAATCGAGCGCGTCGGTTCTTTCGCGCACGCCCGGTTCGAGCCCGCTCATCTCGGCGTTGCCGCCCGCGTTGTCCGCGATCGGACCGTAGGCGTCGGTCGCGAGGGTGATCCCGAGGGTCGAGAGCATCCCCACGGCGGCGAGCCCCACGCCGTAGAGCCCGTGCTCGGGGTTCGTGAAACCGCCGGCGAAGCCGTAGGCCAGGATGGTCGCCACGCCGATCGTGACCACCCCGGGCCAGGTGGAGAGCATCCCCACCGACATCCCCTCGATGATGACCGTGGCGGATCCGGTGAGCGACTGCGATGCGACCTGCCGGGTCGGGGGGTAGTCCTGCGAGGTGTAGTACTCCGTCGCCTTGCCGATGATCCATCCCGCGCAGAGCCCGGCGACGATCGAGCCGAAGAGGCCGAAGTGCCCCGGCAGCATCCACGGGACGAGGAAGAACGACACCGCGCAAATCCCGACGATGCTCAGGTTCACCCCGCGGGCGAGCGCCTTGAGCAGCTCCTTCTGCGTCGCCGTCTCCCCGCTCCGGACGAAGAAGATCCCGACGATAGAGAGGAAGACGCCGATCCCGGCGATCATCATCGGCAGGAGGACCGACCTGAGCATCAGGACGGAATTGCCGGAGAACGCCGCGACGCCGAGGGCGGCCGTGGCGAGGATGGAGCCGCAGTAGGATTCGTACAGATCCGCCCCCATCCCCGCGACATCCCCGACGTTGTCGCCCACATTGTCGGCGATGGAGGCGGGATTGCGGGGGTCATCCTCGGGGATCTCCGCCTCGATCTTGCCCACCAGGTCGGCGCCGACGTCCGCCGCCTTCGTGAATATACCGCCCCCGACGCGCGCGAAGAGCGCCTGGGTGCTCGCCCCCATCCCGAAGCAGAGCATCGTGACCGTGGTCTCGACGAGGCCGAGGCCGACGATGCTGTTGAGCAGGTAGAACCAGATACAGATGTCCAGGAGCCCGAGGCCGACGCAGACCAGCCCCATCACGGCGCCGCTCCGGAAGGCGATCTGGAGGGCGCTGTTGAGGGAGCTGCGGGCGGCGTGCGCGGTGCGGGCGCTCGCGTGGGTCGCGGTCTTCATCCCGATGAACCCGCAGAGGCCGGAGAAGAACCCGCCGGTGAGGAAGGCGAACGGGACCCATTTCGACTGGACCTGCAGCACGAAGGCGAGGAAGGCGAAGAAGAGCCCTGCGACGACGAAACACCAGAAGACGACCTTGTACTGCTGCCGCAGGTAGGCGCGGGCGCCGGTGCGCACGTACGAGGCGATCTCCTTCATCCGATCGGTGCCCTCGGATGCGCGGATCATGGAGCGGTAGAAGAATCCCGCGACGACGAGCGCGGCGACGGAGGCGATCGGGGCGATGAGCCAGGAGAGGGGGAGCGGCGCCGTCTCCGCGACCGCCTCCGGCAGGGCCGATGCCGCGCGCGCCCCGAGCCCCGCCGCCAGCGCACACAGACGCACGATGCTGTTCTTCACGTATGACCTCCTTCTAAATGATCACACCCGGGGTGAATATTGCCGCTCGCCCACCCGGTTGTCAATCGCATTCTGATCCCCCGCCTCCCCGGGCCGGCGGTCAGGGACCGTCCATCAGCCGTTTCACCAGGCGGACGATCTCGCCGGCGTTCCGCGCGTAGCCGTCCGCGCCTATCTTGCGCGCGTAGGCGGGGGTGACGACCGCCCCCCCCACCATCACCTTCTGGGCCATCCCCCTGCGTTTGAGCTCGGCGATGACCGTCTCCATCTGCCGCATCGTGGTGGTCATCAGGGCGGAGAGCCCGACGAGTTGGGCCCCGGTCGCCGCCGCCTGCTCCGCGATCAGCTCGGCCGGCACGTTCCGGCCGAGGTCCGTGACCTCGTAGCCGTAGTTCTCGAGGACGGTGCAGCAGATGTTCTTGCCGATGTCGTGGACATCCCCCAGGACCGTGGCCATCAGGATCCTGCCCCGCGACGGCATCCGCTCCCCCTTCATCTCGCGCTTCAGGCGCGCGAAGGCGGCCTGGACGGTCTCCGCGGCGAGGATCATCTGCGGCAGGAAGATCTCGCGGCGTTCGAAGCGCGCCCCGACCTCCTCGAGCGCGGGGGCCAGCATCGCCACGTTGATCTCGAGGGGCGGGATCCCCATCGAGAGCGCCGCCTCGAGGGGCGGGATGACCCCGTCCCGGTCGCCGGCGAGGATAGCGGCGAGGAGCCGCTCGCGCACCCGCGCGGCGTCCTTTGCGGGCTCCTCGGGCGCGGAGGGCGCGGCCGGCCCGGCGGCGCGCGCGCCGGCGATGAAGTCGCGCGCGCCGGGATCCTTCCCGGCGAGCACGCGCGCGGCGCCCAGGACGCGCATCACGAGCCCGTCCGCGGGGTTGCAGATGACCGCGTCGAGGCCCGCCTCCACCGCCATCGCGAGGAACGCCGCGTTCAGGCTGCTCCGCCCGGGGAGGCCGTGGGAGACGTTGCTGAGGCCCATCACCGTCTGCCAGCCGCGGGCCTTCAGCATCCGCAACGTCTCCAGCGTCACCGCGGGCTGCGCCTGCGAGGCCGCGGCGGCCATCACGAGCGGATCGACCAGGATATCCTCGCGCCGCAGCCCCGCCCTGACCGCGCTCGCCGCCACCTCCTCGGCGAGCGCGACCCTCCGCGCGGCGGTCTCCGGGATCCCCTTCCCCGAGAGCGGCAGCACGATGATCGCCGCTCCGTGGAGGCGGGCGAGGGCGAGCAGTCTCGGCATCGACCCCCCGTCCGCGGTGATTGAGTTGACCAGCGCGCGCCCCTCCACCTCCCGCAGCCCCGCCTCGAGCGCCTCGGGGCTGCTCGAGTCGATGACGAGGGGGGCGTCGACGCAACGCTGCACGACGCGCGCCGCGCGCGCCATCAGCTCCGTCTCCGAAACCGCGCCCACGCCGAGCGTCTCGCCGTGGGCGCCGGCGTTCAGATCCAGCAGCTGCGCCCCCTCCCGGACCTGGGCGGTCGCCGCGTCGCGCACCGGGGCCGTATCGCCGCGGATGAAGAGGCGCGCCATCTCCGCCTGGACGCTCAGGTTGATCCGCTCGCCGATGACGAGCGGTCCGCGGGAGGGATCGAGCGATACCGCCCGCACGCGGCTGCACAGCCGGAGGCGGTCCGGCACCGCGCGCCGCGCCGGCCTCCTCCGCCCGAGCGCCGCGGCCATCGCCTTGATGTGCGCGGGGGTCGTCCCGCAGCACCCCCCGATCAGGTTCGCGCCTGCGGCCGCGAACCGATCGGCGAACGCCGCCATCTCGGCGGGGCTCTTCCGGAAGACGGTTTTGCCGTCGACGAGCTCGGGGAGCCCCGCGTTGGGGAGCACGGAGAGGCACGCCGGGGCGACGCCCGCCATCGCCTCCAGGAGCGGGAGCATCTCCTCCGGCCCCAGGCTGCAGTTCACCCCGACCGCGGCGGCGCCGGAGGCGGCGAGCACGATGGCCGCGACGTCGGGCGGGGTCCCCGAGAAGGTCCTCCCGTCCTCGCCGAAGGTCGCGTGGGCGACCACCGGGATGTCGGAGACCTCGCGCGCGGCGACCAGCGCCGCTTTCGCCTCGCGGATATCCGAGAAGGTCTCGAGGAAGAGGGCATCCGCCCCCGCGCGCGCGAGCGCGCGCATCTGCTCGCGGAACGTTTCGACCGCCTCGTCGAACGTCAGCGCGCCCAACGGGGCGAGCTGCGCCCCGAGCGGGCCTACCGAGCCGGCCACGTAGGCCCTGCCGCCGGCCGCCTTCCGTGCCAGGCGCACCGCCTCGCGGTTGATGCGCTCGACATCCGCCTCCAGACCGTAGTCGGCGAGCTTGCGGCGGTTGGCGCCGAAGCTGTTCGTCTCGATCACCTCGGCCCCCGCGTCGAGGTACCGCGTGTGGATGTCGACGACGAGGGCCGGGCGGCCGAGGATGGCCTCCTCCGGGCAGCCGCCGTCGGGGAGCCCCCCCTCCTGGAGCATCGTCCCCATCGCCCCGTCGACAAGGAGCACGCGCTCCCGCATCGCGTCCAGAAACGGTTTCATGATGTATGTCGCGGATCACCGCGGATCAGAACGAAGAGAAAATCTTGCCGCGGATTGACACGGATGAACATGGATCGATTCTGTCTTGTGACCTCCGGATAGTGTCGTTACCCGTGTCTATCCGCACACATCCGTGGCACGAGATATCTCTATCCCCCGCCGCGCGGCACCCAGCCCACGACCGCCGTCACCGACTTCTCCGGGACCAAAATGCACCCCCGGCCCGCCGAGATCCCGATCCGCTCCGCCCCGAGCGCCGCCAGCACCCCCGGCTGCGCATCGAGCGCCCAATCGCCGTAGCCGGGACTGAACCGCCGGGTGAGCTCAAACCCCTCCTTCGCCGCCTCCCGCCCCAGCGAAGCCGCCGCGGCCTCCACGACCGCCTCGACCGCCTCCGAGCCGTAGGCGTCGAGGATCATCGCCTCGGTCATCCTCTTCTCTCGCATCAGGCGCTCCGCGGCGGACGTGAGTGCCGCACCGACGGTCGCCCCGATGAACGTCGCGCAGCTGCAGGGGGCGAGCAGCTCCGCCACCCGGGCGCTCCGGATGGCGAACGGCGTCTCCTTGAATTCGACGACCCCGCCGGCGTTGCGCCTGATACGGAACGTCGCCCGCACCGCGGCGGGGGCGGCGAGCGCTTCCCCCTCCCCGATGCCCCGGGCGACCAGCGCCGCGAGCGCCGGCGCCCCCCGCGCGGCGGAGGGCCCCATCCCCATCCGCCGCAGAACGGCCTCCGCCGCGACCGCCGTTCCGATCTCCCGGAAGACGCCGTCGGAGGAACTCATCCCCAGAGCGCCCAGGCCACGCCGAGCGCGATGCAGTAGCAGCCGAACCAGGCGATCCCGCCCCTCTCGACCGCGCCGTTGAGGACCCTGATCGCCACAAGACCGCTCGCGCAGGAGACCGCCGCGGAGGCGGCGAGCGCCGCGACGCCGAAATTCTCCGCCGCGGATCCGATCTCGGGCAGGTGCATGAGGGCGGCGCCCAGCATCGCGGGGGCGGCCATCATGAACGCAAACTCCACCGCCCGCCGCCGCCCGACCCCGGCGAGAAGGCCCGCCCCCACGGTCATGCCCGATCTCGAGATGCCGGGGGGAAGGGCGAGGGCCTGCGCGCACCCGATGAGGAGCGCCCTCCCCCACCCGATCTCCGCGTCTGCCGGACGGGCGCGCCCCGCGGCGACGAGGAAGACGCCGCCCGCGACGAGCCCCGCCGCGGCCATCCGCGGGTCGTGGAAACGCGCCTCCAGCCACCCGCGAGCGAGCACCCCCACCGCCGCGGCGGGGAGCGTGGCGACGAGGAGGAGGCCGAGGTCCCGCCGCGCGCGGGGCTCGGCGGGGTGGAGCAGGATGCGTCTCCATGCCGCGCGATAGAAGACAACCGCCGCGGCGAGCGTCCCCAGATGGAGCACCAGCTCGAGGGCGACCCCCTCGGACCGCACGCCGAGCAGGCGCTCGGCGAGCACCAGATGCGCCGTGCTCGACACCGGGAGCCACTCGGTGGCCCCCTGCACGATCCCGATCACGACGGCCTGCGGTATGGTCATAAGGCTGCCGCTCGTGCGCGCGGAGGGGCGTTCACGGATTGACGCGCCGATACCAGTCGACGAACCGCTGCACCCCCTCCTCGACCCGGACGCGGGGACTGTAGCCGAGGAGCTCGCCCGCCTTGCGGATATCCGCGCAGGTCACCGGGACGTCCCCCGGCTGATCGGGGAGCGATTTCACGACCGCCTTTTTCCCGACGGCGCGCTCGATCGCCGCGATGAGCGCCCTGAGCTCCACGGTCCTCGACTCGCCGAGGTTGATGACCTCGAACGGGAACGGAGTGTCGACGGCCCGCACCAGGCCGTCCAGGATGTCGTCGACGTAGGTGTAGTCGCGGCGGCTTGTCCCGTCGCCGTAGACCTCGATCGGTTCCCCGCGCAGTATCCTGCGCGTGAAACGGTGGATCGCCATCTCCGGCCGCTGCCGGGGCCCGTAGACAGTGAAGAATCGGAGGCAGGTGGCGCTGAGGCCGTGGAGGTGGTGCCAGACGTGGCAGAGGAGCTCGCAGGCCCTCTTGGTGGCCGCGTACGGGGAGATGGGGCGGTCGGCGCAGTCGTGTTCCGAGAACGGCACCTCGCTGCGCGCCCCGTAGACCGAAGAGGAGGAGCCGAAGACGAAGCGCCCCACCGCGTGCTCGCGCGCGAACTCGAGAAGGTTGAGCGTGCCGCAGCAGTTCACCTCCTCGTAGAGGAGGGGGTTTTTGAGGGAGGCGCGCACCCCCGCGCGGGCGGCCAGGTGGACAATCACCTTGAACCTGTGGCGCGCGGCGATGCCGCGGAGGACCTTCCTGTCCCTGATGTCTCCCTCGACGAGCGCGTACGACGGGTTCTTGAGGGCCGAAGCGATATTCTCCCGCTTCACGGCGGGATCGTACGAGTCGTTGAAGTCGTCGAGGCAGACCACCTCGTCGCCGCGCTCGAGCAGCCGGTCGACCAGATGAGACCCGATGAACCCCGCACCGCCGGTGACGAGGACCTTCATAACGGCACACCCCCGCCCGCCCCGCCGATCCGCGGGGCGAAGCTCCCTTCCCGGATCCTGAAGCCGGGCCCCGAACCTGCGCCCGGGGCCGGCGACGGCAGGTATGGTACCACAGTGCCGTCCAGGCGCGCAACGAAAGGCGCCGCCGCGGCGCGGTTCAGGCGGGCCGCGTCCGCCGCTGTACCCACGCCCGCCCCCGTGCTATACTGCCTGTATGCCGCGCCTCAAGATCGCGCTCCCGAAAGCGTTTCCGTTCTCCACGGAGATCCCGGTGCGTGTCGCCGACCTCAACTACGGCGGCCACCTGGGCAACGACGCGGTCCTTTCCATCGTCCACGAGGCCCGCGTCCGGTTCCTCCGGCACCACGGCTTCACGGAGGCACGGATCGGCGGGCCGGGCATCCTGATGACCGATGCCGCCGTCGTGTACGCCGCGCAGGGCTTCTGGGGCGACCCCCTGACGGTCGAGGTCGCGGTGACGGACCTTTCGCGGTGCGGCGCCGCCTTCGTCTATCGTCTCTCCAACCGCCTCTCGGGCAGGGAGATCGCCCGCGCCAGGACCGGCATCGTCTTCTTCGACTACCGGGCCGGCCGTATCGCGCGCGTCCCGGACGCGTTCGCCGCGCGCTGCGCGGGCGCCTCCTGAGGAGCCGCGAATGGCGTTCATACGACTGCGCGGCGTGCCCGGCCTCGTGTATCTCCCCGACGCGGACCCCGCCGCCCCGAAGAAGCACCCGTGCGCGGACTGCTTCTCGTGCGGCTGGTGCAGCGACGAGCGGTGCGCGCTCTGTCTCAGGCGCGGGAGGCAAGGACGGCCGCGGCGGCGCACGCGGCGGCGAGCAGGAGATTGCCCGCGGCGTTGCGGGACGACGTGAGGAACGGCTCCGGGCGGAAGCGCTTCGCGGCGCGGTTCGCGGCCGGGATGCGGAGGAGCAGCACGAGCGGGACGAGAACGAGCCACCATCCGCCCGCCGCCATCGCCAAAAAGAGCGCGCCCCGCTCGGCCGCGCCGTAGTACTTCTCGGCGCCCCCCGGCGGGGGCGTTTCGGCGCACGTCTCGAACAGCGTCCGACGCGCCGCGCTCAGCAGGTACACGCCGCCGAAGGTCGCCGCCACGAACAGGATCGCGGGGGTCAGGATCCCCGCCTCGTCGAGCCGGGCGGGGAGAGTTCCCCGGAGCGCCGGGGAATCCGGGAGCGGGGTGAGGAAGACCGTCGCGAGCGTCGCGAGGTGCAGCGCCTGATCGGCGCAAAAAGCCCAGAGGCCTCCCCCCAAGACGCCGCGCGCGGAGAGATCCACCTTCAAGGCGTCGATCAGAAGATGGAGCGACGCGACCGCGGCGGCGAACGCCCAGAACGACCAGTCCCCCGCGAGCGGGTAGCAGACACACACCGTCGTCGCCAAGGCGATGCCCGCGTGCGGGAGCTGGCCCGCAAGGCGCGTCAGTTTCATCCGGTAGACGCGGGCGGACTGGAGCGGGAAATCGGCGACGAGGTGCGCGAGCACGAGGAGCTTGAAGAGGAGCATCGTCTTCTCCGCGCGGCAGACAGGCGGGTTCTCAGATCCCGCCGAGGCCGAGGAGCCGGATACAGTCGTCCGCGTCGAGCGCGGCGGGTGAGGCCAGGTACTGCGCGCCGAGGGAAAGCCCCGGGATCGAGGCGAGCCCCTCCTTCAGCGTTGCGCCCCCGATCTCGAGCGTCACGTCGATCGAGCCGTCGGAGTAGTACGTCTTCGCCACCTCCTCCGCGCCCTGCACCAGGCCGTTCACGGCGATGTCGACCCGGTCGTCGGCGACCGCGAAATCCCGCAGGGTGGTGGACGAGGTCACCACGGTGCCGTGGATCTTCTCCGCCAGCCGCCGGTAGGCGTCCACCGCCGCCGCCCGCTCCGCGGCGAGGCGGATGAACCCCCCGAACAGGGCGGCGTAGTCGGCCTGCGGCAGCGGCGCGATCCCTCTCCACGCCTGCGCCAGATCCCTCCCGGTGATCCTGGGCACCGCGTCGAGCGGAAACTCCAGGCACACCGACGCCGCCCGCTCCGCCGCCGAGTAGTCCTCCGCCGAGACGGGGGCGTCGAGCGCCGCGTCGAGGAGGCGGCGGGAGATCTTCGGGTCCCTCTCCATCAGGTCGCCGACCGTCTCGTTCCCGGAGAGCATCAGCGTTTCGAGCTTGCCGGCGAGTTCCCTCTGCGCCCGGCGCCGCGCCTCCGCCCTCGCCCACCCCTCGGCCTCCGCCGGATCGGCGATGCCGGCCGGGGCCGCGGCGCGGCCCTTCCCGGAAAGCGCGAGGCCCGTGAGATCGGCCGACGGACGGGAGAGCCGGTCGAGAAGCCCCTTGGCGTCCTTCAGCGGGACGGCCGGGTCGCCGAGGCGCTTGAGGAGGAGGCGGCGGGGGGGGAGCCCCGTCCCCTTGGCGCGCAGAATCGCGCGCGCCCACGGGGCAACCGTCGTGCGCCGGTCGGGGAAAACCGTCACGTGCTTGTCCGGCTCCCCGAGCGCCTCGACGCGCACGCTCCCGTCGGCGACGGCGACGCCGGTCGTCTCCCCGTCCGCCGCGACCGACATGGCGAATCCGGTCCCGCGGACCGCGGCGACGGCGACCGGCGATCTCAGGGTGAGCCGCGCGCCGGCGGGCAGCTTGTCGAGGCGGGCGATGATTTCGCCCTTCAGGAGCCCGAGGTCCGTCAGGCGCACCACCGAGCCGTCCGGGTCCCGCGACTCCCCGAAGAGGCGCTCCACCTTCAGCACCGAATTCTCCTTGAGACGGAAACGGTTGGGGGGATCGAGCTGGAGGTCGGCGTAGGAGTTGTTGAGCGTCCGGAGCGAGTCGGCGGCCGCGAGCGACGTCCCCGCGGCCGCGGGGACCCACGCGGCGGAGGGGGGATTCAGGCGCTCCGCCTGCCGGTGGATCTTGACGAGGGAGACGCCGTCCGGCGCGCGGGGAGCGGCCTGCGCCGCCGCAGCCAGCGCCCCGGCGACAGTCGCGGCGCACAGCCGCCGCATCGCGCCCCTCACCGCCCGTCCCGCGGTCATCGTTTCAACCTACCACACCGCCGCGTGCGCGTCCAGTTTCGCGGCATACGCGCAGGGACTGTTCATATCGAATCCTGAACGCGGCCGCCGCCGCGGCGCCGCCGCTCCCCCCCGCGCGCCTCTCCGGGGTTGCGCGGCGGCCGGGGCCCGATGTAAGATACACGGGGATACCGCCCATGAAAACCCGGCAGGTCGCCTTCCTCACGGTGCTGCTCAGCCTCGCCCTGGTCGCGCTCCTCTCCAGGACCGCCTTCTTCAGGATCTACGAGGCCAAGACCGTCGACTCCCGCTTCGCCTGGCGGTACCGGTTGCGGGGCCCCCGCCCGAACCGGTCCATCGCCCTCGTCGGGATCGACGACCAGACCCTCGCCGCCCTCGGCGGCCGCTGGCCGATCGCCTGGCGCTGGCACGCCCTCCTGCTGGAGGCCCTCTCCGAAAAGCTCCCCGCGCTGGTCGCCTACAACGTCCTCTTCCTCCCCGCGAGCGGGCAGGACGCCGGCGACGAGACGGACCTCGCCGAGGCGACCCGCCGGCTCGGGGACGTCGTCTACCCCTACTACTTCGACTTCGAGACAACGGAGGGCGGAGACGGCGACCCCCTCCTCCGGAACGCGATCCCCGCCGGCCGGGACGCCCTCTCCTCCCTCCCCCGCGCCGCCGCGGCGATGCTCCCGATCCGACCGCTCGCCGCCTGCGCCGCCCTCGGCTTCGCCAACGCGCCGGGGGATGAGGAGGACGGCGTGATGCGGCGCGTGCCGCTCCTCCTCCGTTTCGGCGACCGCGTCTACCCGTCGTTCTGCCTGATGGCGGCGCTCCGCTACTTCAACGTCGAGCCCTCCCGGGTGCGCTTCTCGCCCGGGGGGCGCATCGACTTCGACCCCCCCGGCGGACCGCCGGTGTCGATCCCGATCGACCGGTCCGGGGCGATGCGGATCGACTACGCCGCCCGCGAGGAGGACTTCTCGCGGAGCGTCTTCTCCCAGGTGCTCCAGTCGTACGCCCTCCGCGCAAGGGGCGCCCCCGCGGCCGTGGATCTGGCCGATTTCGAGGGGAAACTCGTCCTCGTCGGCGTCACCGCCACGGGGGTGATCGAGTCGTACTCGAAGCCGACGCCGCTCGCGCCCGAAAGCCCCCTCCTCTCCGTCTACGCGAACGCGATCGCGACGATCCTCTCCCGCTCGTTCCCGACCGCCCCGTCCCCGCGCGCCGCCGCGGCGCTGCTGCTCCTTCTCGCCGCGCTCGCGGCGGTAGTCTCGATCTCGTTCAGGGCGGGCGCGAGCCTCGCGCTCTCCATGCTCTTCCTCGCGGTCTACCTCGCGGCCGCCTACGCCGTCTTCATCGCCGCCGCCGTGATTCTGCCGGTCGTGCCCGGGGTCCTGACGGTGGCCTTCGTCTACACGCTCGTCACATCGTTCCGCTACGCGACCGAGGAGCGCCAGCGCAGGTTCTACCGCGGGGTGCTGGGGAAATACCTCTCCCGGAACGTGATGGAGGAGCTTCTGCGGAACCCCGGGGGGCTGCGGCTCGGCGGGGAGCGCCGCGAGCTCACGGTGATGTTCGCCGATGTCAAGCAGTTCAGCGCCTTCTGCGAGAAGAGCGCGGTGGAGGAGATCGCCCCGCGCCTGAACGAGCTGCACGACCGGATGACCCGTCTCATCTGGAAGCACGACGGCACGCTGGACAAGTACATCGGGGACGGTATCATGGCGTTCTGGGGGGCGCCGCTCCCGCAGGAGGACCACGCCGCCCGGGCGGTTTGTGCCGCGCTCGAGATGCGCGACGAGCTGCGGCGGATGGGGGAGGAGGCGCGGCTGCGCGGCGCCGATTCGTTCTCGATGGGGATCGGCCTCAACACCGGGACGGTGGTCGTCGGGAATATGGGGTCGAACGACTTCTGGGACTACACGGTTCTCGGCGACGAGGTGAACCTCGCCGCGCGCGTCGAGGCGCTCACGCGCGCCTACGGCGTCGACATCATCGTCACCGAGTCGACCCGCCGCAGGGTCGAGGGGCTCGTCGAGACGCGCCTCCTCGGCGAGGCGACCGTCAAGGGCAAGGAGAGACCGGCGGTGCTGCACGAACTGCTCGGCCGCGCGGCGGAGAAACCGACGGATGGACGCTGACACCCCTCCCCTGAAGGACCGGATCGCCGAGCTCGGGGCGCTCCAGGAGCAGCTCCGGATCTCGAACCAGCGGGTCGCGAACCTGTCCGCGCTGGTCGAGATCAGCAAGATCATCAACTCCACGCTCGACCTCGACACGCTGCTCACGATGATCATGGAGATCATCAAGCAGGTGCTGAACGCCGAGAGCGGGTCGCTGATGCTCCTCGACGAGCGGGGCGACGAGCTCCTCTACCGCGTCGCGCTGGGCGAGAAGGGGTCGCGGCTGAAGGAGCGGTTTCGTCTGAAGATCGGCCAGGGCATCGCCGGATGGGTGGCGGCGCACGGCGAGCCGCTCCTCGTCCCGGACGCGGCCCGGGACGCCCGTTTCTACGGGGCCCCCGACAAAACGCTCAACCACCGGACCCGCTCGATCCTCTGTGTCCCGTTGCGCGGCCAGGGGAAATTGCTCGGGGTGCTCGAGGCGATAAACTCCAAGAGCCCCGGCGGCTTCACCCCCGACGACCTGTCGCTCTTCCTCGCCTTCGCGAGCCAGGCCGCCGTCGCCATCGAGAGCGCCCGGATGCACGAGCGGCTGCTCGAGAAGCAGCGGGTCGAGCAGGAGCTCAAGATCGCCAACCAGATCCAGCGCAACTTCCTCCCCTCCTCGTTCCCGAAACCCGCGGGGGCGCGCGTCTACGCCAGGACCGTCCCCGCCTGGGAGACGGGGGGGGATTTCTACGATGTCGTGGAGCTTGGCCCCCGGCGGCTGGGCGTCGTGGTCGGGGACGTCTCGGGGAAAGGGGTCCCGGCCGCGCTGTACATGGTGCAGGTGCTCAGCGAGTTCCGCTTCAGGGCTTCGGCCGCCGACGGGACGGACGCCGTGCTCGGCCGGTTGAACGACGGGCTGCTCGTGCACGGCACCAGCGGGATGTTCGTCACGCTCGTCTACGCGATCGTGGACGCCGCGGCGCGTCTCCTCTCCTTCAGCAGCGCGGGCCACCTGCCGATGCTCTGGAGGAGGAGCGGGGGCGGGACGGAGCTCCTCGAGGGGCCGTCGGGGATGCCGCTCGGCATCTCCGCCGGCGTGCGCTACCCGATGCACACCGTCGCGCTCGGCAGGGGGGACCTGCTGTTCCTCTACACCGACGGGATCATCGAGGCGCGGGACAGGAAGGGGCGCGAGTTCGGCATTGCGCGGCTCAAAAACATCCTCGGCGGTCCCGCGGCGGGGCCGGAGGCGGCGGTGCGGCGCGTGATGCGGCGGGTCGAGACGTTCTCGCGCGGCGTACCTCAGTACGACGATCTCACGGCACTGGCACTGCGAATGGGGTGACGACATGGCGGGCACGCGCGCGGCTTCCGACAGCATCACGGTGATCATCCCCAGCAATCCACGCTACCTCAGGGCGGTGCGCTCCCTTCTCGACGAGATCGCCTACGAGATGAGGTTCCCGGCGAAGGCGCGGAGCGAGATCGTCCACGCTGTCGACGAGGCGTGCACCAACGTCATCAAGCACGGGTACGGCGGCAACCTCGACAAGAAGATCGTGCTCATCCTCCGGGAGCGCGCCGACCGGCTCGAGATCACCATCAAGGATTTCGGCAAGAAGGTCCACCCGGCGCGCATCCGTTCCCGGGACCTGCACGACGTCAAGCCCGGCGGGCTCGGCGTCTATTTCATCCGGCAGTCGATGGACCTGGTCTGGTACGACACGAGCCCGCGCGTCGGGACCGTGCTGACGATGGTCAAGTATCTGAAGAAACCGGGACGCAGGTAGGCGCCCCCCCGCCCGCCCCGCGCCAAAACCGCCGCCGCCCGGCACATCTTCGACCCCATGCCCCCCAGGTGACCCCGCATCGCAACGGCTCGGGCCCGCTCCTTCCGGCTGCATGTGCGCATCAGAAAGCACGCAAGAATTGTATGTTTTACCGAGTATCTCATCGTATATTGCGCTATTTTGAATGCAATATTTTTGTCAATCTTTTGGCTCTATTCTTAATCCATTGGAGTTCAATATGTTATGTCTTAACATTTGCCATCAGAGCTTGGCATCTATCTTGCTTAACAATCTTTCGGGTTGGAGGTTGGCCATGAAAGAGATTTGCGAGTACTGCTTCAGCGAGCTTGCGGTAGAGGATGAGAAGGTCGAGGGCAACCGCAAGTTCATCTGGAAGCGCTGCACGAACGACGAGTGCGGCGAGACCTTCCTCTTCGTGGAGTACCTCTGGCAGCTCAACCTGGCGGAGTGCAGCTCATTCCAGGTTGTCGCCGGCTGAGCGATGGGCTGAGGATTTCGACACGGGCGCCGCTCCCGCGGGGGGGCGGCGCCGCTTGTTGTACGGTCAGGGCTGCCGCGGAACCGCCGGGGCCGTCACCCCGCGCCTCCCCCGGGACCGAGCGGAACGGAACAGGTCGTCCCCGCGGCGAGATCGATGAAGAGGACCCTGTTCCGCACCGGTTCCCCGATCCCGGCGATGATCTTCACCGCTTCGGCCGCCTGCATCGCCGCGACCGCGGCGGGGGTCGGGGTCGAAACGCCGAGCTCCACCTCGATCCCCTTCCTCGACGCCGGTCCCTCCCCCCCGTAGAGCGCCTCCAGGCCCGGGTCCCCGGGGAAGACCGTCATCAGTTCGCCGATCCACCCCGCGACGGCGCCGTGGATGAACGGGATCCCGCAACGCGCGGCGGCGCGCTGGAGGACGAGGCGCGAGGGGATCTCGTCGAGGGCGTCCACGACGAGGCGGCAGCCGGCGAACAGCGCGTCGGCGTTGGTGTCGTCCACGAACAGGCGGTGGGGAAGGATTTCGACGGCTGAGTTGACGCACCCCGCCCGCCGCGCCGCCGCGGCGGCCTTGCCCTCCCCGATGTTCCCCTCGTCGCAGAGAAGCTGGCGATTGAGGTTGTCCTCGGAGAAGAGGTCCGCGTCCGCCACCACGAGCTCCCCGACGCCGAAACGGGCGAGGTGCTCGACGACCGCGCCTCCCAGCCCCCCCGCCCCCACGACCGCCACGCGCGCCCGGCGCAGGGCGAGCAGCCCCTCCACGCCGAGGGTGCCGACGAGGCGGAGGTACCTGCGGGGAACCGCGCCGCCTGCGAGCGCGGAGATCTCCACCTCCCGCCGTGTCGCACCCGTCGCGGCGGCGATCGCCGCGACGTCGCGGAGCGCGAGCGTGGGGGGGCGGGTCTTGTCGTCAAGGCGGGACCGCACCATCGCCGCGAGCGTATCCGCCATCTCCGCCTCCGGGATTCCCTCTACCCCCGGGGTGCCCCGGGGGCGCGTCAGTCCACCGCCTCGATCCCCTTGATCTCGGGAACCCGGTTCCGCAAGGCGGACTCCACGACGTTCGACAGCGTCATCCTCGCCCCGGGGCAGCCGGCGCAGGCGCCGGCGAGCCGCACCCGAACCACGCCCTCCGCCGTCACCTCGACCAGCGCCACGCTTCCGCCGTGGGCGCCGAGCATCGGCGCGATCTCCTCCCTGATCACCTTCTCGACTTTTTCGCGCATAACTCCTCCGTGAGCCATTCCAGATACTCCCCGCTTCCCCCGACGAGGGGGAACGCGGCGATCTCGGGCACCTCGTAACTGTGGATCCTCTTGACCTCCTCCACCAGGCGCGGGAGCGCGTCGAGACGCGCCTTGGCGAGCACCAGATGCTCGCGGGCGCGCTCCACAACGCCCCTCCAGCGGTAGATCGATTCGCCCTTCGGGTACACGCTGGCGCAGGCCGCGAGACGCGCCTGCACGAGACGGCGCGCGATCCGCCGCGCCTCGCCGGTCTTGTCGCAGGTGATCATCACCACGGCGTATCGCCGCCAGCGGTTCGCCATCGCACGGGCCATGTCAACGGGGCTCGGAATGTCCGATGAGGTTCAGAAACTCCATCCGCGTCTCCTGCCGCGTGCGGAAGCAGCCCCGCATCGCGGAGGTGACCGCCCGCGAGTGCCCCTTCTCGGCGCCGTGGAGCACCATGCACAGGTGGCGCGCCTCGATCACCACCGCCACCCCCTTCGGCCGGAGGTGTTCCTGGATGGCGTCCGCGATCTGGGTCGTGAGCCGCTCCTGTATCTGGAGACGGCGCGCGAACGCGTCGACGAGGCGCGCGATCCGCCCGAGGCCGAGCATCTTCCGGTCGGGAAGGTAGGCGATGTGGCAGCAGCCGTAGAACGGGAGCAGATGGTGTTCGCAGATGCTCAGCAGCTCGACCCCCTTCAAGAGCACCATCTCGTCGCAGATGTCGGTGCTGATCTCCGCGGAGAGGATGGCGGCGATATCCTCGCGGTAGCCGCCGGTGAGGAACGACCAGGCCTGCCGGAGACGCTCGGGGGTCTGTCGGAGCCCCTCGCGGTCGGGGTCCTCGCCGAGCTCCCTGAGCCAGCTCCTCAGCGTCTCCCGCATCGGCCGCCCCTCACCGCTCCTTGAACAGGTCCAGTGTGCGGGCGATCTCCGCCAGCTCGTCGATCGAGACCGTGTCGAGCGTCTTCTTCCTCTTCTCGAGCTGCTCGTTCAGCTTGATCGCCTTCTCCTGCATCTCCCCGTGCGTCTCCTCGGAGCCGCCGTAGAGGCGGAAGTTCTTCCCGCGCGTGACGCGCCAAAGGCCGTCCCGGCAGTCGAAGCCGAGCCCCAGGAGAAGGCGTTTCAGCGCGTTCCTGTCTTTCATATGCAGCCCCGCCCCCCGATCGGCCGGGCCCGGCGCAGAATCACCGGAGCCTGCCCGCCATCGGGGAGATCCTCTTGAAGGTGCGGCCGATCCTGTCGGCCTTCTCGGCGTTCTTCTCGTCGACGCTCCCGCCGCCGTAGTCGCGGTATTCGTACCGGGACGCGGTCCCGCACCCCGCGACGGAAACGCAGAACCCCGCGGCCAGCGCCGCGGCGATCAAGGCGCGCATCGATCCCCTCCGAACTCCTCGGGGTTCAGCACCCCCCCCAGGTAGCTCCCGTAGACCGCCTCGCCGAGCTGCCGCAGCGTCGTGATCAGGTGGGGGCTGAAGAGGCCGATGATCCGAAGCCCCCCGAGGTCGATGAGCCCCGACGGCGCATGCAGTATCTCAAAATGGAGCTGGTATTGGAACTCTTTCGGTATCCGCATCGCGTTGCCGCTCCGCCCGACCGCCGCGAACCGCTCCCCCGCCGCCACCCGGCGCCCGACCGGCAGCGGCGACGGCCCGTCGAGGTGGGCATAGAGCGTGTAGAAGTTGTTCGCGTGGTCGATCAGCACGGTGTAGCCGTAGCCGCTGTCGGGCCCGCCGTTCATCTCGTTGTAGCAGATGAACCCCGCGGCGGCCGCCCGCACCGGGGTCCCGGGCGGGGCGAGGTAGTCCACCCCCTTGTGGTAGGAGATCCCGCTGCGGCGCGCCGCGCCGAACTCCCCCTCGGGCCTCCGGATCGGCGCCCCGGCGACCGGCTGCGCCTCGACCCGGAACCGGGCGACCTCGCGGGCCGACTCCGCCCGGTCGCGCGGGCGCCAGTCAAAGCCCCAGATCGCGGCGACGTCGGCCCCCCCCGCCGGCCCCGCGGCCGTCGCGGCCGTGAGGAGCGCCGCCACGGCGGCGAGAGACGCGGATCTCGGCATCGGCCACACCCCCGTGAAGCGGACTGTCGGACGGGGAGCGGGTCCGCGGCCGTCCCCCTCACTCCCCGCGCGCGAGCGTGTAGACATCCACCCCCGCGGCCCCCGCGGCGAGGAGCGTCGAAACGCACTCGGCCGCGGTCGCCCCGGTCGTGTACACATCATCGACGAGCAGCAGCCGGCGGCCCGCCACGAGGCGGGCGTCCGAAACGGCGAACTCCCCGCGCACGTTCTGCCGCCGCTGCGCCTTCGAGAGGGCGCGTTGCGACGGCCGTCCGCCCCTGCGCGCGAGGGCCCGCTTCTCCACGGCGATCCCCGCGAACCTGCCGAGCACCAGGGCGAGGTCAAGCGACTGGTTGAAGCCCCGCTCCCGGCGGCGTTCCGGGGAGATCGGCACGGGGACGAGCGCGTCGTACGACGCCCCCGGGCACTCGCGGGCGAACGACTCCGCCATGAACGCCCCCAGCGGCTCCGCGAGGTCCCGCCGGTCCCGGAACTTCAGCAGGTGCACGCACTCCCGCAGCGGGCCCTCGTACCGCCCCGCGGAACGGCAGGTGCCGAACCGCGGCGATCGGACCCTGCAGCCGCCGCAGAGGGTGTCGAACGGGACCGGAACGGCGCCGTACACCTGTGTCCCGCACCGGGGGCAGTACGGCTGGCGTATCGCGGGAAGCCGTCCGCGGCAGGGGCCGCAGAGGCCGCCCGGTTCCGCGGGGGCGAGCGCCGCCTCGCAGAGGGCGCACCGGGCCGGCAACAGGAGGCCGAGGAGGCCCCGCCAGAAGGCGACGCACACGGACCGCGTGCCGATGCCGTTCATGGCTCCCGCGCGCCTCCCCGGGAGCCCCCGCGTCAGGTCCCCATCTCCCACGAGGCGAGGTACTTCTTCTGCTCGGGGGTGAGCCGGTCCATCGAAACGCCCATCGCCTTCAGCTTCAGGCGGGCGACCCAGTCGTCGATCTCCGCGGGAACGGTGTAGACCTTCGCCACGAGGCTCCGGTGGCGCTTCACGCAGTACTCGGTGCTGAGGGCCTGGACCGCGAAGCTCATGTCCATCACCGAGGCCGGGTGCCCCTCGGCGGCGGCGAGGTTGATGAGCCGCCCCTCGGCCAGGATGTAGATTTTCCGGCCGTTCGGCAGGACGTACTCGTCCACGAAGTTCCGCACCCCGCGGTTCACCTTCTTCGCGATCTTCTGCAGCCCCTCTATGTCGATCTCCACGTTGAAGTGGCCCGAGTTGGCGACGATCGCCCCGTTCTTCATCGCCTTGAAGTGCGCGGGGCGGATGACATGGATGTCGCCGGTCAGCGTGCAGAACAGGTCCCCGACGCGGGCCGCCTGCGCCATCGGCATCACGCGGTAGCCGTCCATCAGCGCCTCGAGGGCCCGGATCGGGTCGACCTCGGTGACGATGACGTTCGCGCCCATCCCGCGGCAGCGTGAGGCGAAGCCGCGGCCGCACCAGCCGTACCCGGCCACGACCACGGTGCTCCCCGCGAGGAGGATGTCGGTGGCGCGGATGATGCCGTCCACCGTCGACTGCCCGGTGCCGTAGCGGTTGTCGAACATATGCTTGGTGGCCGCGTCGTTCACCGCGATGACCGGGAACCTGAGCGCCCCGTCCTTCTCCATCGCCCGGAGCCGAATGACCCCGGTCGTCGTCTCCTCCATGCTCCCCATGATCTGCTTCGCCATCTCGGGGTGCTCGGAGAGGATCGCGGAGACGAGGTCGGCCCCGTCGTCCATCGTGATGCGCGGGGAGTGCCGTATCGCGGCGTGGATGTGCGCGTAGTAGGTCTTGCGGTCCTCCCCCTTGATCGCCTGGACCTTGATGCCGTACTGCTTCACGAGGCTCGCGGCGACGTCGTCCTGCGTGCTCAAAGGATTCGAGGCGCAGAGCAGCAGGTCCGCCCCGCCCGCCTGGAGCGTCCGCGCCAGATTCGCCGTCTCCGCCGTCACGTGCAGGCACGCGGACATCCGCAACCCCTTCAGCGGCTTCTCGCGCGTGAACCGCTCGCGGACAAGGCGGAGCACCGGCATCTCCGCGTCCGCCCACTCGATCCTCTTCGTCCCCCCGGCCGCAAGACCGAGGTCCTTCACGTCGTATCCCTGTGCGCTCATCGTCACTCCCTGTTCTTGTCCCCCGTCGGCCTAGAGCCCCGCGGCCTTCCGCAGCGCCTCCGCCTTGTCGGTCTTCTCCCAGGTGAAGCTCGGAAGCAAGCGGCCGAAGTGCCCGTTCCGCGCCGTCTCGCGGTAGATCGGACGGCGCAGCTTCAGATGGGCGATCATCCCCGCGGGGGTCAGGGGGAACAGCTTCCGGATGAGGCCGGCGATCTTCTCGTCGGGTATCCTCCCCGTCCCCTCCGTGTCCACGTGTATCGAGAGCGGATCCGCCACGCCGATGGCGTAGGAGAGCTGCACCTCGCAGCGGTCGGCGAGGCCGGCCGCGACGACGTTCTTGGCCACGTAGCGCGCCATGTAGCTCGCGCTCCGGTCCACCTTCGACGGATCCTTCCCGGAGAAGGCGCCGCCGCCGTGCCGGCCGCGGCCCCCGTAGGTGTCGACGATGATCTTGCGGCCGGTCACGCCGGTGTCGCCGGCGGGCCCCCCGACCACGAAACGCCCGGTCGGGTTGACGTGGTAGATCGTCTTGGCGTCGAGCAGCCGCTTCGGGATGATCGGCAGGATGACCTTCTTGATGATCTCGCTGCGGATCTTCGCGTACGGGATCCCGTCCGCGTGCTGCGTCGAGACGACGACCGTGTGGACGCGGACCGGTTTCCCGCCGTCGTACTCCACCGTGACCTGCGACTTCCCGTCCGGACGGAGCCACGAAATGAGCCCCTTCTCGCGGGCGTACGAGAGGCGCTCGACGAGCCGGTGCGCGAGGTGGATCGGGAGCGGCATCAACTCCTTCGTCTCGCGGCATGCGTAGCCGAACATCAGCCCCTGGTCCCCCGCCCCCGCCGCCTTGTGCAGCCCCTGCCCCGCCGTGACGCCCTGCGAGATGTCGGGGGACTGCTTGTGCACGGAGACGAGGATGCCGCAGCTCTCGGCGTCGAAGCCGATGTCGCCAGTCGTGTAGCCGATCTCGCGGATCGTCCTGCGGGCGACCCCCTGGTAGTCGATCTCGGCTTTGGTGGTGATCTCGCCCGCGATCACCACGAGGCCGGTGGTGAGCATCGTCTCGCAGGCCACCCTGCCGTGGGGATCCTTCTCGTAGACGGCGTCGACGATCGCGTCGCTGATCTGGTCCGCGACCTTGTCGGGGTGGCCCATCGTGACCGATTCAGAGGTGAACAGATACCGCGATGCCATTGCGTCCTCCCTTTCTGTGCGTCCCTGCCGCGTGCCGTCAGTCCGTTTCGGCGCGCCTCGTTGCCGTGTAGAGCGCGTCGGCCCTCCGGTACATCTCCAGATCCCCGATATCATACCAGATCCCCCGGAAGACGTAGGCATAAACCTCCTCGCGGGGGCAGAGCCACTTGACGAAGAGACCCGGCGCGTCCATCTTGTTCCCCTCCCGCGCGTACGTCTCGAAGAGCGGGAGCTTCCGGCGCGGGTACAGGTACATCCCGATCGCGGCGAGCGTCGTGGGCGGGTCGGCGGGCTTCTCCACGAAGTTCACGACGCGGTGCGCCGCGTCGACCCGGAGGATGCCGTAGAGCCGCGCCGCCTCCCGGTCGCCGACGTCGTAGGCGGCGACGGTGATCCCCTTCTCCCTGAAGAACGGGATGAGTCTTCCCAGGTCGAGGTCGAAGAGGTTGTCGCCGAGAACGACGAACAGGTCGTCGTCGATCCTCTCCTTCTCGATCACGAACCGGATGTCGCCGATGGCCCCGAGCTTGTCCGCGTCGGAGACCGTCCCGTCGTCGATGACGGCGACCGGGGCGCGGCTGCGCCTCTTCTCAGCCCATTCCCGGAACGACGGGGCGAACCGGCGGTTGGTCACCACGAGGATCCGGTCTATCTCCTCCACCTTGTCGAGCGCGTCGACGATGTAGTCGATGATCGGCCTCCCGGCGATCGGGAGGAGCGGTTTGGCGCGGTCTTTGGTGAGCGGGTAGAGCCGCGTCGCGTACCCCGCAGCCATGATCAGCGCCTTCACCCCGTCCCTCCTCCTCGAAAGATGGAAAAAAGGACCCTGGAGACACCCGGGTCCCCGCATTCCCACCCACGGTACGAGGGTACAGTATATACCGCGTCGAAACGGATGGCAAGCCCCTTGCCCCCGCCCCGCGGGCGCCCCCTCCCCGTGCGCCCGACGCGGCCGGCGCGACGGCCCCCCACGCCCCGCCCGCGGCGGTATTCCGCTTGACATCGGCGTATGAAACTGGTGTAATCGCGCCTACGGGTTGGACGCGATGTGTCCGCGGATACCGAGAGCCGCGGGGGAGGAGATGAATGAGCAATATCCTGAGGAGGCTCGGCGCGGACGGTGCGGGCCAGGGCATCCCCAACTACCCCGGCAGGGAGGAGGGACAGAAGATGGCCATTCAGGACAAGCTGCAGCAGCCGATCGCCCACAGCGAGCTCAAGGAGACCGTCATCAGCCCGGACGCCGAGTTCAAGGGGTCGATGAAGTTCAAGGACTCTTTGCGGATCGACGGGAACTTCGAGGGGGAGATCGACTCCAACGGAACGCTCTTCGTCGGCAAGACCGGCCTCGTGAAGGCCGAGGTCCACGTGGGGAACGTGATCGTCGAGGGGAAGATCGAGGGGAACGTCACCTGCGAGGACAAGATCGAACTCCGGGCGACCGCGAAGATGCTCGGCGACATCCAGGCCGCCCGCCTGACCATCGCCGAGGGGGTCAACATCGTCGGCAAATGCTCCGTGAGCTCGCAGAAGCCGGCGGCGGAAGCGTTCAAGCCCGACCGGCCTTCCCGCCCCGACTTCAAGAAAGGCAGGGACGACAGGTCCGGCGGCGAGCGGTCCGGGATGGGGGGGGGCGCGGACTGACCGATTCGCGGCGCGACGGTGCACACGCGGGGCGGCCGCAGGGCCGCCCTATTTCTTTTCCTCGATATGGCCGAGGGCGCGGCGGCCGAGGGGGGTATCCGTGCCGTAGAGCTCGGCCGCCCGCTGGAGGTGGTAGGCGGCGAGGACGAAACGGCCCTGCTTCTTGTAGTTGATGCCGAGGTTGAAGTGCGCCTCGGCGTTCTGCGGATCCTTGTCGATCAGTCCCTTGTACTCCCTGACCGCCTCCTCGCTGTTCCCCATCACGCCGTGCAGGAACGCCAGATTCATCCTCGCCGCCCGGTATCCCGGATCCTTCGAGAGCGCCGTGCCGAACGCCTCCAACGCCTCCTGGTAGCGCTGGATGTGCATGAAGACGAGGCCGAGGTAGTTGTACGCGGCCGCGTTTTCCGGGTCGAGATCGAGGGCCGCGCGGCACTCCCGGTAGGCGGCGAGGTACTCCTTGGCCTCGATGCGGACCCAGGCGAGGTTGACGCGGAGCGACACGTCCGCGGGGGCCTTCTCGATGCCGCGGCGGTAGACCTCCGCGGCCGCGGCGAGGTTCCCCAGCCGTTCCTGGAGTTCTCCGAGGGCGAGGTACGCCGGGATGTAGCTGGGATTCCGCTCCAGGATGCCGGAGTAGATCCGGACGGCGGCTCGATTCCTCCCGAGTTTCTCGTTCAGGAGGCCCGCCTTCATCGCCGCGTCGAGGTTGTCGGGAGCAATCCTGAGGAGCTCCTGGAACTGGGCGAGGGCGCCCTCGAGATCCCCCTTGCCGAGCATGGCGTCGCCCTTGACCAGGCGGGCGCGCGCGTCATCCGGATCGATCGCGAGCGCCTTCTCCGCCGCGGCGAGCGCGCCCGGCGCATCCCCGTTTCGGAGCGCACGCTCCGCATGGAGGCGGTGCGCCTCCGCGAGCCGGCCCGAGATCTGGAGTTTCGGGTCGAGCGCCCGCGCCTTCTCGTATTGTTCCGCGGCCCCGCGGGGGTCCCCGTTGCGGAGCAGCAGCGCCGCGAGGCCGACGTGCGCGCGGGCGATGCTCTCCCGGAGTTCTATCTCCGGGGAGAGCGCCACCGCCCTGGTGTACATCGAGAGCGCCTGCTCGTACTGCCCCCCGTCGATGAAGGTGTTGCCGAGCCGGATGTAGAACTCCGCGTTCTGCGCGGCCTCGGGCGGCTCTCCCGCCGCCGGCGTCGCGGCGGACCAGGCGGCCAGGCAGGCGGCGACAAGGTGTCGGAACGGGCGGCTCTTCATCGGCGGCACCAGTGTAGCACGGATGGCGTCACAGATCCCGTCTCCCGGATCGCGCATCCCCTATCCGTATCCCGCATCGCCGGTTCCAGGCCCGCCGCAGAAACAATCGTCCCCTTGTCAGCGGATCCCCTCGGGGCTGCCGGCGGTCCCCTCTTCCGGGGGGCAGGAGACGGCCTCCGCGCACCCGGCGAGAAGCGCCGCCGCCGCGCTATTGGCCGGATCGAGGAGCAGGATCTTCTCGAACTCCATCGCGGCGCTCCGCGCGTCGCCCCGTTCGAGGAGGCGCATCCCGCGCCCCGTCAGGTCGATGGCGGCGCGCAGGGCATGCTCCGCGTCGATCGCGGAGCGCTCCCGGGCATAGCCGCCCGATGCGGCCAGGAGCGCGGCGGCGAGGAGACCGCACCTTCGGACCCGCGATTTCATCTTCCCGCGCATCGCACCGCCCTCGCCCGCATCCCGTGTCCCGCGCCCCCCGTCACTCCTCGACCGTGAGCGTGAACTCCTCCGCGCCGCGCCTGAACGTCGCGCCGTCCACGCTGATCCCCACCACCTGTATCCCCGACAGCTCCTCGCCGACGGCGACGGGCCTTCCGTTCACGATGGCGAGGGGACTCTCCTCGTCCCAGATCACCCCCGAGAGGCGGAGGGACGGGATGCTCGCCGCCGCTGTGTTCGATGCGGCGCGCGGCGGAAAGGAACGCGCCCCGTGCGGCGCCGCGGGGCGCGCCGGCGCATCCGCCGCGAAGCGGGGCGGGCGGAGCCGCATCGCCGCCGCGACGACCGCCGCGGCGAGGAGCAGGGCGGCGAGGGCGATCGCCGCGCGGCGGCGCGCGGAAGCGGCGGGCGGCTCCTCGGCGACGAGCCGCTCCTGGAGGATCGTCTTGGCCCTCCCGTTCTCCGCCTTCTTCAGCGCCTTCAGGATCGTGCTCATCCGCCCCTCCCCTCCGCGGCGCCGGCGAAGAGCCGCGGCACCTCCCTGCCTGCCTCCGCGCTCCTGAGCAGCATCCACTCCGCGGCGCCCGCCACCCCGTCCGCGGGGAGGCCGCGGTCCTCCTGGAACCGCTTCACGGCGGCGGTCGTCTTGGCTCCGTAGCCGCCCTCCTCCCCGTCTGGCGGGAACCCGGCCGCCGCGAGGGACCGCTGCAGTTCGCCTACCGCCGGCCCGCGCATCCCCGGCGCGCAGAGACCGGGGAGGGTCACCCCGGCGGGATAGAAATAGACCGCCCGCCCGCAGAGCGCCTCCTCGAGCTCCTGCTCGGCGAGCAGCCGCGTCTCTCCGCCCTGCATGCGGAGCGCCGCCCGCTCCCCCCTGACGCCCGAGAGCACGGCCGCGAGGCGCCCGCCCCGCGGCGCGCGCAGGAACAGGATGCAGGGGAGGTCCATCCGGCGGATGAAATCGACCCCCCCCCAGCACGCGACCGCCTGCATCCCGAAGCATCCGGCGAGGCGGTGAAGATCCCGCTTCTCGCCGAACTCGGGCGGTTCAGTGTCCCCGCGCCCCCACAGGGCGGCAAGCCGCGCCGCGGCTTCCGCCTCGGGGTTCACGGGAACGGCGATGGGAGCGGAGGCGGCCTGCGGTTGCGCCTCCTCCAGCGGCGCCGTGTCGTCCGGCGCCGGCGCCTCCAGCGGCGAAACAACGGGCGTCGGGGGCGCACCCGGCGCCGCCTCCTCGTCGAGCCGCTCCGCGACCGGCCCCAGGACGGTGCCGAGGAGCCCCTCCGCGTCCGCCCCGTTTCCCCCGGCCTCCGCCGCCGCTTCGGCGAGAGGAGCCTTTGCATCCCCCGCTCCCCCCGCGGGCGGACCCGGGAGGGGCGGCGGGGCGGGCCGCGTCGCGTACACCAGGGCGGCCGCGACGGCGGCCGCCGCGGCCCCCGCCGGCAGCGCCGGCATCCAGCGGCGCCGGGCGGCCGCGCCTCGAGGGCCCGGGTGGGCCCGGAGCTCCTCGATCGCGCGCCGCGCGATCCGGCCCGTGATCTTCCTCCTTCCGGCCACGAACCCCACGAGCAGCGCCCGGTCGCAGACGACGTTGATCCTGCGGGGGATCCCTCCCGAGTAGCGGTAGAACCTCCGCATGGCGGCGTCGGTGATGCGGATGGCGGGCGGCCCGTCTCCGGCGGCAACCGCGAGCCGGTACCGGATGTAGCGCGCCGTCTCCGCCGGTGTCAGCGGATTCAGATGGCAGGTGACGGCGATTCTCTGGGCGAGCTGCCTGAGCGCGGGGATCGCGAGCATATCCCGCAGCTCCGGCTGTCCCACCAGGACGATCTGGAGCAGCTTCTCCTTTTCCGTCTCGAGGTTGGAGAGCATCCGGAGCTGCTCGAGCACGGGGAGAGCGAGGTTCTGGCACTCGTCGATCAGCACGACGACGCTGCGCCCCGCCTCATGCTGCGAGAGGAGGTACCGGTTGAGCTCGTCGACGAGCCCCTTCCGGGTTGACGCCCCGCGGTGGCAGGAGAGATCCTCGTTGATGTTCTTGAGCAGCTCCTCGGCGGAGAGGAAGCTGTTGATGATGAACCCGACCTCCGCCTCCTTCTCGATCTCCGCGATGAGCGCCCTGCAGAGCGTGGTCTTGCCGGTGCCGACCTCCCCGCTCACGAGGATGAATCCTTTGCGCTCCCGTATGCCGTAGAGGAGGTGCCCCATCGCCTCGCGGTGCAACGGACTCAGGTAGAGGAAATGGGAGTCGGGGGTGAGGTTGAACGGCCGCTCCTTGAGGTTGTAGAAGTTGGTGTACATCCGCCGCCCGCCCTCCCCTCGCCGCGGCGCCGCGCGGAGCCCTCCCGCGCTCATCCGGACTCACCCGCGGCGGCCGCCGTGCCCCGCGGTCAGTGCACGCCCTCGAGGGAGAGGAGCTCGCGCACCTGCTTCTGCACCTCCCTCGCCTGCCCGACGGCGAGCCCGGGGTCCTCGACCAGCAGCGTCTCCCCGCTCCCCGCGAACTCGTAGACGACGAGCCGGCGCCCGCTTCCCGGCTCGACGATCCTGTCGCGCGGCAGGAGCTTCCGCTTCCGTTCAAGCATCAGGGCGAGGATGTACGAGAAGTTCACGTGCGCGGGCTCGCCTGAATCGAGGTACTTCCTGAGGAGCCGCTCGACCGTGCTCCGGGCGATCGGCTCCTCCTTCTCTTTCGGCGGCTCCGGTTTGAAGCGCCCCTTCCAGGATGAGAGGGCCTCCGCCGCGCGATCCGGCCCCGCGGAACTGTCGAGCGCCGCCCGGCAGGCCGCGCAATAATCCTCGCGCTGATACGACCCGTCGACGGCGAAGAGGAAGGTTTCGTACCGATCCCCGTCCGCGAACTCCCGGGCGCAGCAGGCGCACCGCCTGGCCCGTTTGATGCTGTGCCACTCCTGCGGGTTCCTGGCCATCAGTCCGCGCCCGCCGCAGGGTCCTCCCCAGACGCCTTCCCCGGCTCCCCCTTCGTTTCGCCCCGCGCGGGGGAGGGGGCCTCCTCCGCCCCCCCCGCCGCGGACGCGGGAGCGGCATCCCGCCTCCCCGCGGCGTCATTCGGCTCCTTGGCGGCCTCGTCGACAAAGTTGAGCTGGAGAGTGCTCAGGGCGTTGGCGAGCACCCGCTCCTCCTGCCTCGTCAGGTTCCCCTTCGTCTTCGCCTGCAGGGTCTCGAGCAGGTCGATGCTGCCCCGCGCGGCCTCGAGGTCCTTCTCGGTCTTCCCCGAGACCGGGTTCGCCACCTTGCCCAGCGCCACCCACGCGGAGCCGTGTATGCCCATCAGCAGCGAGAGGAAGCGCGCCTCGTGCACCTTCTCCTTTTCCCTGTCCATTGCATCCCCCTGTGTGATGCCCCGCCGCGGAGTCCGCGGGGAGACGACCCCGCCGGAGGGCCTCTCCCCTCCCCCTCCGTTTCGTTCCGTGCCCCCCCGGGGTGAAACAACCGGCTCTTCGCGCTAGTCGTCGAAGATGCGGTCGAACGCCTCCTTGAAGTCGTAGCCGCCCCGGAAATCGTCGAGGTTGTCCTGTTCGGTCTTGTTGAGGAGGCCGCCGTTGACGAGGTTGAACACCGCCTCGCCGATATCCTCGCACCGGCGCACCCCCCAATGCTCGAGAACGGTCCTCGCCATCGGGCCGTAGCGCTCGATCGCGTGCCGGCGCGCCCCCTCGAGCAGCTCCCGCCCGCTCACGTGCCTCCTCTCGCCGAGCATCCGGTACGTGTAGTCGAGCGCCTCCATCACGAACTGGTAGGCGTCGAAGGCGTACCGGTCGTCGCGCCTGACGATCTCCCGCACCAGCTGTTCCGCCGTCTTCTTCCTGCCCATCCGTCTCGATCCCCTCCCGCATTGCGACACGCCGCCGCACACCCCGCGCTGGTGCGCGCCGTCCCGGGCGACGGGGTCAGCGGCTCTCCGGCAACACCGCCTCGTAGGCGATGCGGTACCGCTCCCGGTCGGCGCCCCGGAGCGAATCGTGGTTGGCCTTCTTGAGCGCGCTGTAGGTCGAACTGGCGTAGAGGACGAGCTGCGCCACGTGGTCCAGTATCTCCTGTTCCATGCTCCGGCTTCGCTCCTCGAACGTCACGAGGATCGCGGCGCCGCCGCCGAGGAGCCGCTTGAGGAAGCCCTTCTCCTCCCTGAGGAGGGCCTCGTGCTCCAGCATCACCAGCGCCGCCCTCACCCCGTCGCAGACCAGGAGAAGGTACTTCAGGAATATCCGCTCGTCGCGCCAGCCGCGGCTCCCCCGGAGGGCGCACGTCGCCTCCCGGATCGCCTCGGCGATATGGTGGAGGATCCCCTCGAGGCGTCTGCGTCTCTTCACCAGCGGGGTCTCCTCGAAACGCTGCTCGAGGAGCCGGATGCAGCACCGGTAGTGGGCGTCGCGCCGCGCCAGATGCACCGCCCTGTTTATCGCGATGTTGACCATAGCTTTCGACGAACAATGTCGGACGGGAGAAGGCGCCGGGGCCTTGTGAACGCCCCGCGGTCGTCTCGTCGCATGGCCCCCGTCGTTCCGTTCCGCGCCCCGTCGCCCCGATCGCCTCCCGGGCGCCTCTCTGCCCCGCCGCGGGGAGATGTCGACCGCGGCGTGCGCGATCGCGAAGGGAGGCGGAGGGGGATCGGCTGGTTCAGGCGCACGGCGGCGGGGATGCCGGCGATGCGCGCCGCGTCGAAGACGTCGCCCGCGGGGCCGCGGCCGCGCGCGGCGGGGGAGAGGGTCGCGGCCGCGCCGCGGGCGACCGTCTCCCGGCCCGCATCCGGCGTGCCGCCCATGCCGATCATCGGGGCCCGCCCGTCGCAGCCCAGGTGGCTGAGCGTCCGGCCCATATCCTTCCCCCCGTGGCGAAGCGCCCGCACGAACGTCGGCGGGCGCGGGGGATCACGCCCTGGCCTTCCTCTTCTTCTCTTCTTCCTTCTTCGCCTTCTTGACCTTCACCGGGCGCGTGGTGTCCACGAGCTCGCAGACCGCCATCGGGGCGCCGTCGCCGCGCCGGTACCCGGTCTTGATCACCCGGGTGTACCCGCCGGCGCGCGCGGCGTAGCGCGGCCCGAGCTCCTTGAACAGCTTCGCCGCCGCCGGCCCGTCGCCGAGGATGCGCATCGCCAAGCGCCGGCTGTGAAGGTCGCCGCGCTTCCCGAGCGTCACCATCCGCTCGGCGAGCCGGCAGACCGCCTTCGCCTTCCCCTCGGTCGTCTGGATCCGCTCGACCGTGAGGAGACTGCAGACCGCGTTCGAGAGCATCGCCCGCAGGTGGGCCGGCTTCCGGTTGAGTTTCAGCGTCCGCTTCCTGTGCCTCATCGTCGATATCCCATCCCCTCTCCCGGCGCCGCCCTATTCCGGCAGCTCCTTTTTCGCCGCAAAATCCATCCCGAGGGACAACCCCATCTCGCCGAGCTTGTTCTTGATCTCGGCGAGCGATTTCTTCCCGAAGTTCCTGTACTTCAGCATCTCCGCCTCGCTCTTCTGCGTCAGATCCCGGATCGTCTTGATCCCGGCGGCGTTGATGCAGTTGGCGGCGCGGACGGAGAGCTCGATCTCGGTGATGGGGGTGTTCAGCTTGCGATCGAGCTCAAACTCCTCGACCCTCTCCTTCTGCTGCTGCTCCTCGTCCTCCATCCGGACCGGATGCGCGGTGTAGTCCACGAACACCGTGAGGTGCTCCCGCAAGATCGAGGCGGCGTGGATCAGGGCATCCACCGGCTTGACCCTGCCGTCGGTCCAGATCTCCAGGATCAGCTTGTCGTAGTCGGTGATCCGGCCCACGCGCGTATCCTCGACATGGTAGGCGACCCGCGTCACCGGGGTGAAGATCGAGTCGATGGGGATGATCCCGATCGGCTGCCCCTCCCGCTTGTTCCCCTCCGCCGGGCGGTAGCCCCTCCCGATCTCGACCGTCAGCTCGGCCCCGAAGGAGAGCTTCTTGTTCAGGGTGGCGATATGGTGGGACGGGTTCACGACCTCGACGGTCCCGTCGGTGACGATGTCCCCCGCCGTGATCTCGCCCATCTTCTCGGTTTTGATCCCGATCGTCTTGGGCTCGCGGCTGTGGGAGACGAGGAGCACCTTCTTCAGGTTGAGGACGATCTCGGTGACGTCCTCGACGACGCCCTCGATCGTGTCGAACTCGTGGAGCACCCCGGCGATCTTCACGGTGGTGATCGCGGTGCCCTCGATCGAGGAGAGGAGGACCCTGCGCAGGGCGTTGCCCATCGTGTGCCCGTAGCCGCGCTCGAACGGTTCAGCGATGAACCTCGCGTAGGTGTCCTGCTCGGTCTCCGGATCCACGGACAACCGCTTGGGCATCTCGAACTTCGCCATTCGTATAACCATATCAGCACCCTCTCCTTGTCTTCCGCCCGATCACTTCGAGTAGAGCTCCACCACTAGCTGCACGTTCACCGGTACCGCGATATCCGACCTCTCGGGCAGGCGGACCATCGAACCTTTCATCGCCTCTCGGTCCATCGACAGCCAGGCCGGGACCTCGCGCTTCGCGGTGGCGTCGAGGTTCTTTTTCACCTCCGCCCGAACGCGCTCCCCGGGCTTCACCTCGACGGCCTGCCCGGCCCGGCACTGGTAGGAGGGGATGTTCACCGTGCGCCCGCCGACGCGGAAATGCCCGTGACAGACCATCTGGCGCGCCTGGGCCCGCGACGGGGCGAACCCCATCCGGAAGACGACGTTGTCGAGCCGGGTCTCGAGGAGCTGGAGCAGCGTGTCGCCGGTGATCCCTTTGCGGCGCTGGGCCCTGTCGAACAGCACGCGGAACTGTTTCTCCAGCATCCCGTACATCCGGCGCAGCCGCTGCTTCTCCCGCAGCTGCTCGGCGTAGGCGGTGGTCTTGCGCTTCCGCGCCCCGTGGACCCCCGGCGCCGGGCGGCCGCGTTCGATCGGGCACTTGGCCATCTCGCACCGCGGCCCCTTCAGGAAGAGTTTCATCCCCTCCTGGCGGCAGAGCCGGCACACCGGACCTGTGTATCTTCCCATGGTATCCTCTTCCTCCTGCCCCTGCGTTCAGCACCCGCGCGGCCGCCGGGGCGTTCCGCCCCCGCGCGGCGTCCGTTACACCCTGCGGCGCTTCGGCGGCCTGCAGCCGTTGTGCGGGATCGGCGTGACGTCCCGTATCGCGGTGATCTGGAGGCCCGCGGCCTGCAGCGCCCTGATCGCGGACTCGCGCCCCGCGCCGGGGCCCTTGACGTTGACCTCGATCTCGCGCATCCCGTGCGCCACGGCGCGGCGGCCGCAGTTGGTGGCCACGACCGTGGCGGCGAACGCGGTGCTCTTGCGCGCCCCCTTGAACCCCGATGAGCCCGCGCTGGCCCAGACGACCACGTTCCCCCGGTTGTCGGCGATGCTCACGATCGTGTTGTTGAACGACGCCAGGACGTGGGCGACGCCCCGCGGAGCGCTGCGCCACGCCTTGCGCTTCGTCGTCGCCGTCCTCGGCCCCCTCTGCTCCCGTTCCTGTGCCATGCTCTCCCTTTCTCCCGTTCCCGGCCGCGCCGCCTACGCGATCTGGCCCTGCTTCTTCATCGACGCCTTGCGCTTCACGCCGACGGTCTTCCGCGGCCCCTTCCGGGTGCGGGCGTTCGTGCTGGTCCGCTGGCCGCGGACCGGCAGCCCGCGGCGGTGCCGCATCCCCCGGTAGCTGCCGATGCTCATCAACCGCTTGATATTGCCCGCCACCTCCCGCCGCAGGTCGCCCTCGACCCGGCAGGTGTTCTGGATCACGGAGGCGATCTTCGCCACCTCCTCCTCGGTGAGGTCTTTAGCCCTCGTGTCGGGATTCACCCCGGCCGCGGCGAGGATCCTCGACGCCTTCGCCGGCCCGACGCCGTAGATGTAGGTGAGGGCCGTCTCGACCCGCTTCTCTTTCGGTATGTCGACCCCTACGATGCGCGGCATAGCGCTGCTCCTTGTTCGTTGTTCAGGACACTCCCGATCGCCGTCTCCCATCCGGCCGGATGCTGGAAACGGGAACCCCTACGCGGTCTTCACCCCTGCTTCTGCTTGTGCCGCGGGTTGGAGCAGAGCACCCGCACCACCCCCTTGCGGCGGACGATCTTGCACTTCTCGCAGATCCTGCGCACCGACGCTTTGACCTTCATGGCATCCCTTCGGGGCCCCCGCGCATCGCGTATCCCGCGCGGGCCGCCCTCACTTGACGCGGTAGACGATCCGTGCCTTCGCCAGGTCGTACGGGGACATCTCGAGCAGCACCTTGTCCCCCGGGAGGATCCTGATGAAGTGCATCCGCATCCTGCCCGAGATATGGGCAAGGACGCGGTGCCCGTTCTGGAGGTCCACCCGGAACATCGTGTTCGGGAGCACCTCCGCGACGACCCCCTCGACCCTTATCGCTTCTTCCCTTTTGGGCATGTGAGCACCTCTGGACCGTTCTCCGTGATCGCGATCGTGTCCTCGTAGTGCGCCGAGGGCCTTCGGTCCCGCGTTACGACGGTCCATCCGTCCGACAGGACCCGCACCGCGTGCGAGCCCGCGTTGATCATCGCCTCGACCGCAAACGTCATCCCCGGCTTGAGCCTCGGCCCGGTGCGGGGCTTCCCGTAGTTCGGAATCTGCGGATCCTCGTGGAGCCGCGCGCCGATCCCGTGCCCGACGTAGTCCCGCACCACCGAGAAGCCGCCCGTCTCGGCGCGGCGCTCGATCGCGTGCGAGAGATCGAAGAGCCACCCGCCCGCCACCGCCTGGCGCACCGCGTCGTCGACCGCGAGCCGCGCCGCCTCCGCCAGACGTGCCTTTTCCGAATCCACCGCGCCCACCGCGAAGGTGCGCGCCATGTCGCCGAAGTAGCCGCCGTGCTCGACGCCCGCGTCGATGCTCACCAGGTCGCCCGTGCGCAGCTCGCGGCGCCCCGGGATCCCGTGGACGACCTCCTCGTTCACCGACACGCAGATGGTCGCGGGGTACCCCCGGTACCCTTTGAACGCCGGGCGCGCCCCGCGCTCCCTGATGAACCGCGCGGCCGCCGCGTCCAGATCCCTCGTCGCCACACCGGGCTCGATCATCGCCCCGAGCGCCTCCATCAGGGACGCGGTGATCTCGCACGCAACGCGCATCTTCTCGAGTTCGCCCGGGGACTTGATATTGATCATTCCCTGCCCAGCACCCGCATGATCTGGATGAACGTCCCCTGCACCGGCGCGTCGCTGTTCACCGTCGCGAGCAGATTGCGCGCCTCGTAGTAGCCGATCAGAGGGGCGGTCTGCGCCTCGTAGACCCTGAGCCGGTTGAGGATCGTCTCCTCGCTGTCGTCCGCCCTCGCGGCGAGCGGTCCGCCGCACGCGTCGCAGACCCCCTCGACCTTCGGCGGCACGTTGACCAGGTGGAAGCTCGCGCCGCAGGATCTGCAGACCCTGCGCCCGCCCAGGCGCTGCAGGATCACGTCCTGGTGGGTCTTCATGTAGAAGACCTTGTCGAGGTTCTGCCCGAGCTCCGCGAGAAGGGCGTCGAGCCCCTCCGCCTGGGGGAGCGTGCGGGGGAACCCGTCGAGGAGGAAGCCGCGGCGGCGGCAATCCTGCTTCGAGAGGCGCTCCCGCACGAGGCCGACGGTGATCTCGTCCGGCACCAGGTCTCCCTTCCCCCAGTAGCGGTCGTGCGCCGCCGTGCCGAGCTCCGTTCCCGCCTTGTACGCCTCGCGAAACATATCCCCGGTCGAGATGTGCGGGATCTTGAACTCCTCGCAGAGCACCTTCGCCTGCGATCCTTTGCCCGCTCCCGGGGGGCCCAGTAGTATGAGTCTCATTGCATTGATCCCGTATGTCCGCTCTCGGATCCCAGATTTCAGATCCCGGATCTGAAAGTTCAGATCCGAGACCCCGGATCCCGCCGCCGTATGTGCGCGCCGCCCGTTCAAATGGCGGGGCGAACCCGCCCCGTCACCGCCCGCGGATGCGTCCCTTCCGCATGAACCCCTCGTAGTGGCGCATCACGAGGTGCGACTCCACCTGCCGCATCGTGTCCAGCATCACGCCCACGATGATCAAAAGCCCGGTTCCGCCGAAGAACTGCGAGATCGTGTAGCTCACGTTCATATAGCCCGCGATGAAGCTCGGGAAGACCGCGATCGCCGCGAGGAAGAACGCGCCGGGGAGCGTGATGCGGTTCATGACCCGTTCGAAGAACTCCGCGGTGGGCTTGCCGGGCCGGATGCCGGGAACGAACGCCCCGCTCTTCTTCATGTTGTCGGCGAGATCGATCGGGTTGAAGGTGATGGCGGTGTAGAAGTAGCAGAAGAAGATGATCAACACGACCTCCAGGAGCGTGTACAGGAGCGCCCCGGGACGCAGCGCCCCCATCGCCTCCCTGAGCCAGTCGGTCTGGACGAAGCTCCCGATCGTGGCCGGGAAGAGCAGGATCGAGGAGGCGAAGATGATCGGGATGACCCCCGCCTGGTTGACGCGCAGCGGGATATAGGTGCTCTGGGCGCTGTAGATCTTCCTACCGCGTATCTGCTTGGGGCGCTGTATGGGGATGCGGCGCTGCCCCTCCGTGACCAGCACCACGCCCGCGACGACGAGCGCGGCGAGCAGCGCCATCCCCGCGACCGCGAACGGGCGGATCGTACCGGTCCGCACCAGCTCGTAGACCTCGTAGACGGCGCTGGGCATCCGGGAGATGATCCCGGCGGTGATGATCAGCGAGATGCCGTTCCCGATGCCGTTCTCGGTGATCTGCTCCCCGAGCCACATGATGAAGATGGTGCCGGCGGTGATGGTGATCATGATCATCAGACGCGTCGCCCATCCCGGGTTCGGGATGATGAGCCGCCCGCCGAAGCTGGCCGGGTTCTCCAGGAAACGGCTGATCATCGCCGACTGGAAGAGGCAGAGGAACACCGTCCCGTAGCGCGTGTACTGGTTGATCTTGCGCCGCCCCGCCTCCCCCTCCTTGGCGAGCCGCTCGAGGGAGGGGACGACCGCGGTGAGCAGCTGGAGGATGATCGAGGCGCTGATGTACGGCATGATCCCGAGGGCGAAGATGGTGCAGTTCGACAAGGCGCCGCCCGAGAACATGTTCATCATCCCGAACAGGTTGCCGCCGGTCCCCTGCGTCCGCTGGAGCTCGTCGAAGAAGAGGCCGAGGGCCTTGGCGTCGACGCCCGGCGTGGGGACCCAGGCGCCGAGCCGGTACACGATCAGCATGCCGAGCGTGAACAGTATCCGGCTTCGCAGTTCGCCGATCCTGAACATGTTCCTGAACGCCGCGATCATCTCACTCCGCTCCCGGCGTCGGCGCCCCGGCCGCGGCCGGCGCCGCCTTCGGCGGCGCGGCGATCCGCGCCGTGCCCTTCGCCGCTTCGATCTTCTTCCGCGCGGAGACGCTGAACGCGTCCGCGACGACATCGAGGCGCTTCGTGAGCGCCCCCTCGCCGAGGATCTTCACGCCGTCGCAGGACCGCCGCACGATGCCCCGGGCGGAGAGGGCCTTGGCGTCCACCACGCTCCCCTCGTCGAAGACGTCCAGGCGCCCGACGTTGACCGTTTCGACGCGGGGCCGCCGCGGGGCGCGGAATCCGCGCTTGGGGATCCGGCGGATGAGCGGCATCTGGCCGCCCTCGAAGCCGGGCCTGATCTTCGCCCCCGACCGCGCCTTCTGCCCCTTGTGGCCGCGGCAGCTCGTCTTGCCGTGGCCGGAACCGGGCCCCCGGCCCCTGCGCTTGGCGCCGCGCCGCGCCCCCTCGTTGTTTTTCAGCTCGTGCAGTCTCACCCTAGTCGAGCCCCCTTCCCGCCATCACCTGCGCGCGCGTCCGCAGCCCCTCGAGCGCGACGAACGTCGCCTTCACGACGTTGATCGGGTTCTTCGATTTCAGCGACTTCGCAAGGACGTCCTTCACCCCCGCGAGGTCGAGGACGATCCGCATGCCGCCGCCGGCGATGATGCCGGTGCCGGGGGCCGCGGGTTTCAGGAGCACGCGCGCCCCCCCGAAGACACCGATCGTCTCGTGGGGGATGGTGGCGCCGCGGCGCTGGACGTGCACGATCCTCCGCCGCGAGCCCTCGGAGCCTTTCTTGATCGCCTCGGCGATCTCGTTGGCCTTCCCGAAGCCGTAGCCGATGTTCCCTTCCCGGTCGCCGCATACGACGAGGGCGCTGAAGCTGAAGCGGCGCCCGCCCTTGACCACCTTGGCGCAGCGGTTGATGCTCACGACCTTTTCCTGTATCTCTCCGGGGGCCGCTTCGCGGTTCCTGTCGCGATCCCGGTTCCTGTCCCGATCCCGTCTCTCCGCCACCGACTCCTCCTTGCGGGCGCAACGCCGTCGCCGAGGCACCCGTCCCTGGTTCACGGCCGTTCCCGGCCGGCGCGTCAGAAGGTGAGCCCGCCCGCGCGCGCCCCGTCCGCCAGCGCCTTCACCCGCCCGTGATAGCAGTACCGGTTCCGGTCGAACACCACCGCGGCGACGCCCTTGGCCTTGGCCATCTCGGCGATGAGGGTTCCGACGATCCCCGCCGCCTCCTTGTTCCCCGTCTTCTTCGCCGTCCCCGCCGCCTTCTCCTTGAACGCGGCGGAGCGGGTCGACACCGCGGCGAGCGTCAGGCCCCGGTCGTCGTCGACGAGCTGCGCGTAGATATGCGCCGCGCTGCGGAACACGCTCAGGCGCGGCCTCGCGGCCGTGCCGTGGATGCGCTTCCTGACGCGCATCTTCCTCCTCCACCGTGCTGCGTCGCTTCTCTTCATCGTGTCGGGAACCTTATGTTAGCGCGACGGTGCATCGCTGCGACCGCGTCACGAGGTCGTGGCGACCGCCTTGCCCGCCTTGCGGCGCACCCTTTCGTCCTTGTACCGTATCCCCTTGCCCTTGTACGGTTCCGGGGGGTAGAAGCCGCGTATCTCCGCGGCGACCTGGCCGACCGCCTGCTTGTCGCACCCGGTCACCGTCAGCATGTTCTCCTTGCCGAGGGTGATCCGGATCGTCTCGGGGAACTCGTAGTCGATCGGGTGCGAGAAGCCGAGCTGGAGCACCAGGCGGCGCCCCTCGATCTTGGCCTTGTAGCCGACGCCGACGATCTGGAGCGTCTTTTCGTACGGCTTCGACACGCCGCGGACCATGTTGGAGATCAGCGTGCGCGTGACGCCGTGAAGGGCCGAGCCGTTCTTCGCCCCCGGCGCGCACGCGACCTTCACCTGCGTCCCCTCCACGGCGGCGGAGATGCCGTCGGGGAGCTTCAAGGCCAGCTCGCCCTCGGGTCCCTTCACCGTGACGCTCCGCCCCGCGAAGGCCACCTGCACCTTCGGCGGCAGATCGATCGGTTTCTTTCCCACCCGCGACATTGTCGTACTCCCCTTTGACGTTGCCCCACACACCGCGCCACAACCGCGACAGCCCGCCCGCGGCGGACTCCCCGCTTACCAGGCGTAGCAGAGGATCTCCCCGCCGACCCCTTCCCTGCGGGCCTGCGTATCGGTCAAGACCCCCTTCGGGGTCGTGAGGATCGCCACGCCGAGCCCGCCGAGCGGCCGCGGGATCTTCTTCTTGTCGACGTACTTCCTGCTGCCGGGCGTGCTCACCCTCCGGAGGCCGCGGATGACCTCCTTGCCGCCGGGGGCGTACCGCAGGTACACCCGAAGGATCCCCTGCGGGGGGGCGTCCGCGATCTTGAAATCATCCACGAACCCCTCGCTCTTGAGCACCCGCACAAGGGCGAGCTTCAAGGTCGACTTCGGGATGTCCACGAACTCGCGGCGCGCCTTGCTCGCATTGCGAATCCGGGTCAGCATATCCGCAACCGGATCGGTCATCGTCATACAATCCATCCTTATCTATCTGTCGCCGCAGCGGCCGCGAGGATCAGAGGAGCACCGCAGCGCTTCTTCCCCTCCGAGGCCCCCGTGCGCCCTGCGGCAACGGCTACCAGCTGGCCTTCACCACGCCCGGGATCTCGCCGCGCGACGCGAGCTGGCGGAAGCAGATCCGGCACATCTGGAACTTGCGCAGGTAGCCCCTCGACCGGCCGCACCGCAGGCAGCGGGAATACCCGCGCACCTCGAACTTCGGCGCGCGCGCCGACTTCACCCTCTGACACGTCTTTGCCATACCCTTTTCGTCTCCCGTCTCCCCCCCGTCTCCAGGGGGATCACTTCTTCGCGAACGGCATCCCCAGGAGCTCGAGCAGCGCTTTCGACTCCGCGTCGGTCTTCGCCGAGGTGACGATGGCGATATCCATTCCCTGGGGGCGCTTGATCTTGTCCAGCTCGATCTCGGGAAAGATGCTCTGCTCGACGACGCCGAGCGCGTAGTTCCCGCGCCCGTCGAACGAGGAGACCGGAACCCCGCGGAAGTCCCTGATCCTGGGAAGCACGACACTCACGAGGCGGTCGAGGAACTCGTACATCATCGCGCCGCGGAGGGTCGTCTTGCAGCCGATCTTCGACCCGCTGCGCAGCTTGAAGTTCGAGATGCTCTTCGACGACTGCGTCATGGCGGGCTTCTGCCCGGTGATGAGCGCGAGATCCGCCGCCGCGTCGTCGAGGATCTTGGAGTCCTGGGTCGCCTCCCCGACGCCCATATTCACCACGATCTTCTTTAGGCGCGGCGCCTGCATCCTGTTCGCGTACCCGAAGCGCTTGATCAGTTCGGGCACGATCTCCTTCGTGTACCGTTCACGCAACCGCGACATAGATCACTCTCCATCCTTCGCACGGCCCGAGCCGGGCGGACGGCGCGCTACGCCTTCCCCACCGGCTCCCCGCACACGCGGCAGCACCGCACCGCGCTCCCGTCGGCGAGCTGTTTGCTTCCCGTCCGCACCCCGCGCCGGCACTTCGCGCAGTACGGCATCAGGTTCGATATGTGGATCGACCGTTCCTTCTGGACGATCCCCCCCTTGGGGTTCTTCTGCGTCGGGCGCATATGCCGTTTCGAGAGGTTGAACCCCTCGACGATCGCCCGCTGGGTGCCGGGGAAAACCCTGAGCACCGTGCCCGTCTTCCCGGCGAAACGCTCCCGGCCCGCGACCGCGACGACCAGGTCGCCTTTCCGTATCCTTGTCTTCATCGCTCTCCGTTCCCGACCGCCGCCCTCAGATCACCTCGGGGGCGAGCGAGATGATCTTCATGAAGTTCCTGTCGCGCAGCTCGCGCGCGACCGGTCCGAATATCCTCGTCCCCTTGGGGTTGTTCTGCTGGTCGATGATCACCGCGGCGTTGCGGTCGAACCTGAGGAACGACCCGTCCTCGCGCCGAATCGGCTGGCGCGTCCTGACCACGACCCCCCGCACGACCTCGCCCTTCTTGACGATCCCGTCGGGCACCGCCTCCTTGACCGAGGCGATGATCACGTCCCCGACGTGGGCGTACCGCCTCCCGGATCCCCCCAGGACCTTGACGCACGCGATCTGGCGGGCGCCGGAGTTGTCGGCGACGTCGAGGCGCGTCCGCAGCTGTATCATGACGCCGCTCCCCCGGGCGTGTGCCCGGCTGTGCCGGCATCCGAAAGATCGTGCGCCGCGCCCGCGTCCGCCGCCGCGGCCCTTTTCTCCCTCGGCCCGCGGATCGACTCCTCGATCTCCTGGACCTCGGCCTCGGTCGCCGCCGGCCCCCCGAGCCCCCGGCCCTTCGCGATGACCTCAACGAGACGCCACCGCTTCAGCCGGCTCATCGGCCTGCACTCCTCGATGCGGACGGTGTCGCCCTCCTCGGCCCGCCCCTGCTCGTCATGCACGTAACAGCGCGTGCGGGCGGAGATCACCTTGTCGTACCGCGGGTGGCGCTGTACGCGCCTGACCTCCACGATGGCGGTCTTGGCGCTCGGGACGGAATCCACCGTCCCGACCCGCGTCTTCCTCTTGCCCCTGGTCTGGTTCGTCATCACGCCTCTGTCTCCTTCACGGCCGCCTCACCCGAGGCGGGGCGCCCCTTCAACACCGTGAGGGCCCGGGCGATGTCCTTCCGTATCGCGCCCACCCGACTGTACTGCTCCATCTGCCCCGTCATCGCCTTCACCCTGAGGGCGAAGAGCTCCTCCCGCCACCCGGCAAGGAGGTGGTGCAGCTCCTCCGGCGCCTTCTCACGCATCTCCTTGGCTTTCACCGTCGTGCCCCCTCGTCGCGCCCGGCCGGGCGCCTACCGCATCGTGCTCCGCGAAACAAACCGGGTCCTGATGCCGAGCTTGGCGGCGGCGCGGCTCATCGCCTCCTGCGCCGTCGCCGGGCCGATGCCGTCGACCTCGAACAGGATCCGTCCCTTCCTCACCACGGCCACCCACGTCTCCGGGGCGCCCTTCCCCTTCCCCATCCGCGTCTCGGCCGGTTTCTTCGTGACCGGCTTGTCGGGGAATACCCGTATCCACACCTTCCCGTGCCGCTTCAGGTGGCGCGTGACGGCGACGCGCGCGGCCTCGATCTGGGTCGTCGTCACCCACGCGTTCACGAGGGACTGGAGACCGTACTCGCCGAAGGCGACCGTGGTGCCCCGGGTCCCGTGCCCCTTCATGATGCCGCGCTGCTGTTTCCTGAACTTGCTCTTAGCCGGCTGGAGCACCATCCCGAACAACCTCCCTTCCCGGAACCTTTTCGCCCTTGTAGATCCAGACCTTCACGCCGATCTGCCCGTACGCGGTGCGCGATTCGGCGAAACCGTAGTCGATCTCCGCGCGGAGGGTGTGCAGCGGTATCTTCCCCTCGCGGTACGCCTCCGATCGCGCGATCTCGGCGCCCCCGAGGCGGCCGGCGCAGTGTATCTTCACCCCCTGGGCCCCCGCGTCCATCGTGAGCGACACGGCGCGTTTCATCGCGCGGCGGAACGAGACGCGCTTGAGGAGTTGGGAGGCGACGTTCTCCGCGACGAGCTGGGCCTCGACCTCGGGACGCTTGATCTCGGTCACGTCCAGCACGATCTCCCTGCCGGTCATCTCGGCCAGCTCGTCCCGCAGCTTGTCGATCTCGGCCCCCTTGCGGCCGATGACGATGCCGGGGCGGGAGCTCCAGATATTGATCCTGACCTTCTTCCCGTAGCGCTCGATGCAGACCCTGGCGATCCCCGCGAAGCCCAGGCGTTCCTTGATGAACCCCCTGATCTTCACATCCTCGTTCAGCATCGTCCCGAAGTCGCGCTTGGCGCCGTACCATTTGGAGCGCCACTCCTGGTTGATCCCGAGCCGAAGCCCGATCGGATTAACTTTCTGCCCCACGTGTGCCTCCCTGTGCCCTCGCGCCGCGTTCCGCCCGCGCCGTCTTCGCCGCGGGCGCCTTCCTGCCGGACGTCTTCGTGTCGGATGCCGGCTCCCCCTCGCGCACCACGATGGTGATCCGGCTCGTCCGCTTCCGTATCGGCGTCGCCCTCCCCATCGCGCGGGGCATATACCGTTTGAGCGTCGGGCCTTCGTCGACGAACGCCTCCCGCACGACGAGCGGCACCGGCTTCTCCTTCCCCGTCGCGTTCGCCACCGCAGAGTCGAGGATCTTGCGCACCGGCCCCGCGCCCCGCTTGCGGCACATCCGGAGCGCCTGCGCGGCGTCCTGCACGCTGCGCCCGCGGATCAGATCGACCACGAGGCGCGCCTTCCGCGGCGCGATCCGCAGGTAGTTCCCCACCGCCTTCGCCTCTTTCATCTATCTGTCCTCTCGCTCGATCGCCCGATCGCTCACTTCGCCGCCGCCGACTTCTCGGTGTGCACCCCGTGCCTCCGGAAGGTCCGCGTGGGCGCGAACTCGCCGAGCTTGTGTCCGACCATGCTCTCGGTGACGAAGACCGGGATGAACTTCTTCCCGTTGTGCACCGTGAAGGTGTGCCCGACGAAATCCGGGACGATGGTGCTCCGACGCGCCCATGTCTTCAACGGCCGCCGCTCGTTGCCGCGGTTCATCCGCTCGACCTTCTTGAGAAGCTTCTCGTCGACGTAGGCGCCCTTCCGTATCGATCGTGCCATTGTTTCTCCTCACCCGGTTCCCGGTCCGCGGCGGGCAATTACGCCTTGCCGCTTCCTCCGCGCCGACGCTTCTTCACCCTCGCCTTGACGACGTGGCGCGCCGGCTTTCTCCTCGAGCGGGTCTTGCCGCCCTTCGCGAGCACCCCCGTGGGCGAACACGGATGCCGCCCGCCGGAGGACCGCCCCTCTCCGCCGCCCATCGGATGATCGACCGGGTTCTGCGCCACGCCGCGCACCTTCGGGCGCCGCCCGAGCCAGCGGCTGCGCCCCGCCTTGCCGAGGCGCACCGCCTCGTGCTCGCTGTTCCCGACCTGCCCGACGACGGCCATGCAGCGCACGTTGACGAGCCGCACCTCCCCGGAGGGGAGGCGCACGTGCGCGTAGGCGCCGTCGCGCGACAGGAGCTCCGCGCCGTTGCCCGCCCCGCGGGCGAGGATCCCCCCGGCGCCGGGGCGCAGCTCGACGCTGTGGATCTGCGTCCCCAGCGGGATCTCGGCGAGCGGCAGCGCGTTGCCGATCCGCGGCTCGATGTTCTGGCCCGACACGACCGTGTCCCCGACCCCGAGCCCGACCGGCGCCAGGATGTACCGCTTCTCTCCGTCGGCGTAGTGCAGGAGGGCCAGGCGCGCCGCCCTGTTCGGGTCGTACTCGATGGCGGCGACGCGCGCGGGGATCCCCGCCTTGTTCCGCTTGAAGTCGACGATCCGGTAGCGCCGCCGGTGCCCGCCGCCGAGGTGGCGCACCATGATGCGCCCCATGAAGTTCCTGCCCGCCTTCTTCCGGACGGCGACGGTCAGGCGCTTCTCGGGGGACCGCTTCGTGATCTCCTTGAAATCGTGCCCCGTGATCCAGCGGCGGCTCGGGGTCGTGGGCCGGTATGTCTTGATTCCCATAATCTCACTCCACCTTTACACGCTCTCTGCGTCGCCACGGATCGACGCGGATCGTCACGGACAGATTCTGCATTCCCTGCTCTTCACGCATCCGTGAAGATCCGTGGCAACGATACCGTACATCAGGTCGCGTACTCGATCGTGTCGCCCTCGCGCAGCGTCACGATCGCCTTCTTCCAATCGGGGGTCTTGCCGACCTGCCACCGCACCCGTTTCAGCTTGCCCCGCATCGTGATCGTGTTGACCTTCGTCACCTTCACCTTGAAGGCGGTCTCCACGGCCTTTCTGATCTCTATCTTGTTCGCCCGGATGTCCACCGCGAAGGCGTACCGGCCGCCCTCGCCGGCCCCGCCGCCCGCCTTCTCGGTGATCACCGGCCCCTTGATGATGCCGCGCCTGTCGCTCATGTCAGAGTCGCTCCTGCAAAAACTCGAACTCCCCCCGCGCCATCACGACGGCCCCGTGCGCCATCAACAGCCAGGCGCTCAAGGCGCCGCGCTGCGCAACGGAGGCGCCGGGGATGTTCCGGGTCGCCCTCTCGACGGCCGGATCCGGCGCGCCCAGGACGATCAGCGGGGCGTTCGCCGCGCCGATCGTCTTCAGCCACCCCGCCATCTCCTTCGTCTTGGCGGGACGGGCGACCGCGTCCACGAGCACGATCTCGCCCCCCCGCACCTTGTCCGCGAACGCCGCCGCGAGCGCCTTGCGCCGCAGCGCCTTGGGGATCGAACGGCCGAAATCCCGCGGCTTGGGACCGAACGTGGCCCCGCCGCCGCGCCAGACCGGGGAACGGCGGTACCCCGCCCGCGCGCGGCCGGTCCCCTTCTGCCGCCACGGCTTCTTCCCCGATCCCGCCACCTCGCCCTTGGTGAGGGTCGAGGCGGTCCCCGCCCGCCGGTTGCGCCGGTAGCCGGTGATCACATCGTGCAGCAGCTGCGGGTTCGCGCGCGCCGTCCGAAGCTTCTCGGAAACCGCGACCTCGCCCGCCGCGCGCCCGTGTTTGTCCACTACCTTGAGTGTCTCCATCGTCGTCACGCGTCTCCCGTCGGTTGCCCCCTCACAGCCTGATCTTGATGTCCACCCCGGCGGGCAGGTTGAGCTTCTTCAGCTCGTCGATCGTCTTCGCGGTCGGGTCGAGGATATCGAGCAACCGCTTGTGCGTCCTGATCTCGAACTGTTCCCGCGACTTCTTGTCCACGTGGGGGGAGCGCAGCACCGTGTAGCGCTCGATCTCCGTGGGGAGCGGGATGGGACCGCACAGCTTGGCCCCGGTCCTCTTGGCCGTCTCGACGATCTCCTCGGCTGACTGGTCGAGCACCCTGTGGTCGTACGCCTTCAGCCGTATCCGAATCCTCTGTTTCGCCATCGCTCCCTCGTCTGTCCTGTCCTTCTCTTCGGGCCTTCAGGCGCCGCCGCGGCCCGAGATCCGCCTTATTTGATGATCTCGCTGACCCTTCCCGCGCCCACCGTCCGGCCGCCCTCGCGCACCGCGAACCGCAGCCCCTTCTCCATCGCGATCGGCGTGATCAGCTCGCACTCCACCGACACGTTGTCCCCCGGCATCACCATCTCCACACCCTCCGGGAGCTTCACCACCCCCGTCACGTCCGTCGTGCGGAAGTAGAACTGCGGCCGGTACCCCTGGAAAAACGGCGTGTGCCGCCCGCCCTCCTCCTTGCTCAATACGTAGATCTCGCCCTTGAACTGCGTGTGCGGCGTGATCGACCCCGGCGCCGCCAGCACCTGCCCGCGCTCGATCCCGTCCTTCTCCACCCCACGCAGCAACACCCCTATGTTGTCGCCCGCACGCCCCTCGTCCAGCAGCTTCCGGAACATCTCCACCCCGGTCGCCACCGTCTTGCGCGTCGGCTTGATCCCCACGATCTCCACCTCGTCACCCACGTGCACCACCCCGCGCTCCACGCGACCCGTCCCCACCGTCCCGCGACCCGTGATCGAGAACACGTCCTCCACCGGCATCAGGAACGGCAGCTCCACGTCCCGCTTCGGCGTCGGTATGTAGCTGTCCACCGCCTCCATCAGCTTCATGATGCACGCCGCGTCCGCGCTCTCCGGCCCCTCCGCATGCATCGCCTTCGACGCGCTCCCGCGGATGATCGGTATCTCGTCCCCCGGAAATTCGTACTTCGTCAGCAGCTCCCGCACCTCAAGCTCCACCAGGTCCAGCAGCTCCGGATCGTCCACCAGATCCACCTTGTTCAAAAACACCACGATCGCCGGCACCCCTACCTGCCGCGCCAACAGGATGTGCTCCCGCGTCTGCGGCATCGGCCCGTCCGCCGCCGAAACCACCAGGATCGCGCCGTCCATCTGCGCGGCTCCCGTGATCATGTTCTTCACGTAGTCCATGTGCCCCGGACAGTCCACGTGCGCGTAGTGCCGGTTCTCCGTCGCGTACTCCACGTGCGCCGTCGCGATCGTCAGAATCTTCGTGTCGTCACGCCGCCCCTGCGACTCCGACGCCTTCGCCACCTGGTCGTACGACACGAACGAACACAACCCCTTGCTCGACAGCACCTTCGTGATCGCCGCCGTCAACGTCGTCTTCCCGTGGTCCACGTGACCGATCGTCCCCACGTTCACGTGCGGCTTCGTACGCTCGAACTTGTCCTTGCCCATCTCCCGTCTCCTTACATGCGCCCGACCCGCCCGTCTCTACGGACCGGCCCGTCTCCCTTCACGCCTTCTTCGTCCAGTCGAGCAGCTGCTCCTCCTTCTGCTTGGGGACCTTCTCGAAGCAGGAGGGCTCCATCGAGTACGAGGCGCGCCCGCGCGTCACGGAGCGGATCGCCGTGGCGTAGCCGAACATCTCCGCCAGCGGCACAAAGGCACGCACGATGTGCGCCTCGGGACGCGACTCCATCTCGTGGATCTTGCCGCGGCGGGCGTTCAGGTCCCCGATCACGTCGCCGAGGAACTCGGCGGGGGTCGTCACCTCGACATCCATGATCGGCTCGAGCAGCACCGGGGCCCCGCGGCGCAGCGCGTCCTTCAGCGCCATCGCCCCCGCGATCTTGAACGCCATGTCGGACGAATCCACCTCGTGGTAGGAACCGTCCTTGATGACGACCTTCAGGTCCACCATCGAGTAGCCGCCGAGGGGCCCCGAGGTGCACGACTCCATGATCCCCTCGGTCGCCGCACGGACGTACTCCCGCGGCACGGCGCCGCCCTTGATCTCGCTCTCGACGACGACCCCGGTCCCCTTCCCGCCCGGGCCCGCCTCGAGGATGATATGCCCGTACTGGCCGTGTCCCCCGGTCTGCCGGACGAACCTGCCCTCGCCGGCGCACGCCTTCGTGATCGTCTCCCGGTAGGCGACCTCCGGCTTCCCGACCTTCGCCTCCACCTTGAATTCGCGGAGCATCCGATCCTTGATGATGTCCAGGTGCAGCTCCCCCATCCCGGAGATGATGAGCTGCCCGGTCTCCTCGTTCGTCTTCGTCCTGAACGTCGGGTCCTCCTCGGCGAGGCGCCGGAGCGACTCCCCGAGCTTCTCCCGGTCCGCCTTGGTGCGCGGCTCGATCGCCATCGAGATCACCGGCTCCGGGAAGTGCATCGACTCGAGCACGATCGGGTGGCGCTCGTCGCAGAGCGTCTGCCCGGTGACGGTCCGCCCGAGCCCCACCGCCGCGATGATCTCCCCCGCGGAGGCCTCGTCGACCTCCTCGCGGCGGTTGGCGTGCATCAGGAGGAGACGCCCGACCCGTTCTCGCTTCATCACGGCGGCGTTCCAGGCCTGCGCCCCCCTCCGCAGCACGCCGGAGTAGATCCGGAGGTAGACGAGCTTGCCGACGAAGCCGTCCGAGACCACCTTGAAGGCGAGCGCGCAGAGCGGCCCCGCGGGGTCGGCGTGCCGCACCGCCGGCTCGTTGTTCTTGGGGTTCACCCCCTCCACCGGGCGGGCGTCGAGCGGCGACGGCAGGTAATCCACCACGGCGTCCAGGAGCTGCTGCACCCCCTTGCTCTTCAGCGCCGTGCCGCAGAGGACCGGGACGATCCGGTTGCGGAGCACCGTGCGCCGGAGCGCCGCCCGCACCTCGTCCTCCGGGAATCCCTTGCCGGCGAGATAGATCTCGAAGAACCGCTCGTCCTCGCTCGCGATCGTTTCGAGCATCCGGTCGCGGGCCTTCTGCGCCCGCTCGAGGAGCGGCTCCGGGATCGCCTCCTCGCGGAACGACAGATCCTCCCCGTCGGGGAAGATGTACGCCCGCATCCGCACGAGGTCCACGACCCCCCTGAACTCCGCCTCGTGCCCCACCGGCATCTGCACCGGCACCGCGTTGGCCGCGAGGCGCTCGCGCATCCGCGCCACCGCCCAATCGAAGTTGGATCCGACCCGGTCCAGCTTGTTCACGAAGGCCAGGCGCGGAACGCCGTAGCGGTTTGCCTGCCGCCAGACCGTCTCGGACTGGGGCTCGACCCCCTCCACGCCGCAGAAGACCGCGATCGCGCCGTCGAGCACCCGCAGGCTCCGCTCGACCTCGACGGTGAAGTCGACGTGCCCGGGCGTGTCGATGACGTTCACGCGGTGGCCGTTCCAGGAACAGGTGGTCGCCGCCGAGGTGATGGTGATGCCGCGCTCCTGCTCCTGGACCATCCAGTCCATGGTCGCGGTCCCCTCGTCCACCTCGCCGATCCGGTAGGTCTTCCCCGAGAAGAAGAGGATCCTCTCCGTCACGGTGGTCTTGCCGGCGTCGATGTGCGCCATGATCCCTATGTTCCTGACCCTTTCAAGGGGCGTCTCAGATCCCATACAGTTCCGATCCCCCGCGGCTGCCGCGCCGCCGAAAACGTGCACCACGGCACACGGGGGCATATGTGTCCCTTCCCGCTACCAGCGGTAGTGCGCGAACGCCTTGTTCGCCTCCGCCATCTTGTGCGTGTCCTCGCGCTTCTTGACCGCGGCCCCTTCGCCCTTGTAGGCGTCGAGGATCTCCGCGGCGAGCCGTTCCTGCATCGGCTTCCCCTTGCGGGCCCGGGAAAAACCGATGATCCAGCGGAGCGCCAGGGCGAGCTGGCGGTCCGAGCGCACCTCCACCGGGACCTGGTACGTCGCGCCGCCGACCCTCCTGGACTTCACCTCGAGAAACGGCTTCACCCGGTCGACCGCCTTCTCCACGACCTTGAGCGGCGGGAGCTCCTGCACGCGCTGGCCGATCAGGTCGAGGGTCGAGTAGAAGATCCCCTCCGCGATGCTCTTCTTCCCGTCCCGCATCAGGCTGGTGATGAACCTGGCGACCAGCGGGCTCCCGAACTTCACATCCGTCAGCATCCTCTTCTTGATGACCCTGCGCCGTCTCGACATTGTTCCCTCTGTTCTTCCGTGTCCCTTCTTCTTATGGCGTGCCGCGTGCGGCTTACTTGGGCGTCTTCGCCCCGTACTTGGATCGGCTGCGCTTGCGCCCCTCGACGCCGCTCGTGTCCAGGGTGCCGCGGATGATATGGTAGCGCACCCCGGGCAGATCCTTGACCCGTCCGCCGCGCAGCATCACGATCGAGTGCTCCTGGAGGTTGTGCCCCTCGCCTGGGATGTAGGCGGTTACCTCGATCCCGTTCGTGAGGCGCACCCGGGCGACCTTCCGCAGCGCCGAGTTCGGCTTCTTCGGCGTCATCGTCTTCACCAGGAGGCAGACCCCCCTGCGCTGGGGGCAGCGCATCAAGGCGGGCGACTTCGTCCGGTTTCTCGGTTTCCGTCTCCCCTTCCTCACCAGCTGGTTGATCGTCGGCATATTCGATGCTCCTCGCGTTGTGGTCCGTTCGTGCGCCTACGGCTTCGTCTCTTTCTTCGCCGGCTCCTCGTCGCTCCCGGAGGCTTTCTTTTTCTGCTTCTCCGCCTCCCGGTGCTTCCCGATCAAGGCGTCGAGGTCGAGGGCGGGTTTGGCGGGCTTGGCCTCGACCTCCGGGAGCTCCAGCGCCTTGGCGGGCTTGATCTCCACCAGCGGGATCACGTCGATCTCGCGGTTCTTCGCGAAGCCGCTCCCCGCGGGGATCAGGTGCCCCATGATGACGTTCTCCTTGAACCCGTTGAGCACGTCGGCGCGCCCCTTGGCGGCGGCGTCGGTGAGGACCCGCGTGGTCTCCTGGAACGAGGCCGCGGAGATGAAGCTCTCGGTGCCGAGGGAGGCCTTGGTGATGCCCAGGAGGATCGGCTGGGCGTCCGCGGCCTTCTTCCCGGCCTTCAAAAGCTGCTCGTTCGCCCGGTCGAACAGGTACTTCTCGACATGCTCCCCGAAGAGGAACTCGCTGTCGCCGGGGTCGGAGATTCGGACCTTCTTGAGCATCTGCCGGATGATGACCTCGATATGCTTGTCGTTGATCTCGACCCCCTGGAGCCGGTAGACCTCCTGCACCTCGTCCACCAGGTACTTCTGAAGCTCCTTCGGGCCGCAGACCTGCAGCAGCTCCTGCGGCGCGATCGGCCCCTCGGTCAAACGGTCCCCTTTCCTGACCCGGTCCCCGCGGTAGACGACGAGGTGCTTGGCGTACGGGATCAGGTGCTCCTCCTCGACCTCGGTGACCTCGTTCCTGACGACGAGCGTGCGGCGCCCCTTGGTGGTGCTCCGGAACTCCACGACGCCGTCGATCTTGGCGATCTCGGCGGCCTCCTTCGGCCTGCGCGCCTCGAACAGCTCGGCGACACGGGGGAGGCCCCCGGTGATGTCCTTGGTCTTGCTCCGCTTGCGGGGGCTCCTCGCCAGCAGGCTGCCGACGGTGACGAACTCCTTCTCCTCGACCATGATGTGCGCGCCGGTGGGGAGCGGGTAGTAGCCGAGCGCCTCCTTGCCGTCGCGGCTCGTGATCACGATCTGCGGATGCTTGTCCTCCTTGTGGTCGATGATGACGAATTCGGTGAGGCCGGTGCCCCGGTCCGTCTCCGTCTTCATCGTCACGTCCTCGACGATGTCGATGAACTCGACGAGGCCGTCCTTCTCGGTCAGGATCGGGGTGCTGTACGGGTCCCACTTGGCGACGAGCTCGCCCTTCTTGGCGAGCTCCCCCTCGTTCTTGCTCAAAATCGCGCCGTACGGGAGGTCGTTGTTCTCCACCTCGGGCCCGGCCTGCACCTGGCCCCGCGCATCCTTGATGACGGCGTGGATCGCGAGGGTACCGTTCTTGGAGACCACGATGCGCGTCCCGTCCTTGTCGCAGAGGATCTTCACATTGCGGAATTTGATGATCCCGTCGCCCTTCGGCCGGATCTCCTGCTTCATCCGGTGGACGGCGGTGCCGCCGATGTGGAAGGTGCGCATCGTGAGCTGCGTCCCGGGCTCGCCGATCGACTGCGCGGCGATGATCCCGACCGCCGTGCCGAGCGCCACCTGCCTGCCGTTGGAGAGGTCGTGGCCGTAGCATTTGGCGCAGATGCCGCGGGTGGTCTCACAGGTGAGGACGGAGCGTATCTTCAGCGTCTCGATCCCCATCGTCTCGATGCGCTCCGCGAGCGCCTCCGTGATCGGCTCGTTGGCCTTGACCACCACCTCCTTCGAGACCGGCTCGACGATATCCTCGAGGCTGGTGCGCCCCACGATCCGCTCCCGGAGGGAGACCACGACGTCCTCGCCCTCGTGGATCGCGCTGATGGAGATGCCGTTCAGGGTGCCGCAGTCGTCCTCGATGACGATCACGTCCTGCGCCACGTCCACGAGGCGCCGGGTGAGGTAGCCGGAGTCGGCGGTCTTGAGGGCCGTGTCGGCGAGCCCCTTGCGGGCGCCGTGCGTGGAGATGAAGTATTCGAGGACGCTCAGTCCCTCGCGGAAGTTGGAGCGGATCGGCTGCTCGATGATGACCCCCGACGGCTTCGCCATCAGACCGCGCATCCCGGCGAGCTGCCTGATCTGCTGCCTCGACCCGCGCGCGCCGGAGTCGACCATCATGAAGATCGGGTTGGGGCTCGCCGCGACCCCGCGGGCATCGAGGCCGGGCGCCTTCAGCTGGCTGAACAGCACCTCGGAGAGCTCGTCGGTCGTGTGGGTCCAGATGTCGAGGATCATGTTGTAGCGCTCGCCCGGCGTGATGCTCCCGCTCCGGTACTGCTTCTCGACCTCCTGGATCCTCCGGTTCGCCGCGGCGAGGAGCTTCTCCTTCTCCGCGGGGATGAGCATGTCGTCGCTCGAGATCGAGATCCCCGCCCGCGTCGCCTCGCGGAAACCGAGATCCTTCATCCGGTCGAGGATCTCCACCGTCCGCTCCTTGCCGACGGCGCGGTAGCAGTCCATCACCACCTCGGCGAGCGCCTTCTTGTTCAGCTCCCGGTTGATGAACCAGCTGCCCTCGTCGCTCTTCGTGCGGATCAACGACCGGAACTCCTCGTCGCGGGGGAGTATCTCGTTGAACATCACCCTCCCCGTCGTCGTCTCGATCATCTCGCCGTCGATCCTGACCCTGACCTTCTCGTGGATCGTGATCGCGCCGGAGTCGTAGGCGAGCAGCAGCTCGTCGGTGTCGGAGAAGGTGAACCGCGGGGCCGCGGCGCCCGCGATCTCCTTCGTGACGTAGTAGCAGCCCAGCGCGATATCCTGCGTCGGGGTGTCGATCGGCTTCCCGCTCGAGGGGGAGAAGATGTTGTGCGGGGCGAGCATCAGGAGCTTGGCCTCGAGCTGCGCCTCGTGGGAGAGCGGGATGTGGACCGCCATCTGGTCGCCGTCGAAGTCGGCGTTGAACGCCGAACAGACCAGCGGGTGGATCCGGATCGCCTTCCCCTCGATCAAGACCGGCTCGAACGCCTGGATGCCGAGCCGGTGGAGCGTGGGGGCGCGGTTGAGCAGCACCGGGTGGCCCTTCGTCACCTGCTCCAGGATATCCCAGACCTCCGGCATCTCCTTCTCGATCATCTTCTTGGCGCTGCGGATGGTGTGCACAAGGCTGCGGTTCTTGAGCTCGCGGATGATGAACGGCTCGAACAGCTCCAGCGCCATCTTCTTCGGGAGGCCGCACTGGTTCAGCTTCAGCTCCGGCCCCACCACGATCACCGAACGCCCCGAGTAGTCGACGCGCTTGCCCAGGAGGTTCTGCCGGAAGCGCCCCTGCTTGCCCTTGAGCATGTCCGAGAGCGACTTCAGCGGGCGATTCCCCGCGCCGACGATCGGGCGGCCGTGCCGGCCGTTGTCGAAGAGGGCGTCCACCGCCTCCTGGAGCATCCGCTTCTCGTTGCGGATGATGACCTCGGGGGTCTTCAGCTCCAGGATCGCCTTGAGGCGGTTGTTGCGGTTGATGACGCGCCGGTACAGGTCGTTCAGGTCCGAGGTGGCGAAACGCCCCCCCTCGAGCGGGACGAGGGGGCGCAGGTCAGGCGGGATCACCGGGACGACGTTGATGACCATCCATTCGGGCTTGGACCCGGATTTGCGGAACCCCTCGACGATCTGGAGGCGCTTGCTCAGCTTCTTCTTCGTCTGCTTCGAGCTCGTCTTCTCCATCCGCAGGCGCAGGTCGAGGGAGAGGGCGTCGAGGTCCTCGCTCCTGAGGAGTTCGCGGATCGCCTCGGCGCCCATCCCCGCCTTGAATCGGCGGCCGAACTCCTTCAGCGCCTTCTGGTACTCCTCTTCGCTGAGAAGCTTCTTCTTCGGAAGGTCGGTGTCGCCGGGACTGGTGACGATGTAGTCCTCGTAGTAGAGGACGCGCTCCAGCTCCGAGGAGGAGAGGTCGAGGATGTTGCCGATGCGGCTCGGCTGCGTCTTGAAGAACCAGATATGCGAGACGGGGACGGCCAGGTCGATGTGCCCCATCCGCTCCCGGCGCACCTTGGACTGCGTGACCTCGACCCCGCAGCGGTCGCAGACGATCCCCTTGTGCTTGATGCGCTTGTACTTGCCGCAGGAGCACTCCCAGTCGCGGGTGGGGCCGAAGATGCGCTCGCAGAAGAGGCCGCCCTTCTCCGGCTTGAAGGTCCGGTAGTTGATCGTCTCGGGGTTCTTGACCTCCCCCTTGGACCAGGAGCGGATCACCTCCGGGGAGGCGATGCGGATCGTCACCCGGTCGAAGGTGTGCTCGCTGCTCTCAAGCCCCAAAAACGCCTTTGCCGTTCTCTGGTCGGTCAAATTGGCATCCCCCCACCTTAGAATCCCAAATCCAATCCCGGCGCCGCAATCCCAGGCCCGAACCCAGATCCCCGGATCCCGGATCTGGAGTCCCGGTTTTCAGCCCCCCGCTCCACGGCTTCCGTCACGCCTTCTTCTCCGTCCTCACGTCGAGGCACAGGCTCTGCATCTCCTTGATGAGCACGTTGAACGACTCGGGCGTGCCCGCCTCGAGCGAGTTCTGCCCCTTCACGATCGACTCGTAGATCTTCGTCCGGCCGACCACGTCGTCGCTCTTGACGGTGAGGAGCTCCTGGAGGGCGTAGGCGGCGCCGTACGCCTCAAGCGCCCAGACCTCCATCTCGCCGAAACGCTGCCCTCCGAACTGCGCCTTGCCGCCGAGCGGCTGCTGCGTCACGAGCGAGTAGGGGCCGGTTGCGCGCGCGTGGATCTTGTCGGAGACAAGGTGGGAGAGCTTCATCATGTACAGGTACCCGACGGTCACCTCCTGCTCGAACCGGTCGCCGGTCCTGCCGTCGGAGAGCACCACCTTGCCGCTCGCCGGGAGCCCCGCCTGCTTCATCAGCTCCTTGATCTGCAGTTCGGTGATCCCGTTGAAGACCGGGGTGGTGACCTTGATCCCCAGCATCTTCGCCGCCCACCCGAGGTGGGTTTCCAGGAGCTGCCCCACGTTCATCCGGGAGGGCACCCCGAGGGGATTGAGCACCATGTCGACCGGCGTGCCGTCGGGGAGGAACGGCATATCCTCCTCGGGGAGGATCTTGGCGATGACGCCCTTGTTGCCGTGGCGCCCGGCCATCTTGTCCCCGACCTGGAGCTTGCGCTTGGACGCGACGTAGACCTTCACCTGCTTGATGAGGCCCGGGTCGAGTTCGTCGCCGCGCTTGAACTTGTCGATCTCGCGGCTCTCGGCCATCTCGGCCTCCTCGAGGGCGTGCATGAACTCGAGCAGGATCCGTTTGAGCTCGATCCCGGAGACGAAGGCGTCGTCCCCGCCCCCCTTGCCGTCCCGCTCCTCCTCGTCGTCCTCGATCTCGATATCGGAGAAGTCCACCTCCTGCAGCCGCTGCAGGTGGGGCTTCTTGATCTCGACGCCGGCGGGAATGATGACCTCCCCGGTCTGGATGTTGATGACCTGCCCGCGGGTCTGCTTGCCCTTCACGAGCTCCGCGAGCTTGGCGTCCCGCTCCTCCTTGATCTTGGCGATGCGTTTGCGGGACGCGTCGGTGATCTCCTTGATCCGGCGCCGCTCCTCGTGCCGCTCCTCGTCGGTCTGGGCGGCGTCCTTGCGGGAGAAGACCTTCACGTCCATCACGATCCCCTCGGTCCCGGACGGAACGGTCAGCGACGCGTCGCGCACGTCCGCGGCCTTCTCGCCGAAGATGGCCCTGAGCAGGCGCTCCTCCGGGGAGAGCTCGGTCTCGCTCTTGGGGGTGATCTTGCCGACCAGGATGTCGCCGGCCTTCACCTCGGCCCCGAGGCGGACGATCCCGTCCTCCCCGAGGTCCTTCAGCGCCTCCTCCCCCACGTTCGGGATGTCGCGGGTGATCTCTTCGCGCCCGAGCTTGGTGTCGCGCGCGCCGATCTCGAACTCCTCGATATGGATCGAGGTGTACGCATCCTCCATGACGAGCCGCTCGCTGATGAGGATGGCGTCCTCGAAGTTGTAGCCCCCCCACGGCATGAAGGCGACCAGGATGTTGCGCCCGAGCGCGAGTTCGCCGTCCTTCGTCGCGGGCCCGTCGGCGAGCACGTCGCCTTTCCGGATCCTGTCGCCCATCCGCACGACCGGGCGCTGGTTGATGCAGGTCCCCGCGTTCGAGCGGAAGTTCTTGATCAGCCGGTAGGTCCGGCACGCGTCCCGCTCGCGGTCGTCGCGGACGACGATCTTGGCGCCGTCCGCGTAGACGACCTCGCCGGGCCCCTGCGCGAGCGTCATCACGCCGGTGTCGCGCGCGACCTGCGTCTCGAGGCCGGTCACGACGATCGGGGCCTCGGTGGTGAGGAGCGGGACCGCCTGGCGCTGCATGTTCGAACCCATCAGGGCCCGGTTGGCGTCGTTGTGCTCGAGGAACGGGATCAGCCCCGCCGCCACGCTCACGAGCTGCTTGGGCGAGACGTCGATGAACTCGACCTTCCCGGGGGCGACATGGACGAACTCGCCGCGCTCCCTGGCCGAGACCAGCTCCTCGATCAGGCGGTTACGCTCGTCCACCTTCGCGTTCGCCTGGGCGATGACGTGCGTCTCCTCCTCGTCGGCGGTGAGCCAGACGGGCCCCCTGGCCATGTCGACACAGACCTTCCCGTCGCGCACCTCCCAGTACGGAGACTCGAGGAAGCCGTAGCTGTTCACGCGGGCGAAGGTGCTGAGCGAGGAGATGAGGCCGATGTTGGGCCCCTCCGGCGTCTCGATCGGGCAGATGCGCCCGTAGTGGCTCGTGTGGACGTCGCGGACCTCGAAGCCGGCGCGGTCGCGGCTCAGACCGCCCGGGCCCAGCGCCGAGAGCCGCCGCTTGTGCGTGATCTCGGCGAGCGGGTTCGTCTGGTCCATGAACTGGGAAAGCTGGCTGCGGCCGAAGAAGTCGCGGATCACGCTGGTGAACGCCTTGGGGTTGATGAGCCGGTGCGGGGTGACCGTCTCGGCGCTCATGTCGTAGACGTTCATCCGCTCCTTGGTGAGGCGCTCCATCCTGGCGAGGCCGATGCGGCACTGGTTCTGGAGGAGCTCGCCCACCGAGCGGACCCGGCGGTTGCCGAGGTGATCGATGTCGTCGAGCCGGCCGACCTCGCCGTGGCGCAGGCCGAGGAGATAGCGGCACGCCGCGGCGACGTCCTCCTTGCGGAGGATCCCGACGCGGTCGTTCACCTCCATCCCGAGCTTCTTGTTCAGCTTGAACCGGCCGACCCGGCCGAGGTCGTAGTGGCGCGGGTCGAAGAAGATCCGCTTGAGCATCGTCCGGGCGCTCGAGATATTCGCCGGGTCCCCGGGACGGAGGCGCTTGTAGATCTCCTTCAGCGCCTCGTCCTGCGAGTCGATCTGGCGCTGCCGGTCCCTCTCCAGCATCTGGAGCATGCCGCCGATCCCCATCTCCGACGCCGCCACCGCGACGCGCTTCACCCCCGCCTTCAGCAGCGACGCCTGCACGGACTTGGAGAGCTTCCCGCCGGGGACGGCGAGGGCGGCCTGCGTGGAGGGGTCGACGATCCGCTGGATGATCGTGCGCTCCGCGAGCGTTTTCTCGTCGGCCTCCGCCAAGGAGACCTCCTCCCTGCCGCAGATCGACTCGAGGATCGCCTCGTCGGTAACGTAGCCCGCCGCGCGGAGAAAGGTCGTGGCCTGGATCTTGCGCCTGCGCCGCCGCCGGTCGATGTAGAGGCTGATCGTGTCGTTGGCGTCGAGTTCGCCCTCGAGCCACGAGCCGCGGTACGGGATGATCCTGAACCAGTAGCTCGGCACCGCCTTCGGGCTCGACGGCTTCTCGAAACAGACCCCCGGCGAGCGGTGGAGCTGGCTGACGATGACGCGTTCGGCGCCGTTGATGATGAACGTCCCCTGCTCGGTCATCAGCGGGATGCTGCCGAAGTAGACCGTCTCCTCCTTGATGTTGCCGCTCTCGCAGAGGCGGAGGGTGACCCGGAGGGGCGCCGAGTAGGTGAGGCCGCGCCTGCGGCACTCGATCAGGTCGTACTTCGGACGGCCGAGATCGTAGCCCACGTATTCGAGGGAACAGGTCTCGTCGTAGCTCTTGATCGGGAAGACCTCCCTGAAGACCTCCTGAAGCCCCTTGAGTTTCCGCCGGGTGGGGAGCACGTCGGGCTGCAGGAACTCCTCATAGGACTGCGTCTGGATCTCGACGAGGTTGGGCATCGGGATCAACTCCCTCAGCCTCGAGTAATCGCGCACCGTCTTCTTCGCTGACATGGAACCCCTCTTCTACGCGCTGAACATCCCGCGCCGCGGCGCCTGCCGTGCCCGGCGCGCCGCCCCCCCCGCGTTCGACACAGGCGCTACTTGATCTCCACCGTGCCGCCGGCCGCGACGATCTTCTTCTTGATCTCCTCGGCCTCTTCCTTGGTGACGTTCTCCTTCACCGGTTTCGGGGCGCCCTCGACGAGGTCCTTGGCCTCCTTCAGGCCCAGGCTCGTGATCGCGCGCACCTCCTTGATCACCTGGATCTTCTTGTCTCCGGCGCCGGTCAGCACCACGGTGAAGGCGGTCTTCTCCTCCTTGGCCTCCGCGGGGGCCGCGGCGGCCGCGGCGACCGCGACGGGCGCGGCGGCGCTGACCCCGAACTCCGCCTCCATCGACTTCACCCACTCGGAGAGCTCGAGAACGGTGAGCCCCTTCACCATCTCCAAACCGAGCGCCTTGCGCTCCTCGGGCTTCAGCCCGTTGATCTGTTTGAGGATGGCCGCGAGTTCCCCCGACATCGCGGGGGCCGCCTCCGCCTTCGCCTCGTTCTTTTCCGCCTTGATTGTCTGCTCGGTCATCGCTTCCTCCTCCTCCGCCAACGGCCGCTTCTCACGCCGCCTGCTGTGGGTTGATTAGTGTGCCGCCCGTTTCCGGGCGACCTGGTCCAGTACGGACACGAACTGCCTGAGGATCCCCGAGAGCCCGCACACGAAGCCGGTGATCGGGGCCCGGACGCTCCCCAAGAACATCGCCATGAGCACCGGGCGCGCGGGCAGCGAGGCGAGCGCGCCCACCTCCGCCTCGGTGAGCAGCGCCCCGTCGAGGAACCCCGCCTTGACCCTCGGGCCCTGGTTCTTCTTCGCGAACTCGACGATGATCTTCGAGAAGGCGGCGCTGTTGCCGGCGGTGACCGCGAGGGCGGTCGGCCCCTCAAGCGCCCCCGCGAGCGGCGCCGCCCGCTCCTCGCCGAGGGCCCGCTTCAGGAGCCGGTTCTTGACCACCATGTACCGCGCGCCCCCCCGCTGCAGGAGGCCGCGCAGCTCGGTCATCGAGCTCGAAGAGAGGCCGGTGTGGTCCGTGACGATGAGCATCGCCCCTCCCTCGAGGAGCGCCTGCACAGATGCGACGATGCTTTTCTTCTCCGCGCGCATGGATAAAACCGTTTCTCGTTTCTCGTTTCCCGTTTCCCGTTTCCCGGGCCTTTTCGCGGCGCCGCACGCCGGCGCTACACGGTCGCGAACTCCTTCATCTCCACGGGGATCCCCGGCCCCATCGTGCTGGAGAGCACGCACCGTTTCAGGAAGACCCCCTTCACCGACGCGGGTTTGGCCTTGAGGAGCCCCTCGATGACGGTCCGGGCATTCTCCTCCAGGGCGCGAACGGCGAACGACCGCTTCCCGATCGGCACCTGCACGTTTCCGCCCTTGTCGGTCCTGAACTCTATCCTTCCGGCCTTCAGCTCCCTGACCGCCTTGCCGATCTCCCGGGTGACCGTGCCGGTCTTGGGGCTGGGCATCAGGCCTCGCGGGCCGAGGACCTTGCCGAGACGCCCGACCTCCTTCATCAGATCGGGGCTCGTCACGGCCATGTCGAACTCCGCCCACCCCCCGCTCACCTTCTTGATCAGCTCCTCGAAGCCGACGACATCGGCGCCGGCCTCCTTCGCCTCGTCGGCCTGCGCCCCCTTGGCGAAGACGACGATGCGCACCTTCTTGCCGGTCCCGTGCGGGAGCGCGACCGTCCCGCGGACGAGCTGGTCTGTCTGCTTCGGGTCGATCCCGAGGCAGAGGGCCATCTCGACCGTCTCGTCGAACTTCGCCGCGGGCAGCTCCCCGAGCAGTTTCACCGCGTCGGCGAGCGGATACCGTGTGCCCGCCGCGATCTTCTCCGCTCCCTGCCTGTAGCGCTTGCTCTTCTTCTTCACCGTGGCTCCTCGCGTCAGGGGATCAGCCCTCGACGACCTCCAAACCCATGCTGCGCGCGGTCCCCTCGATGATCCTCGCCGCCGCCTCCTCGCTCGCCGAGGTGAGATCCGCCGCCTTCTGTCGGGCGATCTCCCGCACCTGGCTCTTCGTCACCGTGCCGACCTTGTCCTTGCCCGCCGTCCCCGAGCCCACCGCGATATTGGCGGCCTTCTTCAAGAGCACCGCCGCGGGAGGCGACTTCAAGACGAAGGTGAACGAGCGGTCCTTGTAAACCGTGATGAGCACCGGGATCACCAGGCCGCCCTTGTCCTTGGTGGCGGCGTTGAACTGCTTGCAGAACTCCATGATGTTCACGCCGTGCTGCCCGAGGGCGGGCCCCACCGGCGGCGCGGGGTTCGCCTGTCCGGCCGGAATCTGCAGCTTGATGAGCGCTCCCACTTCCTTGGCCATGTCTTCCTCTTCTTCAGCCGCACGCTCTACGCGTACGGATTAGCGCGTATGGCGTACGGCTATTCCTTCTCCACCTGCCAGTACTCCAGCTCCACCGGCGTGGACCTGCCGAAGATCGTCACGAGCACCTTCAGCTTCCCGCGGTCCGGGTTCACCTCGTCGACGGTGCCGTTGAAGTTGATGAACGGCCCGTCGGTCACCTTCACCGTCTCCCCGAGCTCGAACAGCGTCTTGGGCTTCACCTTCTCGCGCTTGAGCTCGATCTGCGACAGCACATCCTGCACCTCGTGCTCCTGGAGGGGGATCGGAGACCCCGAGCCGATGAAGCCGATCACGCCGGGCGTCTGCCGGACGAGGTAGTAGGTCTCGTCGGTCCGCACCATCTCGACCATCAGGTAGCCGGGGAAGAACTTCCGCGCGCTGATGGTCTTCTTGCCGGCCTTGACCTCGGCGACCTTTTCCGAGGGGATCAGCACCCGGCTGATGAGCCCCTCCATCTCGTGGCTCTTCACCCGGCTTTCGAGCATCTCCTTGACCTTGTACTCCTGGCCCGCGAGGGTGTGCACGACGTACCACCTCCGGTCCTGCGCGCCCTCGTCTTTCGGCTCGACACCCTGTCCGTTGTCAGTCACCTGTCTCACTCCCGCGTCCGCCGGGCGCCCCCGCCGGGGTCACCCGATCAGCAGCCCCATCAGACCGGAAAGGACCGTATCCACGAGGCCGATGTACGCGGCCAGCGCGACCGTGGACACGATCACCATCGTCGTGGAGTCGATCAGCTCCCGATACCGCTCGGCGGGCTTGAGGTCCTTGCCCCTCTTGATCGGCCACGAGACCTTGCCCATCTCCGCCGCGACCTCGACGAGGAACGCCTTCGCCTTCTGCAGCATGCCCATCCCCCCGCGCCTTTCGGCAAGGAATGCGATCGATGAACCCCGAGCAGCCGCGCGCGGAACGCTCCGCGGGGCCGTGCAATGGCAGGCGGGACAGGAATCGAACCTGCAGCCGCCGGTTTTGGAGACCGGTGCTCTACCTAGTTGAGCTACCCGCCTTCACGATGTGCCGGGCGCACGGGTGTCGCCTTGTCCGTCCGCCCGCGAAAGGGGCGTTACTTCGTCTCCTTGTGCAGCGTATGCTTCCGGTCGAACCTGCAATATTTCTTCAGCTCGATGCGCGCAGGGTGCTTCTTCTTGTCCTTCGTGGAGGTGTAGTTCCTCTGTTTGCACTCCTGACAGGCGAGCGTGATGATCTCTCTCATGGTGTGTCCTATCGGGCCTATCGCCCGAGATCCGCCTTATTTGATGATCTCGCTGACCCTTCCCGCGCCCACCGTCCGGCCGCCCTCGCGCACCGCGAACCGCAGCCCCTTCTCCATCGCGATCGGCGTGATCAGCTCGCACTCCACCGACACGTTGTCCCCCGGCATCACCATCTCCACACCCTCCGGGAGCTTCACCACCCCCGTCACGTCCGTCGTGCGGAAGTAGAACTGCGGCCGGTACCCCTGGAAAAACGGCGTGTGCCGCCCGCCCTCCTCCTTGCTCAATACGTAGATCTCGCCCTTGAACTGCGTGTGCGGCGTGATCGACCCCGGCGCCGCCAGCACCTGCCCGCGCTCGATCCCGTCCTTCTCCACCCCACGCAGCAACACCCCTATGTTGTCGCCCGCACGCCCCTCGTCCAGCAGCTTCCGGAACATCTCCACCCCGGTCGCCACCGTCTTGCGCGTCGGCTTGATCCCCACGATCTCCACCTCGTCACCCACGTGCACCACCCCGCGCTCCACGCGACCCGTCCCCACCGTCCCGCGACCCGTGATCGAGAACACGTCCTCCACCGGCATCAGGAACGGCAGCTCCACGTCCCGCTTCGGCGTCGGTATGTAGCTGTCCACCGCCTCCATCAGCTTCATGATGCACGCCGCGTCCGCGCTCTCCGGCCCCTCCGCATGCATCGCCTTCGACGCGCTCCCGCGGATGATCGGTATCTCGTCCCCCGGAAATTCGTACTTCGTCAGCAGCTCCCGCACCTCAAGCTCCACCAGGTCCAGCAGCTCCGGATCGTCCACCAGATCCACCTTGTTCAAAAACACCACGATCGCCGGCACCCCTACCTGCCGCGCCAACAGGATGTGCTCCCGCGTCTGCGGCATCGGCCCGTCCGCCGCCGAAACCACCAGGATCGCGCCGTCCATCTGCGCGGCTCCCGTGATCATGTTCTTCACGTAGTCCATGTGCCCCGGACAGTCCACGTGCGCGTAGTGCCGGTTCTCCGTCGCGTACTCCACGTGCGCCGTCGCGATCGTCAGAATCTTCGTGTCGTCACGCCGCCCCTGCGACTCCGACGCCTTCGCCACCTGGTCGTACGACACGAACGAACACAACCCCTTGCTCGACAGCACCTTCGTGATCGCCGCCGTCAACGTCGTCTTCCCGTGGTCCACGTGACCGATCGTCCCCACGTTCACGTGCGGCTTCGTACGCTCGAACTTGTCCTTGCCCATCTCCCGTCTCCTTACATGCGCCCGACCCGCCCGTCTCCACGGACCGGCCCGTCATCCCTCACGCCAGCCACGCCTCTCGCGCCTGAAGGCATGGAGCCCACGACCGGGATCGAACCGGTGACCTCGTCCTTACCAAGGACGTGCTCTGCCGACTGAGCTACGTGGGCGCCACCGAATCCGCGTCGCAAGCAATAACCGTGCCACAAAAAAGAGATCGCAGGCGCACAAAACCTTAGCCTGCGATCTGTTCACCAAAGATTCGCAAGTACGGTACGGCCGCGGCACCCGAAAACCCTTTGTGGCGGAGATGCTACCAGCGCGTCACCGGGCTGTCAACAGGTATTTTGGATTATTTCACGGGGGCGCCGGCCGCGCCCTCACACGCTCCCGCCGGTGAGCCCGGCGTGCAGCAATGCCCCCTCCCCGATCTCCCCCGCGATCCGTTCCGCGATCCCGCGGGCCTCGCCCAAATCGGCGGCCAGACCGAAGACGCTGGGGCCGCTGCCGCTCATCGCCGCGCCGAGCGCCCCATGCCCGATGAGCAGCCGTTTCAGGCGCTCGACCTCGCCGCGGTGCGGTCCCGGGGCGTCCTCGAGCCGGTTGTAGAGCAACGCCGCCAGCCGGCGGAGATCCCCGCTCCGGAGGGCGCGGAGGAAACCGCCCTCGTCCGCGGGGCGGGCGGGCGGCGTCGCCTCGAGCGCGGCGTAGACGTTGGCGGTGGAGACGGCGATCGGGGGGGTGACCAGCACGAAGGCCAGCCGCGGGGCGCCCGCGATCGCGACGATCCGCTCCCCCCTCCCGGCGCAGCGCGCCGTCCCGCCCGCGAGGAAGAACGGGACATCCGATCCGAGGCCTGCGGCCACCTCCGCGAGTTCGCCGGTTCCGAGGCCGACCCCCCAGAGGCGGTTCAAACCGCGGAGCACCCCCGCGGCGTCGCTGCTCCCGCCGCCGAGACCGGCGGCGATCGGGATGCGCTTTTCGAGCGCGATGCGGACCCCTTTCCCGGGGGCGGCGCGGAGCCGCATCGCCTCCGCGGCCCGCACGCAAAGGTTCCGGGCGTCGATCGGCAAGGAGACGGCGTCGCACGCCATGGCGACCTCCCCCGGCGCCCCCTCCTCGAGGAGGAGCCGGTCGTGCAGGTCCGTCGTCTGCATCACCGTGACGATCTCGTGATAGCCGTCAAGACGCCTGCCGGAGACGTCGAGGTAGAGATTCAGCTTGGCGGGACAGGATATCTGCATACGGTGTCTGCGGCGGATCGGACCGCGGATCCGGGCGGTTACGGAGGATGCCGAATCCGCGAAGAACCGCGGCAAGGGGCCGTTGCGGCGCCGCTACTCCTTGACGACCTCACGCGGCGGATCGACGGGGGCCGCGCGGCCCTCGGGCGGTATCCCGAGACACGCGCGGAGCTTTTCGATCTTCTTCTGGACGGCGGCATTGCCCGGGTCGAGCGCGGCCGCCCGCGCCCACTCGGCGAGCGCCTCCTTCCACATCCGCTTCCCGTGATACGCGTCCCCGAGATGCTCGCGGATCACCGGATCGTCCCCGATGAGCTTCGCCGCGCGCGTGAGCGCCTTCAGCGCCTCGTCGTACATCCCGCGCTTGTAGTAGACCCAGCCGATGCTGTCCACGTAGGCGCCGTTGTCCGGATCGAGGGCGAGGGCCTTGCCGATCAGATCCTCCGCCTCGTCCAGCTTGATCCCCTTCTCCGCGTACATGTAGCCGAGGTAGTTGTACGCCTCGGCCCCGTCCGGGTTGAGGGCGATCGACTTCTCCAGCGCCTCCACCGCCTCGTCGAACCGCCCGAGGCGCTCCAGCGCCGAGCCGAGATGGAAATGGATCGCGGCGCCGTCGGCGCCGAGTTCGCGGGCGCGCACGTAGGAGGCGGCCGCCTCCTCGAACTCTCCCTGCGCGCTCCGGGTCAACCCGAGGTAGAAATGCAGCGCCGACGACTCGATCCCCTCGTCCAGCGCCTTCTGGAGCAGCGCCGCCGCGTCGTCCTTGCGCTCCTGCATCAGCAGGATCTGCGCCAGTCCGAGGTAGCCCGCCACATCCCGCGGCATCAGGTCGATCAGGAGCCGGTACCGGCTCTCGGCCTTCTCGAGCTGGCCGGTCTCCCGGTACAGGTTGCCCAACAGCGCGTAGATATCGATCTTCAGCGGATAGATCTTCAGCGCCTGCTGATACTCCTCGATCGCCTCCTCGCGCCGGCCGAGCAGGTCGTAGACCTGCGCCAGCTTGTAGCGGGGCTCGAAACGGTTCGGCGCGAGCTCGACTGCGTGCCTGAGATTCCGCAGCGCCCCGTCGGTGTTCTCCTCGCCGCAGTAGAGCAGCCCGAGCTTGAACGGGAAGACCCAGAGGTCCGGGAGGGCGCGCACCGCGCGCTCGAAGACCTCGATCGCATCGAGGCGCAGATCCTCGTTGAAATAGAGCTGGCCGAGGGCGAGGTATCCCTCCGCGTCGCCGGGGCGGAGCCGGATCGCCTCCTCGAACTCCTCGACCGCCTCCTCGACGTCCCCGTGCGCGTAGTGCGCCCGCCCGAGCAGCATCCGCGCCCCGGCGTGGCCCGGATCGTTGCCGACCGCCGCCCGCCCCTCGGCGACCGCACGGGCGAAATCCTGCCGCCGGAAATGAAGCTCGCCCAGGCGGAGATGCACCGACGCCGCGCCCGGGTCGAAGCCGAGGGCGGCCGCGTACTCCTCCGCGGCGCCGTCCGGATCATCCTCCTTCTCGCGGAAGACGCCGAGGCAGTAGTGCAGGTAGGCCTGCGAACGGTCGACGTAGGCGGACGGCTCCCCTCCCCGGTGCACCGTCGACACGGGACGGAGCCCCGCGCACCCGGTCAGAAGGAGACAGGCCGCCGCGCCGCAGAGCGCCGCGCGCGGCGGCCGTTTCGCGCATGCCCGCGAAAGCCGGCCTGCGCCCATCCGCTACCTCCTCTTCTTCTTGTGCCTGTCCTTCCGCATCCGCTTCCTGCGTTTGTGCTTGGATATCTTCGCCTTCCTCTTCTTGCGTCCGCACGGCATGACGTCGATCCTCCTTTTGCACCCTCGATCCCGCGGCGCACGGCGCGAGTTGCGCGGCCTACGGTATCACCTTGTTCAGCGGATACTCGATGATCCCCTCCGCCCCCGCCGCCTTCAGCTTCGGGACCAGGGAACGGAACAGCTTCTCGTCCAGGACCGTCTCCACGGCGCACCAGCCCTCCTCGCTCAGGCGGGAGACGGTGGGCCTCCGCAGCGCCGGCAGCAGCGCGCCGACGGCCGCGAGCGATTTCTCGGGAACGTTCATCTTCACGCCGACCTTCGCCTCCGCGGCGAGCGCCCCGTTCAACAGCATCGCGATCTGGGCGATCTTGGCCTTCTTCCACGGATCCCGCAGCGCCGCGCGGTTGGCGATGAAGCGCGTGGTCGACTCGATCAGGGTATCCACGACGCGCAGGTTGTGGGCGCGGAGCGAGCTGCCGGTCTCCGTCAGTTCGACGATGGCGTCCACGAGCTGCGGGACCTTCACCTCCGTGGCGCCCCACGAGAACTCGACGGCGGCGGAGACGCCTTTGGCCTTCAGGTAGCGCTTCGTGATGTTCACCGCCTCGGTGGCGATCCGTTTCCCCGCCAGATCCTCGGGCCGCCGCACCGGCGAATCGTTCGGGACGGCGAGGACCCAGCGCACCGGGCGGAACCCCTGTTTGCCGTAGATCAGGTCGGCGATCTCCTCGACGTCGGAGTCGTTCTCGACGATCCAGTCCCGGCCGGTCAGGCCGACGTCGAGGATCCCCTGCTCCACGTACCGCGAGATCTCCTGCGCCCTGATCAGTATCCCCTCGATCTCGTCGTCGTCGATACGCGGGACGTAGGAGCGCCCGCTGGCGGTGATGGTGAAGCCGGCCTTTCGGAACAACTCGAACGTCGCCTCCTGCAGGCTCCCCTTCGGCAGCCCTATCGAGAGTCTCACCCGCACGCCTCCTTGCCGTCGTTTCACCCCCGAATGGTATCACGGGGCGGACCGCGGAGCAACGCGTAAACGGACCCGGTTGCGCGTTGTGCGCCGTCCCCCCGATGCGGTATACTCCGCCCATGAGTCAGAGCACGATCGTTCTCGGGGTCTTCATCGCCGCCTACGTTCTCTTCGCCCTCCTCCCCTCCCGCAGGGCGCTCGTCGCGGCGGCGGGGGGCGCGATCCTCGTCGCCTCCGGGGTCGTCTCCCCGGGCGACGCCTGCCGCCTGATCAACTGGAACGTGATGGGGATATTCGTCGGGACGCTCGTCGTCGCCGACGTCTTCATGGAGAGCCGCGTCCCCGCCCGGGCCGCGGAGCTGATCGTCGAGCGGGCCCCGAGCACCGCGGCGGCGATCCTGGCGATCTGCCTCCTGACCGGCTTCGTCTCGGCGTTCGTGGAGAACGTGGCGACGGTGCTCATCGTCGCCCCGATCGCCCTCGCGCTCGCCAGAAAGCTCTCGATCAATCCGGTGAGGATGATGATCGCGATCGCCGTGAGCAGCAACCTCCAGGGCTGCGCGACGCTGATCGGAGACCCTCCGAGCATGCTCCTGGGGGGGTTCGCGAAGATGTCGTTCGCGGACTTCTTCGTCTACCGGGGCAAGCCCGGGATCTTCTTCGCGGTCGAGGTCGGCGCGATCTTCTCGTTCGCCGTGCTCTATCTCCTCTTCCGGCGGCACCGCGAGAAGGTGGAGACGGTCCCGGTGGAGACCGTGAGGTCCTGGGTCCCCGCCGCCATCCTCGGGACCCTCGTCGCCGCGCTGGCCGTCTCCTCGTTTCTCGACAGCGGGTTCTCCTGGCTGGCGGGGGCGCTCTGCATGGGCGCGGCGGCGGTTGCCGCCGCATGGGACCGTTTCGCCAACCGCGCGTCGCTCATCGAGGGGATCCGCACGCTCGACTGGGACACCACGGTCTTCCTGGCGGGGATATTCGTCCTCGTCGGCAGCCTGTCCCTCAGCGGGTGGATCGACACCGTCTCCGCCGCCCTCTCGGCCCTGGTGGGGGACAACATCTTTTTCGGCTACACCCTCCTCGTCTTCGTCTCGATGATCCTCTCGGCGTTCGTGGACAACGTCCCGTTCCTCGCGGCGATGCTCCCGGTCGCGATGGGGATGGCGGAGCGCCTCTCCGTCGAGCCGCCGCTCTTCCTCTTCGGCCTGCTCATCGGCGCGAGCCTCGGCGGGAACATCACCCCCATCGGCGCCTCGGCGAACATCGTCGCCTGCGGCCTCCTGAGGAAGGAAGGGTACCGGGTCGGGTTCGGGGAGTTCATGCGTGTCGGCGTCCCGTTCACCCTCGCCGCAACCGGCGCCGCCTACCTGTTCATCTGGGCGGTCTGGGGGCCGGGGGGGTGATGCGGGCGGCGAGGCGCTGACGCGGGTTCACGCGTCGACGGAGCCCCGCGCGGCCGCGAGCGCCAGACCGACCGCGTGCGCGGCGATCCCCCGCAACGCCTCGAGAAACTCCAGGAACAGCGCCGAGCTCCTGACCGCGCAGGCGCCGGCGGCGAGCCGCTTCTCGTGGGCGGCGCCGATACGCTCGATCATTCGTTCGACGAGGCGCCCCTCCTCCTCCACCTTGCGCGCCAGCGCCGAGTCGCCCGCGCTGAACGATGCGGCGGCGCGCTCGACGAGCGCCGCCGTTTCGGCGTGCAGATCCCCGATCTCCTTGATGGCGTCGTCGCTGAAGAGGAGCCCCGCCCCGATCTTGGCCGCCGCCGATTCGCAGAAACCGTCGAGACAGTCGCCGATGCGCGCGAGCCTGCTGACCGCCCCCAGATGGGACTCGACCGCCGCCTGCTCCTCGGGGGAGGCAGCCGGGGCGAGCGCGACCAGGGAGGCGGTGATTTCCTCGGCATCCCCCGCGAGGAAGCGCGCCTCCTCCCGCGCCCGGGCGACCCGCGCCGCGTCCGACCAGTCGAACCCCTCCGCGGCGAGCCGGTGGGCGCGCTCCGCTCGCTCGGCCATCGCGCAGATCCCCGTGCGCGCGGCGGCGAGCCCCTCCCGCACACGTTCAGACATGCCCGTTCCTTTCGCCGATGCGCCGCTACCGCGGATTTCGGCGGAAGATGAAGACCAGGATCGTGAGGAGCGCCATCCCCCCGTATTCGAACCAGCGGATCCCCTGCCGGATGTCGCCCAGGAAGCTGATGCCCGATTCGATCTCCCCGCCGGTTCGCATAAGCTCCGCGGCGACGGTCACGAGGAAGAGGGCGCAGCGGAGCACGACGACGAAGAGGGCGCACCCGATGATCGAATCGACCGCCTTGTAGACGATGCGCAGCGGCAGCCCGTCGGTTTTGCCGACCTCCCGCCCCCCGCGCCGCGCCTCGCCGCGGCGCGGCGCCGCCGAGGCGGAGGAGGGGCTCGGAGAGGCGCCCTGCGCGAGCGGCGCGCCGGTGCGCGAGAAGCGTGTTCCCCCCCGCTCCATCCGGTCCCCGCAGACGGGGCAGCGGCTGCCGCCGAAATGGTAGACCCTGCAGCGGCGGCAGTACATCAGGCGTTCTCCTCGAACGATTCGATCACCTTCTTCTCGTCGTCGAACGGGGGGAAGAGCCCCTCCAGCCGCGCCATCTCGAGGACGTGGCGCGGCGCCCCGGTCAGGTTGAGCAGCCGGAGGTTCCCGCCCTGCTGCCGGAGACGCTTGAGCTCGGCGAGGAAGACCCCGATCGTGGAGCTGTCGATGTAGGTGACCTTGTCCATGTCGACAACGATCCGCACGATCTTGCGGGCGATGTAGGCGTCGATGAGCTTCCTGAGCTCCCCGCAGTTGTAGATGTCGATCTCGCCGGCGAGTTCTATGATGCCCACCGGGCCCGCCTCGCGGACCAGCACCTCCATCTTGCCCATCATCCCCAGGATCTTCCGCTTCGTCTCGCCGCCGCTCATCTGGTTCCTCCCGTCGGGCGCCGTGAGGCCGCCACGGCTACATGGTGCCACAGAGGCCGCGCGGATCACAGGGAAAAGGCGGCCGCCGTCACTCCGCTTCGCCGACCGCGACATAGCCGCGGAGCGTCTCGAGCTTCTTCTCGCCGATCCCGGGGACCCTCCGCAGATCATCCGCCCGCACGAACGGCGCGCGGGCCCGCTCGAGAAGAATGGCCCGGGCGAGCTTCTCCCCCACCCCGGGGATGCGGGCGAGCTCCTCGGCCGAGGCCAGATTGGGGTCGAGGGGCTTCAAACAGACCGGTCGCCTCGACCTCCGCAGCGCCTCCTCGCGGCGCCGTTCCTGTTCGGCGATCGTCTCTTCCGCCCGGGGGACGTAGACCGCCTCCCCGTCCGCGAGAGGCAGACGGCGGTCGACCGCGCCGAGGTCCGCGCCGTCTGCCGGTCCCGCCGCCGCAGCGGCCTCTCCTCCCCGCGCGCCGCGCCTGACCCGGCGCAGGCCCGGGCGGTCGACGGCCCCGGCGACGGTCACGGCGATCGTTTCGGCCTCCCCCTCCCCGCCGGGGAGCAACGCCCGCGGGCGGGCGCGCTCGACGTGCCAGAGCGCCGCCGCGAGCAGGACCCCGAGGAGGACGAGGACGGCGAACCGCTCATCGAAATGCAGCTTCATCGTCCGCCGCGCTTCACCGCAACGCCGCGTGCCGCGGACCGCCGCCGCGCGTCGCCGGGACGCGCCGCCGTCGTCGTGGCGGCATCCGCGGCGATCCGTGGCGGAACCGTTTCAGTTCACCACGAGGTTCACCAGGCGCCCGGGGACGACGACGGTCTTGACCAGCCGTTTCCCCTGCGTGTGCGCCTTCACGTTCGGTTCGGCGAGCGCCGCCGCGAGGTGCGCCTCGTCGTCCGCCCCCGCGGCGATCGGGACCCTCCCGCGCAGCTTCCCGTTCACCTGCACCGGCACGGTGACCGTCTCCTCCTCGACGAGGGCCGGGTCCCACTCCGGCCACGGCTGGCGGAAGACGCTCCCCTCCCCTCCGAGCTCGCGCCAGAGCTCCTCGGCGAGGTGCGGCACGAACGGCGCGAGGAGGAGGATGATCGTCTTCAGGGCGCATGCGGCCGCCGCGGGCTCCCGTTCCGGCTCCCCGGGGCGGGGGCGGAGATAGCCGCGCAGGGCGTTCTCCAGCTCCATCAGCGCCGCGAGGGCGGTGTTGAAGTGGAAATTCCCCTCGATGTCCCGGGTCACCTTCCTGATGGTGCGGTGCACCGCGCGCCGGAGCGCCTCCCCGGCGGGGGAGCGCGTGTCGGCGGAGCCGGCGTCTGGCCTCGCGCGCAGGGAAGCGGCCAGCGGGAGGGCGAGTTCCCAGAGTCCGCGCAGGAACCGGTAGGCCCCGATCACGCTCTCGTCTTTCCACTCGGCGTCCTTCTCCGGCGGGCCGATGAAGAGGGTGTAGAGGCGGACGGTGTCGGCGCCGTATCTGGCGATCAAGGCGTCGGGGCTGACCGTATTCCCCTTGGACTTGGACATCTTCGCCCCGTTCTTGACGATCATCCCCTGGGTGAAGAGGTTTTTGAACGGCTCGGGAAATGAGACGAATCCCGCGTCCTGGAGCGCCTTCGTGACGAAGCGCGAGTAGAGCAGGTGCAGGATCGCGTGCTCCACCCCGCCGATGTACTGGTCCACCGGCAGCCACCGGTTCACGAGCTCCGCGTCGAAGGGGCGGCGGTCGTCGCGCGGGGAGAGGTAGCGGAGGTAGTACCAGGAGGAGTCCACGAAGGTGTCCATCGTGTCGGTCTCGCGGCGGCCCTCCCCGCCGCATCTCGGGCAGCGGCAGGCGACGAAGGAGGGGCAGCGGGCGAGCGGCGACTCCCCGGTGGGGAGAAACTCCACGTCGGTCGGGAGGAGGACCGGGAGGTCCTCATCGGGGACCGGCACGATGCCGCACCGGTCGCAGTAGACGACCGGGATCGGGGCCCCCCAGTACCGCTGGCGCGAGATGAGCCAGTCGCGGAGGCGGTAGCAGACCGCCCTCCGCCCGAAGCCGTCCCGCTCCATCAGGTCGGCCATCGCCTCGATCGCCTCGCGGTTCGGGAGGCCGTCGAATTGTCCGGAGTTCACGAGGACGCCGTCGCCCTCGTAGGCCCCCGTCATCCCCGCGGCGTCAGGCGGCCGGTCCTCGCCTCGGATCACCGGGACGACGGGGAGGCCGTACCGTTTCGCGAAGTCGAAATCGCGCTGGTCGTGCGCGGGCACCGCCATCACCGCACCCGTCCCGTACTCCATCAGCACGTAGTTGGCGACCCAGATCGGGATCCGCGCCCTGGTGAACGGGTTGACCGCCTCCTCGCCGGTGAAGAGCCCCTCCTTCTCGGTGTCGGCGGCGACGCGGGCGATGCGGCCCTGTCCGACGGCGCGTTCCGCGAAGCGCCGGAGCTCCGCGGCGCGCGGCCCCTCCCCCGCGGCGAGCCGCCTCACCAGCGGGTGCTCGGGCGCCACGACCATGTAGGTGGCCCCGTGAATGGTGTCGAGGCGCGTGGTGAAGCAGGTCAGGGTCTCGCCGGTCGAGGCGAGGCGGAAGTCGATCTCGCACCCCTCGCTCCTCCCGATCCAGTTCCGCTGCATCGTCTTGACCCGCTCCGGCCAGTTCGGCAGCAGGGCGAGGTCGTCGAGGAGCCGCTGGGCGTAGGCGGTGATCCTGAAAAACCACTGCTCGAGCTCCTTCTGCCGGACGGCGGCGCCGCAGCGCTCGCACCCGCCGTCGACGACCTGCTCGTTGGCGAGGACGGTGGCGCAGGAGGGGCACCAGTTCACAAAGGCGCTCTTCCGGCAGGCGAGGCCGCGCTCGAGGAACCTCAGGAAGAGCCACTGGGTCCAGCGGTAGTACTCCGGTTCGCAGGAGGTCACCTCGCGGTCCCAGTCGTAGCAGACCCCCCATTCGCGGAGCTGCCGTTTCATCACGGCGATGTTGTCGAGGGTGCTCCGGCGCGGGGAGAGGCCGCCCTTGATCGCCGCGTTCTCCGCGGGGAGACCGAAGGCATCCCAGCCCATCGGGGTCAGGACGTGGAATCCGCGCATCATCTTGTAGCGCGCCACGACGTCGCCGATGATGTAGTTGCGCCCGTGCCCGACGTGGAGGGCGGCGGACGGGTACGGGAACATCATCAGACAGTAGAATCGGGGGCCGGCGGGGGCGTCGGAGGCCTTGAAGAGGCCCGTCTCCTCCCAGTACCCCTGCCACTTCCTCTCGATCTCGCGCGGAACGTATGGTCTGTTCATCTGTGCCTTTTTCGAACTTGTATGCCGACCCGGGGAGCCGGGGAGCCGGAGAACCGGGGACTAGGCGATCAGATCACGCGCGTGAGCGCGCATCCCTGATGATCCAACTGTCGGCGCCTTCTATCATCTTGACCAACTGGGCCATAATGCAGTCGTAGCTTTTGTCCAAATCCTCCGCCTCCGAGGCACCGATATATCCGCAGCGAACACTGAATTCAATCCATACCGGTTCTCGGATGCCTCCGTCTCGGCATCGCTCAGCTTGCTGATGAAGGCGGCCTTGTACCGCCTTTTCCTCCACGCCTCCGAGATGTTGGCGCAGACTGATCTCGAAGACCGTCGAAACTGGTCGACAAGCGAATATCGCTCAGTCGAGGGAAACGAACGGGTGAGGCGGAACACCGTCATCGCGGCGTCCATCGCGCGCTGAAAGACGTCCAGTTCCTTGTAGCTTCTAAGTATCGCCACCCCCACGCCCTCTTCTTCCCTGTCCCCGGCTCCCCCCTTCCCCGGCGCCCCCCTTCATTCATCCCGCCCCTCACCGGTCCTCCCCAAATACGTCCGCGGTATAGACCAGCACCTCGTACTGATCCGGGTGCTTCCACGCGTCGTCGGGGAGCCCCGCCTTGTTGCGGCACAGGTGCGTCCAGAAATACGCGGCGTCCCGTTCGGGGAAATGTTCGCTCCAGACCTGCGGCAGGTAGGTCCCCCCCCCGCGGCCGAGCCGGTCCCGGATATAGATGCCGTGGACCCCCCTTCGTATCGAGAGCGGGTCGGCGACCGGGAGGAGCGGGGAGAGCGCGGAGATCTCGAGGCGGATATCCTTCAGCTCGGCCGCCTGGACCGGCGGGAAACGCCCGTCGCGGCTGCACGCGTCGATCGCCATGTCCCGGACCGTCTCGAGGAGCGGCACGGCGGAGACGAAGTTCCCGATGCACCCGCGGAGCGGCTCGGGGTGCACCGGGCTCGACGCGGCCGGATTCGTGATCGTGACGAAGGCGCCGCGCTTCTCCCGCAGGGCGGGGGTGGACGGGTAGCCGCCGAGGCCGACGACGTCCCGCGACCGCACGTACGCCTCGACCGCGTCCCGCGCGATCCGCAGCAGCGTCTTCTTCTCCGCATCCGTCAACGACCGTTCCCCGTCCGGTGCCCGCATCGCCTCCTCCTCCGCCGCGTGGGGGACGGGGGCGCCGGGTTTCTGCGCCGCCCACGCGGCCGCGATCATCGCGGCCGCCGCGACCCCCCCGATCGCCGCCGTTCTCATCGGCCGCCCCCTCGCGACACGCCTCCCCGCCTCAGTTCTGCGTGGTGAACAGCATCGACACGTAGCTGACGCAGTGGCTCCAGTCGCCGGTCAGCTCCCCGGATGTCGTGTACTGGAGGAGCGTCCCCGCCGCGTCCGCGGGGAGCGCCTCGAGCAGGATGCCGATCGGGGCGTGCCCGCAAATCGTCGCCCCCGTCCGCGCCACGTAGTCGGCGAACCCCGCCGCGTCGCCTCGCCGGGCGAACCCCGCCGCGTCGAGGTCGAGCTTCTTCAGCTTCTCCTTCACCTCGCCTGTGAACGGCAGGTAGCCGAAATTCGCCCCGTAGTGCGTGAAGTCGGAGCTCGCGATGATGACCGTTTCGGCGTCGAGCAGCGTCTTCAAAGGGGCGGCGAGGGCGGCGCAATCGGCCGGCGCGACGTCCCCCACGACGACGGGAACGAGCCTGAACTCCCCGAGCGTCTCCTGGAGGAACGGCACCTGCACCTCGAGGGAGTGCTCGCCCTCGTGGGCACGCGGGAGGACTGCGTACCCGGGGCTCTTGGCGAGCTCGTCGCACGCCGCGCGGTCCACCGGGACGTCGCCGAGCGGCGTCCGATAGACCGCTGCGTCCGTGAGCGCCGCCCCCCTGAACCCGACGCGGTGCGAGGGGGCCAGCACCACGGCCCGCCTGAACCCCTTCCCCGCGAGGAGCGCGTAGCCGCTGGCCGCCGTCGCGCCGGAGTAGGCGTAGCCCGCATGGGGGGAGATCAGACCCGCGATGCGCCCCTCGACCCTCCTCCCCGGCGCCGCGTCGAGGAGTCCCCGGATCTCTTTCCGCAGCGCCGCCGCGTTCCCGGGGTAGAACTGCCCGGCGACCGCCGGCTGCCGCACCTTCGTCTTCATCCCCGCCACCCCCTCCCCGGACGGTTCCCTCCCCGCGGCGGTCTGTCTTCCGCAGCAGGCCACGCACGCCAGCACCAGCGCCCCCGCCGCCCCCGCCGCGCACCGCAGGATCCCGCGCATCGCCGCTCCTCCCCCGCACGCCCCGACCGCCGTATGCTAGCATAATGCAGGGCGAAAGCAACCATGCCGCCGGGCAACGGCGCGATTGCCGCCAGAAGCGGCACTATGCTACAGTGCGTTCCGATGTGCGCACTGCGGCACCACGGGATACCCCTCGCCATGCCACGCACACTGGTCGGGTTCGCGCTGATCTCCATCTATGCAAGCCTGCTGCTATGGATCCTCGAGCTCGGCCACGCTCTTGCCGGCGGGGGATGGGAATCCTGGCCCGCGGCTGAGATACTATCGTTCGCGCTGCTCACCTTCCTCCTGTTTGCCGGATGGGCGGTCGCCGCCACGCTCGGGCAATGGGGCTTCGTGTCGCTGCTCTCCCTTCTCCACCGGCGCATCGCGTCGGTGCGCGGTGAGGCGCGCGCGCGCACCTACACCGCCCTCGCCGCGACCGCCGCCCTCGCCCCCGCGGTCGCCTATTTCACCCTTCTTCTCTTCTCGGGAAAGGGGATTTCCCGGTTCGCCCATCTGGCTGTTCTCAGGGCCTCCTTTCTCGTCCTCTCCCTCCTCGGGGTTTTTTCGCTCGCGAGCCTGATCGCCGCCCTGGCACGTGGATGGTTCCTGCCCGCGCGGCGCTTCGCAAGGGGCTTCTCCGTCGCTGCCGGCGCATTCCTGATCGTCCTTCTCTACGGCATCAACGCCCGCTGGTATGTCGGCCAATATGAATTCGTTCACCGGGCGCTCTGCATCCTGATCTTCCTGCTGACCGAACTCCTCGTCGCCAGCCTCCTCGGGCCGCAAAGGATCGCCTCGGTCCCGGGCGGCGCGGCGCCCCGCCTTCTCCTTCTTGTCGCGTTCCTCATGCCGTGCGAGCTTGCGATCCTCTCCCGCGTCGTCGCCGGAACACCTGGCAGCCGGATACTCTCAGCGGTCTACTCGCGGATGCAGATGGGCAAGCACCTCATGCGCCTCTACCGTTTCAAGACGAGGATCCGGGCCGGAGACTGGAGGATGCACGCGGAGTACCTGGCGGCAAGGGACGCCTTCTCCGACCGGTCGACCAAGATCGATCGGAAGGGCTGCAACCTCATCTGGATCTACGTGGACTCGCTCCGCGCGTCGAACCTCCCCATGTACGGATACCCCCGGGACACCTCGCCGCGGTTGAGGGGATTCGCCGCGCGCGCGGCGCTCTTCATGCATGCCTACGCGCAGGGAACGATGACCCAGTGGTCCGTGCCCGCCACCATGACGGGATGCTACTACTCGACCCTGATGCGGAGGGGCGATGTCGAAGCGCTCACGGGAATCCTGGCCCGCCACGGCTACCAGACCTTCGTCGCCAATGCCGAGCTCATGCAACCTTTCCTCCGGCGATGGGACCGTGCCGGTTTCGACCAGATCTCCGCCGGCGATCTCACCGCCCCGGAAGTGACGCGGGCGGCCGTTGCCATGCTCCAGCGACGGATCCCCGGCAGACCGTTCTGTTTCTTCCTCTTCTACGGCGAGCCCCACTTCCCGTACACCAAGCACGCGGGTTTCGACTACGGCAACCGGGAGGAGGACTGCTACGACAGCGAGATAGCGTTCACCGATCGGCACATCGGCGACCTTCTCGACGAGGTGCGGCGCGCCGGATTGCTCGACAGTACCATCGTCGTCATCACCGCGGATCACGGCGAGGAACTCGGCCGGCACGGCGGCTGGGGCCACTCCCGCCAGCTCTACGACGAAAACATCCACGTCCCGCTGATCGTCTCCGTCCCCGGCGTCCCCCCCCGCGTCGTCGCCAGCGCGGTGCAATGCATCGACATCGTCCCCGCCCTCGTCGGGATGCTCGGTCTGTCGACGAACGCCCATCGCGACGGCGGCGACATCGCCCCCTTCCTGCAGGGCCTCCATCCCCCCTACACTCCCCGGGTCTACTCCGAAGTCGCGGCCGCCCAGCCCGAATCGGTGTGCCTGATCCATTACCCGTGGAAACTGATCTACTATCCGCGCCGGCTGTACTTCGACCTGTTCAACCTGGTGAACGACCCGCTCGAGCGCCACAACCGGTTCAAGGACGCGGGGGCCATCGGGGTTACATTGCAGGAGATGCTCCTGTCATGGATCGCCTATCGGGACCGCGACACCGCCCCGCGGGAGGCGGAATCGCCGGGGGTGGCCACAATCGTCGACCGGATCCGCAGCCGCGCGCCGGAGATGTTCGCCTCTCTCGACGACCTCGACGTCGAGAAGATCAGCCCGCGGGATTTCGCGCTTCTCCAGCGCGAGCTCCAACCGTATCCGTGCCGCGAAACAGCGGCCTTCTACCTCCTGGTGGCGCGCAGCGCCCCGCGCCTCCGCCAGGATGCCCTGGGGGAGCTGGCGAGGACGTTCAAGGCGGCGCACGAGTCCGCGGGGAAGACGGGCATTCCCGCGCAGCAGCGGGATGCGGCGAGCGGGGTGGCGTCCGCGTTCGATGCCCCCGGCGTAGCGGAGTTTCTGCTTTCGATCGTACGCGAGGGGAACAACCCTTCGGAGGCAGCCTGCCTTGGCCTGATCAGGGACGCGCGGCTGACCCGGCTGAGCGACGATCTGTTCGATCTGTATCAGCGCCGCAGGAGGAGACTGCTCGCCGAGAGGCTCTTCCCCCCCTTTCGTATCTGGCGATGGCTCTTCCCTGGGCGCGCGGTTCACTCCGAAGATTGGATCTTTGAAACGCTCTGTTCCTTCGGCGATCCGAGGGTCGCGGATCGGCTCGTGCGGAAGGTCGAAACGCTGAGTGTCGGGGAGCAGATCGACAGCATCCAGTATTTCGTCTATTATCACGACGAGCGCTGCCGCGATGCACTGCTCAGGCTCCATGAGCGACACGCGTCATCGGCCCCGGAGTTTACCGCCTTGTTGGCGTCGCAGATCGGCGCGTCGCGCAACCCGTTCATGCTCCCCGTGCTCCGGAGGATATTCACCTGCCCGTCGGATTCCACGCAGCCATCGGCCCTCCCCTTCGCCAAGAAGGAGGCGATCCTCCACTTCATCGACATCAAGGGGAGACACAACCTGTCACGGGAAGACCGGGCCGCCATCCTGGGGGCATGCAGAGGAGACCCCGACCTCGGCCAATTCAGGGAGATCAAGGAGCTTTGCCTGACGCTCTAACGTGGGAGGCGAGGCGCACCGCCGGTCACCGGTCAATGTCGACCGCGACCGACACCTCGCCGCAGTCGGGAAACTTGTGGCAGTTCAGGCAGTCGCTCCAGATCTTCTGCGGCAGTTTCGACTTGGCGATCCTGGAGAAGCCGCACTTCCTGAAGAATTTCGGCACGTAGGTCAGGGCGAAGACACGCCGGATGCCCAGCCCGCGCGCCTCATCGAGGCACCGGGACACCAGCGCCCGCCCCGTCCCTTTCCCCTTGTGCGAGTCGCGCACGGCGAGCGAGTTCACCTCGGCGAGGTCTCCCCAGACGATGTGCAGCGCCGCGCAGCCGATCATCCTCCCCTTCTCCTCGGCGACGTAGTAGTCCCGTATGTTCTCGTAGATATGGTTGAGCGAACGTGGCAGCATCAGATCCTTGTCGGCGAACTCGTTGATGAGCTTCTGTATCCCGGGCGCGTCGCTGAGCAGTGCCTTGCGTATCTTCATCACGCCTCCTCGACGTCAATCATTCTTCGCGAGGTGTTCCGCCGTGCGCCGGATGATCTCGTCGAGCCCTACCGATGGACTGAAGCCGGTGAGGCGCTTCAGCTTAGAGATATCCGCGGCCCGGCGCTCCATATCCTCGAACCCCGTCTCGTACGCCTCCTCGTAGGGGACGAGGCGTATCGGGGAGTCGCTCCCGGTGAGCGTTTTGATCCTCTCGGCCAGGGCCAGGATCGATATCTCCTTGTTGTTTCCGATGTTGATCACCTGCCCCTCCGCATCCTTCAGGCCGTCAAGGGCAAGGAGCGCCCGGATCAGGTCGCCCACGTACAGGAAGCTCCGCGTCTGCGTCCCGGTGCCGTAAACGGTGAGCGGCTCTCCCCGGAGCGCCTGCCGGATGAGGCGCGGCAGCACCATCCCGTAGCGCCCGGTCTGGCGCGGGCCCACGATGTTGAAGAGCCGGCAGACGACCGCGGGGAGTTTGCCCTCCCTGAAATACGCCAGGGCAAGAAACTCGTCGATCGCCTTGGAGCAGGCGTAGCTCCAGCGCGATTTGACGGTCGGGCCGAAGACGATATCGTCGTCCTCGCGGAACGGGATGCGGGTGCTCTTCCCGTACACCTCGGAGGTGGAGGCGATCACGACCTTCTTCCCTTTCTTGGCGGCCATATCCAGGCAGATCTCGGTCCCCCGTATGTTCGTGGAGATCGTCCGCACGGGACTCTCCACGATGAGCCGGACCCCGACCGCCGCCGCGAGGTGGTAGATCATGTCGCACCGGTCGACGAGTTCCGCCATCACCGGGCAATTCATGATCGTGTCGAGCGTGTAGGTGAACCGCGGGTTCGTCTTCATGCCGTCGATGTTCGTCATGCTCCCGGTCGAGAGATCGTCGATCACGTCGACCCGGTCGCCGCGATCGAGCAGCACCTCCGCCAGGTGTGACCCGATGAATCCCGCGCCCCCCGTGATCAGAACCCGCATCGTGCCCTCCGTCATGTAAAAGAGTGGTGCACACGGTACACGCGGTCATCGGCGCATGCCAACAGGCGGATGCCCATCCGCGTCCCGGCATTCGCCCCGCGTGTGCCACGGCGGAGCCGGCGCCTCCCCGCTCCCCGCTTTTCGAGGCGGCGAAACGTCACCCCTCCGTGAAACTCCCCATCACACGGTACTTCTCGTAGCGCCGCCGCACCAGCTCCTCCCCGGGGATCCCCGAGAGGCGGTCCAGCGTCTCGAGCAGCGCACGTTTCAGCTCGCGCGCCGCCTCCTCAAAGTTGCGGTGCGCCCCGCCGAGCGGCTCGGGGATGATCCGATCGATCACCCCCATCTCGAGAAGCTCCCCGGGAGCGAGGCGCAGGGTGCTGGCGGCCTCGGCGGCCTTGCCGGGGCTCTTCCAAAGGATCGCGGCGCACCCCTCCGGAGAGATGACCGAGTAGTAGGAGTTCTCGAGCATCATAACCTCGTCGCCCACCCCGATGCCGAGCGCGCCGCCGCTCCCCCCCTCCCCGATGATGATCACGATGATCGGCGCCTTCAACGCCGCCATCGCGCGCAGGTTCCACGCGATCGCCTCCGCCTGTCCCCGCTCCTCCGCGCCGATCCCCGGGTAGGCGCCGGGGGTGTCGATGAACGAGACGAGCGGGAGGCGGAACTTCTCCGCGAGCTTGAACATACGGTGCGCCTTCCGGTACCCCTCCGGGTGGGCGCTCCCGAAATTGCGCAGCAGATTCTCCTTCGTGTTTCTCCCCTTCTGGTGTCCGACCACCACGGCGGTGCGGCCGCCGAACCGGGCGAGGCCGGTGACGAGGGCGCGGTCGTTGCCGAAGAACCGGTCCCCGGCGAGTTCGACGAAACCGTCCGCCACCAGGCGGAGGTAGTCGAGCGTGTAGGGACGATGCGGGTGCCGCGCGATCTGGACGCGCTGCCAGGCGTTCAGGTTCCCGTAGATTTCCCGGCGCATCGCGTCGAGCTTGGCCTGGAGGCTCGCGATCTCATCCGCCACGTCGACCGGCTGCGTCTCGGAGAGCTTCTTGAGCCCCTCGATCCTGGCCTCGAGTTCGATGATCGGCTTCTCGAAGTCGAAGCCTCCATTCATGGCGTCCTCTCCATATTCCGCTGGTCGCGTCGCTATTCCACGATCTTGACGGGGGTGCCGACCGGCACGATCGCGTACAGTTCCTCGACGTCCTCGTTCAGCATCCGGACGCAGCCCGCGCTGGCCTGCTTCCCGATCGTCTCGGGCTCCCAGGTGCCGTGGATGCCGTAGCCGGGCGAGTCGATCGCCATCCAGCGGGTGCCGAGGAGGTTCCCGGGATCCCCGTACGGGATGACCCCGCCGCCCGGCCTGAACCACTCCGGCTTCTCCTGCTTGAGCGTGATCTTGAAGTCGCCGGTCGGGGTCGAGCCCTTCGTCCCGGTGCCGACCGGGTAGAGTTTCGCGGGGCGGCCGTCCGCAGAGAGCAGGAGCGTGTTCTCGGACTTATCGACGGCGACGGAGAATCTCATCGCGCACACCTTCAGGCGCTCGCCGATCCGCACCCCGTCGCGCCCCGGCTCCTTGCCGTTCATCAGCCTGAGGAGCTCCACGGTGGTGCCGGCCCGTTTCGCGATCGCCTGGAGCGAGTCTCCGGCGCGGGCGACGTACTCCTCGGTCCCGGGGACGATCTCGCGCGAGAAGAGCGCCCTGACGAAGATCTCTCCCGCCGCCCCGCCCGCGGCGCGCGGGGAGGCCGCCGAGGCGTCCAACGCGGCCTCGAGCGCCCCCGCCACATCCCCTTCCCTCTCGAGGGCCTCGGCCCGGATGCAGAGCGCGTCGGCCTTCAGCGAAGAGCCCGGGTAGTCGCGCAGGAAGGCGTCGACGGACCGCTTCGCCTCGACGAGGCGGCCGCCGCCGAACGCCTCCCTCGCCAGGGCGAGCGTCGCGCGGGGGTGAAAGGACCGCGCCTCCGGCGAGGCGAGCGCCTTCTTCCACGCCTCGATTGCCTCGCCGCCGCGCCCCGTCTCCTCGAGGCAGATGCAGAGGCGGCAGAGCGCGTCGAGCCCCTCGGGCGAGGAGGCGCGCGCCGAAGAGACGGCCCGAAGCGGGGTGGCGGCCTGCGCGTAGTCGCCCCGGTCGAAGAGGCTCACGCCGCGGGCGTAGTCGGCCCGCCACTGCCTTAGCCGCCAGGCGTGATGGGCGAACGCCGCGCCCGCCGCGAGGGCGACGAGCGCCGCGATGACCGTGGAACGCCTGCGAGGCGCCATTCGATCCCCTATCTTTCGTTCGACCGCCCCGCGGGAGGCATTCCCGTGCAACAACCCGCTCAGGGACTGTTCCCGTCCTCGGGGATCGGATCGGCGAGGAGGATCGACCGTATCCACGCGGTGACGGTCCTGAACCTGAAACGGGCAAGGATGCCCGAGGCCGTGTACGCCGCGAAGAGGATAAAGAACGAGATTTCCGGGAACGACGCCACGATGCTCGCCGTGATCACGATGCCGACGAGATTGAGGAACGGCTTCTTCTTGCGGGCCCCCGTCCCCTGGAAGGCGGGGTAGCGCAGGGTGCTGACCATCAGGTAGGAGAGGCCGAGCATCAAGAACGGGATGAAGGTGACGAGGAGGTGCAGCTCGTACCTCCCGGCGAGCACGATGACCGAGCAGATCAGCCCCGCGGAGGCGGGGGTGGGGAGGCCGGTGAACGCCCTGCGCTCCTCCTTCGATGCCTGTGCGTTGTAGCGCGCGAGCCGGAGGGCGGAACAGACCGCGTAGAGGAAGACGATGCCCACCCCGAAGCGCCCCATCCCGGAGAGGACCATCGAGTAGCCCATGAAGGAGGGAACGATGCCGAAGCTGAGCATATCCGCGAGCGAATCGTACTCGATCCCGAAGCGCGTTGTGGCGCCCTTCAGGCGGGCCACGTAGCCGTCTACGAAGTCGAAGAGCATCGCCACGAGGCACGCCTCCGCCGCGTACAGGTACTGGGCGCGCATGATGAAGGTCATCGCCAGCATCCCGCAGAAGAAGTTGGCCGTCGTGAGCAGGCCCGGCAGTATCGCCACCTTTTTCATCCGATCCCCGCGATCATCGTCTCGCCGCCGCGGACGCGCTGCCCTTCGCGCACGAGAACGCGCGCCTCGAGCGGGAGGAACACGTCCACCCGCGACCCGAACTTGATCAGTCCGATCCGCTGCCCCGCCCGCACCCGGTCGCCGACCGTGCACCGGCAGACGATCCTCCGCGCGATCATCCCCGCGATCTGGCGGACCGCCGTCGGGGTGCCCGCGGCGCTGATGCCGATGGTGTTGTTCTCGTTCACCGCGGAGGCGGCTTCGCGCATCGCGTTCTTGAACGCCCCGCGGCGATAGTGCAGATACTCCACCGTCCCGCTCACGGGCGCATAGTTGACGTGCACGTCGAAAATCGACATGAAGACGCTGATCCGCCGCACCCGGCGGCCGAAGTAGCCGTTCTCCGCCACCTCGTCGATGCGGGTCACCTTCCCGTGCGCGGGGGCGATCACCGCCCCCTCGGCCGCCGCGGCGGTCCGCGACGGGTCGCGGAAGAAGACGGCGATGCACGCGGCGAGGGCGAGAAAGACGAACGGCCACGGGCGGCCGACGAACGCCGCCACGGCGGCGAAGGCGAAGGCGAGCGCGATATAGGGCAACCCCTCCCGTGCCACTCTCATCCCTGCACAGTCCTCTTCGATTGCAGAACGCAGTATAGCACAGCCCGGGCGACAATCAAACGTCCCGCCCGCGGCGGGCCGCGGGGGACGAACGGCGGCCGCGGCGGCAGGTTCGCGCCAGGATGTCCCTGGCCACGGTCAGCAGCCTTTCGCGCCACAGCACCCCGTGGTGCCCCAAACCGATCTTCCCCTGAAAAGCGTCGACATTGGCGACGTACCAGTCGTAGGTCTCTTTAAGCGCGTCCAGATTGCTCTGGGCCGGGTCCCAGCCGATGAGTGCGCGGGCCCGCGACGTATCGACATAGCAGTCCCTGTCGGCGGTCTTGTAGTGCCACGCCCACATCTGGGTGAGACCGAGTTTCTCGATGACCGTGAGGGCGAACTTCGTCGGCGCCGCGGGGAGGCGAATGAGGCGGGAACCGGTGCCCGCGTGAAAGACGAGCGCCCCGAGATCCTGGCGGACCGTCCCGAAGGTCTCCGCTCCGAGGTTGAGCGTGACGTTCCTTATCGGCATGGTCGCCATCCGGTAGACCCCCTCCGCCAGGTCGGAGACGCCCATCAGCTGGTACCGGTTCCCGCCGCCGCCGATGAGCGGGACCGGGGCCCCGCGGTGGATCCAGTCGCACAGGAGCTGGAACACGCCGAACCGCCCCGCCCCGATGAACGACTTGGGCCTGAAGACGCTCGCGTTTAATCCGTTCGCGCGGTACCCTTCGAGCATCGATTCGCACTCCGCCTTGGAAACAGCGTACGGATGCTGGGGGGCGAGGGGCGTCTCCTCCGGAACCGGCGGGTGGAACTCGAAGTAGCCGTAGACGACCGTCGATGAGCAGAAGAGGAATCTCGGGATATCGTTTTTGAGACACAGGTCCAGCACGGCTTTGGTGCCGCCGAGGTTCACCGAGCGGATCTCCTCTTCGGGGGAGTCATGGAGCGCGGCGGCGCAGTGCACGACGCAATCGACCCCGGTGAACAGGCGCGCGTGGGAGAGGATCTCCCGCACATCAAGCAGGTGGAGTTCGATCTCCTTCTCGAGGTCGCCCCAGAAGTAGAACCGGTCCCGATCGAGCCCCACCACCGTCCACCCGTTCTCCAGGAACCTCTTGACGAGGTGGGTCCCGAGAAATCCCGTTGCGCCGGTCACGAGCACCTTCACCCGAAGCCTCCTTTACCTCAGCAGGTTTTCCTTCAGGAATACCTTAAAATCCTTGATGCTCTTCGTCGAGACGCCGAACACGGAGGTCTGGTAGAGGAGGTCGCAGGACGCGCAGAGCGGCACCTCCCCGTGCCGCCCGGAGGCGATCGTTTCCCTGATCCGCCGCATCTGTTCGGCGTTCCAGATGTCAAGGAGCGCCGATTTTCCGGCATCCCCGAGCAGGTAGCGGCGGTGGAAGTCCATGCAGCACGGGGCGACCGTGCCGTCCCAGAGGATATGCATGCTCATCCACGGGTAGGGGCATGGGGTGTACCGGAGGCGGATGATCCCCCTCCCGGGAACGGTACGCCGCATATAGCCGTACCGGCTCCCGCTGAGGTGTTCCTCGATCTCCCCCACGTAACGGTGGGGGGTGACGTAACGGTAGGTGTCGAGGGGGAGCCCCCTGAAGGCCGCCTTGAATCTCGACTCGTTTTCCCGGCTGGCGGTCTCGAGAAACGGTTTCGTCTGGATGAACTGGACGCTGGCATACGGTTTCCGCGACCGCAGGCGCTTCTTTATTTCGAGGAATCGGACGACGTTGCCGACCGCCTGCTCGAAGACCCCGCCGCGCCGTATCGACTCATAGGTCTTCTTGACATAGCCGTCGATCGAGAAGGAGATGAAATCGAGCCCCGCCCGGATCACCGCCTCCGACATCTCCTCCGTGAGCAGCGTGGCGTTGGTCTCGAGGCGCACGTTAAGCCCTGCGTCATGGGCGTATCGAACCATCCCGTCGATCCCGGGGTGAAGAAACGCTTCGCCGCGGCCGATCAGGTTGATGTCGACGGCGAAGCCGGCCGCCTCGTCGATCAGTTTCCGGTAGAGGCCGGAGGCCATGCGCCCGGGGGCGTGGACATGCCCGCGCCCCGTCGGGCAGGATATGCAGCGGAGGTTGCAGACGTTGGTCGGTTCAATCCAGAGGCGGACGGGGGGATGCGGACAGATCGTCAGCCGTTTCCGGTATTGGGCCGCCGCAGCCCATAGACGTCGGAGGTTGCCAAGGAGGCGGGGGGGCATGGCTTAGAGGATCGACCAGGCCGAGGTGACGAGGTTGCAGAACTCGCGCCAGGAACGAACCCGGCCGAGCGTGCGCAACACGAATGAGGGGCGGAGGTAGAAGGCCCGGTACGCCCGGCCGAGCCACCGGTCCAGCTCCTCGCCCTGCACATGGGAGTCGTAGTAGGCGATCCGGCCGATGATCCCCCGATCGCCAAGGGTGAACTCCCTCCAGTAGTCGATTCCCGTCCTCTCCTTGATGCGCTCATAGAGCTCGCTGTTGGGCACCGGCACGAGCTTACTGATGGAGACGTAGTCGATGTCCAGGGAGACCGCCAGCGCGATGTTCTTCCGGATGCTCTCCACCGTCTCCCCGGGACAGCCCAGGACGAAGAAGCCGAGCGTCATCAGCCCCGCCTCCTTTGCCCAGCGCACGGCGTTGCGCATCGTCTCCGGGGATATGTCCCGCCGTATCAGGCGCGCCACCTCGGGGTCCGCGGCCTCGAAACCGTAGTTGACCCGGATGCAGCCGGCGGCCTTCATCAGCCGAAGCGTCTCCCTGTCCACGCAATCCGGGCGCGTGCGGATGGCGAAATCGAACCTGAGCCCGCGCCGGAGCACCTCCTCGCAGATCGCGGAGACGCGTTTCTTGTTGACGGTGAACGTCTCGTCCTGGATGAAGATCTCCTTCACCCCGAACCGTTTCACGCACTCCTCCATCTCGTCGACGACCCTCATCGGGTCGCGGAGGTGGTGAAAACCGGTCATGTCGCAGTAGAGGCAGTGGAACGGACACCCCATCCCGGAGAGCATCACGGTGATGGGCCAGTGTCGGGTGAGGATCGTGGTGTAGCGGTCGTTCGGGATAAGGTGGCGCGCCGGGAACGGAACGTCGTCGAGGGTGGTGGCGTCCTCGCGCGGCGGGGTGAGAACGACCTCCCCGCCCTCGCGGTAGGCGATCCCCTTGACCCGATCAAGGTTCCTCGCGCCGTCCCCGATCGCCGCGAGGAGCTCCGGCAGGGTCTTCCACCCCGGGCCGATCACCGCGTAATCGATCGCGCGGTGCGTCATCGTCTCCCGGGGGTAAAGCTTCAGGTGAAAACCGCCGACGACCACCGGCACGCGGAGCGCCGCCCTGATCGGCGCGATCCAGTCGAGCGTTTCGAGGAACGGCTCGGTCAGGAGGTTGAAGCCAATGACGTCGGGGCCGAACGTTTCGAGTTCCCGGATCGTCGCGGGGATGTCGAGCCCACACGCGTTCGCCTCGACGATCCGCACCGCGTGCCCTTCCCTTTCGAGCAGGGCGGCAAGGTAGCAGATGCTCAGGTTGGGGAATACCTGCCCGCGGTCGCTGTATTGCCGCTGCACCTTGCGGGTGTATTTGAGCTTCGGCATCTCGTTCTTGGGATTGACGAAGGCGATCTTCACGAGACGGAGTATAGCAAAGACGGGGCCTTGTCGGAATGGAATCGTACTCCCCCGCCCTGCGTGGGGATGTAGATTAAAGTGTGGGCTTTCGGAGAGATGTTGGCTCCCGCCCACCCCTAGGGGTGGGGGCGCCGCGAAGATTAGTATTGTCAAGAAGGGCTTGGATAAATAAAAGGGTACAACCGCTTT